>Ga0185299_10000926_pt1 | contig 67016 bp, 52 predicted proteins | sample PaiPotPPA55metaG_FD_128002 | JGI IMG/M metagenome (GOLD analysis project Ga0185299, IMG submission 128002) | Iron sulfur acid spring bacterial and archeal communities from Banff, Canada, to study Microbial Dark Matter (Phase II) - Paint Pots PPA... ... | reverse complement strand
CTCAACATGGGCACGCAGTCTGCCGACCGCATGGTTGGGGAGCCGACCACTTTCATGATGTCCTATTTCGAATCGTTCAAAAAGTTTTGCGGCGAGGTCGTGGACGCGACTCCGCTCCTCAACGAGGCCCGCTCCATCAAGACCGGTCAGGAAATCGAGCGCATGCGTTTAGCCAACGAGCTCGCAGCCCTCGCCATGGATTACACCCGCGAGAACATGCGCCCCGGCATGAAAGAGAGCGAAGTCGGCGCCATGTATGAAGGCTTCGTGCACGGTATCGGTGTTGGCTACAAGAGTAAAGTCGAGATGGCGCGCGCCTTCACATTAGTGTGGTCCGGCAAGGGAATCGCAACGTTCACCGCCACCGGCGATCGCCCGATTCAGAAAGACGAGCCCACACTTTTCGAAATCTGGGTCTGCGTCGACGGTTATTGGACGGATCTTACTAAGAATGCTTGCCCCGGCGAATTAAAGCCTGAGTATCACAAGTTGCTCGACCTGCTGCTGAAAGTTTTCAACGACGCCGTTTCCTTCGCGCGCCACGGTGCCAGCTTTCCTGAACTCGATAAGCTGGTTCGCGCCCGCATTGCCGATGGTGGATACCCCGGACAGCCCTCCCACCCCGTCTGCCACGGCGTCGGCGCCCGCGCCCACGAATGGCCCTACGCGCATCAGGCCGGCACCGGAACAATAAAAAAGGGAATGGTGCTGGCGATCGAGCCCGGCATTTACTGGCCCGGCGGCGGAGGTCTGCGATTGGAAGACAATTTTCTAATCACCGAAACCGGCAACGAAAAAATGTGTACCGATCCAGACGATTTCCGTTTGGCCAAACATTCCCCAGAATCGAAGACTGAGAACTGAGAACTTTACAAAGTGTCCAGCACAACCACAAACTCGAAGTACTCCCTCGACCCCAAACTCGTCGAGCGCATCCTCGCCGAAGTCCGGGAAGACGAAATTATTTCCATGTCTAGCGACGTGATCAACATCCCCAGCCCGACCGGCGAAGAACTGCAAATGGCGCAGTACATGCAATCCGAGCTGCAGAAGATCGGCCTCGACGTCACCTGGCAGGAAGTCGAAGAGGCGCGCGCCAACGTGGTCGGCCGTTGGAAAGGCTCGGGCGGCGGCAAGAACCTGATGTTCAACGGCCACATGGATACCTCCAATACTGGCCGCGAAGAATTTCTCACCGGCCTCGGCTACAAACCGCACGCTGTCGTCAAAGACGGTTTTATCTACGGCCTCGGTATCTACAACATGAAGGGTGCGCTTGTCTGCTACACCAACGCCGTGAAAGCGCTCCAGCGCGCCGGTGTGCGCTTGAAAGGCGACGTCATCATCGCCGCCGTCGCCGGCGAAATCGAAAAAACGCAGTGGGGTGAATTCAAAGGCAAAGAATACCGCGGTTACGGATACGGCACGCACTATCTCGTCAATCATGGCGTGCTGCCCGACATGTGCATTCTTGGTGAGCCCACCGACATGCGTGTCGTGCTCGAACATTTCGGCTCCATGTGGGTGCGCATCTCGTGTACCGGAATTTATGTGCACACCGCCTTCTGCGAGGGCCGCGAAGAAATGAATTCCATCCGCCGCATGGTCGAACTCATGCCGCCCATCCTTAAGTGGATTGAACGATGGGAGAAGAAGGCAAGCTATGGCGGCAAGAAGGCCATCGTGAATCTCGGCGGCATCCGTGGTGGACACGCCTGGCGCGCCAGCCGCACTCCCGAGAAAACGGATTTGTTCCTCGATGTGCGCGTCCCGCCTACCATCCCCATGGCCGCGGCGCGTCGCGACCTTCAGCGCCTCTTCTTCTTACTTCAAAAAACGCACGCGGACTGGGGTCTGGAATTCGAAACCTATGTCTCGGTCCCCGGCGCGCGCATCAGCGAAGAGCACGAGATGGTTCGCGCCATCGATCGCAATCACAAGCGCATCACCAGCAAAACGCCGGAGCGGGAAGTCGTCACCTGGTGCTCCGATGCCAGTGTCCTGAGTCGCTACGGAGTCGAGACTGTGAATTACGGCCCCTCCAGCGGCCCGCGCGACAAAGAAGGCGAAAAAATTCGCATTCGAACGTTGGTAGACATCACAAAGATTTATGCGCTAACCGCCGCCGAATTGTGCGGAGTGAGTAGCCGCTGAGGACATTTTGCCAAGTCAAAAAGAAATCGATCGCCGTTACAAAAACATTCGTTCCCGCATGCAAGCCGCCGGGCTGGACGCTCTCATCGTATGCGGCAATCAGTACGCGGGATTCGAGGGCGCGGTCTTCTACACATCCGGATTCGAAATCGTTCATCGTTACGTTTACGTCGTCATCCCACTTGAAGACGAACCGACGCTTGTCTTTCCGCGCGAAGCTCGCTGGATCGGCGACAAGAAGAAGCCCTGGGTGAAAGATCAGGTCTGGCCCGACGTTCCCGGCCAGTGGCTGCGCGACCGCGCGATCGAGCGCAAATGGACCCGCATTGGCACGTTTGGGATGAACTTCATCATGGCCGTTCGCGACTACCGGGAACTCGCGCAAGGTCCGTTCGAACTCGTGCCCTTTGATCAGGAATTCGATATGGCACGCGCCGTGAAGAGCGAAGAGGAACTTGTCGAAGTTCGCGACGCCATGGACATCGTCGTCGATGGCTTCTGGGCGCTGATTGCCGGCTACAGGCCCGGCAAGACCGAAGCTGAAATTATGGCGCCCGCGGTCGAGCGTTTCTTCGCCCGCGGCGCCGGCCCGCGCATGATGAACATTCTGCTCTCGGGAGAACATGGAGAGGCCAACGCTTATTTCAAAGTTCCCGGTCATCGCAAGGTTGCCGGCGACGATCTTCTTCTTTATTCGCTCGAAGTTACCGGAGCCGGCGGCTACTGGGTCGAGTTCTCCCGCGCATTGATTCAGGGCAAGCCGAGCCCGACCACGCAGAAGATGGCTGATGCATATCCGCAGGCGATGGAATCGGCGCGCAAGTTGATGCGCCACGGCGAACTCGCCTCCACCGTGCATCGCACGGTCGCAGACATATTTGCCAAACACGGCTTCGCACTCGGCCATCTCTCCGGTCATAGCATCGGGATGACCATGCTGGAGTATCCCGCAATCGGCGCTAAGACCGATGTTCCGCTCGAAGAGAACATGATCTTCTCCCTGCATCCGCAGGTTGTCGACCAGGATGGCAAGGTCTGTCTCTATACCCAGGACACATACCGAATCGGCAAGACCGCAGGCGAATGCCTGGCGGATGTGCCATGGAAGTTTTTTAACGGTGGAGAGAAGCGCGAGAGCGTGAGAAATCCATTGTAGAGACGGGACTTGCCCTGTCTCACCGCGTGCGGAGACGCGGCAAGCCGCGTCTCTATGGGAAATTCTAGCTTGTCATGGGAGTGAGTCTTTGTTGAAAGTATGCATCGTCGGTTGCGGCGCGGTTGGCAGCCTGTTCGCCGCGCACCTCGCCCAAAAGGGCGAGGCCGAAGTCTGGGCTTATGACGTCTGGAAAGATCACGTCGAAGCGATCCGCAATCATGGTCTGCGAATATCGGGAGCGGCTGATTTCACCGCGAAACTGAATGCCACCAGCGATCCCAAGGAACTTCCGCGCTGCGATTACGGCATAGTCGCCACCAAGGCCATCCACACCCGTAGCGCCGTCGCGCAGGTCGCCCGCGCGTTCGACGACAATAGCGCCGTCTGCTCCGTGCAAAACGGCGTCGGCAACGAAGAGATCATCGCGGAACACGTAAAGTATGTCATTCGCGGCACGACGTTCCCCGCGGGACATCCGATCGCTCCTGGCCACATTGGTTTCGACATCAAGGGCGATACCTGGATTGGTCCCTTCGAACCGGCGAACACGCCCATGTCGAAGGTCGAAGAATTGGCTGGTCTGGTCACGCGTTCCGGCATGAATGTGTTCCCTCTGCAAGATGCTCGTGGCGCGCAGTGGACCAAGCTGATCTTCAACGCTGCCACCAATCCCGTCGGAGCCCTGACGCTGCTGCATCATGGCGCGGCCACGCGCTTTCGGCCAACCGGCCAGTTATTCAACGATCTGATTGCCGAAGGCGAGGCGGTAGCACGCGTGCTCGGCATCGAACTGCACGGCGATCCGCGGGCGCTCGTACAAAAGGGAGCGGATGCTCCGGGCAAGCACCGCGCCTCGATGTTGCAGGACGTGCTGGCCAAGCGCCAGACCGAAGTCGATTTCATGAACGGCGCAATCGTGAAGTGGGGCGAGACGAACGGCATCCCCACGCCGCTGAACAAAGCGGTCTGGGAACTGATGAAAGGCCTCGAGCACTCCTGGTCAGACCCGGAGTAACAAGGTCTCAGGTGTCAGGTCGCAGGTCTCAGGAAAATCGGCAACGATGGATTCTGGGCTTGAAGCGGAACCAGCGGGAATAAGGTTTTGCTCCTCCGGAGACCTGACACCTGAGACCTGAGACCTAATACTTATGACGATTCCATTCAATATCGGAGTTCTTCAACTTAGCATGGAGCCCGTCCGCGAAACCGTGGCCATGGCCAAGGCTTGCGAGGACGCGGGTTTCGACACCTTCTGGATTGCTGAAGCCTATCCATGGTGGCGTAAACATTCCTTTGAAGCTCGCTCGTCCACCGCCATTCTGGCCGTCATCGCCAGCCAGACAAAAGGCATTCAACTCGGGTGGGGAATTATTTCTCCTTACACGCGACATCCCGTCCAGATCGCGATGGAAGCGCGCGTCATGCAGGATCTCGCGGGTGACCGCTTTCTTCTTGGCCTTGGCGCGTCGAAGATCTTCATGAAAGAAATCGGCGAGGGAGAAGGCGAGAAAGTTGGACCTGCGACTGTGATGCGCGAGAGTATCGAGATCATCCGCGGCGTGCTCACGGGCGACAAGTTTGAATATCAGGGCAAAGTCTTCGCCGCCAGCGTTCCTCCTCTGAAGCGGGACGCGCACACCTCGCGCAAAGTTCCTCCTGTGTACGTTGCGGGAACTGGTCCAGCGATGCAGAGGCTGGGTGGTTCGCTCGGCGATGGGCTGCTCACGGCGTCGATTACCACTCCTGCATTCGTGCGCTACTCGAAAAGAAATATGGAAGAGGGCGCGGCGAAAGCCGGCAAAGACGCTTCGAATCTGATCCTCGGCTGCGTGATCGTCGGCAGCATCGGGCGCGATTCGAAAATAGGGAAAGAAGGCGCGCGCGAGCAGGCTGCCATGTATCTTGCCAACAAAGTGCAAAACATTAAAGGCTCTGCCGACGTGCTGCTCGAATCCGCGGGCATCACTTTCGAAGAGTTGCAGCCGGTTGCGGACGCCATGGAAACGGGCGGGCGCAAAGCCGCGGCGCAGGCCGTGAGTGACGAACTGCTGCGCAAAGTCTGTCCTATCGCGGGCACGCCCGACGAGTGCATTCAAAAACTCGAAGAATACCGTGCCGCTGGATGTACTCACATCATGCTCGAAATCTGGGGAGACGATCGCACTGGACAAGCCAACCTGTTTGGCGATGAAGTGTTGCCGCACTTCAAGTAAGGTCAGAGGTCAGAGGTCAGATTGCAGAAGTGAAACCGAAGGACAGCGCGTTTTTTCACCTCTACAATCTCACTTCTGACATCTGACCTCACTTGCCCATTACCAGCTTCGCGATCGTTGCCAGCTGCATGTTTGAGGTGCCTTCATAGATTTTTCCGATCTTCGCGTCGCGCCAATATTTTTCGACTGGATAATCTTTCGTAAAACCGTATCCGCCATAGACTTCGATTGCGAGCGACGTTACTCGTTCGGCGACTTGCGACGTGAACAGCTTGGTCATGGCGGCTTCTTTCACGAAATTTACGCCGGCGTCTTTCATTCTGGCGGCGTTGTAAACCATCAGGCGCGCTGCCTCGATTTCGGTTGCCATCTGCGCGATCTGGAACTGGATCCCCTGAAATTCTGAAATCGGCTTTCCGAATTGCGTGCGCTCCTGCGCATACTTCGCGGCGCATTCCCACGCGCCTCGCGCTACGCCCAGCATCTGCGCGCCAATTCCGATGCGTCCTTCGTTCAGCGTTTCAATCGCGATCTTGTATCCCTTGCCGACTTCGCCGAGCACGTTCTCCTTCGGCACGCGGCAATCTTCCAGAATCAGCTCGCAGGTTGAAGATGCCCGAATCCCCAACTTGTCTTCTTTTTTGCCGACGGTAAATCCGGGGAAGCTCTTCTCGATCAGAAACGCCGTGATCCCTTTGTATCCCTTCGACGCATCCACGGTGGCAAACAGAATGAACAATCCAGCCTCTTTGCCATTCGTGATCCAGAGCTTGCGTCCGTTGAGAACGAAATCGTTCCCTTTGAGCTCGGCTTTGGTTTGCAGTGCGAACGCGTCTGACCCCGATCCCGCTTCGCTCAACGCGTATGCGCCAACTGTGTCCGCCGCCATCTTCGGCAGATAACGCTTCTTCTGGTCTTCAGTGGCCCAGCGCAGAATCGCATTCGCTACCAGCGTGTTCTGCACGTCCACGATTACGCCGGCGGAAGCGTCGGCACGGGAAAATTCTTCCACTGCCAGAATCGCCTCAAAAAACTTGCCGCCGGCTCCGCCATACTCCTCCGGAATCTCGATCCCCATCAGTCCTAACTGAAAGAACTGGTCGAGCAACGCGTGATCGAAGACCCCCTTCTCGTCCATCTCTTTCGCCAGCGGGCGAAGCTTGTCGTCGGCAAACTGGCGGACGTTGTCGCGGAACAGAATCTCGTCCTCGGTAAGAGTGGTGAGCGGCGCTGGATTCGGGAGTTGCAAAGTTTCCGGCATGGAGACACCTCGGCGGGATGGTGAACCGAAAATTGTAGCAGCAGTCTACCGAGGATCGGCGACCGCCCGGTTGGTGCGAAGGGCTGAGGGCTTCCGGAGCGAGCTCTCTGTCGAATGTTTATCAGTTAGTACTGGTACCCCCATCCCCCCTGATCTCCTGGAATCAGGATGACAATTCGTGTCGGGCAGGGCGGACGAATGCGTCCGCCACTACGCGAGCGGTTAGATCGGGCAGAGTCCCAAGGGGGACGGTGCCGTGGAATCCCACTCTTGCGCACGAAACGCGCAAGAATCGGGCACCCGGCCGAGCTGCGCTCGGGGGGGTACGGGGCGGAGCCCCGTCACCACACGGACTTATTCGCCGTATCGTTCTTTTAGCTTGCGGGTCATTTCGTCGCGGAGTTGACGGTAATCGGAGTGGACGGTGGCGCGTAGGGCCGCTTCGGTGGAGCTGCCTTGCGACAAGCGTTCCAGGATGCTTGTGATTTCGGTCATACCGTAGGCGTCGCGGAGGTATTCGGCGGCGGCTAAGGATTCGGCATAGGCTACGGTGGCCTCCGGCGCGGAAAAGCTCATAAAGCTGCCTTCGAGAAGATTGAACGGAATCTCATTTCCCGTGGCGAATAACTGTGCCAGTTGGTGTCCGTTGGAAGCGGATGACTTGCCTTCTTCCATCTGTGCGATGCCTTCGTTCAGCCAGGTGGGACAGCGGTTACTGGACATCTGCGAAACGAAAGAGTGCGTCAGTTCATGTTTGAGAACGCGGGCGAGTTCGGGCGTGACGCTCGCGACGCCGCTGACCGGGATGCGCAGCTTGCCATCGTTGATGGCGCCGGTCCAGGAAGGCGCGCGGGTAACGTCGAAGAACGCCTGCTGCGTGTAGAGCGTGACCGCGATGTTGTTGCGGGGCGAGTATCCGAGATCGCGCACCAGGTCGTCATACTCGGAGTCTAGGGTGGCGAGCAGGTCGCGGCGGAAGGTCTCGGAGGTATCTTTTCCTTCGAAGTGAAGATTGAAGTGGCTGCTTTCGCGCTGCGAGAAATCGGATTCGGCGCTCGATTCGCGCTCGGCGCGGGCGAGATATTGGCTGATGGTGGCGTCGGGACGCAGCGCGAGCGACTTCTTCCAGGAGCGGATGGCGTCGGGCGTATGATCGCTGGCGAATTGGGCGAAACCCAGCATGCCGATGGCGTCGGGTGAGTCGGGAGCAATGACGACGGCGTGTTGCGCGTAGGTCAGAGCTTCTGCGGCCTGGCCGGTGCGCATCAGGGTGGCAGAGTAGTAGATCAGCAAGGTGGAGTTATCCGGCTGGAAGTGGAGCGCGGATTCGTAGTAGCGCTTGGCCTGCGAGAAGTTGCCATGATCGGATTCGTGCTTGCCGGCGAGGAAGTAGGCGGTGGCGGCACGTTCGGGATTGGCGGTTTGTGCGAGGCTGGCTAGGGCATCGGTATCAACCTTGCCGTCGCGGATGACTTTTTCGGCGATGTCGGCTTCGTGGTCGAAGGAGGGCGCGGGCGTAGTGATGTCGGGAGCGGATGCTCCGGGGGCGGCGTGAACGGAGGCGGGGGCGCCGGCGTCGATGTGGTCGACGGAGGATTTTGGGATGGCGTAGGTGTCTTCGCCGAGGTCATACTCGACGCGGTCTTTATTTGCATTCTCGCGGACCTGGTCGGCCGAGATGGTGCGTCCATTCTTAAGATGAATGACGTCGGCGGACGCGGGAAGGGCCGGCAGAAGCACTAGAATTAGGACGAGGGCTCGCACTCGGCTGATTCTAGAACGGCGCCGAGGAGGCGGTAAGGTGACCAAGGTGCTGGGACTGGGGCGGCGGAAAGCGGAGATTTCGGCGAGGTCGAGCTGCGCTCGGCTTGGACGGGCAAGGGCACCCGTCCCCACTCGAGCTATCGGGTTGGGGTGGTGCCTTGTGGCCGCGACGGCTTGGGCGCAGGCGGGGCGACCAAGCCTCCAGTGTCCGCAAACGACGAGCGGGCTTTACGCGCGGATTCGTTCAGTCGGTCTGGATCCGCAACGGGTGTACCACGTTCGGGACGCTTCGATCGATCGACCTAATCTCCATCTTGATTTGGACGATGGCACGCTGGCGTTTACGGAAGACATTTGCGGGCGGATTACGGGCGCGTTCTTCGAGGGTGAGGGTGAGATACGGCTTCGGCCACCGAATCGGGTGGAGCGCGGATCGCTGGCGCTGTTTACGGGAGGGGCGATTCTCGAAGAGCAGTTCACGTCAGGGTATCTGCGCTTCAATGACGACACGGCGGCGGTGTTGCATCGCTATTCAACGCCAGTGCCGGAGAGCGCGGAATTCATAAAAGAATGGGCCGACACGAGCCGCATGCTGGCGGAGTTTGACGCGCTCCGCTTGCTGTTGGATTTCAGTCATTTTCTTCCGGCGGAGTACGGACGAGAACCTGCCCTGAGCTTGTCGAAGGGGCTTCCGCCGCTACGCAACCCGGATGGAAAATTTCCGCCGCTGCTGCACGCTCATTTGCTGGGCAAAACACTGGGTGGCTTTGAAGTGTTCTGGGATGCGGCGGGCGCCGAGCCGTTGTGGGTGGGACAGCCGCGGATGAAAGATGGCATCCCGTTCTTCGATATTTGGACTTCGTTTGCGCCGGTTGGGACGGGCCGTGCGGCCACGCCTCCGCCGGTCGCCGACGTCTCGATTGCGAGCTTCCGGATCCGGGCGTCGGTGCAGCCTCCGACTATGTTGCGAGCATCGACGGAGGTGAATGTTCGAATTCGCAGCGGAGGAGAAAGGACGCTGCTGTTTGAATTGTCGCACTATCTGAAGATTGATGCGCTCGAGGCGGATGGGCGGCCGGTGGACTTCATCCAGAACCCGGCGCTTGAAGGATCGCAACGGCAGCGAAAAGGGAACGATCTGGTGGCGGTGGTGTTCCCTGCTCCGCTCGCGCCCGGGCAGGAATTGAAACTGCGCTTCAGCTATGCGGGCGAGGTTTTGTCGGAGGCGGGCAACGGATTGTTGTATGTAGGCGAGCGCGGTACGTGGTACCCGAATTTCGGTTTGAGCCCGGCGCGGTTCGAGATGGAGTTCCGCTATCCCGCAAACTGGACGCTGGTGGCGACGGGGAAACCGGTGTCGCGTGCGGGCGCCGACGATGCCGAAACAAACGAACAGGCAGCGGGGGAAAAGGTTTCGCGGTGGACCTCGGAGCGGCCGATTCCGGTGGCGGGGTTCAACCTGGGCAAGTACGTTCGGGCGGAGGCGAAGGCGGGCAACATTCTGGTGGAGGCGTACGGCACGAAAGGGGTGGAGAAATCGTTCCCCAAGGCACCGGCGGAAGTGATTGAGGAGCGAGCTTTTCGCGGCCTTCCCTCGCCGAAATCCAGATCGCTGGAACCGATGGTGGTGATTCCGCCGCCTCCGTCTCCGGCACGCGATGCACAAGCGGTTGCCGACAAGGCGGCGAAGGCAATCGGGAGTTTCTCCCAGTGGTTCGGGCCGTATCCGTATGGTTCGCTGGCGCTGACGCAGATGCCGGGGAATTTGAGCCAGGGATGGCCGGGGCTGGTCTTCCTGTCGAGTTTCGCGTTTCTCAGTCCGCAGGAGCAGGCGGATCTGCGTCTTGATCCGGTGACTCGCACGCTCGACAGCCAGGTTCTGGTGCACGAGACGGCGCATCAGTGGTGGGGCGATCTGGTGCTGTGGAAGAGTTATCGCGATCAGTGGATTGCGGAAGGTCTGGCGAACTATGCGGCGCTGTTGATACTGGAGCAGCAGAATCCTGCGCAATTCCGGCAGGTTCTGGAAAAGTATCGCCGGGATCTTCTGAGCAAGAACAAGGATGGAGAGCGGCTGCGCGACGCTGGACCGGTGACGCTCGGGCAGCGGCTGGAGTCGTCGCGTTTTCCCGGAGGATACGAGGCGATCAGCTACGAAAGAGGGACGTGGCTGTTCCACATGCTGCGTATGATGCTGCGCGATTCCGAAGCGGCATCCCATTCCCGGAAGGGGCGGGCGAATGCTGGGGCGAACTCCGAAGAGCCGTTCTTTCGCGCGCTGCGGAAAATCAGGGAGCGGTATGCGGGGAAGACCATAAGCACGCATGAACTGATGCAAGTCTTCGAAGAGGAGCTGCCGCGCCCACTTTGGTACGAGAAACGTCCCAAGTTGGACTGGTTTTTGGAAGGTTGGATCGAAGGGACGGCGATACCGGAGCTGGAAGCGCGGGAGATTCGCATTACGGAGAAAGCTGGGGTGACCACGGTTACCGGCGTGATCGTACAAAAGGACGTACCCGATGATCTGGTGACGGCGGTTCCGGTGTATGCGACGACGGCGGGAAACGCGCCGGTTTTTCTGGGCGAAGTGCTGGCGGATGGCGCGGAGACTGGGTTTCGGCTGATTGCGCCAAGCGGCGTGCGTAAGCTTGTGCTTGATCCGAAGCAGACGATTCTTACCGCGCCGAAGTAGAGTCCGATTTAATAGAGACGTTAGCAGGGAGCGCGCCGCTCTGCGAAAGGCGGCGAGGCCATGCGATTGCTGGGAGAAGAGTTTTCGGGAAAGGGAATCGAGGATGTATGACTCTTCAGCCCCATGTATTCGCGAACGATCGGCCACGTCGGCGCACCATATGTTCTGGTTGAGGACGAGCCTTTTGTGCGCGAGGCCACTTGCTGCATTCTCGAAAGCGCGGGCTTTGAAGTTCTGCCGGCCGAAGATGCGCAAGATGCGATGAAGGTCTACGAAGAGTGCAAGCGGGGAATCGATCTGGTGATGACGGACATGATGCTTCCGGGACGGTCAGGCGAGCAACTGGGGCAAGATCTGCGGGAGCAATCACCCGAGGTCGTGGTGCTGGTGACGTCCGGTTACAGCAACCTGGAGTACGAGACGGAATGCCCGGGTCGCGAACGTATTTTCTGGCGAAGCCGTATTCGAGGCGGACGCTGGTCGAGAAGATTGAAACGATTCTTGGGGCGGTGTCGCTGGGGCGGGGGGCGTCGCAAGCGGGCTAGTGACTCAGCTAACTATCCATTCGATCCGAATCAAGACCTAAACCATCCTGTAGATCGCGTCTTGCCAAGCAGCATCCCTTCCCTGTGTCTGCCCTGTGTCCCCTGTGCTCCCGGTGGTTAAGAAGTCCAAGAAGTCATAACCACAGAGGACACAGGGGAACACAGAGAACTTTCGCCTTTGCCAACCGGCGGGCTTCCGCGACGTTTATAATCCTCCGTTCGTAGAATCGATTCCTAAGATTGGTTCTAGGTTCCGAAGGAGCACGCATGAAACTCGAGGGGCGAGTTGCGCTGGTTACCGGAGCGTCGCAGGGGATCGGTCATGCCTGCGCGCTGGCGCTGGCGCGGGAGGGCGCGACAGTCGCGGTGGCAGCGCGCAATCAGCAGAAACTCGACCAACTGGCCGGGCAGATCGCGGCCGCGGGAGGCAAGGCGGCGGCTTTCGTCATCGACGTGGCGGACGAAGAACAGGTGAAGTCCGGGATCAAGTCGGCGCTCGCGCAATTCGGCAAGATCGACATCCTGGTAAATAACGCGGGCATCACGCGCGACCAGCTGGTGATGCGCATGAAGCGCGCCGACTGGGATGCGGTGCTGAACACGAATCTGACTTCCGCGTATCTGTGCATCCAGCAGGTGATTGGTTCGATGCTCAAGCAGCGCTGGGGACGGATCATCAACGTCACCAGCGTGTTCGGGCAAATGGGGCAGGCAGGGCAGGCGAATTACGCAGCGTCGAAAGCCGGGCTGATCGGGCTGACGATGGCTATGGCGCGCGAGGTGGCGTCGCGCAATATCACTTGTAATGCGGTGGCTCCGGGATTTATTGAGACCAGCATGACCGCGGCGCTGAGCGAGGAATTCAGACAGAGTGCGGTGAAGACGATTCCGCTGGGGCGCGTGGGATCGCCTGTGGACGTTGCCGGCGCGGTGTGCTTTCTGGCTTCCGACGATGCTTCCTACATCACGGGGCATGTGCTGAACGTTAACGGCGGATTGTTGATGGGATAGTGTAGGGGGGACACTCCTGTCCGCCGCCCTTGATCTTGCCGTTGATTTTGATTTCCGAATCCCAAAAAATCATGAAGAAAAATATCTTGCGAGCGGTGATCGAGGTAGGTTTTATCATCTTCCTGTTTTATTCCAATCTCTTGATGGGAGAATTTGAGCGCTCAGGGCTGGGGCAGACGAGGGGCCTAGCTCGGGCAATCAGAGATGTTTTTACCGCGGCCAATTTTGAAATTGCCATGATCGCCGCTCTCATCGGCTATATCCTTGTTGAATTTCTTCGGAGGAGATTTTAGTTCTCAGTTCCCGATTCTCAGTTCTCAGTCTTCGGGTCAGTTGCCGGGAGCCGAGAGTGAGAGCCGAAGTCAGCTGCGGGCGACCGCGGATGCTTCCATGATCGGCGCAACTGCCAGATTTATGGGCGCAATTTGGCCAGGTTGGGGTATGATTACGGTCCGGTCCTCCCCGGGCCCCTGCCCCTCTGGATATCTCTATGACCGTCCGTAGATGCGTGACACTCACTTCTTTGTGCCTCATTTCCTTAGCGTCTGCTGCCGCATGGGCGCAGGGGGTTCCGCCTTATCCAAATGCGTACACCGACCGGCTGGTACATGCAAAAACTGCCATGGCCCCGCCAGCGGTCAACACAGTGTTTCAGGATCCTGATTTCGGGGCGCTCATGGTCCGGGTAACCGATGGCAACACGAACTCAAAACAGCTTAACGGCTACTTTCGAAATCCCGAGACCGAAACCAATGCCTGGAGCGCCGACGGCCGAAAGTTTTTCCTGGTCGGCCAGGGGAAAAACACCCTGGCGTTTGGTTTTGACCCGTCCACCATGCTCATCAGCCCTCTGCCGGGCGCCGGAACCGGAGGCGGGTTTGCGATTCCTCTGTATATGGGACCAACATTCAGCTTTGTCGACCCCGATCTGATGTATGGAGTCATGAAAAGCGCGCCGCTGACGATTGCCAACTATCGGTATTCCAATCGAGCGGTGACGCCGCTGTTCGACACCACGACATGCGGAATGCAGCCGCCGTTGGTGGCGGGTCCGCACGTGAACAGTAGTGACGTCTCGATTTCAGGCGACGACAGCCGCATAGAGATCAACGCGGGCGGAAATCAGTTTGGCAACCGTACGTTCGTGATCGTGTACGACAAGACACTTGGCTGCCGTTGGTACAACACTTATACCGGACAAATCGGAGGCGCCTGGGGACCGACGGGCCAGGCAGTCGTTCCTCACAATTTTCTGATTAACCATGCCTACATCTCGGGCAGCGGGCAGTATGTAAAGATCGAGGCAGGCCGCACGGGCTTCTACGTCTGGGATACGACATCGCTGAATGTTCAGCCCTGTTACACTCACAACGGTCCCCTTTGTGCTGGCTATGACACCCTCGGGTACGACACTGACGTCAACGCTGCCGGCATCACCGACGAGATGAACATCTTCCGCCGGACGCTCAGTGACCTCACGAATATCTCTCACCTCGTCTACCCGCTGCCACTGCCTCACCTCTGGGGGATGGAAAAGCACTTCACATGGAGTGGAGGACACCTCCACAATAACGTTCCGGTGTGCGGTTCGACCTATGCTGCCAATGGCGACGGGGCAGTGACGCAGCCCTACGACAACGAGATCTTCTGCATCGAAACCGATCTGAATGCCTCTACCATCTGGCGGTTTGCTCACCACCGCGCTATATGGGATCCCGAGTATTACTGGTCGGAACCGTTCGGCAGTGTTTCTCTCGATGGACGGTTCTTCATGTTCTCGTCGAGCTGGGATGGGCAAGTCGGCTTGAACAAGAATGGCGATCCGCGTTCCGATATTTGGATCGTTAAGCTCGACTAACGCGCCTCCGGCGCAGGCTTGCTTGTTAGTTGTTCGGCACGACGGCTGTGCTCAGCGAGGAAGATCGCCAGTTGTCCAGCACTCTTTCAGTCTGATGGCGGCCGATCGCGGATTCGCTATGCCAGGTGACGTACCTTCACCCGAGCGAACGCTCACGCACCTGACGAACACTCACGGGACAAGTGGTGTGTACTCCGCTCTTGGCACCGACGCTCCAGGCGGTGCTCGAGTGGAGACTCGCTGGGTTCAAGCAAAGAGCTGCCACAAAATACGTCGCACCAATGGTTTTCGCGTTTGCGAATGCGCAACTCAAGCGCAAGGAAGAGACCCTCCGCCATCTGGAAGAGAGTTACCAGCAGCGCCCGCCTGAGCTGGTGTTCGTGCAGAACGATCCGAACTATGATTTCGTGCATTCCGATCCGCGCTACCGTGCCATCATAAAAACGATGGGCCTGCCCCGGGCGTACTGAGGGTTCGTGCGCGTTACCGCACACAGAGGTTAACCTCCGCGGCCAAACGCCGTCGGAATTGAGGGCATGGATCGCAACGGTGAACCGCCTGCGCCACCCAAGTCAAACCGGACTCAGTTGATGCTGCGCACTACGAGAATCATCCCTGGGCGGAGGGCGGCGATGTTGCGGTTGTCGTGCTTCAGGGCGGAGACGGTGGTGTTGTACGAGGTGGCGATCGATGACAGGGTTTCGCCGCGTTTTACACGGTGATGCAGAACTGCGTTTGGCGTTGGCGTTGTCGTTCTTGTCGCGGTTACAGTTTGGGTTCCGCCATGAGTTCTGGAGGCAGGGAGGTGTGATCCAGTTGAATGCCAGGTGGCAACCTGCGTTTCACTCGCGCTCCTGGTGACGGGAAGGTGGAGATAGAGGATCCTTCTTCCGGCGAGGCTGTTGCCTCTCAGGTGGTTCCAGACGCGAAGCATCCGGGCGGAGACGCCGAAATTTTCAGAGACCGACTCAACCGTATCGCCTTTACGAATTTTGTAGTGCGTGGTGGCATGCGCGTAGGTGCTGGTATCGATCTGCTTGCCGGGGGCGATCGGGATGATGAGACGAGCTTCGGGCGAGAGCGCTTCACTGTTCGCACCGCTCTCTAAGTCATTCGCTTCGGCGATTGCTCTTGGAGTCGTGTGATAGGTGCGGGCGATCGAGGCCAGCGTTTCTCCGCCTTGCACTTTGTGATAGCGCCACCAGACACGCTTGTCGGCTGGAATGGAGGCGACCGCCGTTTGAAATTTGGCGGCGGTTCCGGCTGGCAAGTGGAGGTCGAATTCACCGTCGTTATCCGAAAATTTCGGTGTGGTCAGGCGGAGGAGGCTGGGGTTGAGGTCGAGCAAGTCCTCGGCGGTGGCATCCACGCACTCCGCGGCTAGCCTTAGATCAATGGGATAGTTGATCTTGACTGTGTCGTAGGGAACCGGCTTTTCCTTCACCACCGAATCCAGTCCATATTGCGCGGGATTTTTGGCCATGATGGTTACGGCCACGATGATGGGGACGTAGTTGCGAGTTTCCTTGGGCAGCACGTTGCGGCGATAGAGCTCCCAGAAATCGGCGTAGCCGGTGCGCTTGACCGCGCTCTGGACCCTGCCGGGGCCGGAGTTGTAGGCGGCCATGGCCAGGTACCAGTCGCCGAACTGGTTGTAGAGATCTTTCAGGTGGTGAGCGGCGGCTCGGGTCGCCTTTTCAGGATCCTGGCGGTCATCGACCCACCAGCTGCGCTCTAGTCCGTAGCCTTTGGCGCGGCTGCCCATGAACTGCCACATACCGCGAGCGCCGGCGCGGGAAACGGCCAGCGGATGGAATCCGGACTCAGCCTGGGCTAAATAGATCAATTCCTGGGGAACGCCTTCTTCGCGCAGGATGCGACGGATCATCTCTTCGTAGCGGCCGGAGCGGGCCAGGGCGCCCTCTACGGTGCCGCGTCCGCGATTGGAGAAGTAATTGATGTAGCCTGCGACCTGGTCGGTCATCATCAAGGGCAGGTCGGAGCGGGTGAATTTGATCTCGGCTTCGGCTTTTGCTTTGACGTTCTGGTCGACTGCGGGCGTGAGTTCGTTGGCTTCGTCGATGGGCGCCGGTTCTGACTTTTGCTCGGCAAAGCCGTCGCCCTGCTGCAAGGCGGCGAGTTCCAGGCCGTTGATGCCGTCCAGGATGCGATCGAGTTCGGGCTCCAGGCGGTCATCGGAGTGGAGATCGAATCCGCTGCCGAGCAGTTGGTTGAAAGCGGAGTCGAAATTCTGTTTCGCGGCTTCGAGGTGCCCGGCGCGATAGTTATCCTGCCCTGACTGGTATTCTTTTTCGACGCGGGCGATCAGGTCGGCTACGGGATCTACTTCGAGCGCCTGCGCGACCTGCGGCTTCGATTGGGGCGCAGCGGCTGATCCGGCAGTCTTCTGCTGGTGGGGATCAGGGGGGCTGCTGGACGCGATCAGGGCTGGGGCTGGGGCCTGGGCGGGAGGCATGAAGGAAGACGATTTCTGGGCGCTTTGGCAAGCGAGAGTCGCCGCCAATGCTGCCGCCAAAAGGGCAGAGAGGATGATGGCCAGATAGCGGTGAGAAGAAGATCTCATATTTTCAGAAACTTACTGCAACCGCTCCTGAGCGGACAAGATGGACGTCCGTCAATACATGTGATGGTACTATCGCAAAATTCGTTGGGTCAATTCCACAGAAGACCCATAAACCCTATTACTTTGGGCACCGGCTGGGCATGTTACCCCAGGGTTGCGGGGGATGGCAACGAGTCTTTAACTCTTTAGGGCAGGCGGATTCCGCGAAGGCGACTATGAAAGCTATCCAGGTAAAGCAAACGGGTGGGCCGGAAGTCATGGAACTGGTGGACTTGCCGGTTCCGCAGCCGAAATCCAATGAAGCGGTGGTGAAGATCCAAGCGGCGGGCGTCAACTTTATTGATGTCTACAACCGCGAGGGCCGGTACAAGGCGCCGCTGCCGCTGGTTCTGGGACAAGAAGCGGCGGGTGTGGTTTCGGCGGTCGGGTCTGATGTGCGCGAGGTGGCGGTCGGCGATCGTGTGGCCTACACTGCGGTGCTCGGAGGCTATGCCGAGTATGCCGCGGTGCCGGCCGATCGTCTGGTGAAGATCCCGGCTGAAGTGGGCGAGCGCGAGGCTGCGGCAGCCATGCTGCAGGGGATAACCGCGCAGTACCTGACTCACGATACCTATCCGCTGAAAAAAGGTGAGACGGCGCTGATTCATGCCGCTGCTGGCGGGGTGGGGTTGCTGCTGGTGCAGATGGCGCACAACATCGGGGCGCGGGTGATTGCGACGGTTTCAACCGAGGGAAAAACCGAGCTGGCGCGAACGGCGGGAGCGGATGAAGTCATTCTTTATACGCAGGCCGATTTTGAGGTGGAGACGAAACGGCTGACTGACGGCAAAGGCGTGGATGTGGTGTATGACTCGGTGGGCAAGACGACGTTTGACAAGGGGCTGAATGTGCTGCGTCCGCGGGGGATGATGGCGCTGTTCGGAAGCTCGAGCGGGGCGGTCGCACCGATTGATCCGCTGGTGCTTCTGCAGAAGGGATCGCTCTTTTTGACCCGGCCTTCGCAGGGGCACTACATTGCTACGGCGCAGGAGTTGCAGCAGCGGGCGGGAGCGGTCTTCGGCATGATTCGCGACGGAAAACTCAAGTTGCGGATTGAGCATGTTTATCCTCTGGCGGAAGTGCAGCGGGCGCACCGCGATCTGGAAGGGCGGAAGACTACGGGGAAGCTTTTATTGCTGCCGGGGGGAGTAGGGTAGAGACGCGGCTTGCCGCGGCTGCCGGATTTCGTCCGGCCGGACAGCCGAGGGCGGCTGTCCTACGCGGGTTGGGCGGACGAATGCGTCCGCCCCTACGCGGGCATCTTTTTTTCGCGCAATTCTGCTCCCGGCTACGACTTTGTCTTGCGGGTGTAGTTCTTCAGGTACGCGGGCAGTTCTTGCTTGCAGCGATCGTCGCGGATTGCGGCACCGACTGTCATCTCTAGCGGGATTACTCCTGCCCAGGTCGGGAAGGAGTAGTCCTCATCGTCGTCCACGGGCGGGCCTACGCGAACTTTGGCGGAAAATTCAGTGATCGGAAGGCGCAGTACAGACGTTGCCTTCAGCTCCGTTTCGTTGGGCTGGCGCGAGTCATCCCAGCGATGGGGGATGATGTGCTCGCTGAGCGTGCGCAGGGCGGCGAGTTTTTCCGCCGGATCATCGACTATGGTTGCCGTGCCGAGAATTAACACCGAGCGGTAGTTCATCGAGTGATTGAAGACGGAGCGGGCGAGGACCAATCCATCGAGCAGCGTAACCGTGATGCAGACGGCGACGCCTTGATCGAGATTGCGCAGCATGCGGCTGGCGGCTGAGCCGTGGATGTAAAGCACGTCTCCGTCGCGTCCGAAAGACGTGGGGATGACGAAGGGCTGTCCGTCGGCGACGAAGCCGACGTGGCAGAGAAAAGCTTCGTCTAGGATGTGGTTGACGACGTCGCGGTCGTAAACCGCGCGTTGCGGTTCGCGCACTACGCGCGTGCGCTGAGTGGGACTGGCATTGCTGGAGTTTAAGCTGGTGGAGGTTGAATTGTTGGACATGGAATTGACTTCCCGGGCAGGGCCAAGAGTGGTGAAGGGGTAGTTTAGCAGGTCGGAATGGGGGGACTCGCACCACAGGTTACAAGCGGCGTTATAAAGCAGAACTGCCACGCTCGTCAGGTTTTATGAAAGTTTAACGCGGCATTAACCCGACCTCGCCGTGCTCCGGCTATACGTGGGAACGTCACCTCGTCGTAAATTAAAGCGCATCTTAAAATCGCATCCCCAGGAGGTTCTTTGTGAAATCCTTTCTCCCTTTCCGCGATTTGTACCGCACATTCGTTTTCTTCGGCGCGCTTTTGGCCACCGTGACCGGTGTCGCCAAGGCTCAAAATACTTGCGCGCTGAACTCTCCCAAAGGAAAAATAAAACACGTGATCTATGTTCAGTTCGATAACACGCATTTCGTGCGCGACAACCCTAACGTCCCCTCCGATCTCGAGCAGATGCCCCACCTGCTAGACTTTCTCGAAAGCCAGGGGACAGTTCTCACCAACCATCACACCCCGCTGATCTCGCACACGGCCACGGATATCCTCACCTCATTGACTGGCGTCTATGGCGACCGTCACGGCGTGCCCGTGAGCAACAGCTTTCGCTACTTCAAACCGGACGGTAGCAGCAGCCTCGGAGTTTCGTTCGCGTATTGGACTGACCCCATCTTTGACCCGACCACCAGCACGCCCACGGACACGACATTCAATATGTTGACCGCAGACGGGCATAACGCGCCCGCACCCTGGGTAGCGTTCACTCGCGCCGGATGCAATGTAGGATCGGTGGCGACGGCGAATACGATCCTGGAAAACATTGCCACTGACATTCCCACGGTTTTTGGCGCGGGCTCGGTGCAGGCGCAAGAAGTCGCAAGCAATCCCGGACAGGCGTTCGCCGACTTCGTTGGAATCGGTATCCACTGCGCTGCCGGAGATCCGTTGTGCTCTCTCGCCAACACCGGCGAGCAGGACTTGCTTAAGGATGAACCTGGTGGGTACGCGGGATACTACGCTTTGTACGGTAACAAGTATGTCGCTCCACAGATCAGTCCGAATGGACCCATGACCGACCTGAACGGTAACGTGATTCAAGATCCGCAAGGACACGTCGGGTTTCCGGGCTTTGATGGAATGGAGGCGACAGTGTCGCTTGCCTATGTAGCCGCGATGCAGGAGCACGGCGTCCCGATCACCTATGCTTACATTTCCGATGCGCACGATAACCATCCCAGCGGTCCTGCGTTCGGTCCCGGGTCGGCGGGTTATGTCGCGGCGCTCAAAGCCTACGACGATGCTTTTGGTAAATTCTTCACGCGCCTGGCGGCGGATGGGATTACGCGTGACAACACGCTGTTCATTTTTACGGCGGATGAAGGCGATCACTTTGCGGGCGGTCCTCCCAGTCCCGCCAACTGTGACGGCGTAACCGTTCCTTGCACGTACGCGAAGATCGGCGAAATCAATGGCAATCTGGCGGGCTTGCTGGCGACGGAGCAAGGCAATATGACTCCGTTTACAGTTCATTCCGACGATGCGCCGACCATCTACATCACTGGAAATCCAGTGCGCACCGACCCTGTGGCCCGCGGTTTTGCCCGCGACCTCGACAAGCTGACGGCAGTGAGCCCGATCACTGGGAACACGGACAAGATCAGCCAGTTCCTGGCCGATGCGGTGGAGATGAAGATTCTCCATATGGTCACCGCCGACGCGGCTCGCACGCCCACCCTGGTGATGTTTGGCGATCCCGATTACTTCTTCTTTGCCGGCGCACACAACTGCAATTCGCCTTGCGTGACCGAAACCCCGGGCTTTGCCTGGAACCACGGCGACGTGCAACCGGAGATCGTTACCACCTGGCTGGGAATGGTCGGCCCGGGCGTGAGAGACGATGGCGTCGACGGCAAAACCTGGTCCGATCACACCGACATCCGTCCCACGATCTTGCTGTTGGCTGGATTGAAGGACGATTACGGGCACGATGGCCGGGTGCTGTCCGAAGCTCTCACAGGAGCGGCGCTGCCGCCTTCGGTGACGGGAAGCGGAAATATCTTCCGGCAACTGGCGCAGTCCTACAAGCAGATCAACGCACCGGTCGGACAATTTGGACTGGGTACGTTGCGCATATCGAACTCGGCGCTGATCTCGAACGATTCGGATGACTCGACTTACAACCAACTGGAAAACAATCTCATCAACCTCAACGCGCAGCGAAATTCCATCGCCAGTCAGATGATTCAGATCCTGGAGGATGCCGCGTTCAACGGCAAACCCATCGACCCGGCGGCGGCGTCCTCGCTGATTCAACAGGCAAATCAACTGCTGCAACAGGTTCCGCAGTAAACCCGCCCACCCGCCCAGAAGTGCCGGGGGCTACCCCGGCACTTCCCTCTCTTCTATTGTGACGAGCCTGGGTTCTTGTTGGCGTGCAATTGTTGCTAAGAGTTTAGGTACCTTATTCCTCCCAGATCGACTCTCGCCAAGTGGCTTGGATGGTTAAGATAAAATGTCGTCGCCCGGGTTAGCGAACAGGTCTACGGTCGCGAGGGAGGGAATACCATGAATTCTGGATTTGCGCTGTTGTTGGCGTTTGGTATTGGAGTGGTGACGGGGTTGCGATCCATGACGGCACCTGCGGTTGTAGTCTGGGCTGTGCACCTGGGCTGGATTAATCTTTCTGGCTCTCCCTTGGCTTTTCTGGGTTCTGCCTGGGCGGTGGGCATCTTTACTGTTGCCGCCTTGGGCGAATTCGTTGCCGATAAACTCCCGACCACTCCTGCCCGTACGGCGGCCGTCGGGCTCACTGCACGAATTGTCATTGGTTTGCTTACGGGTGCAAGTCTCGGCGTCGCTGGGGGCGCGTCGTACTGGCTTGGAGCGCTGTTCGGGGCAATCGGCGCAATCGCTGGAGCGTTCGGCGGCTATCAGGCTCGCGTCAGGCTGGTTCGGGGCCTTCACGTTCCGGATGCTGCGATTGCCATTCCGGAAGACCTGGTTGCCATTGGGCTTGGACTGCTGCTGGTTTCCAGATTCTGAAATTCTCCGGAAGGATTACGCACATCCGAATCGCGAGCGTGCTATGACCACTGCGCAGCAATACGATGCCATCATCATCGGTTCAGGGCAGGCAGGTACGCCTCTCTCGACAGCGCTTGCGGCAGCCGGGATGCACACTGCTCTGATCGAGCGAAAACATGTGGGCGGAACCTGCATCAATGAGGGATGCACTCCTACGAAGACGATGGTGGCGAGCGGACGAGTCGCCTATCTCACAAGGCGCGCCGCCGGTTATGGAGTGAACACCGGCGCGAGCGATATTAGTATCGATCTTCGAAGAGTTCGCCAACGCAAGCGCGACATTGTCGACAAATTTCGCAACGGTATCCAGGCGCGCATCGAAAAGACTGCGAATCTTGAGTTGATTTTCGGCGAGGCGAGGTTTCGTGATTCGTCTAAGGGTGCAACGACGATTGACGTCCGCTCGAACGATGGTGCTCAGCGCTCTCTCTCCGCCAAATATATCTTTATCAATGCCGGTACCCGCGCCGCCCGGCCCCAAGTGAATGGCCTGGACGACGTTCCGACTCTGGACAACGTGTCCATGATGGAACTCGACGCTGTTCCCGAGCATCTTTTGATCCTGGGCGGTGGCTACATCGGTGTGGAGTTTGGACAACTCTTCCGTCGTTTCGGCAGCCGCGTGACGATTATTCAATTGCGCGGACAACTGCTCGCCGGCGAAGACCCGGATGTCGCCGAAGAAGTCGCCAAGATTTTTCAGCAGGACGGGATTGAGGTCTTGCTGAACGCCAGAGTGAGTCGTGTTAGGCAAGCGGATGGGAACATTCGTCTCGAAGACGAGCAGCCGGGACGTTCGACAACTCTAGTTGGTTCGCATCTGTTGGTGGCTACAGGACGCGTGCCGAATTCGGACACGCTGAATCTTGCGGCGACTGGGATTCAAACGGACGATCGCGGCTTCATCCGGGTGAACGATCACCTCGAAACTACGGCGAGCGGCGTCTACGCACTCGGCGACATCAAGGGTGGGCCGGCATTTACGCACATTTCTTATGATGATTTTCGCATCATTCGCGCCAATCTTCTCGAGAAGAAAAATGCCTCGATCAAAGATCGACTGGTGCCTTATACGGTGTTCATCGATCCGCAGTTGGGACGAGTAGGTCTGACCGAGACCGAAGCTCGCGCGCAGAGGCGGAACATTCGTGTCGCGAAGCTGCCGATGTCTTCCGTGGCGCGGGCGTTAGAAACGGACGAGACTCGCGGCTTCATAAAAGCCATCGTGGACGCGGAAACGAACCAGATACTCGGGGCCGCGGTGCTCGGGATTGAAGGGGGCGAAATTATGTCGGCGATCGAGATTGCAATGATGGGAAAGCTGCCGTACACGGCGTTGCGTGATGGCGTGTTCGCACATCCTACTCTGGCGGAATCGCTGAATAATCTGTTTACGGCGATGGACAGCGGCAAGTAAGGCGAGGCGGCAGAGGTCTGAATTCTTCCCGCAGCTACAGCAGGCCGCCAGTCTGAATTGCAAGGTTGTTGAGCGCCATCTCTAGTTTGGTTATGGCCTCGCCGAGTTCTGGATGATCTCCGACCTTTTTTTGCAGGTCCTTAAGAATCTGATGAGCACTTGCAACATGCTTTGCAGCCTGGACTGGATCTTGCTTGGGCTTGGGTTCGCTCGGTGTTGGCATGGTCACTCGCTCCGCTGTATGGGTTAATTCTATACAGGATCGTCTTTAGGGCGTCAGTAATTATGTTGAGATTCGGCTCACAGCTGGTGATGCTGTTGCTGCTTTTCGGAGGCGCTTTGGCGCAGCAGGAGCCAAGTTTCACTTCCCAAGGCAACCTGGTACCCGTGCCGACGCTGGTGAGAGACGCAGCCGGTAACGCGGTTTACGGGATGCAGGCGCAGGACTTCATCATTGAGGATGATGGTGTCGAGCAGGCAGTGCATCTTGATGAAGCTGCGGACGCTGAGCCCATATCGTTGGTGATCGCGGTGCAGTGCGGGCGTCGTGCCAAGCGGGAATTTAGCAGAATGGCTGGCTTGGCGGCGATGCTCGATCCCATACTGAGCGGGCGTCAGAACGAAGCAGCCTTGCTGCTCTTCGACAGCAAACTGAATCTGGTCGAGGATTTTACAAATCAGGCGGATGTCATCGAAACTGATCTGAAGAATTTCGAGCCAGGGGATCACGGAGCGGCCATCCTCGACGCCGTGGCCTATTCGGCGAAAATGCTCGCCAAACGGCCGGCAGGACGGCAGCGCGTACTGCTGTTGATCAGCGAGACGCGCGATCATGGCAGCCACTTCGCGAAGATCGACGATGCCGTGAGGTTGGTCGGAGTTACTCACACTCTGGTTTACGCGCTGCCGTTTTCGCCATATATTTCTCAGCAACTGGATATCGCGCGGGGGAGCAACAAAGACGAGTGGAGCCCGAACTTCGATATCGTCGAGAAACTTGCTGCCGCGCGACAGGCGATGAGAAAGAATAGCGCGAAGGCACTCGCCTCGATGACGGGCGGTGAGTATGAGCTGTTCGCCACCCGCAAGAGCTTTGAGTCCGACATGATTCGCTTTGCGAATCACCTTCACAGCCGTTATCTGCTTAGCTTCGAGCCGAAAAATCCCCACCCGGGGCTGCACAGGATTCGAGTAAGGCTGAGGAATTCGGCCTCGAATCAGACTGTCTTGTTCAGGAGCAGTTATTGGGTAGCTGACTCGCTTCGGTGATGGTCAATTCTGAGAAGATCACTTGCGTCGGCGAGGGGTTGCACGCCGCGGCTGCTCTTCGAGCACGGCGAATTGTATCTTCTTCTCTACCGGATCAATCCGGTCCACTAAAACGCGCACGCGATCGCCCAAGCTGTAGGTCTTGCGGGAGCGTTGGCCGATGATCTGGCGCGCGTCTTCATGGAAGGTGTAGCGGTCGTCGGTGAGGGTGTTGAGTGGCACGAGGCCCTCGACGAAGAGATCGGTAAGTTCCACGAAGAATCCGAATTTGGTCACGCTGATGATGAGGCCGTCGAAGTCTTCGCCGATGCGGCGCTCCATGAATTTTACTTTTTTCCATTCCATCAGGCCGCGCTCGGCTTCGTCGGCACGGCGCTCGGACTGGCTGGATTCGTCGGCGATGGTGTGGAGTTCCTCGAGAGTGATGGGGCCGCCGAGAGGTTCGAGCGCTTGACGGTGAGCGTTGTGATCACGACGCTTAGACCAGGGGGTAGCGCCGGCGTCCCGGTCGGGAGCGGTCGCGGTGCGCTTCGCGTCTCGCAGGACTTCCTTCAAGATGCGGTGCACGATCAGGTCGGGATAGCGGCGGATCGGAGAGGTGAAATGGGTGTAGGTGGTTGCGGCTAAGGCGAAGTGTCCTCGATTCTCTTCGGAGTAACGCGCCTGTTTCAGCGAGCGCAGCATCAGGAAACTTAGAATTCTTTCTTCCGGCTTGCCCGCGATCTTCTCTGTGAGTTTCTGATACATGCGCGGGGTGATGTGGACTTCTTTGGGTACTTCGATTTCGCGGACTCGCTTGCCGGTGCCCCGGGATTGGCGGCGGTCGGCCTTGAGCTGCACGCGCTGAATGGGCAGTGCGCCTACTCCCAGCGAGTATCCGAAGGTGGCGGCGATGATTTCGAAGTCATATACGCGTTTGGCGTCGGGCTTTTCGTGGATGCGGTAGAGCGAGGCGATACGCTTATTTTCTAAATAGTGCGCGACGCACTCGTTCGCCGAGAGCATGAATTCTTCGATGAGGCGGTGGGCGATGTTGCGCTCCGATCTCGTGATGCTCTTCATCATTCCCAGTTCGTCAAACTCGATGACTGGTTCGGGGAGATCGAAGTCAATCGATCCACGGCGTTTGCGTTTACGGTTCAAGATCATTGCCAGATCGCGCATGCGTTCGAAGTGCTCGACTTGAGTGGTGAATTCGCGGCGGGCGGTGGCGTTACCTTCGATGACGGCATTCACGGCGGTGTAAGTCATTCGGTTGGCGCTGCGGATCACGCCTTCGTTGATTTCGTAGGCAACGATCTCGCCTTCGTGGTCGATCTCCATGGTGCAGGAGAGGACGAGACGGTCGACCTGCGGGCGCAGGCTACAGATGTCAGTCGAGAGTTCCAGCGGCAGCATGGGGACGGAGCGGTCGGGGAAATAGACGCTGGTGCCGCGCAGACGGGCTTCCTGATCGAGCGGCGAGTCGGGGGTTACGTACTGCGCGACGTCGGCGATGTGGACTTGCAGTTCGTAGTTGCCGTTTTCGAGTTGGCGGACGTGGACTGCGTCGTCGAAATCGCGGGCGGTTTCGCCGTCGATGGTGACAATGGGAAGGTCGCGGTAGTCGCGGCGGTGATGTAGTTCGCTCGCGTGAATCACGTTCTCGATGGCCTGCGCCTCTTCGATCACTGCGGGCGGGAAGCGGTGGGGCAGGTGAAACTTGCGGATCATGATCTCGACGTCGACTCCGAAGTCGTTTTCTTCGCCGAGAATCTCGATCACACGGCCGCGGGGCGGCTGCGTGGCGCTTGGCCAGTCGGTGATTTCTACGTCTACGACTACGCCTTCCAGATTCTTCGCGGTGGCGTGGATTGCGGCTTCCTTGCCGATTACTCGATCGGGAGATGCTATCTTCTTCTTCGGCCTGTGTGGTTGCCTTGAAGCGTCAAGGTCAAAAGCAACCACAGCGGACACGGAGGTCACAGGGGTAGAAGCCACAGGGGACTGCGGGTTCTCCATCCCTGGGGGGATTACGATTTCCTGGGTCACTTTTTCGTCGATGGGCTTGACGTAGTTGTGGCGGTGTCCGTAGCGGAAGATGCCGACTACCGTCGGATGGGCACGCGAGAGTGAGCGGATGATGCGGCCTTCGGCTCGTCCATCGGAGCGGATGGTACCGACTTCAACCAGGACGCGGTCGCCGTGCATGGAGGATCCGATGGCGTGCGGAGCGATGAAGACATCGCCGGCGAGACGGGCCTTCAGATTCGCATCGAGCGAAGTGGCGTCGGGAATCACGAAGCCGAAGCCGTCGCGATGCATGGTCAGGCGGCCGACTAGCATGTTGCGTGGCATCAGGTCTCAGGTCCTAGGTCTCAGGTCTCAGGGTCAGTCTCCGGGCGCTGGGCTGGGGCGGACGGGCGGGGACGCCCGTCTCTCCACTTACGTCAAATACTTCTCCTCGATTATCCGGCGATGATGCAACTCGTGGCCGGCGATTATGTAGGCCAGGGCTCGCACTGTCACTTCGTTCTTGTTGGCTACTCCGCGTCGGCTCCAGGCGGCCTCGTCCAGATTGCGCAATAGGGAGACGGTGGCGCGGCGGACAGCGATGTAGTCCTCGATCAAGTCAGCCAGCGGACGGCGTGCGAACGGACCATTGCGGACATAGTCGTCCTGCTCGTAGCCTTCGATGGGAGTCGCGTCGGCGCGCGAAATGCGCAGTGCGCGATAGCTCAGGATGCGCTCGGTATCGTTGACGTGGCCGAGAACTTCTTTGAGGCTCCACTTATCGGGCGCGTAGCGGAGATCGCCGTCGGCCTCGGTGCGTCCGCAGAGCAAGAGAAGCATCTGTCGGCGCTGGTCTTCTAAGGCGGCGAGAATGTCGTTGGCCGGAACCAGGGAGAGATAACGGTCGTAGTAGGGAGCGCATTCTCCAGGCTGGGGCCGGAGGGAGGCGGCCGCGGTTGAAGTAGTCGCGGCTAGAGTCGTCTCAGTCAAAGTCATGGTTTCCTCTTCCGGGAATGCACGGGGTCCGGTTGTGCTCCCAGGACTCCATAGTATCGGATGGGAGTATCGCGATAGAAGAATTACCGCAGGCCGGGCAGGGCTTACACGATGGAAGGCACGAGCTAAGGTGCGGGTGCCGCCGGGGAACCATGAGGGAAACTATGAGAATCAATAAGAAAAGCTGGATTTCCACAGCTCAGGGCGTTTATCGGGGAGTACAATTCGTTTTGGCCCCAGAAATGCGGCGCTGATTCAGAATCCCCTAAGATTCAGAATCCCTTAATTAAGAGGAAAGGATTTCGAAGACAATGTGGAAGCCCACGAATCAACCTGCGACACCTGGCCGGCCGGCTGAGCCGGAACGTCCGACGACGAGCACGGGGATGACCGCACCCAGCATGAGCACGAGCGAGCCCCCTGCTATGCCGCGCCCGGTGGCGGCCACCACCACGTCCACTTCGGACCAAGCCACGATTGGCAAGTCGCTGGTGATTAAAGGTGAAGTGACCGGTTCCGAGTCTTTATATATAGATGGCAGGGTGGAGGGATCGATCAACCTCTCCGGCAATCGGGTAACCATCGGCCGCAATGGAGTGGTCGCGGCCAATATCAGCGCGAGGGAAATCGTGGTGCTCGGCAAGGTGCGGGGCAATCTTACCGCGAGCGACCGGGTGGACATCCGCAGTGACGGTTCGCTTACCGGCGACGTTGTGGCGGCGCGCATTTCGATTGAAGACGGCGCCTTCTTTAAGGGTGGCATCGACATCCGGAAAGCGGGAGGGGCAGTAGGCTCGAAGCCGGAAGAAGTGACGAAGAATGTTTCGAGCGCCGCGCCGGAACCGGCGATCGCGGCGCGAGCGTAGAGCGGCTCTCCAGCCAGTAAAGTTCGGAACGTAAAGGGGCTCCTCGTTATGAGGATGCCCTTTTTGTTTTTGCGATCATGCCCGTCCGATCGTATAAAATGCGTGACCGGGCTACGACGGGAGGCAGGTCGTGAAATCCAAAGATCGATTTATGGCCGCTTACAGCGCCGGAAGATCCGCGCAGCAAAATCACGCCATCTATGACATGGAGCCGTGGGAGGTATGGGCCTGTGTCGCCCTGTTGGCTGTCGTAACGAGTTCTTCCGAGATTTTGCTTGAACGCTACACCGCCCTACCCTGGATGGGACGCCAAGGGATTTCCAGTGTTGCGTTGGTGCTGGTCTGGGGCGTTATCTTCGCAATTCGAAACAGGCGGCGCGCAGTTAAGCGCGACTAGGTGTGTCCCGTTCCAAGATTTTCCTCTTCCCTCACGAACACAGCCAGAGGTACCTCACGGTTCTTTGCCGGTAGCCATGGTCTCCGCGGCTTGGCTTTCGGCTACGCTTGGGAACGCAGCCGGTTTTTTTCTGCGAAGATCTGCCGGCAATTCCGAACGCAACAACCAGAGTCCTGCGGCGACGGCTGCAGCCCAGGTTAGGGTCGCGAGCGCGAGGGCGAGGAGATCGGCGCGGCGGCTGCCATCGAGCGATATCGTGCGCATGACCTCATAGCTCAATCCGCCGGATGCGGCGCCCACCAGTGCAGCCTTTCCTAGTTCTTTCCAGTTCATGCCGCCAAACGACACCATGCCGCGAATGTGCAGGAGCAGGGCGATGGCTAGGGCGTTGGCGGCGATGCCAACGTCCGATGCGATGGCTAGGCCGGTGACTGACAGTGTTCGGAAGAACAGCGCGTAGATGGGTAGAGAAGCGAGAGTGATGAGGCTGGTGGCGATCATCGGAGTGAGCGTATTGCCAGAGGCATAGAACGCGCGGGCGTAAAGCGCCTGACTGGACCACAAAGCCAGCGAGAGCGAAAACCAGAAAAAGTAGAGCGCGGTGGATTCGGAATCCGCAAAGGTGAAGTGGCCGCGGCGATAGACGAGGTCGATGAGCGGGACGGCAATCGCCATCATCCATCCGGTGATCAGCAGGGACGCCGCCGTGATGCGATAGACCGAAGCATTCACGGTGGCGGCGAACTCGGCGAACTTTTTTTCTCCGAACAGGCGCGAAAAAAAGGGCAGCGACGCCTGGCCGGTGGCTTGTCCGAGAATGGCGATGGGAACGGCGAAGAGTCGCTTGGCATAGTTCAGCCTGGCGATGTCGCCGACGCCGCTTGAGGCGAAGTAACGGAGGATCCAGTCGTCGGCGGTGACAAGGGAGACGCCGAGCATCAGCGGGATGGAGAGCCGCACCCACTCGCGGAACGCCGGATTCTTTACATCGAACGAGGGGCGGTATCCGGTGCCGATTTTGGCGGCTCCGATCGCGTTGATCAGAAATGGTCCGGCAATGCTGCCGGCGAGGGCGCCGAAGGCTAGAGACGCGATTCCCATCTGGCGCCCGGCGACAACTCCACCGGCGATAATGAAGACGTTGTAGATCAGCGGACCGAATGCCGGCAACAGGAAGAGACGGTGTGAGAGCAGCACTGCCGAAACGACTCCCCCAACGTAAAAGAAGATCTGCGCGGGCAGCAGGATGCGCGTGAGATGAACGCAGAGCCGCATCTGCTCCTCGGTGAAGCCGTGGAACATCCAACCGGCAAATTGAGGCGTGAAGATTTCGGCCAGGATGGTGCCGGCGACCAACACGGTGGTCATCACGGTGATGATGATCGAAAATGTTTTCTGCGCGTCCTGCTCGCGCTTTTCCGCCAGGAAGCGAGTGTAGATTGAGATGAAGGTGATCGAGGCGGTGCCACCGGCCACGATGTAGTTGAGCCAGTCGGGCAGCGTGAACGCGGCGACGTAGGCGTCGGTCTGCTGTCCGGCACCGAAAGCGTAGGCGATGTAGGCCTCGCGAATGTATCCGATGACGCGCGAGAGCGTGATGGCTGCCATCAGCAGCAGCGTCGCCGAGAAGGCGGTGTGCTGGTGTGATGGGCGGAAAAAGCGCAGCAGACGCATCCTTCGCAGATTAACGCATCTGGCGGTTGGTGGGAGAGTTATTGGCGGGGCTGGAATCGGGGAAGGCAATCTTGGCTTCGGGATCCGCGCTGAGGATTGTGAGTTGGTGTAATCGCGCTTATTTCGATTGCCGCAGGGCGTCCGCCTGGTTCGCGACGAAAATCGCTCCCTGGTTTCTGGCATCTTTTTCCAGAGTCGCCAGATGAGAGCGGGCGGTAGCGGAGCCGGACCACAATGCAATTTCCCCTAGCGCAAGACGCGCCTGCAGCTCGTAGAGCCGATACCCATGTTTGTGCGTCGTGGAAACCATGGATTCGAGTTGCTGACGCGCCTCCGCGGCCTTGCCCGACTTTGCCTGCACACGAGAGTCGGCAAGGGTGGCTTCAAAACGTGGCGTCTCGCCGGCAGCTTGCCGCGAGCGGGCGACGGCTTTCGCGGCGGCGCCGCGCGCCTCCGCCAGATTGCCTGCGCTTAAGAGATTGCGCGCCAGCAAAGCATGGGCCCATGCGCTACTGGAGGTGGAATTGGTTTTATCGAACACCGCGGCCGACTGACGAGCCAGCGCTTCGCCATCAGAAAATCTTCGTTCCTGCAGCGCGACGAAAGCGAGCGCGGTGTGGATTTGGGCGGCGAAGTCCTCATCTTTGATTTCTTCACAAATGGCCAGCGCTTGCTCGTATTGCTTGCGTGCCCCCGCCAGGTCGCCCCGGACGACAAGAACGTCGCCCAAACCGGACATAGGATATGGCTGCCCACCGCGGTAAGTGATTTCCTGCGCGAGAGAGAGCGCCTGATCGAAGTACTTCTTGGCCGCGTCGGGATTGCCCATTTCCAAAGACAGGTTCCCCAGATTATTCAGCGTGGCGGAAAAGCCGCGACGGTCACCGAGTTCGTTGAAGGCGGCCAGCGCCTGTTGCTGCATCTTCAGGGCGCCGGTCAAATCCCCTAAGCCATCGAGGGCATTGGCGATATTTCCATAGTCGCTGGCGAGGCTGGTTGGATCGTGAACGCTCTGGTCAAAGCGCAAGGCCTGGTCGTAGTATGTCTTTGCTTCTTGTAATTTTCCCTGCTGGTAAAGAATATTTCCGATCCGCTCACGCGAGGCGCGAATGCTTTTTTGAGCCCCGATCTCCTGAAAAACCGGAAGCGCTTCCTCAACTTTCTTTCTCGCGCCTTCGAAATCGCCCTGGTCGAAGAGCACGTCCGCAGTCATGAGCAAGGTGCGAGCCGCTCCCTGTCGATAGCCAGCCGAGGAAAAGAGCTCTCGGGCCTGCGCCGCAAGTTGGATCGATTTGTCCGACTGCCCCATGCGCTCGCAGGCAATCGCTTCCAGTTGCAAGGCCTCCGCGACCAGTAAACTGGCACCCACCGCACGTCCCCGATTTGCCGCCCGGTCGGCCGACGATTGCTGCCGCTTGAAATCGCTCTGCGACATGGCAATGTTGCCGTCGCTCAGATCGATGCGCGCGGCATCGGCCTCGGAGACCGGCAGCTTGCGAATGTCGGAGAGAGTGGATTCCGCGTCGTTGCCCCGCCCGGCATTAATCTGGGCACGGATCAGCAACAAACCGTAATCGACACGGTCCGGGAAAAATTGCCACAACGCGCGGTAGTTTTCGATGGCCGCAGGTTGCTCGGCGAGAATCTCGTGGGCGCGGCCTTCAATCAGCAAGCGCTCTTCCCGTGAAAAACTGGGAGACAATTCCAGTGCCCGTTTCGCTTGCACTCTGGCCTTGTCGTCATAACCGAGCGTCGCCCAGGCCTGGGCCAGTGCCGAGTGTGCGGGGGCGTGACCGGGATCAAGAGCGACGGATTTCTCCAGCAAATCGCGGGCCGCGAGAGCATCGAACAGGCGCAGTTTTTGCAAGCCTTCGGCGTACAGGCGAGCAGCCTCGGGATTCGACGGCAGCGATGTCCTGACCACGGCCGACTGCTCGTCGGAAAGAGCGGCGATGCCGAGCTTCGCGCGCAATTTGGCCCCCGCCTTGCCGACCAGCGTGTCGATCTCCGACTCCTTTCCTTTTTCCGACACCGTAGCGAGAGTTTCACCCGCAAGCGCATCCTGCATGCGCAGGTCGAGCCGCAGCACGCCATTCCCCAGCGGGAGATACGAACCGACAACTACGTCATCGCTGCCGAGATTTTGCCGGATGCGGTTGAGAGTCTGCTGGCTATAGCTGTCGGCGTCGGGAATCGCGAGGCTCATTCTCATTTGCGCCACGCTCTCTCCGGGAATGGTGCGCAATTCATCGCCTTGGCTGAGTTCGGTGGTCATCAGTTCCGATAGCGCGGTGGAGAGCCATGATTTCTCGGGGTTTCCGGAAAGATTCTTGAAGCCGAGCACCGCGATGGAGCGGCGCCGAATGGCGGTTGGGGGAGCCGATCCCGCGTCCTTTTTCCGGTGCATGAAGAGATATGCGGCGCTCGCTACGGCAAGAAGAGCCACGATCAGAGCGCTCGCCAGGTATGGTTTAGCGCGCTTCGCTGGAGCGGGAGCGGGAGCGGGAAAGACCGGTGCAGTTCCAGTGGAGACTGGCAACTCGAGAGCCACGGCCAACTCGCCGCCCGTCTGATAGCGCTGCGACGGATCCTTGGCGAGGGCCTTGCGAATGACCTCGTCCAACACCGGCGGCACCTCGGGGTTTAGTCGGCTGGCCGGCTCGAAGGGCCGATTCAGAATTGCATCGATGAGAAGAGGAGCATTGGTTTGCGCGAACGGCCGTCTCCCGGTAGCCATTTCGTAAAGCACCGCACCGGCCGCCCAGACGTCGCAGCGCGCATCCGCGCCCTCCCCGCGCAACTGCTCGGGAGCCATATAAGGGAGCGTGCCGGTGGTCTCCTGCGACTTGGTCACGGTGACGGTTAGGCCGAGGTCGCTCGGCTGCGGCATGAACTGGGCCAGACCGAAGTCGAGAATCTTCAGCCGGCCGTCGCGAGTGAGGCGGAGATTTCCCGGCTTCAGGTCGCGATGCACGATTCCTTGCTGGTGCGCGGCCGCGAGGCCTTGAGCCATTTGCAGTCCGAGACGGAATACTTCCGCCACAGGCAGAGGGCCAGCCGCGAGTCTGGCGTCGATAGCGATGCCTGAGATGTATTCGGTGACCAGAAAATCAATGCCGTCCTGGGTGCCGAACTCATGCACGGTCGCAACGTTAGGATGGTTCAGGCGAGCGAGGGACAGAGCTTCTCTGCGAAACTGCTTCTGAGTAGTCTCATCGGCGAGCGATCGGGAAGGCAGAACCTTTATGGCAACGTCGCGGTCGAGTTGCTCATCATGCGCGCGATAGACGACTCCCATGCCTCCGGCGCCGATTTTTTCCTCGATCCGGTAATGCGACAGCCTCTTGCCAATCATGTTGGCCTGAAATAACGGTTAAAGAATAGCAGTCTGAGGCAAGCTAAAGGAGTTTAACTGGCTCGGGCCCAGCCGATACCAGAAGTGCAGCAGGAAGGTCGGCCCAGGATTGCGCTACTACATGTTTTCCGGAAGCTGAAGACGAGCTCGGAGGTCGGCAATCCCGAAATTATGCGGTTGTTGGCGAAGCGTCGCGATTACACCAGCAACTCCATGCTTGGTGTAATCGTGTCTACTACGGTTATGTTCGGAAGGCGTGCGGTGGCGCATGAAACCAGCCATCGTTGTCGGCATCCGTGGTGCCAGCCGGGCCTATGTACGCCCAACAACGACAAAGGTACATGTTCAGAGGGCGAGGGCGAGGGCGAGGGCTTTCATAGGGTAACCGGCGAGTCAGCAATTCTCATCAGCAATTCTGAGTTGGTGACTGGCTTCCTACTCGTTCGCTCCCGTATTGTTGGGCGGGTCGGCGCGCCAAACGTACAGGTATTCTTCGTCGCTCGACGTTAGCACGGGGATGTTTTTCTCGCGCGTTACGCGGTTCAGAGCAGAGCGAAGATTCTGCATCTTCTTGCCGTTCAGGCTGCTCAGCGGAATCTTGACCGCTTGCTGTGCTTTCAGCTTTGAAAGGTCGGCCAGAATGTCCGCCACCGCTTTGCGATGTTTTCCTTTGCGGCCCTGTGGAACCTCAGCCCGATTCACCGACTCATAGTGCGTGCCGTTTCCGTTTCGTCCCATTCGGCGCCGCTCCTTTCCCGGAAATCCTATCCGTATGCGAGAAACCGTTCCGCTAAGACGCCAAGACTCGTATGTTGCAACTGAAAATTCCTGCAAAATTTCGCGCATGGCAGCGATCTGCTGCGTAATGGACGCATTAAGTTAAGTGTTTCCAAGAAGATGCAGCGCCTGCGTTGTACTAAAAGCTGCTAAGAGTTCACCCGTATGATTTAAGCCGCAATAGCATGGTTGGCGCCAGGCATGCGGTCAGATGCGGGGGGCGCAGCGACGAAGGTAGCCATGAGCCGGATCCTGGTGTGGGTTGAACAACAGCGTTTTCAGGGTTTTGGTTGTTCCGAATGTGGCTGGCGGTTCAAACCCGCAGGCAGGCCACCCGGCATGTCTCTCGATGAAGTGATGAACAACTTCGAGTTGCAGCGCGACAAAGAGTTTGCCTCCCATGTTTGGCTGATGACACCAAGAGCCAATCGCGCGAGCAGCAAAGACGCTGACAGGCGGTCGGCGTGATTTCCGCAAAGCGGGCATGCAGTGGTCGATTAAAAGCAGAGGCCTCAAGGTTAAGACAGGTGACCCCTTCAAAGAAGGAAACTCTCAAGTGCCTATTCGTTTTAGAGTGTTCGGCGCGAACTTGAAAGCTCAGACGGATCGTTCTGGGATTTCGCGACACTTGCAGCGCCATCGCTGGCTCTGGGTCGTCGCAGGATTCTCTTCTGCGGATACAGAAAGCTGCGCATCGTCTTTTTCGCTTTGTGGAGCTGTGATTTCGAGTTTCCGATGGAGCATTGCAGGAGTTCGGCAATCTCATGATGTTCGTATCCCTCAAACTCGTGCAGTTCGAAGATCTGCCGGGCTCCCCTAGGCAGTTCTTCGATGGCGCGGCGCAACGCAATACGGTCAATCGCTCCGCGGAGGCTTTGATCCTGTTTCCCAAGTTCGCGTTTGAGGGAAGGCGAGCCGCTCGACACGGGCTCATCCAGTGACAGCAGGGGTGGGAATTTCCGACTGCGCAACTTCATCAGCACGGTGTTCACAGCAATCCTGTGCAGCCATGTGGCGAAGGCCGAATCGCCGCGAAACGAGTTGAGGTTGCGAAACACCTGCATGAAAGCCTCCTGCACCAGATCTTCTGCTTCAGCCACATCTCTCGTCATCCGCAGACAGACCGAATACACACGCTTATTATGCAACTGGTAGAGTGTGGCAAAGGCCTGCTCGTCGCCGCGTTGTGCGCGCTGGACGAGAGTGTCTTCGGAACCTTCTCGCTGGTCTTCAGCCATTAGCGGACCCACACTTAGCGGGGGTACATTCGCTGGTGTCACGCAAGTCGCCACTGTCGTCTCCTTCGGCCATTTCTGACGTCTTATTAGGGCTTTTCACACAGCAGCGTTCTCAGCTTCAAAAAAAACACGATACCGATTAAAGGTTTCAAGGACTGATCAATTTTGCACACTTCCGAGAAATCCCGAGCAAACCTCGCCGTGGATTTTCCTTCTTCATGGCCGATGAGAGGAAGTGGGTGACGGAAAAATTCGGCAAGGGGTAGTTGGCGAAAAATTGCGTTGGAGAAATCGCCTGGCTTGCCAGCGATGAGTCTTCAACTCCCGATCCCCGAGGGGTGGAGTCCACGCGGTTACCCGAATTTGCTCGGATTTTCTGAGGCTGGGCCCGGCAATGCGAGCGGGTTTGCGGGTGGCCTCCATTTGGCGGGGAGGGCGGCTCGACGTACGGCTGAGGAGGTTGGCTGGGCGGTGGAGCAGATGCGGGCGGCAGGTTTGGAGTCTAACGCTCTGGCTCGTTGAATGCCGCGGAGTCTACCGAGCTTCGCTCGGCCTGCACGGGCGAGGCGCCCGGCCCCGCACGAGCCTAAAGACCCACAGGCGAGGATTCACTCTAAATATCTGAAATGCTTTGACTTAGCTGTGGATCTACGTTTTATCTGCGCTGCATTGTCATCTTTCCGCCTTCGCCGCATAGTGCCCGCAGAAATGGAGGCACTATGGCCACCTCGCTCGCCGATTTTGCGGAGCAGATCAACCCTAAGACTTTGGACAAGGCCGGTCGCGCTGGTTTCCGGCAAGCCACACGCGTCCACGGAAGTTTGCTGGCTGCCGCCGAGAAACGGGCTCTCGTCTGGATGGCCGAACGCATGCCGGCGTGGGTGAATTCCGACCACCTGACCTTTCTCGGCTTTGCCTCCCAGATCGCGACCGGCGTTTGCTATGCGCTTGCGGCCCGTGATCGCCGCATGTTGCTTGCCGCCATTGGTTGTCTCGCGGTGAACTGGTTCGGCGACAGCCTCGACGGAACCTTGGCGCGTGTGCGCCAGCAGCAGAGACCGCGTTACGGCTTCTACGTGGACCACATGATCGATTCCATCGGCGCAGCGGCGATGATGGGCGGGCTGGCTCTGTCCGGATCCATGCATCCGGTGATCGCGATTGGATTGCTGATCGCGTTCCTGTTGCTTTCCATCCAGTCGTATCTGGCGACTTATACGCTCGGCGAGTTTCATCTTTCCTTGTGGCACTTCGGGCCGACCGAGTTGCGCGTTCTGCTGGCAATTGGCAACCTGGCGACGTTCCGCTGGGGGTGGGTAATTCACGGGCGCTACCGGCTGTTTGATGTTGGAGGCGCAATTGGGTTGGCGGTAATGCTGCTGATGCTGGTTGCCGTCAGCCTGAAAAATACGGTCCGGCTTTATCGGGAAGAGAGAATTTCATGAACAGTTCGTGTAGGGACGGGCGCCCCCGCGAGCCTGCCCTGAGCGAAGTCGAAGGGTCTCGGCCGAGCCAAGCTCGGCAGAGCCTTTGCCGCTGGCTGAAATTCAACGCCGTTGGTGGTGTCGGCATCGTGGTGCAGTTGGGGGCTCTGGCTGCTTTTCGTTCTTGGCTGAAACTGGATTATCTGCTGGCCGCGGGGCTGGCGGTCGAGATCGCGGTGGTCCATAACTTTTTGTGGCACGAGCGCTACACCTGGGCGGACCGGCCGGCTACGGCGGCAATGCAGTCTCTGGTCAGGCTGGCTAAGTTCAACGCCAGCAATGGAGCGGTTTCGATGGTCGGGAACCTTGGGCTGATGCGACTGCTCGTCGGGGAAATGAAGTTCCAGTATGTCGCGGCGAATCTTATTGCGGTCGTTGTTTGTTCGCTGGTGAATTTTCTGCTGAGCGATCGCTTCGTCTTCGATGCTGAGGCTGACTCAGCCGCGCCTTCGACCTAGCAGCTGCCGAGCTTTGCTCGGCTGGGCAGCCGAGGACGGCTGTCCCTACGTGGTGCTTGGCGATCGCGGCTGCTTTTGGAACTGGCCTTTGGGGTGTGTCTTTTGGGGGTTACGGCGCGATCAAACCCAGGATATAATGTTTATAGCTGCTATGCGCTCGAATGGCTACATTCCGCTTCTCCGGACGTGCTGGATCGAGGGACGCGCCTGTCCCCGCCGGTACCTTTCCGTTCTGCCTTCGCATGTGCGCGCCAATCTCTTCGGCAGCGACTAATCTTTCTTTCCTCTCGTTGCTTTGCGAATCGCTATAGCTCTTAGCTTTTGGCTCTTAGCTCTAAAACCCAAGCAGCCTCTCTCCGTGTACGCTGCTCGATATGCGGCCCCAAAACCACTGAGAACCGAGAACTGATTCTGGAGGAACTCATGATCAGCAAAACTTTAGCCGGCCCCAAGCTCAAGACCGCGCTCCCGGGCCCTAACGCCAGGCGTATTCTCGCAAGCGATGAGAAATACATTTCGCCTTCCTACACGCGCTCCTATCCGCTGGTGGCTAGGCGCGGCCGCGGCATTGTGGTCGAAGATGTGGACGGCAATGAGTTCTTCGACTTTTCGGCTGGGATCGCTGTGACTTCGACCGGCCATTGCCATCCGGAAGTGGTTGCCGCCATTCAGAAGCAGGCGGGCGAACTGATCCACATGTCGGGCACCGATTTCTATTACGAAGGCATGGTGACGCTGGCCGAGCGCTTGTCAAAAATCGCGCCTATGCCCGGGCCGCACCGGGTTTATTACGGTAACTCCGGGGCCGAAGCCATCGAGTGCGCTTTGAAGCTGGCGCGCTATCACACCAAGCGCCAGCAGGTGATCGCCTTCTTCGGGGCTTTCCACGGACGTACCATGGGCGCTCTTTCGCTGACCGCCTCGAAGCCGCAGCAGAAGCGCGGCTTCTCGCCGCTCGTGCCGGGAGTTACGCACGTGCGCTATCCCGATGTGTATCGGGGCTGTGAGGGCGGTCCGCAGGATGCCGAGAAATTCGCGCTGGGCTGCGCCCGCTACATCGAAGACAAATTGTTTAAGACCATCCTCGCACCGGAGGAAGTTGCGGCAATTTTTGTGGAGCCGATCCAGGGCGAAGGCGGATACGTCGTTGCGCCAACGATCTTCATGCAGGAATTGCGCCGCATCTGCGACAAGCACGGCATCCTTCTGGTGCTGGACGAAGTTCAGAGTGGCATCGGCCGCACGGGCAAATGGTTTGCGGTCGAACATACCGGCGTGCATCCCGACATGGTTTGCATCGCCAAGGGCATTGCCTCCGGGATGCCCCTCGGCATCACCATGAGCAAGGCCGACATCATGGACTGGGTGCCAGGTTCGCACGCGTCGACTTTTGGTGGCAACCCCGTCTGCATCGCCGCTGCGCTGGCCACGCTCGATGTGATCGAGAAAGAAGGGCTGCTAAAGAATTCGCAGGAAGTCGGCGCCCACATGCTGAAACGCATGGCCGACTGGCCGAAGAAGCACAAGATCGTCGGAGACGTCCGCGGACGTGGCCTGATGATCGGCGTCGAGATCGTGAAAGACCAGAAGACTCGCGAGTACGGCGCCCGCGAGCGTGATCGCATCGTGGAGCTGGCGTTCGAACGCGGCGTCTTGTTTCTGGGCTGCGGCCCGAGCACGGTTCGCATCGCGCCGCCGCTCATTGTGACCAAGGACGAAGCCGACGTTGCCATGGACGCGCTGGAAGAGTCGATCGCTGTCGTCGAAAAGAACGGGTAGTCGTTGGTTGTTAGTCGTTGGTCGCCGGTCGTTAAGTCGTTGGAGGCGCGCGATGTGGAACGGAATTGTGGAATCGATTCATATTGCTTCCACGGCCCAAGGGCAGACGCAATCTGTTCCTCAGGCGACGGCGGTTCCAGGCTCGGGGCTCGATGGTGACCGCTACGCGCTGAGGCAGGGAACATTCTACAAGCCTGCGCCGGATTTCGAACTCACGCTGATTGAGGCGGAGGCGATTGAGGCGCTGCGGCGGGACTATCAGGTCGAGCTTGCCGCGGGCGAAGCTCGACGCAACATCGTGACGCGCAATGTACCGCTGAATCATCTGGTGGGCAGGGAGTTCGCCATCGGCGAAGTGCGGATCCGCGGCATCCGCCTGTGCGAGCCTTGCGACCACTTGCAGAAAGTGACGGGGAAGTCCGTGATCAAGGGCCTGCTGCACCGCGGGGGATTGCGGGCGCAGATTCTAACGCAGGGCACGATAAGCGTCGGCGACAAGATCACACTCCCGTAGAGACGCGGCTCGCCGCGTGTCCGCTGGCACCGCCCAGTTTCGCACCAGGGTATCGCGGTTCGTGTCAGGGGATCGCTTTAGCGATACCGTAGACATTTCGAATCAGATGCCCCTTAAGGGCTGGGCATCGGCAGACCGAGACGGGGCAAGCCCCGTCTTTACGAATATTCTGGGGAAAGGATGGAACGTATGGGCGACACCACATTGCGCGAACTCATGCACGGCAAAGGCGCCCACGTGGATCCCGTCGCCTGCGTCGAAGATATTTCGCCGGAGCTGGCAGCCCGAACCGTAGCGGACTATCCGCATTCCATCTGGCAGATCGTGGAGCACATGAACTATTGGATGGGCTACGACCTTAGCAAAATTGCGGGAGAGAATCGACCTTACCCTGACAAAGCAGTCGAAGGCTGGCCGACGCACCCGAATCCGGCCACCGAGGGTCGCGCGGCTACCGAGGCGTGGCGGGCCACAACTCGCCGCTTCCATAACAGTTATCACGCCGGCCAGATTGCCTTGCTCCGCCGCCAGTTTGGCGCCTGGCCTCCCGAACGAGGCGGCGACACCTGGTGAGCTTGCCTGTGAGCGATAGACGATAGCGACACCTGGCGCCGCCGATCCCGACGCAGCCAGTCTGCATTCGCTGAAATTCATCAAAAGAAATTCTTGTTGAAAGGAGGCCTCTCGATGCCTCGCTTTACATCACGCACTCTTGCTGCACTGGCGTTCACGCTGGTGGTTTGGGCCTCGGCCTTTGCCGGCATTCGCGCCGGCCTGCGCGGTTATTCGCCCGCGAATCTCGCCATTGTGCGCTTTCTAGTTGCGTCGCTCGTGCTCGCCATCTATGCCGGGATCGCGCACTTTCGCCGTCCGGAATTGGGCGACGTTCCCGGGCTGGCCCTGACCGGCGCTATCGGAATCACCTTTTACAACCTGGCGCTCAATTACGGAGAGACACGCGTGACCGCGGGCGCAGCCAGCCTGTTGATTGCCTCCGTGCCGATCTGGACCGCGCTGGCCGCCCGATTCTGGCTGCACGAGAAACTGACTGCGATCGGATGGTGTGGCGTGCTCGTGAGCTTCGCTGGCGTCGCGCTGATTTCGAGCGGAGAAGGCGAAGGCATCCGTCTCTCACCGCAAGCGCTGATCATTCTTGCCGCCGCGGTTACATCCGCGCTCTACATGATTATGCAGAAGCACTATCTGGGCAGGTACAGCGCGCTCGAATTTACGGCTTACTCGATCTGGTTCGGGACGGCGTTGATGCTGCCATTCGGGCACGGCCTATTGCATAGCTTGCGCGCTGCTCCCGCCTCGACAACGCTGGCGGTCATTTATCTGGGTATCTTTCCGGGAGCGCTCGCTTATGTGGCGTGGGCCTACGTGCTTTCGCACGGCGCCGCGGGACGCACGGCGACGCTGCTCTATGTGATTCCGATCGTGGCCATTGGTATTGCATGGATCTGGCTGGGCGAAGTGCCGAGGCTGATCTCTCTGGTCGGCGGCGCGATCGCGCTCGGCGGCGTGGTGCTGGTGAACACCGCGGGAAAAACGCGGTCAACCACCTGTCCGCAAGCGTGCGCGCGGCGAATTGTAACGGACGCGCAGTGATCAGCATCACATAACGCACGGTCATTCCAAGCGAAGGTGAATATGGAGTTCTCCATGTTCGCCGGACGCCTGACCCAAGCCACAATATGCGCACTAGACTGGCTGGCAGCAAGAACGCTCTCGCCGGAGGACATGCCCGCGCACCCGCGTACCGGCCGGCGGGGCGAAGGAGACGCGTATTGTTACCTGCGCCGGCGGGGCTATACGATCATCGCCCGCAACTAGCGCTCCCCGCATAATCGCGGCGAACTCGATCTGGTCGGCTGGGATCGGGACGTCCTGTGTTTTATCGAAGTGAAAACTCGGACGACGCATGACGTCAAGCCTGCCGAAGCCGCCGTAGATCGTCATAAACAATAAGGAGCTCTCGATGGTCACCCGCGACTTCCTGCGCCTGATGCCAGCTTCTTGGCAGTGGCGGTTCGACGTGCTCTCCGTATACTATGACAGCGGCCACAGGCGGCCCTCATTCGAGTCATTTCAGAATGCGTTTTCCGTGTCGTACAATCGTAAATTCTCAGAGTCCAGGTTTCGAGACCGCTACGGAAAGGATTTAGTACGTGCCTGAATTAAGAAAAGACCCCATCGTGGGCCGGTGGGTGATTATTTCCACGGATCGAGCCAAGCGGCCGACCGACTTTGTGCGGGAAGCTGTCAAGATCAAAGGAGGATTCTGTCCTTTCGATTATGGCAACGAAAGCAAGACTCCGCCGGAGATCCTAGCGTACCGGCCAAGCGCCAACGGCAATACTTCTCTGAAAGACAGTCCGGGTTGGACGATCCGCGTCGTTCCGAACAAGTTTCCGGCACTCGGCATTGAAGGCAATTTGAATAAGCAAGCAGAGGGCATGTTTGACAAGATGAATGGCATCGGCGCCCACGAAGTCGTCATCGAAACCCCCGACCACAACGCCAGCCTGGCCACGCTTTCCTCGAAGAGAATCGAAGACGTTCTGTGGGCCTTCCGCGATCGTATTCTCGATCTCAAGAAAGACCGGCGCTTCAAGTACATTCTGCTCTTCAAGAATCACGGAGAAGCGGCCGGCGCCTCGCTCGAGCACTCGCACTCGCAATTGATTGCGTTGCCGATTCTGCCCATTTACGTGGTGGAGGAATTGCAGGGAGCAAAACAGTATTACATCTACAAAGAACGCTGCGTCTTCTGTGACGCCATCCGGCAGGAAACCGACAGCGGCATCCGGGTCGTGGCTGAAAACGAGGATTTTCTGACTCTCGCTCCGTATGCTCCGCGGTTTCCCTTTGAAACATGGATTCTCCCCAAGCGTCACGAGTCTGCGTTTGAGAACTCGTCGTCGCACATGTTCGAGAATCTCGCGAAAGCGCTCAAGTTGCTGCTGATGAAAGCGGACCGCGTGCTCGACAATCCACCGTACAACCTGGTCGTGCACACGTCGCCGGCGCAGGATCCGGCCAACGAGTATTATCACTGGCACATTGAATTCATGCCCAAACTGACCAAAACCGCGGGATTTGAATGGGGAACCGGGTTCTACATCAATCCCACGCCGCCGGAAGAGGCCGCCAAGTTTCTGCGCGAGGCGAGCGTGGAAGATGTGGCTCCCAACGTGGTAGTAGCGCTAACCTAGCCTTGAGTTCGGTCGAGAACCTCGGCGTGCCAGGCCATCTGGATCGCTTCCAGCTTGGCTTCGTTCGACTTCGTGGGGTCGTCTTTGAAGTCTGGGAGCGCGATCACATATTTGTGCAGGTCGGTGAAACGGACGGCGAGCGGGTCGATTTTCGGGTGGGTTTCAGAGAGCAGAATCCCGATATCGTCAGCGTCGCTCCAGGTGAGTTCTTTTGGCATGAAACAGTGCTCCTAGTAGTCGTTCGCGCTTAAAACCGTTATCTCAACCAACCAAGACCACGCTTTAGCTGAAGGCTGGGGGCTGAAAGCTGCCCTTAATGTTCTTCCGAAACGTAATTCCGGTTCCAGGCCGGGATTTCCACTACCACTTTGCCCGGCTTCTTGATCACGGTCTGGCATCCGAGACGCGAGTTTAGCTGAAGATCGGCGGCCATGTCGAGCTTGTCGGCTTCGTCATCTTCCATCTCCGAGATCAGGTCGGCGCCTTCTTTCACCCAGATGTGGCAGGTCGTGCAGGCGCAGTTCCCTCCGCAAGCATGATCGAGGTGAATGCCGAAGTTCAACGCCACATCGAGCAGCGACTCTTCCTTGCCATGGTCTTTATATGGCAGCTTGCCGTGTTCGAAGGTCACCGTCTTGCCCTCGGGAAGAAAGGTGACTTCGACCGTGTTTTCACCGGGAGCATCCACTGTGGTGGTTCCGGTTCCTTGTGTTTTTTCTTCAGACATGTAAAACCCCAGGTTTCAAAGTTTCAAGGTTTCAGAGTTTCAAGGTTGCTAGCCAGGGTTTCACATTGAAACCTTGTAACCTTGAAACCTGCTTCATTCAAAATCTGCTTTCGCCACCGGATGGCCGGCCTGCGGTCCTTCCGCGAGATCGGAGTCGTCCATGGCCTTTCCCTTGAGCGCGGTCGAGACCGCCGTATCCATCATCAATTCCGCCAGACGCATCGTGGCTTCGTTTAGTGCATCAATACCCGCCCGGATCGCGTGATAGTCATCGCCATCCTTTACCGCAACCAGATCTTTTTCGAGCGTCTCGACGTTGCGGCGTTCGCGGTTCGCGAGCTCCTGCCAGGCATGATTCCTTTTTCCTTTCGCTAGCGCCGCCAGGATCGTGTCGGCTTCGCGTCGTGCTTCGATGACCTGGCGCTGCCGGAAATCTTCTTCGGCGTAGTCGAACGATTCGAGCAGCATGTTCTCGACCTGTTCATCGGTGAGGCCGTAAGTCGGCTGAACATCGATTTCAGCCTCTTGTCCGCTGCGCTGCTCGCGCGCCGAGACGCGTAAAATGCCGTTGGCGTCGATCAGAAACTTTACTTCAATGCGCGGCATGCCGGCGGTCATCGGTGGAACGCCCTTCAGATCGAATCGCGCCAGCGAACGGCAATCCCGTGCTAGTTCGCGTTCGCCTTGCAGCACGTGAATCGCGACGTTGGTTTGGCCATCCACCTGGGTGGTGTAGTACTGCGTTGCCGAAGCGGGTACGGTCGAGTTGCGGAGGATAATTTTATCGGTTACGCCGCCCGCCACTTCAATTCCCAAAGACAGCGGGGTCACGTCGAGCAGCAGCATGTCTTGCGTGATTTCGGAGCCGCCGCCCAGAATATTCGCCTGCACGGCCGCTCCTAGCGCAACCACTTCGTCAGGATTCAAATCCGTGTGCGGCGCGCGTCCAAACAGATGCTGCACCAAGTGCCGCACCTTTGGAATGCGCGTGGAGCCCCCGACCAACACGACCTCGTCGATTTGTTCGGGCTTCAAGCCCGCGTCTTTGAGTGCCTGCTTGCAGGGGCCGACCGTGCGGTCAATGATCGGTTGGATCGTCTTCTCGAAATCATCGAAAGAAATTTCGCGCTGATATTTTTTTCCGCCAGGCAAATCGACATCGAGTTTCACCGAGGGCTGCGACGAAAGCGCAATTTTGGCCTCGATCACGGCCTTGCGGATGCGCGCTACCGCTTCGCCGTTGCGCCGCACGTCGAGTCCGAGGTCGCCGCGAATGTCGTCGAGCGCGATTGCGATCAGCAGATTGTCGATATCGTCTCCGCCGAGATGCGTGTCGCCGTTAGTGGCAACCACTTCGAAAATGCCGTCGTGAAGCTTGAGAATCGAGATATCGAACGTGCCGCCGCCCAGATCGTAAACGACGATGATGCCGTTGTTCTTCTTGTCCAGACCGTAGGCGAGCGATGCTGCTGTCGGTTCGTTCACCAGTCGCAGAACATTCAGTCCGGCGATGCGGCCGGCGTCTTTCGTGGCCTGCCGCTGCGCGTCATTGAAGTATGCGGGGACGGTGATGACCGCCTGGGTCACTGGCGCCCCGAAAAAGCGCTCGGCATTGCGCTTCAGTTGGCGCAGGATGAAGGCGGAGATTTCCGGCGGTGTAAAAGTTCTTTCACCCAGCTTGATGCGGATAACTTCCCCTGACTGCAAGTCGTCCGCCAGTTGGAACGGAAACAGCCTCAGCTCGTCCTGTATATCCTCGACACCGCGCCCCATCAGACGCTTGATTGAGTAAACTGCCCGCTCTGGCGTCTCGATCAGATACTTGCGTGCGGCGTTGCCTACTATGATCTGGTTCTTCTCGTCCAGAGCTACCACTGAGGGCACAAGGTTCAGCCCGTCTTCTCCGGGGATGACGACAGGGGAATCCCCCTGCATGTAGGCCACGAGCGAGTTCGTGGTGCCAAGATCGATGCCGACGATGTAGTCAGTTGCCATTTTTTAAAAGACCTAGCATTCACCTCCGACCTAGTTTTCCGTTGCCTCATTCACGTCCCGCACCAGGTTCCGGATGTAGTTCCTGCGGTTCAGCACGTCCACCATCCTGTCGAGGATTTTCCGCTGGTCGGCTTCGTCTCCGCCATCCACGGATTTGTCCCACTGGTTCCACTCGGTCTTCAGTTCGTTCAGAAGCGTGTCGTATTTTTGTTCCAGCGAAAGCTTGGCCTTGCCGATTTCCTCAAGTAAAGCGGGGTCGTCTTCGCCCATCTTTTTCTGGACTCGCAGTTCTTCGAGATGCAAGTTGAGTTCGAAGACTTCCTCCAACAGATCGGGAGGTACGACCTGCTTCTTCAATTCTCCGGTAGCGCGGGCTTTTTCAGTCGCCTGCTTCGATTGTTCTTCGAGTTCGATGCCTTCGAGGCGCAACAGGTACTCGGTGCGCTTGATCGGATCTTTCAGCGTGCGGTACGCGTCGTTGAGCATGGAACTTTGTTCCAGGCTCCAGCTACGTTCCTGAGCGCCAGCCTGTCCGAATACGTCAGGATGCAGACGGCGGCTCAGCGCGTAGAACTCTTTTTCCAGTTCGGCGGTGTCCAGGTTGAGCTTGCGCGGAAATCCGAAGAAGGTGAAATAGTCCACCGGAACCGGCGGCTGCACTTTGCCGCACGCACTGCAAAAGTGCACCGCGCGCATGGTGCCGCACGACCAGCAACTGGGGGTTGCCTCTCCGGGGGCGTCTCCGAGCGCTTGCCCTGGCATGATTGGCCTCGATTTTGATTCCAAATTTGCCATATAAAACTCAAGGCGGGCGCACGGCCCGCCCTCTCCCTCTAACCACTGGTTGTGTGTGGTGACGGGCCTCTGGCCCGTCTGGACTGGGCGGAGCCCCGTCACCACACGATCTCCGCTACGAGAAAGAACTTCCGCAGCCGCAGGACTTGGTCGAGTTCGGATTCACGAACACAAAGCCCTGCTGTATCAGGGTTTCGTGGTAATCGAGAGTCATCCCGTGCAGATAGATGAAGGACTTCGGGTCCACAAAAACCCGGACATCTCCGAACTGAAACACACGATCGCGCTCGCGCGGTTGCGTATCGAACCGTATGTTGTAACTCAGGCCCGAGCATCCGCCACCCTGCACGCCCAAACGAAGCCCACCTTGCTCCGGCGAAACGTTCTCTTTCACCATCGCCGAGCGGATTCTCTTGAGCGCGTTGTCGGTCACCTGGATGCCCTTGGCCGGAGGCGCGGGCACGGCTTTGACGACTTCGTCTTTGACGGCTTGATCCATGATTCATTCTGCTTGCCCGTAGAGACGCGGCTTGCCGCGTCTTCTTTCGCGGCGAGAATTCGCCGCGGGAGACGGGGCAAGCCCCGTCTCTACGGGAGTTCTATTTACTGCGCAGCCTGAACTGCCACGGGCTTCGCTGTTTCCTGCTTCTTCTTCCAGTCGCCGATCGCGGCCCGGATCGCATCCTCAGCCAGTACCGAACAGTGAATCTTCACCGGCGGCAAGGCCAACTCCTTAACGATCTCGGTGTTCTTGATCGCGAGGGCCTCGTCAATCGTCTTGCCCTTGACCCACTCGGTCGCCAGCGAAGATGACGCAATCGCCGAGCCGCAGCCGAAGGTCTTGAACTTGGCATCTTCGATGATGTTGGTCCGCGGATTCACCTTGATCTGCAGCTTCATCACGTCGCCGCACTCGGGCGCGCCGACCAGGCCGGTGCCGACATCGGAATCCTTTTTGTCCATGGAGCCGACGTTGCGTGGATGGTTGTAGTGGTCGATCACTTTATCGCTGTATGACATGCTCAATCTCCTTAGAAAATCAAAACTGAACCACAAATCCTCAGGGGCTAAAGCCCCCAATTTAAGACTGCTCGAATCGGCGCGGCTGAAGCCGCGCCCCTTCAAACATTAGTGCGCTTCCGCCGCCCACTTCACACTCTTCAAGTCCACACCTTCTTTCGCCATTTCATAGAGTGGCGACAGTTCGCGCAGACGCAATACCGTCTCCACCACGCGGTCGCCCACGTAATCGATCTCAGCCTCGGTGTTGAAGCGCCCGATACCGAAGCGGATCGAACTGTGCGCCAGATCGTCGCCCGTGCCGAGAGCCTTCAATACATAAGATGGTTCCAGCGTCGCAGAGGTGCATGCCGATCCGCTGGAAACAGCGATATCGTTGATCCCCATCAGCAGAGACTCCCCTTCCACGTAGGCAAAACTGATATTCAGATTGCCGGGCAGCCGATGTTCCATGGAGCCATTGATATACACCTCGTCAAGGCGGCTCATGATGCTGTCTTTCAGCCGGTTTCGCAGGCCGGCCATTTTGCAGGATTCCTGCGGCATCCCTTCCTGCGCGATGGCGCACGCCTTGCCCAGCCCAGCGATGCCTGGAACATTGAGCGTGCCGGAGCGCATTCCGCGCTCGTGTCCGCCGCCATCAATCAGCGGCACCAACTGCACGCGAGGATTCTTGCGGCGCACATACAGCGCGCCCGCGCCTTTCGGCCCGTAGAGTTTATGCGCTGTGATGGATGCGACATCGATGTTCATCTTGTTCACGTCCACCGGAACCTTGCCGATCGCCTGCACCGCGTCGGTGTGGAAGATCACGCCGCGTTCGCGGCACAGTTTGCCGATTTCCGCGATGGGTTGCAGCACGCCGATCTCATTATTCGCCGCCATGATCGTGACCAGAATCGTCTTGTCGTCGATGGCGCGCTTCAGGTCGTCGAGGTCCACCAGCCCATCCTTCTGCACAGGGAGATAGGTCACGCGGAAGCCGAACTTCTCCAGATGCTTGCAGGTGTCGAGCACCGCCTTGTGTTCGGTGACCGCGGTGATGATGTGGTTGCCCTTCTCGCGGTACATCTCGGCCACGCCCTTGATGGCGAGGTTGTCGCTTTCGGTGGCGCCCGAGGTAAAGATGATTTCTTTCGCGGTCGCGCCGATCAGCTTTGCGACACGCTCGCGCGACAACTCGACCGCTTCTTCCGCCGCCCAGCCAAACGGGTGATTGCGGCTCGCGGAGTTGCCGAACTTCTCCATAAAGTAGGGCAGCATTTCTTCGAGAACCCGCGGATCCATGGGCGAGGTCGCGTGATTATCCATATAAATCGGCAGCTTGACGCCGTTGGGGGACGTGCGCTGTCCGATGTCCTGACTGGTTGGGGTCGCCGTCTTCACATCCGTGCTCATGATTACCTGTCTCCTTAAAAATGCTACGAAATCGTTACCAACTCCGCCGGCTTCCCGGTCTCCACCTTCTTGGCATGGACGACTTCCGGCTCTTCCTTCATCTGCGAAATTTTGATGTTCTTCAGCACTTGCTCGATGCTTTCATTCACTTTTCGCAGCGGCTCGCGAATCGTGCATCGATCGGTCTGATCGCATTCGCCGCGGACGGTGACGCACGACGTAATGAACAGCGGGCCGTCAATGGCCTTGATCACTTCGAAGGCGGAAATCATCTTCGGATCCCGTGTCAGCGTGTATCCGCCGTGCGTGCCATGCTGGGACTGCACCAAACCAACCTTGGCCAGCCGTTGCAGGATCTTCGCCAACGCTTCCTGCGGGATCCCGTAGGCCTCGGCTACATCCTTGGCGCTGCATGCTCCCCGGTCAACGTGCTCGGCCAGATGCTTCATAGCCATAAGCCCGTAGTCCGCTTTTTTCGTCAGTTTCAGCATTGCTGGCGAATTCCGACCTATATGGTCGGATAAAATGCCGACTGTTTCGGTCGTATTTTGATTTTAGCCTCAACGGCTACCTCGCGCAAGGCCGATCAGGCATCGGCCCGATTTGGTGGCCGAACGGTAAGTTTCAGCAGGTAAATGGCTTAGGGGTGGCGGTGGCTCCATCCTTTCAAGCCCTGCAGCACCAACCCGCAAATTTCGTCGGCGAAGCTTTCTTCGAGCTTGTCGTGCCGAATCAGAAAGCGCATGTAGATCGGCCCATAGAGCGAGTCGAGGACGAGGTCCAGATCGCTGTCGGCGGGTAATTCGCCGCGGTCGATTCCGCGCTGCAAAGTTTTATAGGCCTGTTTGCGTCTCGGCCATAGGAATCTGTCACGGAAGGCCTCAATCAGTTCGGGATCCGATTGTCCTCCGGCGAGCAACGCCGCCACGACCTTGCCGCGCTTGGATCGAAAGATGCGAATCAACCGCCGCATCTGCAGGCTCATGTCGCTCTCCACCGAGCCGGTGTTCGGGAAGCGGAGTTCCTCGTCGGCGCTGGCGGAGAAAGCGTCCGCGACCAAGGCGGCCTTGGTTGGCCACCAACGGTAGACAGTTGTCTTGCCAACATTCGCGTCAGCCGCGATGGCCTCAATGCTGAGCTCCGGGAACCCACCCTTCTGTTTGAGCAGTTTCAGGGTGCTGCGCAGGATGGACTGGCGCGATTCCTCACTGCGTGGCCGCCCGGGCGGCCGCTTCCCGCCGGTTCCGTTGATTCCGTTCCCATGGTTTCGGTTCCGGGCGTCGGCGCGCCGGGTATGATTTTGAGCCATGGCTAAAGTCTAATATAATTTAAATCCGAAACGTACTGTTTTGAATCTGATTCGCAAGTCCGCAGGCCAGTGGGGGGCTGCGGCTTTGGCAGTATCGGTTTCCGCTAGTATTGCATTTCAGCATTACCGTTTTTCGCCAGGGAGTTTTCGCCTGGCGGGTTTTCGCCATTCCTATGTGGATCGTCGCATTAGCGCTTCGCCGCCCTTACACCTTCGTGGTGATGGCTCTGCTCATCATCATTCTTACTCCCATCACCATCCTGCGCACCCCGGTCGACATTTTCCCCGAAATCAATATTCCCGTTGTCAGCGTGATATGGAACTACACGGGCCTGGCGCCGAGCGAGATGGCGGACCGGATCGTGGCCAACTCCGAGCGCGGATTCACGGTCACGGTCAGCGACATCGAGCACCAGGAATCGCAGTCGCTGAGCGGAATCGCCGTGATCAAGATATTTTTCCGGCCTTCCGCCAACATTTCCGTAGCCCTGACGCAAGTGACGGCGATTTGCCAGACCGTGCTACGGGGATTGCCCCCGGGCACGACCCCGCCACTGATCATCACCTACACCGCATCCTCGACACCCATTGTGCAACTGGGCTTGAGCAGCAAGACGCTTCCGGAACAGCAGTTGTTCGATTTGGGGCAGAATTTTCTGCGCACGCAGTTGACCACAGTTCAGGGCGCGGCGACTCCATATCCTTACGGCGGCAAGCCGCGCCAGGTGCAGGTGGACCTCGATTCCGCCAAACTCCAGGCCTATGGTTTGGCACCCGCGGATATCGTCAACGCGGTGGCCGCGCAGAACTTGATTCTGCCGGCAGGCACCACGAAAATCGGGCCCACCGAGTACAACGTGGAGATGAACGGCACTCCGCAGACCGTCCCCGAACTGAACGATCTGCCGGTGAAGACTTCGAACTCGTCCACTCTCTACCTGCGCGATGTGGCGCATGTACGCGATGGATTTGCGCCGCAAACCAACATCGTGCGGCAGGACGGGGTGCGCGGCGTGCTGATGTCGATCTTCAAGCTGGGCGGAGCTTCTACGCTGACGGTCGTCAATGCGGTGAAGGCGATTGTGCCGCTGGCGGCGCAATCTCTGCCGCCCGAGCTCAACATCAAGGCTCTGTTTGATCAGTCGCTTTTCGTGCGGGCGTCGATTACGGGAGTCGTGCGCGAAGGCCTAATCGCCGCCTGTCTTACCGCCGCCATGATTCTGCTCTTTCTGGGCGACTGGCGTCCGACGATAATCATCGCAATCTCGATCCCGCTCTCCATCTTCGTCTCCGTGATCCTGCTGAGCGCGCTCGGCGAGACCATCAACATCATGACCCTGGGAGGACTGGCACTCGCTGTCGGCATCCTGGTGGATGATGCGACCGTGGAGATCGAAAACATCGAACGCAATCTGGCCATGGGCAAGGAGATGAAACAGGCCATCCTCGACGGTGCCCAACAAATTGCGGTGCCGGCGCTGGTATCGACGCTGTGTATCTGCATCGTTTTTGTGCCGATGTTCTTTCTGGCCGGAGTAGCGAAGTTTCTTTTCGTTCCGCTGGCGGAAGCGGTGTCCTTTGCCATGCTGGCGTCTTACCTGTTGTCGCGAACCCTGATCCCGACCATGGTGATGTTCATCATGCGCGGGCACGAGCACCGCGCCGCCGAGCCGACAAACTTCCTCGCAAAATTCCAGCGAAGATTTGAGCGCGGTTTTGAAAGATTCCGCGGCGGCTACCAGCAACTGCTGGAAACCACGCTCGAACACCGGGGATTATTCGCCATCTGCTTTGTGGCTTTCTGCGTTTTGTCGCTGGGGCTGGTGTTCTTTCTGGGCCAGGACTTCTTCCCGCAAGTGGATGCCGGCCTGATTCGTTTGCACCTCCGCGCCCGATCCGGGCTGCGCGTGGAAGAGACCGCGCGTCTGTGCGATGAAGTGGAGCAAGTACTGCGCAGCGAAATTCCGAAGGAAGAATTGCAGACTATGCTGGACAATATCGGCGTCCCGTATTCGGGCTTGAATCTTTCCTACAGCAGTTCGGGGGTGATTGGGTCGAGTGATGCCGAGATTCTAATTTCGCTGAATCCGGAACACCATCATCCGACGACACGCTATGTCCGCCGGTTGCGGCGCGAACTCCCGGCGCGTTTCCCAGGCGTGGAATTCTTCTTCCAGCCCGCCGATATCGTGTCGCAGATTCTCAATTTCGGATTGCCCGCGCCGGTCGACATCCAAATCATGGGCGCGGATATGAGCACGAATTACGACATCGCACAGAGGATCGCAAATCAGGTGCGCCAGATTCCCGGCACGGCCGACGTGCACGTGCAGCAACTGATGAATCTGCCCACTCTTCATCTGGATATGGACCGCACCCTCATCAATCAGGTCGGGCTGAATGCCCGTGATGTCGCACAGAGTGTGCTGATCAGCTTGAGTGGAAGCTTCCAGACAGCCCCCAATTTCTGGCTTAATTCAAAGAATGGCGTTACCTATTCCGTCGCCGTTCAGAGCCCGCAGTATCGGATGACGTCAGTGCAGGACTTGATGAACACGCCGGTGACGAACCCGAGTGCGCAGGCTCCGCAAGTGCTCGGCAATCTGGCTCAACTCACGCCGGTGGCGCGTCCCGCAGTGGTCAACCATTACAACGTGCAGCCGGTGATCGATGTGTATGCCAGCACGCAGGGGCGCGATCTGGGTGGGGTTGCGTCGGACATCATGAAGGCGCTGAAACCATTCCAGGACCATCTGCCGCGCGGAACCCGCATCGTGGTTCGCGGGCAGGTCCAGACCATGCAATCCTCGTTCATCGGCCTGGGCCTTGGCCTTGTGGGAGCGATTGTGCTCGTCTATTTGCTGATTGTGGTCAACTTTCAGTCGTGGCTCGATCCCTTTATCATTATTACCGCGTTGCCGGGAGCGCTGGCTGGGATCTGCTGGTTCCTTCTGATTACGCGCACGACGCTCAACGTTCCATCGCTGACGGGCGCGGTTATGTGCATGGGGGTGGCGACCGCGAATTCGATTCTGATGGTGTCATTTGCTCGCGACCGTATGGATACTGGAGTGCCCGCGCTGCAAGCAGCGATCGAAGCGGGCTACACCCGCATGCGGCCCGTGTTAATGACAGCCCTCGCCATGATTATCGGCATGCTGCCGATGGCATTGGGCTTCGGAGAGGGCGGTGAGCAGAACGCGCCGCTGGGCCGTGCCGTGATTGGCGGCCTGCTGTTCGCAACCGTAGCCACCTTATTTTTTGTGCCCAGTGTATTTGCGATTATTCATGGCCGCCGCCAAGCGCGGCTGCTGCCAGAGCAAGAGTAGAGAAGAACAAGATAGAGAATTTGTTGGAGACCGCAATCATGCCAGTACAATCGCCGCCTGTAATGACGCAGCAGAACCAGACGCAGCAGAACCAGACGCAGCAGAACCAGACGCAGCACGTCGGCCCCGACAGCAGTCGGCCTTCCGCTCCGGGTCCGGCTCCAGCCGGGCGGGCAAAGACTCTGGTTGGCGCGGCCCTGCTCGTCCTGATCACCGCGGGCGTGGTTACTTTTCTAAACCGGAAGAGCGAATCTGACGCGCTTGCGAAAGAAACCGAAGCCGTCTCGATTCCGACGGTCGCGGTGGTCGAACCCCAGGCCGAGCCCGGAAACGACGAACTGGTGTTGCCCGGAAATTTGCAGGCGTTCGAGGAGTCCCCCATTTTTGCCCGAACCAACGGCTACCTCTTGCGCTGGTACAAGGACATTGGAAGCAAGATTCAGAAAGGGGAACTGCTGGCGGCGATCGACACGCCGGAGATTGACCAGGAACTTTCGCAGGCGCGAGCCAGCCGGGAGCAGGTCAGGTCGGCGCTGGGATTGGCGAAGATCTCGGCTGACCGCTGGGCGAATCTGCGTAAGACCGACTCGGTTTCGGAGCAGGAAGCCGACCAGCAAGCGAGCGGCTATCAGCAGGCGCAAGCCAATCTCGCAGCGGCGGATGCGAATGTTCGCCGCCTGGAAGAACTCGAATCTTTCAAGAAAGTATACGCTCCTTTTTCCGGCGTGCTTACCCGGCGCAACGTCGATCCGGGCGTGCTCATTAATTCCGGGGCCGGGCTGACTGGCAAGGAGCTGTTCGATATCGCGCGCGTCGATCCGCTGCGGGTTTATGTCAGTGTTCCGCAGGCATATGCGCCGAACATGAAAGTTGGGATGAAAGCGAATGTCACGCTCCAGGAATTTCCGGGCCTGAAATTTATGGGAACCGTGGCGCGCACCTCCGATGCCATCGATCCCGCGACGCGCACCCTGAATACGGAAGTGGATGTTCCCAACAAAGATGGCAAGCTGCTGCCGGGTTCCTTCGGCCAAGTGCACTTCGCGACTGGGACTTCTGTTCCGAGGATTACGATCCCGGTGAACGCCATGCTGTTTCGCGCCGAGGGGCCGAGGGTCGCGGTCGTCGACAAGGAGAACACCGTGCATTTGCACCCGATCAGCATTGGACGCGACTTCGGCGCCACGCTTGAGATTCTTGGCGGACTTGAGGCGAGCGATCGGATCATCATCAACCCGTCCGACTCACTCGAGGAAGGGCAGAAAGTGCACGTCGCCAACCCGAACCCGGGAGCTGCTCGGTCGTGATGGGACTGACTGCAGGGTGTAGAGACGCGGTTGGCAGCGCCTTCGGAGACAGGGCGAGACGCGGCAAGCCGCGTCTCTACGGGAATTCGGTGCTCGCGCTGTATGCCTTGGTCTGTGCGTTAGTCTGCACGCTCGGCTGCACCGTGGGACCGGGATACAAGCGCCCCACGGCGCAGGTTCCCGACGCGTGGAAGGGCGCGGGGCCGTGGCAGACGGCTGCTCCGAAGGATGCAATTCCCAAGGGCGCATGGTGGCAGATATTTCATGACGCGGAACTCGACCGGCTGGAGCAAGAACTGCTTCAGGCAAACCAGTCGCTGGCAGCGGCAGGGGACCGCCTCTCGCAAGCTCGGGCGTTGGCACGGGTCGCGTCGTCGGCGTACTTTCCCACGCTCAGCGCTGATCCAAACGGCCAGCGCCAGCGTATTTCCGGCAATCGTCCGGTGTTGGGCAGCACGACTGCGACTGCGCCCGTTACTCAGAACGTTTTTACCGTCCCGTTTTCCGTCAGCTACGAGCTTGATTTGTTCGGACGCGTGCGCCGCAATCTTGAAGCGGCCAACGCTTCGCTCGAAGGGAGCGCGGCCGACCTGGAAAATGTGCGCCTGGTGTTGACCGCCGAACTCGCCGCCGACTATTTCAATCTGCGCGAACTTGATCGCGAAGCTGGAGTGGTGCGGCAGTCGGTCGAAATCCAGCAAAAAGGATTGGATCTGGTCAACCATCGTCACGAAGGCGGAGTCGCGAATGGGCTGGAAGTGGCGCAGCAGGCCGCGTTGCTGGATTCGACTGCGACGCAGCTTTCGCTGGTGCTGCAGCAGCGGGCGCAATTCGAACATGCCATCGCCGTGCTGACGGGGAAGTCCGCGTCGGCGTTCAGCCTGGCTGAGGCGCCGTTCGAGGCCGCTCCTCCAGCAATTCCCACCGGAGTGCCATCCGAGATTCTGGAGCGTCGTCCTGACGTAGCTACCAGTGAGCGCCAGATGGCGTTCGAAAATGCGCAAGTCGGTTTGGCGGTGGCTGCGTTTTATCCGCATATTACTTTGAGTGGGAGTGGCGGATGGGAAAGCCGCGACATCGCCACACTGGTAAGCGCTCCAAGCGCATTCTGGTCGCTGGGAGGTGATCTCCTGCAGCCGATTTTTAATGGCGGCCGCAATCGCGCCAACCTGGCGGCCAGCCGCGCTGCCTATGACGAATCGGTAGCCAATTATCGCGAGGCTGTCCTGGTTGCATTTCAGCAGGTGGAGGACGGGCTTTCCGGTCTGGCGCTGCTTGAACAGGCTTTGAAGAGTCAGCAGACGGCGGTCGCCGATTCGCGCCGCGCGCTCGACATCGCCAACAACCGCTATGTCGGCGGCGTCACCACATACCTCGATGTGATTACCGCACAATCCACGCTCCTGAGTAACGAGCGCCTGGCAACGCAGTTGCTCGGTCAACAAATGACCACTTCCGTTTTCCTGGTGAAGGCTCTGGGCGGCGGGTGGGACGCCTCCGAAATTCGGCACGAACAGGTGAGGCCGGCGCTGGTTCAAGCCGTGCAGCAGTAACTCCATCGTGAAAGACAGTTGGGGACTCGACGTTGCGGATGTTCGGTGTGCAACTTCGTGCGTAGCTCTGGTGCTTGATGATTTCTCTCTCGTTTCTTGCGCAGAATCTACAATTTACAAACCTTTACCATCTTTTGCTTTCCGGGAACCATCATCTTAGAAGAGTATGATTATCTACTCGTTTTCCGTGCTGCGGCATCGGAGAATTCGCAAGTAGAACGGCAAATGGACGGCAAATGATCGCATCGATTCGGCAACGAACCTACTTACAGTTTCCGCGGCGCTCTTTGGTGCGTCTCTTCAACGGTTGGAAACATGAATGAAAATCTGGATTGGCAATGGGTGCAGCTCGGCGCGATTTTACTCCTGCTGTTTGCTTTGGGCGCGTGCCAGAACGCCAATTCCGCGAAGAGCCAACAAGCTCTGGCAGCCACGACTCGCGCCATACCGGTAGCGGTTGCGGCAGCGGTCTCGCAGGACATGCCGGTGTACCTGACCGGACTGGGCTCGGTCACCGCCTACAACACGGTGAGCGTGAAGAGCCGGGTGGATGGCCAACTTATCCAGGTAAATTTCCGCGAAGGGCAGCAGGTCAACAAGGGCGACCTGCTGGTGCTGATCGATCCCCGCCCTTTCGAGGTGCAACTGGCGCTGGCGCAAGCGCAGTTGTTTAAGGATCAGGCCTCGCTCCGCGACGCGCAACTGAATTATCAGCGCTTCAAAGATCTGCTGCAGGAATCCGGGGCAATGTCGCAGCAGCAGGTGGACACGCAAAAGTCGACGGCGGATCAATTCGAAGGCGCGGTTCGGGCGGACCAGGCAACGATCGAAAACGCGAAACTTCAGATCGCGTATTGCCACATCACGGCGCCGGTGAACGGCCGTATCGGATTGCGGCTAGTCGATGTCGGCAACATCGTCCATGCCACCGATGCGAATCCCATGCTGGTCATCACGCAATTGCAGCCCATCTCGGTCATCTTCACTTTGCCGGAAGACAGTCTGCCCGTGGTCGTGCAACGAATGAAACAGGGAACTCTGAAGGTTGACGCCTTCAGTCGCGACGACCAGACCAAGCTGGCTACCGGCACCTTGCTGACCATCGACAACCAGATTGATCAGACGACGGGCACGGACCGCCTGAAAGCCATATTCGACAACAAGGATGGCGTGCTCTTTCCGAATCAGTTCGTCAACATCCGCCTGCTGCTCGATGTGCGCAAGAACAGTACGATCGTTCCCAGTGTGGCCGTGCAGAAGGGGCCGCAGGGAAATTTTGTTTACGTGGTAAAAGCCGACAAGACGGTGGCGGCGCGGACCGTAACCGTCGCGCTCACGCAATCGAATCAAAGCGCGATTGGCAGCGGACTGCAGGTCGGAGAAGTCGTGGTCATCGACGGGCAGGATAAGTTGCAGGACGGCGCGAAAGTTGAAACTCGCAGTGGTACCGGAAGCCCCAGCGCTTCGCAATCGACTACACAGCCAGCGAAACCAGCTCCGACGTCATGAACCCCTCGCGCCTTTTCATTTTGCGGCCGGTCGCCACCTCTTTATTAATGGCGGCCGTGATGCTGGTCGGATTCGTCGCCTACCGGCAACTGCCGGTCTCCGCCTTGCCCGAGGTGGACTACCCGACCATCCAGGTCATGACGTTCTACCCCGGCGCCGCTCCGGATGTGATGGCGTCTTCGGTCACCGCTCCGTTAGAGCGTCAGTTCGGACAAGTCCCCGGACTGAACCAGATGACCTCGACGAGCTCGTTCGGCAGTTCGCTGATCACTTTGCAGTTCGCTCTCGATCAGAACATCGACGTCGAGGAACAGCAGGTACAGGCCGCGATCAACGCCGCAACCACATACCTGCCGCAAAATCTTCCCAATCCTCCGATTTACAACAAGGTGAACCCGGCCGATGCGCCCATCCTCACGCTGGCGCTGACCTCGGATTCGCTGCCTTTGTCGCGCATCGAAGACATGGCCGAGACGGCGCTGGCACAGAAAATCTCGCAGCTTCCGGGAGTCGGTCTGGTTTCGATCAGCGGAGGGCAGAAGCCGGCAGTTCGAATCCAAGCCAATCCCACGGCTTTGGCTTCCTACCAGTTGGGTCTCGAAGATGTGCGCGCCGCACTGGCCGCCGCCAATGTGGACCAGGCCAAGGGCGTGATTGATGGTCCGCGGCAATCGTTCACCATTGGCGACAACGACCAACTGCTCTCGAGCCAGCAATATAACAGCGTAGTCATCGCCTACCGGAACGGCGCCGCAGTGCGTTTGTCGGACGTAGCCACTGCCATCGACAGCGCTGAAAACGTGAAGCAAGCGGCCTGGGTTAACAGCACGCCCGCGGTTCTGCTCAATATTCAGCGCCAGCCCGGAGCCAACATCATCAGCGTGGCCGATCGCATCAAGGCAGTTCTGCCGCAGCTGCAGGCTTCCATGCCGGCAGCGGTCAAGGCTCAAATCCTCATCGACCGTACGCAGACGATTCGCGCGTCGGTCAACGATGTGCAGTTCGAGTTGATGCTGACGGTGGCCCTAGTGGTGATGGTCATCTTCCTCTTTCTGCGCAATCTTGCTGCGACCGTCATCCCGAGCGTGGCTGTGCCACTCTCTCTGGTCGGTACTTTCGGAGTGATGTACCTGCTCGGCTACAGCCTGAACAACCTGACGCTGATGGCGCTCACGATCTCAACCGGATTCGTGGTGGATGATGCGATCGTGATGATCGAGAACATCGATCGCTACCTCGAAGAAGGCGAGTCTCCGCTGGACGCCGCCCTCAAGGGCGCAGGACAAATTGGATTCACCATCGTATCGCTGACCGTTTCGCTGATCGCAGTGCTGATCCCGCTGCTGTTCATGGGAGATATCGTTGGCAGACTCTTTCGCGAGTTTGCCGTTACCCTGGCGGTTACGATTCTGGTTTCCGCCGTGGTGTCGCTGACTCTGACGCCGATGATGTGCGCCAAGCTTCTGAAACAGAGACAGCCGGGAAAGGAATCTCGTTTCTACCGCGTCACCGAAGATTACTTCAACCGCGTGATCGCCTTCTACGGCCGGACCCTGAAGTGGGTTCTGAAATATCAGACCATCACTCTTCTGGTCACGGTATCAACCCTGGTCGCCACGCTGCTTCTGTATGTCTACGTACCCAAGGGCTTTTTCCCGGTGCAGGATACGGGGGTGATCATGGGAGTCTCCGAAGCCGCCGAGAATACTTCGTTTGCGGCCATGTCGGAGAAGCAGCAGGCGCTGGCAAAAGTGATTCTGAAGAATCCGAACGTCGACAACCTGGCTTCGTTCATCGGCATCGATGGCACCAACATCACGCCGAACAGCGGCCGCATCCAGGTTAATCTGAAGCCGCGCAATCAGCGTAAAGAGACTGCTTCCGAGATCATTCGCGATCTGCAGCCGGAACTGGCCAAAGTGGAAGGCATCACGCTCTATATGCAGCCGGTGCAGGACCTGACCGTGGAAAGCCGCGTCAGCAGCACGCAGTACCAGTATTCAATGGAAGACGCCGACGCCGTCGAATTGGCGATCTGGTCGCGGCAACTTCTGCAAAAGCTGCAAACCGTGCCGCAGTTACGCGACGTGGCCAGCGATCAGCAGAACAACGGATTGCAAGCGAACCTGATCATCGATCGCGACACGGCTTCGCGATTGGGCATCCTGCCGCAGGCCATTGACGACGCGCTCTACGACGCGTTTGGGCAGCGGCAGGTCTCCACCATGTTCACGCAGTTGAACCAGTATCACGTCGTGCTGGAAGTCGGCCCGCAATTCAAGACGACCCCGGACGATTTGAAGAACATTTACGTCAAGTCCACGAGTGGCGTATCCAGCGCCGGCACGACGGCCACGAGCACCTCGAGCACCGCCGCGTCCGCCAGCAACACGTCGACTGGCAACTCGGCGGCCGCCGCATCCGCCAACACCACGCAGGTTCCGCTTTCTGCCTTCACCCGCATCGAGATGCGCAATGCACCGCTTGCGATCAATCATCTGGGCCAGTTTCCGGTGGTGAACCTGTCGTTCAACCTTGCTCCCGGAGTTTCCCTGGGCGAGGCCACCACGGCGATCGAACAGGCGGAACAGCAAATCAACCTGCCGCGCAGCATCAATACCAGTTTCCAGGGAACCGCGGCCGCCTTTCACAATTCGCTTTCGAGCGAGCCCTGGCTCATTTTGGCCGCCATCATCACCGTTTACATTGTGCTGGGAGTGCTTTACGAGAGCTACATTCATCCGCTCACGATTCTCTCCACGCTGCCCTCGGCCGGTGTCGGCGCAATTCTCGCGCTGCTGATTACCCGCAATGACCTCGGGGTCGTAGCCCTCATCGGCATCATCCTGCTGATTGGTATCGTGAAGAAGAACGCCATCATGATGATCGACTTCGCGCTCGAAGCTGAACGCGTGGAGCACAAACCGCCGGAAGAAGCCATCTACCAGGCCTGCTTGCTTCGTTTCCGTCCGATCATGATGACCACCATGGCCGCATTGCTCGGCGGATTGCCGCTGGCGCTCGGCGGCGGCACGGGCTCGGAATTGCGCCATCCGCTCGGCATCACGATTGTCGGCGGATTGCTCCTCAGCCAGCTGCTCACGCTCTACACAACCCCAGTCGTGTATCTGTGGTTTGACCGGCTGGCGCAAAGATTCGCGGGCTACAAGATCGGCAATCCGATGGAGGAGCCGGCTCCCGAGGCCACAGGGGACTAACCATGAATATTTCCGCTCCCTTTATCAAGCGGCCGGTTGGGACCTCGTTGCTGGCGGCGGCGCTGCTGCTTTCGGGGGCGTTGGCCTTCAATTTCCTGCCAGTGGCTCCGCTCCCGCAGGTGGAGTTCCCCGTCATTTCGGTATCGGCGGGTTTGCCGGGAGCAAGTCCGGAGACGATGGCGTCGGCGGTGGCGACTCCGCTGGAGCGGCAGTTCGGACGCATCGCCGGTATAAACCAGATGACCTCAACCAGTCAACTGGGCTCCACCAGCATCGTTCTCCAGTTCGACCTCAGCCGGAACATCGATGGCGCCGCTCGCGACGTGCAAGCGGCCATCAATGCGGCGCGCAGCCAGTTGCCTTCCTACCTTCCCGGCAATCCGACGTATCGCAAGGTCAACCCCGCGGATGCGCCCATCATGATCCTGGCGCTCACCTCTGAAACCATTCCGCTGCCCAAGATTTACGATGCCGCGGATTCGATCCTCGCCCAGAAACTGGCACAGGTAGACGGCGTAGGGCAAGTCTTCGTCGGGGGCGGCGCAAAACCGGCTGTGCGCGCGGAAGTCAATCCCATGCTGCTGAACAAGCTGGGCGTGGGCCTCGATTCGGTCCGCACCGCGCTCAACCAGGCGAATGCCAACTCGCCCAAGGGCGAAATCAGCGACGCAGCGAATGCCTGGGCCATTCACGACAACGATCAGATTTTCCTCTCCGATCAATATCGCAACCTGATTGTCGCCTACAAGAACGGCGCGCCGGTCCGGCTGACCGATGTCGCCGATGTGCAGGACGCGGTCGAAGATATTCATGTCGTTGGGCTGGCGAATGGCAAGCCCGGAGTGCTAATGATCATCTCGCGCCAGCCGGGCGCGAACATTATCGCAACCGTCGATCGCGTGTACGCGGCATTGCCGCAGTTGCAGGCTTCGATCTCTCCCGCCATCGCAATGAACGTGGTTCTCGACCGGACGACCACGGTTCGAGCCTCGGTGCACGATATCGAGTTGACCCTCATCATCTCGGTCATACTCGTCATCCTGGTCGTCTTCGCTTTTCTGCGTACGTTGCGTGCAACCTTGATTCCCAGCATAGCGGTGCCGCTCTCGCTCATTGGCACTTTCGGAGTGATGTACCTGCTGGGCTACAGTCTGGATAACTTGTCGCTGATGGCGCTGGCGATCTCGACGGGCTTCGTGGTGGACGATGCGATCGTGGTGCTCGAGAACATCACGCGCTTCATCGAACAGGGGATGACCCCGGTGCAGGCGGCGTTTCGCGGAGCCCGTGAAATCGGATTCACCGTGCTTTCGATGAGCACCTCGCTGGTGGCCGTTTTCATTCCTATTCTGCTGATGGGTGGAATTGTCGGGCGGCTGTTCCGCGAATTCGCCGTCGTGCTCAGCATCGCCATCTGCGTGTCACTGGCGATTTCACTGACCTTGACGCCCATGATGTGCGCCAAGTTTCTACGGCCTCAGAGTGAGAAAAAGCATGGGCGCTTCTATCGCGGCAGTGAATGGGCCTTTGACCGCATGCTTGGCGGATACAAACGCGGTCTCGATTGGGTCTTAGGCCATCAGCCGTTGACCTTCTTCGTGACGATCGCGACTGCCTGTCTCAGCGTGTATCTCTACATGCTGGTTCCGAAGGGCTTCTTCCCGCAGCAGGATACTGGCCGGATCAGCGGATCGGTGCAGGCAGCACAGGACATTTCCTTCTCAGCCATGAAGGGGAAGATGACCCAGTTCATGAACATCGTAATCAAGGATCCTGCGGTGGCCACGAGCGTGGGCTTCGCCGGCGGCAATACCACGTACAACACCGGACGCATGTTCGTCACGCTCAAGCCGCTTGCGGAACGCAAGATGACCGCGGATCAAGTGATTGCACGTCTGCGATCGAAATTAGCGGTCGTCCCGGGTGCGACCCTCTACATGCAGTCGGCGCAGGATTTGACCATCGGCGGGCGCATGAGCCAGGCCCAATTCCAGTACACGTTGCAGGGAGAGGACCTGGCAGAGATGAACAACTGGGCGCCGCGGCTGCTTCAAAAGCTCCGTTCTCTCCCGCAGTTGCGTGACGTCAACACCGACCAGCAGGACAAGGGACTGCAAGCGAGTGTTGTGATTGACCGCGACACGGCCGCACGTCTTGGAGTCTCCGCATCCGCTATTGATAGCGCTCTCTACGATGCCTTTGGCCAACGCCAGGTCTCGATCATGTACCGGTCTTTGAACCAATATCACGTGGTCATGGAAGTTGCTCCGGAGTTTGCCAATAGCACCGACGCTCTGCAGAGCATCTATGTGCGCGCGAATAATGGCACGGCGGTGCCGCTCGCGTCGCTCGCGCACTTCGGGCCGTCGAATACCTCGCTCGGGGTCAACCACCAGGGACAGTATCCGTCGGTGACGCTGTCTTTCAATCTAGCCCCGGGAATTGCGCTCGGCGATGCCACCAAGGTGATTGACAACGCCGAGCGCAGCATCGGTTTTCCGTCCACCATCCATGGAAGTTTTCAGGGCACGGCCGCCGCGTTCCAGGACTCGCTGGCCAGCGAACCGCTGCTGATCCTGGCTGCGCTGCTGACCGTTTACATCGTGCTAGGCATTCTCTACGAGAGCTTCGCGCACCCGATCACGATCCTGTCCACGCTTCCTTCCGCCGGCGTGGGCGCGCTGCTCGCTTTGCTGATTTCGAAGAACGAGCTCAACGTGATCGGACTGATTGGGATCGTGCTGCTGATCGGCATCGTCAAGAAAAATGCCATCATGATGATTGATTTTGCGCTCTACACCGAGCGTGAACACGGAAAGTCTCCGACGGACGCGATTCACGAGGCATGCCTGTTGCGTTTTCGCCCGATCATGATGACGACCATGGCGGCGCTTCTTGGCGGATTGCCTTTGGCTTTGGGCACCGGCACGGGATCGGAGCTGCGACGTCCGCTCGGCATCACCATCGTGGGCGGGCTCATTGTGAGCCAGATGCTGACGCTGTTCACCACTCCGGTGGTTTACATCTACATCGACCGCCTGCGACTGTGGCTGGCAAGCCTTCGCACCAAAGCTCCCGCCCAGGCTCGGCCGCCGGTCGTATCGCGTCCGGCGCAGAGCCAGTAGGCAAGGCGGAGCACTCTGTAGAATCCAGGGCGGGTCTCGCCGGGAGCTACGCCGTGTGGCGTTCCTGATTGCCGTGGCGCGAACGGATCTCGCGCTCTGCAATCAGCCAATCCTGATTCTCATTGCCATTGCCGCTCTCGCCCCCCGCAGTCGCTCTGCGCTCCAGGTAAAGTTCGTAGGCGCGGCGGCGAATCTCTTCTTCGAGATTGATGGGAACAACGTTGGACGGTTTCCCGTCCTTGCGAACTTCCTTGTGAACTTCTAGCGCACCCGGCACAGCGACAGCCGGAACGGTGACTCCGGTTTTCTTGCCGCGAATGGTCGTAGCGTTTTCGGTGGTCTTGCGAGCCATACGGTACTCCTTACAGATTCCCAATTCCAGGAATGGTCTTACGTAATGAACCAGCGACATACACACACCCCGGTAGCCGCGATCCGGCTATTTGCGACGAAGGGTTTAGTCAAATATAACGCGAACGCCTGTGGAAGTGTGCGGTAAAGACAACGAAAAAAATCGTTGCTCCGTATAAGAAAGACACTCTTTTGGGCAGGGACAGGCGTGGATTGTCCGAGGCGGTAAAAGTACTCTGGTAACTTGTGGAAAAGTCGCTGGTACCCGCAGGATAGATGCGTAAGGCCTAAGAGGCCACAACTATGTCATCGGGCAATCTAGGTTCCGCCGCCAAGGCAGGCAAGGCCGCGGCGGCCGGCGTCAGCGAATTGGAGAGCATGCTTTCGGAATCTCCGAGTTCGGATAGAGTTTGCTTGAAGCTCGCCCAGATCCTTGGGGTGCGTCGCAGCGAAGTCGCACTGCTCAGGTTAGACAAGGGTAGTTTGCGATTTATCTTTCCGCCCGAGCTGCGATCGGCAGGCGTACTTCCGCTGACCGGATCGGCGGTTGCAGCTCGGACGGCGGCGACTCGCGCTCCTCTTCTTTCGAACGCCTTCATGCGCGTAAAACATGTCAGCCTGTTTGAAGCGGTCAAGCTGGGAGCCGACGCAGAAGATCGAAGCCAGGAGCAAATGCCGATTCAGAAAATCATGTCCGTTCCCGTGGCCCCCTCCGGTGGCACCGTGATGGGAGTGGTGCAGGTTTCGCGCAAAGGGCTGGATGCTTCGCTCGCGGGCGCAGACTTCACCAGCAAAGACTTGAAGCAACTGGAGCAGGCCGCGGAAATCCTCTCGCGCATGCCGTTCATGCAGGAAGGCGCGGAGATTTAGCCGGAGATTTGGTACGGCCGCCTCGAGTGCCTGCACTGTTTCCCAAATAATCTCACATCGCCTGTCCGGCGCAGAATCCCGACGCCCAGGCCCACTGGAAGTTGAAGCCGCCGAGTTGGCCGGTGACGTCGACCACCTCTCCGATGAAAAAAAGGCCGGGCACTTTTTTGGATTCCATGGTCTTGGCAGAAAGCTCGCCGGTATCGACGCCGCCCGCCGTGACTTCCGCTTTTCCGTAACCCTCGGTCCCTTCCGGCTTGACCTCCCAAGAATGCAGTTGACGTTCGGCGTCAGCGAAAACGCGATCGGAGTTTCCGGCTAGCGGATACGTTTCGACCCAGCGGTCCGCGAAGCGCCGAGGCAGGACTTCTCGCAGCAGCAGTTTCCAACTCGAGAGGTCGCGATGTTCCCGCGCGCGCAAATCAGCAGTGAGATCGCGGTCTGGCGCAAGATCGAGATGAATCGGCTCCTTGCCGTGCCAGTAAGAAGAGATCTGGAGAATCGCGGGCCCGCTGATGCCACGATGGGTGAAAAGCATGTTTTCGCGAAACATTTGTTTCGTGCTGCGAGTGGTAGCAATCACCTCGGTCGAAACTCCTGCCAGATCGCACCAGCGCTTGCAATCCCGCTCGCTGAAAACGAGAGGAACCAGGGCAGCGCGGGGAGGCTCGATCTTCAGTCCGAATTGCCGGGCCAGATCGTAACCAAATGAGCTGGCGCCGATTTTCGCGATGGACAAGCCTCCGG
>Ga0185299_10000924_pt1 | contig 67295 bp, 68 predicted proteins | sample PaiPotPPA55metaG_FD_128002 | JGI IMG/M metagenome (GOLD analysis project Ga0185299, IMG submission 128002) | Iron sulfur acid spring bacterial and archeal communities from Banff, Canada, to study Microbial Dark Matter (Phase II) - Paint Pots PPA... ... | reverse complement strand
TTCGAACAGCTGGCTCCCGGCTTCTGGCGCGCTACCGCGCATTTCGGCTTTATGGAGCGCCCCGACGTTCCGGCGGTGCTGCGCCACGCGCACGAACGGGGATGCGGCATCGACCTCTCGGACGTCACCTATTACGTCGGACACGAGACCATCACCGCCGGCGATGACCAAAGTGCGCTGCCGCGCTGGGTGGAGGCGCTGTTCGCGCTGATGCAGCGCAATGCCGCCCACCTCACCGACTATTTCAAACTGCCACTCGATTCGGTTGTGGAGATCGGACGCCAAGTCTCGGTCTGACCGCGCTTTGAAAATGGGGGTTCCTTTGTCCGACCTGCCCGCACTCAACCTGATCGCCGAACCCGGCCAGCGGCGCGCCACCCTCGAGATCGCCCGCGAGATCGAGCGCCGCGGCTTTGCCGGGATCTCGGTGTCGAGCTCCTATGCCAACATGGCGCAGTGCACCGCGCTGGCGTTTGCCACCGAGCGCATTTGCTTCGCCACCGCGATCGCTCCGATCTATGCGCAGACCGTCGAGGAATTCGCGCAGGCCGCCGCCTATATCCACGAGGTTTCCGGCGGCCGCTTCCAGTTCGGCATCGGCGTCGCGCACGGCCCGAGCCATGTTCGCATGGGCGTCGTGCCGGGCAAACCGCTCGGCGACATCCGCGCCTTCGTCGCGCGATACCGGTCCTACGACACCATCGGCGAGCTGCCGCCGGTCATCCTGGCAACGCTGCGCCGTCGGATGATTGCGCTGGCCGGTGAGATCGCCGACGGCATGATATTCTCCGGCGGCAGCCTGTCGCATATGGCCGCCTCGCTCGCGGTGCTGCCGCCCGCCCGGCGCAACGACCCCGGTTTCTTTATCGGCAACCGGATCCGCACCTGCATCAGCGACGACATCGCCGAGGCGAAAGCAGTGCTGCGCCGAACCATGACCCACTACGCGTTCCTGCCCTATTACCGCAACTACTGGAAGGAAACCGGCTACGCCGAGGAGATGAGCGCGATCGAGAGCGCCATCGCCGCCGGGCGCAATGACGACATCCCGCGCTATCTGACCGACCGCTGGATTGCCGATTCGACGCTGTTCGGGCCACCCGCGAAAATCCGCGACGGCGTCGCGGCATGGCGGGAAGCCGGCATCCGCACCCCGGTGCTGGTTCCCCTATCGGCCGACGGCGACCAGCGCACCGCGCTGCGCCAGGCATTCGCGGCGTTCGCCTGAGCCGAGCCGCTACACCGCCGGCCGCGCGCGGACCGCGTCGGGGATCTTGCGCGGCAGGAATTGGCCATCGGTCGGCGCGGCGAGGAATTTATCGCCATCGACCGCGACCTTGCCGCGCAGGATCGTCACCGAGGGCCAGGCCGCCACCTCGTGGCCCTCCCACGGCGTGTAGTCGGTCTCGTGCAAATCTTCCTTGCGGATCACCCGCGCCTTCTTCGGGTCGAGCAGCACGATATCGGCGTCCGAGCCGACCGCCAGCGCGCCCTTCCGCGGGTAGAGCCCCATGATCTTGGCCGCGTTGGACGAGACGAGCCCGACAAAATCCGCGAGGCTGTAGCCGCGCTTCGCGACCATGTGGGTGTACATCAGCGCAACGCGCGGCTCGACCCCGGAATTGCCGCCGGTCGTGTCGTCGATGCGGCTGCCCTGCAATTTGACCTTCAGCGGGCAACACACCTCGTCGGTGGCGATCGCCTGGATCGCGCCGTGCCGGGTCGCCGCCCACAGCGCCTTCTGGTCCTCGGCGAATTTGAGCGAGGGATAGGTGTGGTACATCTGCCCGCCGGGCCTTTTGTAATCCTCGGCGTTGTAGAGCATGTACTGGTGGAGGGTCTCGCCGTAGATCGGAAAGCCGCGTGAGCGCGAGGCCCCGATCGCGGCGACCCCGGTCGCGGCCGAGACATGCACCATGTAGAGGGCCGCGCCCTCGATATTCTCGGCCAAGCGGATCACCCGGTTGAACGACAGATCCTCGCTCAAAGTGTTGTGCACCTCGGCCAGGTTCTCAAACCCCGTACGCTCCTCGCGGATCAGCTTTTCGTACATGTGCATGACGATGTCGTTGTCTTCGGCATGGATCGCCGCGAGGCCGCCGGCCTTCGCCAGGATTTTCAAGACCTCCCAGATGTCGCCGAACTTGACCATCCGGCCCTGGTTGAGCGGCCTGATGTCGGTGGTGAAGATCTTGACCGTCGGGTGCCCGCCCTGGACAGCCTCGGTCAGCGCACCCAGCAATGCCGGGGTTTGCGTGCCGCGCAGCATCAGGTGGAAGCCGTAGTCGCAATAGCAGCTGCCGTGAAACTCGCTGTGGCGGTGCTGGATCGATTGCTGAAGCGGCTCCTCCGGCAAGCACAGCGCAAAATCGAGCAACGTCGTCGTGCCGCCATGGAGCGCGGCGCGGCTGACCTGATCGGGGCCGGCGCTGAACACATCGGCGTTGCTCGGGCCGCCGACGATCGGCATCCCGGCATGGATGTGCGGATCGATGCCGCCGGGAATGACGATCAGCCCCGCGGCATCGACGACCCGCGCCGCGCCGATCGCGGCGAGGCTGCCGGGCGCCCCGATCGCGGCGATCCTGCCGCCGGCGATTCCGATATCGGCGGCCTCGGTCGCGGCCGGCATCACCGCGGTGCCGCCGGAGACGATCAGATCGAACATCGCGCGCCCTCCCCTCGTTCGGCCGAGAGGCGAGCTTGCGCCCGTGTTTTTCCCTTGGCAACGCGGTGTCGCAGTTGCAACTGGAGATTCGTGATGCGTCCTTCGAGACGGCCGCGGAGCCTGTCCTCGGGCCGGACGAAGGCCGGACGAAGGCCGGACCCGGGGGCAGCCTCCCCAGGATGAGGTTCTCTCTTAATGCCATCAAAACCTTACTCATCCTGAGGAGCGCCCGAACAGGCGCGTCTCGAAGGACGCACGACGCCTCTGCCACGTTAGCGGGGCGGTCCCTATAGGGTCACAACCCAAACGACGTGACCGGTTGCGCGCCCGCGGATCATTCGGCCGTGCATAAATCAAGATTTCGGACAAACTGAGCGCTCATTCCTCGGGCATCCCGGCCTTGCGCAGGCCGGCGAAATACGTGGCTTCAGACAAGGTGAGGACCTTCTTCGACGTCCCGAAAATTCCGAGGGCCTTCAGTCGGGCGATGCTCGTATAACGATCGCCTCCGGTCAGTCTCCTCGCCTCGGCGAGTTCGGCGGCGGCGCGTTCGGTCTCGCCTTTAAGGGCATAGGCGGAGGCGAGAGTGCTGCGAATAGTCGGATTTGCCGGATTGGCCCTGCGCGCCGTTTCGAGCCAGACGATCGCCTCGTCGGTGCGCGATTGCAGCAAATGCACACGTCCTATCTCATGATACCAAGGGCCGATCCCAGGATCGCGGGGGCTGAGGCGGATGGCTTGTTCCACGAGCGGGATCGTTTCCTCTATCGCCCCGGTGAAGAGCTTGCACTGGGCGAGCCCGTGTAATGCGCTCACCCAGTTGCGATTGGCCGCGAGCACTGTCTCGTATTCGGGGATGGCTTCCGCACGTCGGCGCTGCGCGCGCAACACCTGGCCTTTGGCAAAACGCACAAGCGGGTTGCTCGGTGACGCCGCCAAAGCTTGCTCAGCGAGCCCATCCGCACGCGCGAGGTCGGCGCCTTCCGAATGGGCCGTTCCATTGAGCACGCGACCGGCGAGCGCACTCGCCAAATGGCTCAGCGCATCGGCGGAGTGCGGGTCGAGCGCCAATGCACACTCGTATAGACCAATCGCCTCCGCGGAGTTCTCGCGCGATGTCGGCTTCGACCCTACAGCGCGTCCCCGGTGAATGTAGTCCAGCGCATCGGGGTTGTTGGTTGGTCGGGCAGCCTCGGCCCTGACCAGCTCGAGGTTGAGTGTAATGGCGATCCGGCTGGTGATCTCGTCCTGCAAGGAGAACAAGTCGCTCGTGTCGCGGTCGAACCGCTCGGCCCACAGATGCGCGTCGGTCTCGGCATCGATCAGCTGGGCATTGACGCGGACCTGGTTTCCCGACCGGCGAACGGTTCCTTCCAGCACATAGCGCACAGAAAGCTCGCGGCCGATCTGCCTGGTGTCGACCGGCTTGCCCCGATAGGTGAACGCGGTATTGCGCGAGATCACGAAACTGCCTTCGATCCGCGACAAATCGGTCGTCAGATCCTCGGTGATCCCGTCCGCGAAATATTGCTGCTCCCGATCGTCACTGAGATTGGCGAACGGCATCACGACGATCGACAGGCGCGGCGTGACAGTGGTCTGCGCGGCCGATGCGGCGAGCGGCGTGCTCGCTGATGGCAGAGCGGCGATTGCTGCGGGGTGCAGTGCATAGACCCGAACCGGCCGTGCGATGTTCTTGACGCTCTGCTCGCCCAGATCATCGAGCCGGTAGGGCAGCCGGTCGCGGATCTGGTCGTGCACCGTGCTGGAAATGCAGATCCCGCCGGGCTCGGCGAGCGCCTCCAGCCGCGCCGCGACATTGACGCCGTCGCCGAAGATGTCCTCGCCCTCGGCGATGACGTCGCCAAGATTGATCCCGATGCGAAACCTGATGCGCCGCTCATCGGTCACATCCGCGTCGCGGTCGAGCATCCCGCGCTGGATCTCGACGGCGCAGCGCATCGCGTCGACGACGCTGGCGAACTCCGCCAGCATGCCGTCGCCGGTGGTCTTGACGACACGGCCGCGGTGGGCCGCGATCTTCGGATTGATCAGCTGCTCGAAGTGCGCCTTGAGGCGCTCGTGGGTACCTTCCTCGTCGGCTTCCATCAGGCGCGAATAGCCCGCCACGTCAACGGCGAGGATCGCGGTGAGACGGCGGGTCGCGGCCATGGCTCAGGGTGGCCCACCTGCTTCGAGGGCTTATCAAGCGCCATCATACACCGCGGCTCGCGCGTTGCGAGAAGCACGGTGGAGGTCAGATCCCTTTCCGATTGTGCGGAAGTCAGAAATTCTGCACGGGTTTCCCGATCCGCATTCGCAACAGATCAGTCGGTGCAGCATCCGGTGCAAAATGCGCAGACGAGCCGTGGCCATCTCCGAGAAACCGAACGAGATACCCAGGTCAAGCCCGAGGATGACGAATGACAGAGTGATCGGACCTGTGGGGATGCCGCATCCGGGCTGCGTGGCGCTCGTGCCGGTCGGGACGCCGAAATCGACCGGCTTGGCGGTAGCTGGCGTGAGCCGCGCCGCCGCCGGAGAGGATCGGATCGAACATTCTTCAATCCCCCTCACCCCGGCCCTCTCCGCGCTCGCGGGGAGAGGGAGAGCCTTGTCACCGCATCAGAATGCCCTCGACAGCCCGACGAGCCGGTTCAACCGCGTTCCTTGCCCCGTAATACGGGGAGAGGGACAGGGTGAGGGGAATTGGTCACGTCTTGAGGAGCGCCGCCATCACGCGCTCGCGGGTCAACGGAAGATCGCGCAGGCGGGCGCCCAATGCGTCGGCGACGGCGTTGCCAATTGCCGCGACGGTCGGACCGCCGGAGGCTTCGCCGATGCCGAGCGGCGGGTTGTCGGACACCGCGCCGACCAGCTCGCAGGCGATTTCGGGCACCTCGCTGAACTTGATGACCGGGTAGGTTTCCCAGTCGCGCGAGCTGATGCCCGCCTGATCGAGCCGCACCCCTTCCTTCACGGCCCAGCTGACCGCCTGGACGATGCCGCCTTCGAGCTGGTTCTTGGCGCCGTCCGGGTTGATGACGAGCCCGGCATCGGCGGCGCACCACACGCGCGTGACGCGGACCTCCTCTGCAACCTCGACTTCTGCGACAACAGCGGCATAGGCGGCAATGTTCTTGTAGCGCGCGAAGGCGATGCCGCGGCCATGCCCGGCGCCGCCGGGTAGGCCCGGCCGCCACGCGCTCATCTCCGCGACCTTCTCGATAACCGCCCGGGCGCGCGGGTCGGCGAGCAGCGACAGGCGGTACGCGACCGGGTCCACACCGGCCTCCAGGGCCAGCTCGTCGATGAACGATTCGATGGCGAACACGTTGAGGGTGGCCCCGAGCCCGCGCAGCGAGGAGGTCCGCACCGGGGTCTCCGGGATCAGGTGATGCACGATCCGCTTTGCCGGGAAGGCGTAGAGCGGCTCGCCGTTGCGGGTGCCGGCGCCGGGCGGGTCCGACGACTCGGTCGGAGGCGGCGCCGGCGGCGGATCGGGCAGGGCCTCGGCGGCCAGGAGGTTGCCGCCGCCGGGGCGGCTGCCATGCCGGCCGCTCCAGATCTCGGTGGTCCAGTCGAGGGGCGCCCCGCACTGTCTAAGGTCGCATGCACTGTGGTGACCATCGCCGGGCTGACCGGCTCGAAGCCGAATTCCTCCTCGCGCCGCCAGCGCACCCGAACCGGAATCCCCGGCTTGCGGACGGCGAGGACCGCCGCGTCGGCCGCCGCGTCGTCGGCGCCGTTATGGCCGTAGCAGCCCGGCCCCTGGACGTGCCTGACCGAGATCGAAGCGGGGTCGAGCTTCAGCATGCGGGCGAGCGCGGCCTTCAGCGGATAGACCCCCTGGGTGTGCGTCCATACCTGGAGATGCCCGTCCTTGTAGAGCGCCATCGCGCAGGACGGCGCGACCGAGGCATGCGCGATGTGCATCCGCGAGAAGCTTGCCGAGCGCCGTGTCGCGGCGGGCGCCGGGTCGGCGGGCGGGGCGCCGACGGTGCGGTCGAGCGAGGGCTGCTGCAACAGCCAGCGCGCCTCTTCCTGGAAGGGGTTGATCGGGTCGACGCCGTCCCAGGCGACATGGCCGGGCGCCACCGCGGCGACCCCCTCGACGGTGGTTTCGTCGGCGCCGAGGATCGCCAGGAAATTGCCGTCGCGCAGGAGATCGACCGGCGCTTTGGCGGCACGGCGGATGGCCGCCTCGTCGATCGTCTTGATCGAGGCGCCGCGGCGCGGCTGGCGCACGATACGGGCATGCACCATGCCGTCCAGCGCCATGTCGTGGACAAAGACTGGCGCGCCGAACACCTTGGCGGCGAGATCGACGCGCGGTGCGCTCTGGCCGATGACCCGGTGCTCGCCCGCCGGCTTGATCGGCGCCCGGCCGCTGGCATGGCGGGCGAGATCGACGGAAGGGGCCAGCGACCAGTAATCATGGCCGGTCGCCGCGCCGCGGTGCAGTATGGCGCCGTCGCGCATCGCCAGGTCGGCTCGCGCGTAGCCGAACGCCGCGGCCGCGTGGTCGAGAAAGAGGCCGCGCACCTCGGCGCAGGCGAGGCTGAGGGCGACGCCGCCGAATTGCATCGATTGGCTGCCGGCGGTGTAGCCCTCGTTCGGGGTCAGATCGGTGTCGCCGGTCTGCAGCAGGATATGCCCGGGGGACACGTCGAGCTCCTCGGCGGCGATCTGCAGCATCGCGGTGAGGACGCCCTGGCCGATCTCGACCCGGCCGGTCGACACCCTGACCCGGCCGGGCTCCGGGAAGCCGACCCACTGGTCGAGCCGCGGATTGGCGGCAAGCAGCGGCGGCAATACCTGCGCGGGACTCATCGGGCATCTCCCTCGCGCAGGCGCAAGGCGGCGCGTTCGATCGCGCGCAGGATGCGCGGGTGGCTGCCGCAGCGGCAGATATTGTCGTCGAGCGCCAGGGCGATCTCGCGGCGCGAGGGCGACGGGTTTTTGTCGAGCAAGGCCTTCGCTGAGATCAGGATGCCGGCCAGGCAATAGCCGCACTGTCCGGCCTGCTCGTCGATGAAGGCCTGCTGCAGCGGGTGCGGATGTTCCGCGGTGCCTAGCCCCTCGATCGTCACGACCGCCTTGCCGGCGACGGTCGAGAGGGCCGTGCCGCAGGATTTCTCCGGCTTGCCGTCGATCAGCACCATGCACGAGCCGCATTGCTCCGCGCCGCAGCCGAATTTGGTGCCGACGAGGCCGAGATGGTTGCGCAGGACATCGAGCAGCGGGGTATCCGGATCAGCGGCGACGCTAACCGAAGCTGCATTCACGATCAGAGAGGTTGTTTTCATCGGTTTCCCGCTTAGAGAGAATGGGACCATAGTTGACCGCCCCCTCCCTACTCAAGGAGACGACGATGCGTTTCATGCTCTTGCGCAAAGCCGACAAGAAAACCGAGGCGGGCATTCTCCCCGACGCGAAGCTCCTGACCGCGATGGGAAATTATATGGAAGAGATGGTGAAGGCCGGCGTGCTGCTCGCGGGCGAAGGGCTGCACCCCAGCTCCAAGGGCGCGCGCGTCAAGTTTTCCGCGGGGAACCCGACGGTGAGCGAGGGGCCTCTCACCCCGGCCGGGTTGATTGCCGGCTTCTGCCTGATCCAGGCCAAGTCGAAAGCGGAAGCGATCGAATGGGTCAAGCGCTGGCCCTCTCTCGACGGCGATGGGGAGATCGACATCGAGATCCGTCAGGTTTACGAGGCCGAGGATTTCGGCGCCGAGTTCACCCCGGAACTCAGGGAGGCGGAGGAGCGCATGCGCGCGCAGGTGTCCGCGAAGCCGTAGACGGGGCGAGGCGGTGCATGTCGTGATCTGCGGCGGCGGCGTGATCGGCGCCGCGACCGCGTATTTCCTCGGCTGCCGCGGGGTCAGGACGACCGTCATCGAGCGCACGGGGCTGGCGTGCGCGGGGTCCGGCAAAGCGGGCGGCTTCCTCGCGCTCGACTGGTGCGACGGAACCCCGCTGCAATCCCTGGCGCGGCGCAGCTTTATCTTGCACGCCGAGCTGGCAGAGCGGAGCGGCGGCGATTGGGGCTACCGCCGTCTGACCACCTATGGCGGGGTTGCCGGCCCTCGCAACCGGGCGAGCCAACGCGAGGCCGGCGGCGATATCGGGTGGCTGTCCGACCGGGTGATTATCAGCCAGGCCTTGGGCTCGCCCCAGACGACAGCCCAGGTCCATCCCGCGGCGTTTACGACGGCGATGATGCGGGCCGCCGAGGCGCAGGGCGCCGAGCTGCGTCTCGGCCGGGTTACCGGTTTGGCGGTAAATGCCGGGCGGGTCACAGGCGTCGAGGTCGAGGGCGACACGATCGCAGGCGACGCGGTCGTCATCGCGATGGGCCCCTGGTCGATCCTGGCGGCCGCCTGGCTGCCGCTGCCGGCCGTGTACGGGCTGAAGGGCCATAGCCTCGTGTTCGACACCGGCACCGCAGTGCCCGCCGCGGCGGCCTTTCTCGAGTACCGCGAGGCGAGCGGCGCCGTGCTCACTCCCGAGCTGTTTCCCCGCCCCGACGGCACGACCTATGTCTGCGCCATCTCGAGTGAAACGCCGCTGCCGGTCGACCCCGCCGAGGTCGCGCCGGATGAGGGCGCGCTCGAGCGCCTGGAGGAAATGTGCGGCGACATCTCCCCCGAGCTTCGGGCAAAGATTCTGGCCCGGCAGGCCTGCTATCGCCCGGTCACCCACGATGGATTGCCCTTGATCGGCCGCGCGCCGGGCGTCGCTGGGGCTTACATCGCTACCGGTCACAGCGTCTGGGGCATTTTGAACGCGCCGGCGACCGGCGAGGCGATGGCCGAGCTGATCACCGAGGGGACGGCGCGCGCGGTCGACTTGTCCCCGTTCGACCCGGCCCGGCTGTCGCCGCTCGACCCGGCGCGGCTCAGAGGGGTCTGAGCGGCAGCGGCAATTGCGGCGACGAAGCGGGGATGCAATACGATACGGTTGCGTACCGTTATTTAGGCGACGCAAAACCCGTCGCTTGAATGGAGGATCAGATGCGTCGAGTTGCAATGCTGCTGAGCATGGCCGGCGTGATCGCCCTGGGCCTGGCCGCGACCCCGGCGCAGGCGCAGGACTGGTGGGGCTATCACAACTGGCGCCAACACGAGTGGCGTGCACACGAGTGGCGCGAATGGGCCTGGCGCCACCACGAATGGCGCGAGCATCACTCCTGGCATCGCTACTAGTGGTCCAAATCAGAAACTTGGTACCGTGCGTCGCGATTCGTCAGGGTTGGGAGTTGCCGGTGGAAGGCAAATGGCTTCCGAAACCTGCTTGCACGAGGAGATCATTCAGCCGGCCATTGTCGCAACGTTCTAAATCGAGGATGGCGAGGTACGAATCGCCTTTCAGCCTCAGCACTGTCGCAAAGGCCGGCTCGGTCTTCACGCCGCGAGAGCGCTCGCGCATGATCGCAGCCCGGAACGTCGGCCCGCCGAGCCTTAGCAGCCGACGTTCGGCGATGAAGTGGCGCCAGCCGTTCTGTTCATTTACCGGCTTCTTCTGCCCAAACACCTGGAATGGCCAGCCGTGAGCGATAAACGAGGCGATCACCGGTCGATCAGCGATAATCCATTGTCGGAGCGAGAACTCTGTCTCGTCGCTGAACGCGTCCCACAGGGCAGCAGCAAAAGCTTCAGGCTCATCCGCGTGGCAGAGGATGTCCAAATCGCTCGTCGGCAGATCGACACCAAGTGGCAGTGTTCCGGCCAAATGCGGGTCGAATTCCGCAAGTGCCCTCATTATCCCTACTCGGCGCAGAGCCTCGCGATAGTGGGGCCGTTCCATGCCGGCAGGTTCTAGAGGACGGCGCGTCCTGCGGCAATCGGCCGTTGGGGTCGAGTGCCCTCTTCGGCCGGGGTAACAAGCGTCAGATTTTCACCGCTAGAAGCGCGGATGCAGCGTTCGGGGGCGGCGTCCGCTGACCGGGCGCTCGTCGTAACGGGTGCTAGGCCGCGGCCAATCGCGGCGCGGTCGTCGGGTCCTGGCGGCGGGCTGGGCCGCCCGCCAGGATCTGGACGATCCCGGCGGCGAAGCCGATCAAGACGCCGATCTGCCAGGCGCGGTCATAGGAACCCAGCGTGTCGAAGATCAGCCCGCCGCCCCAGGCGCCGAGCGAAGACCCGACCTGATGCATGACGAACGAGATCCCGAGCAGGGTCGCCATATAGCGGGTGCCGAACATCTCCGCGACGAGACCGGTGACCAGCGGCGCGACGCTGAGCCACAGCATCCCCATCGCCGCCGCGAAGAGGAGCGTCGACGCCGGGGTTGGCGGCATCACGAAATAGGCGGTGAACACGCCCGCCCGCAGAATGTAGACGAGCCCGAGGAGGATGTGCTTGGGGTAGCGGCCGCCGAGCCAGCCCGCCAGCAGTGAGCCGATGCAGTTGGTGCCGCCGATCACCGCCAGCGCTTCGGCGCTCAACATCGGGTCCTGACCGCAGATCGCCAGATAGGTCGGCAGGTGCGTCGTCAGGAAGACGAGGTTGAGGCCGCAGACGAAAAAGGCTCCCGACAAGACGAGAAACTGGCGATGGCGGACCGCCTGCCCGATCACCTCGCGCATCGTCGTGCGGGCCGTGCTGCGCCGCACGATCTGGTCGGCGCGGCCCGCCCAGAACGCGGCCGGCAGCATCGCGGCGGCGAGCCCCACAAAGAACAGCGCGCCGATCTGCCAGGCGTAATAGGCGAGAAACCCCTGGGTGGCGAGCGGCACCAAAAGCGTGCCGAGCGACCCGAAGGCCGCGACCACGCCGAGCATCGTGCTGCGGCGCTCTTCCGGCACCGCCCGGGCGACGCCGGTCATCGCCAGCGACGAGGCGGTGCATGACAGCGCCACGCCGATCAACGCCCCTGAGATATAGAGCGCGAGCGCACCCCCGGCGGCGGCCATCACGGCGAGCCCGACGACGTAGATCGCGGCGCCCGCCAGCATCGTGACGCGCAGCCCGAAGCGGTCGGCGATCGCCCCGATCGGCGCCTGCGACACTCCCCAGACGATGTTCTGGATCGCGATGGACAGGGTGAACTCGGTTGCGGTGACCGCGAGACCCTGCGTCACCGGCGTCAGGAACAGGCCGAGGCTCTGGCGCAGCCCCATGCCGAGGCTGAGCAGCAGCGCGGCCCCGATCAGGATCAGCCGGGTCTGGCCTGAGGTAAGGTTCGTGGTCATCGGGCGCAGCAATTCCAAGTCGAGGCCGTCGCAGGACACTCTGCCTGATCGGCGCCGCCTGCCAAACCGCCATCCGCGCCGCCTCTCCCTGTGAATCCAGCATGGGAGCGGCGGCCTCCAGTCGTCGAGGCGGCAAAGAGCCTGCCCCTCGGTCAGGCCGCGCGCATGAGCGAGGGGGTATCTCCTAATTTTGACCGCCGCACCAGCCCGCGCTACCCTCCGAAAACAGGAGAACGAAGTGCGCAGAACACTTATACTTGCAGCTGGCGCAGCGCTCGCGCTATCCGCCCCGGCCTATGCTGCCGGGGTAGATTCCCGCTCCTATACATGCAGCGCGCTACAATCGATGATTGTGGCGCGAGGCTTCGTCTTTATCAGTCAGCCGGCCTTTGGCGACTTCGTTGTTGCCGATGTCCGCTATTGTTCCGGCGGCGGAGCGGTTCAGCGGCGCAGCGTAGCAACCGCCGACAATCCCGAATGCCTCGTCAACTATTGTATTGAACCCCGCAGGGAGGGCAGGGTCGATTAGCCCGCATTATGTCGTCATGCCACTCGGCGTAGACGAGGCTATTCCGCCGGGTATCCCGCGCAACTGAAGGGTTTTGCTGCCATGAATATCCGCCACACTCCCACTTCGGTGGCCGCGCCGTTCGGCCCTTACAGCCATGCCGTCGAGGTGCCCGAAGGCTCGCGGCTTCTCTACATCTCGGGAGAAGTCGGCGTGCTGCCGGATGGAACGGTGCCCGAGACGATCGAGGCGCAGGCCGAGGCTTGCTGGCGGAACATCATCGCGATCCTCACTGATGCCGGCATGGGCGTCGAGGATCTGGTGAAGATCACCACTTATCTCGTTCGCTCGGAGGATGCGGTCGCCGCCGGCGCGGCACGCGCCAGGCACTTCGGTGATGCACGTCCCGGCTCGGCGACGATCATCGTCAAAGCGCTGGTCAATCCGGCATTCCTGATCGAAATCGAGGCGGTTGCGGCGGGTGCCGCTCGCGCTCGCTGATCTGTTTTACCGCGCCCGTGGGATTTTTGGGGATCAGAGCGTCAGCCCGCCATCGACGATGATGGTCTGGCCGGTGACCATCGCCGCGCTGGCGCACAGGAAGAAGATCACCTCGGCAATGTCCTCGGGTTTGCAGGCGCGCTTCAGCGGCGTCCGTTCGATCGCTTCAACCTTGCGGTCGGGCGGCCAATCCTTGTTCCAGGGGCTGTCGACAAAGCCCGGCGCGACTGCGTTGACCCGGATCTCGGGCGCCAATGTGCGGGCCAGGCTGCGCGTCAAATTGATCACCCCGGCCTTGCTCGTCGCATAGGGGATGCTGCTGCCACTGCCCTGCACGCCGGCGATCGAGGCGGTGCTGCAAATCGCGCCCCGCGCGGCCTTCAGCGCGCCGACCGCGGCATGGGTGCAGCGGAACGGTCCGATCAGATTGGTGTTGAGGATCGACTGCCAGAAATCCTCGGTCAGCCGGTCGAGCTCGGCGAACGGGATCGGCGCCGGGGTTGCCGGGGTGCCGGCATTGTTGACCAGGAAATCGAGGCGCCCCAGCGCATCGATCGCCCGGCTCGCCATCGTCTCGGCTTCGCCCGGTATCGCGACTGCCCGGCGCGGCGATGATGCGATGGCCCGCTGCCTTCAGCCGCTCGACCTGCTGCGCGCCGCGCGGATCTTCGGAGAGGTGATTGAGCGCGACGGTCGCGCCGCAGCGCGCGAAGGCCTCGACCGTCGCGAGCCCGATGCCCGAGGCGCCGCCAGTGACGAGCGCGGTCTTTCCGGTGAGATCGGCGGTGATCATGGCATCCTCGCTGAGAATTGAAGCATGCGGCGCGAGATTGCGTCGTCGCTGCGCTCCTCGCAATGACAATGCAAAACCACGGAGACACGGAGGGCACAGAGGCCAAAGAATCTCCGCATTCCCGGCGAAAGCCGGGACCCATTCTGCAGCTTCCCGGCGGTTGAGCAGTTGGTCCCGGCTTTCGCCGGGACTGCGGTCGAATTTTACAGGTGAAGCGCGTGGCCGAGCCCGAGAAGGGCGGCTTCACCGAATGCTTCGCCAAGGGTCGGGTGGACGTGGATCGTGTGCGCGACATCGTCGAGCACCGCGCCCATCGCCAGCGCATGAGAGAATTCGCCGGCCAGCTCGGCGATCTCTCGGCCGACCGCCTGGATTCCGAGGATGCGCTGATCGTCGCGCCGCGAGACGATCCGGACAAGGCCGCCGGATGCGCCGGCTTCGAGGGTCAGGGCGCGCCCGTTGGCGGCAAACGGAAAGACCGAAGTGGCCGCGTCGATGCCGGCAGCAGCGGCCTCGTCCGGCAGCATGCCGGCGACGACGATTTCGGGCTCGGTGAAGACGATTGCGGCGACCGAGGCCGGATCGAAATGACGGCGCCGCCCGGCGATGATCTCGGCGACCATGGCACCCTGCGCCATCGCCTTGTGCGCCAGCATCGGCTCGCCGACCAGATCGCCGATCGCCCAGACACCGCGCATCGCCGTCTTGCACTGGTCGTCGACCTTGACGAATTGCCCGGCGCGATCGAGCGCCATTTCGTTGAGGCCCCAGCCCTCAGTGAGCGGGCGGCGGCCCACCGTGACAAGGACCTTGTCGGCGGCGAGCGCGAGCGGCCCGGCGGCGGTTTCGAGCGCGAGGCGGCCTTCGCCATCGAGCCCCTCCACCTTTGCTCCGAGATGCAGCTCGACGCCGGCGCGCGTCAGCCAGCGCCGCACCGGCGCGGTCAGCGCACTGTCGTAGCGCGGCAGGATGCGGTCAGCGGCTTCAACCACGCTCACTGCGGCGCCGAGCTTCTTGAAGGCGATGCCGAGTTCGAGACCGATATACCCGGCGCCAACCACCACGAGCCGCTCCGGCAGCTCGCGCAATGACAGCACCTCTGTCGACGAGATGACCTTGCCGCCAAATGGCAGCCCGGGCAGCGCCACCGCTTCGGAACCGGCGGCGAGAATCACGTCCTCGGCGACAATCTCTACCGGACCCGCCGCGGTCGCGACCGTGCAGGTCTTGGCGTCGGTGAAGGTGGCCCAGCCCTCGACGACCCGCACCTTGGCGCGCGACAGGAGACCAGCGACACCGCCGACGAGCCGGTCGACGACGCCGTCCTTCCAGGCGATCGTGCGCGCGAGATCGAGACGGGGCGCGCCATCGACGGCGATGCCGAACGCGTCGCCGCCCACCGCGCCGGCAATGTCGGCGAACCGGTCGGCGGCATGGATCAGCGCCTTCGACGGGATGCAGCCGCGCACCAGGCAGGTGCCGCCGACCCGGACGGCCTCGACCAGAACGGTGTCGAGGCCGAGCTGACCGGCGCGGATCGCGGCGACATAACCGCTCGGGCCGCCGCCGACAACGAGCACGCGGGGTCGCAGCGTTTCGGGCATTGTTCAGCTCCAGACAGCGTGCGTCCTTCGAGACGGCCGCTCCGCGGCCTCCTCAGGATGACGTGCTTTTTAATGTCATCTCCGACCTGCGTCATCCTGAGGAGCGCGCCCAGCGAAGCCGGTCGCGCGTCTCGAAGGACGCTGATCCGAAAAAATCACCCGATGAACAAGAGCGCCGGCTGTTCGAGCAGTTCCTTGACGCGCTGGATGAACGATGCCGCCTCCCAGCCGTCGACGATGCGATGATCAAACGAGGAGGACAGGTTCATCATCTTGCGGACCGCGATCTGCCCGCCACGCACCATCGGGCGCTCGGCGATGCGGTTGACCCCGATTATCGCGACCTCCGGATGGTTGATGACCGGGGTCGCGGCGATGCCGCCGAGGCGCCCGAGGCTGGTCACCGTGATCGTCGAGCCGGTCAACTCGTCGCGCGCGGCCTTGCCGGCGCGCGCCGCTTCGGCGAGCCTGCGCAGCTCGGCCGCGCTCTGCCACAAATCGAGCGCCTCGGCATGGTGCACGACCGGCACCAGGAGCCCGCCCTCGGTCTGGGTCGCGACCCCGATATTGACGGCGCGGTGGCGATGCAGCATGCCGGCCTCGTCATCGTAGCGGGCGTTGACCCGCGGGTGCAGGGCGACGGCGCTGACGATCGCGCGCATCAGGAACGGCAAGAGGGTCAGGTGCTCGCGGCTCGCATCGGCGCTGTTCAGCTGCGCGCGCAATTCCTCGAGCGCGGTGACGTCGATCTCCTCGACATAGGTGAAATGCGGGATGTGCTGGTGCGACAGCTGCAGATGCTCGGCGATCGCGCGGCGCAGCCCGAGGATCGGCACCTCCTCGACCCCGTCGCGGCGTTGCAGGAATGGCGCGGCGGCAGGCCCGGCTGTGGTAGGGGGTGCCGCGATGTAGGCATCGAGGTCCTGCCCTGTGATGCGGCCGCCGGGTCCGGTGCCGGGCACGAATTGCAGCGCGATCCCGAGATCCCAGGCATGCCGCCGCACCGCCGGCGAGGCCAGCGGCTTCTCCCCGGGGCGGCGGGCGGCCGGTGCCGCGTCAGCACCCTCACCCGGCACGATGCGCGCAGGTCCTGTCGCTGGCTGCCCCTCACCCTGTCCCTCTCCCCGTGCACGGGGAGAGGGAACGCGCTTCAACGCCGGTTCAGTTCTCCCTCTCCCCGCCGGCGGGGAGAGGGCTGGGGTGAGGGGCTGGCTGGGCTGGGCGCTTGTTTCTGCCAAGCGGGGCTCGGGGGTGGCCGCGACATTGCCCTCGCCCGCCACCTCGAGCACCACCAGCTCCGAGCCGACCGGGCGCTTGTCGCCGACCTCGCCGTTGAGCGCGACGACGGTGCCGGCGACCGGCGCCGGCAGCTCGACCGTCGCCTTGTCGGTCATCACGTCGACGAGCGGGTCGTCCTCGCGGATCGCCTGCCCGGGCTTGACGCGCCAGGCGACGATCTCGGCCTCGGTCGTGCCCTCGCCGATATCGGGCAGCTTGACGACGTAGCGGCCCATCGTACCCGGCGCCCTCACCCCTCCAGCGCGCGGCGCAGCCCGTCGGCGACGCGGTTCGGTCCCGGGAAATAGGCCCATTCGAGCGCGTGCGGGTAGGGCGTGTCCCAGCCGGTGACGCGCACGATCGGCGCTTCGAGATGGTAGAAGCAGTGCTCCTGGACGAGCGCGGCCAGCTCGGCGCCGAACCCGCAGGTGCGGGTCGCCTCGTGCGCGATGACGCAGCGGCCGGTCTTCTTGACGGAAGTGACGATCGCGTCGATGTCGAGCGGCAAGAGGGTGCGCAAATCGATGATCTCGGCGTCGATCCCCGCCTCCTCGGCCGCCGCCAGCGCGACATGCACCATCGTGCCGTAGACCAGCATCGTGACCGCCGCGCCCTCCTTCACCAAGGCGGCCTTGCCGAGCGGCACCGTATAATGGCCTGCGGGCACCTCGCTTTGCGGGTGGTTTGTCCAGGCCACCGACGGCCGGTCGGGGTGGCCATCGAACGGGCCGTTGTAGAGCCGCTTCGGCTCGAAGAACACGACCGGGTCGTCGTCCTCGATAGCGCTGATCAGGAGGCCCTTGGCGTCATAGGGATTGGACGGGATGACCGTCTTCAGCCCGCAGACATGGGTGAAGATTGATTCCACGCTCTGGCTGTGCGTCTGGCCGCCGAAAATGCCGCCCCCGCACGGCGCGCGCACCGTGATCGGCGCCCAGAACTCGCCGCCAGAGCGATAACGCAGCCGTGCCGCGGCCGAAATCAGCTGGTCGGTCGCCGGGTAGATGTAGTCGGCGAACTGGATCTCGACGATCGGGCGCAAGCCATAGGCGCCCATCCCGACGGCGACCGCGAGCATGCCGCCCTCGGCGATCGGCGTGTCGAAGACGCGCTCTTGCCCATGCTTTTTTTGCAAGCCGTCGGTCACCCGAAAGACGCCGCCGTAGAACCCGACATCCTCGCCGAAGATCACGACGTCGGGGTCGCGGCCCAGCATCACGTCCATCGCCGAGTTGAGCGCCTGAACCATCGTCATCGCCGGCATCGCTCACACCCCGCTACCGCTTCTATTCTCCGCAGTCCCGGCGAAAGCCGGGACCCATCCAGAAGCGCCCGTATGACCGCCGAAGTGGACCCCGGCTTTCGCCGGGGATGCGTTGGGGAAGCCGAGGGAGGGGAACCCAAGCAATCTCACACCCCCATTTCCTGGCGCTGGCGGCGCAGGTGCCACGGCACCTCCTTGAAGACATCCTCGAACATGGTCTTGGCGCTGAAATGCGGGCCCTGATCGAGCGTGCCGTGGCGCTCGGCCTCGCGCGCCACCTCGCGCACCTCGTCGGCCAGCTCGCTGGTCAGTTGCGACTGGCGTTCGGCCGACCATTCGCCAATCCCGATCAGGTGGCGCGACAGCCGCTCGATCGGATCGCCGAGCGGCCACTCCTTCGCCTCCTCCGCCGGCCGGTAGCGGTTCGGATCGTCGCTGGTCGAATGCGGGCCGGCGCGATAGGTGAACAGCTCGATGAGGGTGGCGCCGTGATTGGCCCGCGCCCGCTCGGCGGCCCAGCGCGTCGCGGCGTAGACGGCTAGGAAATCGTTGCCGTCGACCCTGAGGCACGCCAGGCCAAGGCCGATCGCGCGGGCGGCGAATGTCGCCTCCTCGCCGCCGGCGACCTCCTGATGCGAGGAGATCGCCCACTGGTTGTTGACGATGTTGAGCACGACGGGCGCGCGGTAGACCGAGGCGAAGGTCAGCGCGTGGTGAAAATCCGGTTCGGCGGTCGAGCCTTCGCCGATCCAGCTGACCGCGATGCGATGGTCGCCCTTGTAGGCCGAGGCCATCGCCCAGCCGACCGCTTGCGGGAACTGGTTGCCGAGATTGCCGGCGAGCGAGAAGAACGAGGCCTCGCGCGCCGAATAGAGTACCGGGAGCTGGCGGCCCTTGAGGCGATCCTTTGCGTTGGAATAGCACTGGCACATCATGTCGAGTAGCGGCCAGCCGCGCGCGATCAGAATGCCCTGCTGGCGATAGGTCGGGAACGCCATATCGTCGGGGGCAAGCGCGAAGGCCTGAGCGACCCCGACCGCCTCCTCGCCGGTGCATTTCATGTAGAATGAGGTCTTGCCCTGGCGCTGCGCCCGCATCATGCGGTTGTCAAAGGCGCGGGTCAGCATCATCGTCCTGAGGCCGCGCCGCAAGGTTTCGGGGTCGAGCTTGGGGTCCCACGCGCCGACCGCAGCGCCGTCATCGTCGAGCACCCGGATCAGGTGATAGGCCAGCTCATGCGTCGCGTGCGCCGGCACCGCGACATCCGGGCGTTCGGTGACGCCGGCGGCATAGCGCCGGACATAGCCGAAATCGGGCCGCTCGCCCGGCGCTGGATGATGCGGCGGGATGTGCAGCTTGAGGCGGGGAGCGGCGGGCGATGACGGCTGGTCGTCCATAGACGGCACCTTAGGGGGCCATGACGCGGCCGATCTTACACGCTTCCGCGGCGCGATGGTTCACATCTCCCCGCCGACGGTCATGCCGGCCCTGGGCCGGGCATGCGGGTAGACGGCCGGGACAAGCCCGGCCATGACGGTTTTGGCTGCGAATTACTCTTTGCTGGTCCTGTCGGTCACCAACCCCGGAAAGCCGGAGTAGTGGTCGGCGTGCGCGCCGTCATGGTTGGCCATCCCCGGTTTCGTCAACAGGCCGCGCGGCGCGATAAAGCTGTAGATCCGCCGTTTCGGCCGCTCGTGCCAGCCGATGTTGAAGGCGGCAAGCTTCGGAAAGAACTGCAATTCGCTGTACGGCAAGTGGTCGTGGATCCACCACGCCATTGCCTGCCACGGCGCCCCGGCCGCATACCGATCGGCAAACCACGGGACGACGATACAGGCCATCGCGCCTATGAATCCGTAGGCGTCGCGGCGGTCCCAGATGTGGCGCGCGGCGTTGCGCTCGTTTGAGCCGCAGTTGTGGTAATGCAGGTTGCCATAGCGGTTGACCGCAGGCGAACGATAGGCCGAGCGCACCGCGATCCGACCGAACCTCGCTTGCAGCGGCTCCAGCAGTTCCTCGCACAGAAGTTTCCCCGCCGCGATCGCGAGATCCGCGTCGTCGGGCAGATTGGAAATGCCATGAACGTCGCCGATCTCGCTATGCAGGAAATCGCGCATAAAGAACGAGGGCGACAGCCGCACCCGCCCGAACGCCTCGGCGGTGCGGACGGATCGCGGCGCCCTCAAGACTGCCTGTCGCGCCAGCCGCGCTTGCCGCGGCCGCCGACAAGGCCGGCGCGCACCCGCTGTTTCAGGAGGGCGGGGCGGGCGAAAGCGCTCGCCATAGGCCTCGTAGAGGATTTCCGCGGTCTGCAATGCGAGTTTGGAGCTGACCGCGTCCATCAGCTCGAAGGGGCCCATCGGGTGGCCGAGCCCGAGCTTGCAGGCGGTATCGATGTCCTCGGGCGTCGCCACCCCGTCCTCGACCAGCCGCACCGCCTCCATGAGGAAAACGAGGAACATGCGGTTGACGGCAAAACCGGCAACATCCTTGACCTCGATCGGTGTCTTGTCGGCGGCACGGCAAAGGCGCAGCGCGGTCTCGACCGTCTCGGGCGCGGTGTCGAAGGCGGGAATGATCTCAACCAGCTTCATCCGCGAGGCCGGCGAGAAGTAATGCGTGCCGATGAAATAGGGGCGGCGGACCTCGCCGACATAGGAGGCCAAGGTCGAGATCGGGATGGTCGAGGTATTGCTGGCGAAGATGCAGCGGGGCTGGCAGATAGGGTCGAGGCGCCGGTAGGTCTCGGCCTTGACGCTTTCGTCCTCGAACACCGCCTCGGTGACGAAGTCGCACTCGGCAAACGGGTCGAGCGCGACCGTCGGCGCGATCCGTGCCAGGGCCAAGGACTTTTCCTCGGGCTTGTAAAAGCCGCGCGGGATGCCGCGGTCGAGCACCCGGCCGAGACGGTCGAGCGCCGCATTCAAGAGCTCGTCGGAACGGTCGGACAGCACCACTTCGTGCCCGGCCAGGGCGAAGACCAGCGCGATCTCCGCCCCCATCAGCCCGGCGCCGACGACGCCGATTTTTTCCCGCGCTTCGGGCATGGCAACGTCTCCCTCGGGGCTAAATTCCGCCCAAAATCGTCATCCCCGGACTTGATCCGGGGATCTCGGTGAACTTGCACGAGGTGGCCGGGTCACGCCCGGCCATGCCGATGTTGGGGGCGGTTGCGAACTGCATCGGCACCGGCTCAGCGGACCGCGAACTGGGTCTTGCCGAACGTGATCTCGCGCTCGACGTCGGTGATCGGCTTTTGGCCCGGGCCGCCCGCCAGCACCGCAAGACCGCGCTGCACCGCCGGCCGCGCCGCGATCTCGTCATACCAGCGCTTGATCGCCGGATATTCGCCGAGAGCGACGTAGCCGCGCGCGTCGAACCGAGGCGACGCCTCGGTGGCGGTGCGGATCCACGGGAAGGTGATGATGTCGGCCATGCTGTATTCGTCGCCCGCCAGCCACTGCGACTCTTCCAGGCGATGGTTCAGCACCCGGGAGAGCCGCGTCACCTCGTTGGTGTAGCGCTCGATCGCGTAGGGGTGCTTCTCCTTGGCGTAGGCAGCAAAATGGTTCCACTGGCCGAACATCGGGCCGACGCCGCCCATCTGGAACATCATCCATTCGAGGCATTTGTAACGCCCGATCGGGTCTTTCGGGATGAGCCTGCCGCCCGATTTTTCCGACAGATAGATCATGATCGCCGCCGATTCGAACAGCGTGAACGGCTTCCCGCCTGGGCCGTCGGGGTCGATGATCGCCGGGATCCGGTGATTGGGCGTGATCTTGAGGAACTCCGGCTTGAACTGGTCGCCGGCGCCGATATCGATCGGGATCACCTTGTACGGAATCCCGAGCTCTTCCAATGCGATATGCACCTTGTGGCCGTTGGGGGTCGCCCAAGTCCAGACTTCGAGCATCGCACGCTCCCACTCTATTCCACGGCTAACTATTCGAGATTGCCTTCGTCGCTACGCTCCTCGCAATGGCAATCCTGCGCGACCGTGACAAGCCCTCCGTCAGGCCCTTGCTGAGTTGGTCATGCTGCTTGACCATCTCCTCCATGCAAAACATATTGCGCCGCGATACGGAGACCGAAAATGACCCGCCAGATCAACGTCGCGGAAGCGAAAGCGAAACTGTCCGAACTGCTCGACCTCGCGCTGGCCGGCGAGGAAATAGTAATCGCCCGCGCCGGCAAGCCATTGGCGCGCCTGGTCCCGGTCGAGGCGCAGCAGCCGCGCAAAAAGGGCGCGTGGCGCGGCTGGCTTATCCCCGACGATGTGTTTCTTGAGCCAATGGAGCCAGAGGATCTCGACGCCGCGGAGGGCAAGTTCAGCGATGAGTTCGGGATAAGCCTTCCGCGACCGAAGAAGCCGTGAACCTGCTGATCGATTCACACGCGCTGTTTTGGTGGTTGACCGATAATCCGCGTCTATCCACCGCGGCGGAAGCGGCGATCTCCGACCGCGCAAACACAGCATTTGTGAGCGCCTGCGTCGGGTACGAGCTCTATTACAAGCTTCGCCTAGGCAGGATTTCGCCGCTACCGGGCGATATTGCCCGGCGGTTGCAGGGTGATGGTTTTCAAATCATGCCGATCTCTCTGGCCCATGCGCTGGCCGCAGCCGGGCTGCGGGGACCGCATCGAGATCCCTGGGACCGGATCATGATGGCTCAGGCGCTCGTGGAGGGATGCCAGATGGTCACAGCCGATCCGATCTTCTCCGACTACGCCGTGCCGGTGCTTTGGTAGCTCATAGTCGACCGGAGAGGTGAATCGATGACGGCAAATGACCGGGCTCCGGCACGGCAGGGCAAGGCGACTCGCGGCTCCCGCTCCCCAGGGCGTCCGTCGTGGCCGACGCTCAAACGGCTGGTGGTCATGATGGCCGCAATGGCCGTAAGTTTCCCGGCCTTTGCCGCCGGAATAGATTCCCGCGTTTACACATGCGCCGGTTTGCAGGCTCTGATCGCGGCAAAAGGCTTTGTCTTCATCGCCGCTCCGGCGTTCGGAGACTTCGTTGTCGCCAATGTCTCCTACTGCCCCGGCTCAGGGAAGCTCCAGCTGCGCAGCGTGGCGACGACCGACAACCCCGAGTGCGTTGTGCACTTCTGTATTTCGGCTAACACCTTCGGCGGCGGCGGCAACTGATCAATTGCCGTCGCGCCGATCCTGCTCGGCCAGCCGGCGCAGCGCGGCCTCATCGCCACCGTAGCGCAGCCATTCGCCGACAAGCCCCATGCCGAGCCGATGATAGAATTCGCGAGCCGGGTTCCAGTCGAGCACATTAAAATCGATCCGGCCCCAGCCGCGCTCGACCGCGATTGCCGCGAGCCGCGCCATCAGCCGGCGGCCGACACCGCGGCCGCGCGCCTGTTCGGTGACGTAGAGATCTTCGAGATACAGCCCCGGCCGGCCGAGCCAGGTCGAGAACCTGGCGTGAAAGAGCGCGGCACCGGCCGGCTCGCCATCGAGAAAGGCGAGAATTGCCTCGAATTGAGGCTCGGAGCCAAAGCCGTACTGTCGCAGATCCTCTTCGCTGGCGACCACGGCGTCGCGCGCCTTTTCATAGACCGCGAGCTCGCGGATCAGCCGCAGCAGCAGCGGGCAATCCTCGGCGGTCGCGAAGCGGACCGTTATCCCGCTCGTCACCGCTCGCGCCATTCGCGCAGGCCGCTCCCCGGCGGGCCGAAATCCCTGGGCGCGAGCCCCGCCTGAAACCAGGTCACAAAGCTGTAGATGCTGAACACCGGCAGGCGCAGATGATCGCCGAGGGCGCGGGCAAAGGGCGTCATGTTGGTGCATTCGAGCACGATCGCGCCGACATCGGGGTGTTGCGCGACGAGCGCGTCGCCGGCGTCGAGGATGTCCGCTTCGGCCGCCGCGGCGTCGAGCGTGTGCTTTTCGTCGAGCATGACGCGGCTGAACTCGCGCCCGTGATCGGTGCCGACGACCGGGATTTCGGGGTCGACGCCGGCGGCGACGAGGTGCTCTGCCGTCAGGCTCGCGGCGCTGACGGTCAAGACGCCGACCCGCTTCTTCGGCGGCAGCAGCCGCTCGACGAGCGGGACCTGCATCAGGCTGGAGGCCGCCACCGGCACGCCGACATGGGCCGCGAGGTCGCGCTGGTAGAGCGACAGAAACCCGCAGGTCGTGGTGATGCCGTCGGCGCCGAGCTGCACCAGCTCGGCCGCCGCATCGAGAAAGGCGTTGGCGAGCCCCTGCGATTTGTGGCGCACGACGCGGTCGGGCGTGGCGCCGGGCACGACCTTGTAGAGCACCGGAAACGGCCAGGTGAGCCCGTTGCCCATGTCGCCAGGGATGCGCGGGAACCGCGTCTCCAGCATCAGGATGCCGACCCGGGCGCCGTAGAGCGTCTTGCCGCCATGGGCGACGCGGGAGATGTCATTCGTCATCGCTGAAGCTTAACCTCAAGCCGCCGCCATCCGGTAGAGCCTTAGGGATCACCCCTCGATCGTCATGGCCGCCCCCGGACGGCCGGCCCTTGCGAGCCGTTCCGGGGGTGACCCGGCCATCTCCCTGAAGCTGCGGCAGATCCCCGGGTCAAGCCGGGGATGACGATTTTGAAGGGGCTCACCCAATGCCGAGAATGTACGCTAACCGCCCGCAGAGCCAGCGAGTAGGCAAGCGATGGTCCGTCTCGATCATTTGTCGCTGCCGGTCGGCGACTGGCAGAAATCGCGCGAATGGTACCGGCGCCATCTCGGCTTCGAAGTCGAATTCGAGATCCCCGACCGCAAGACCGCCGCGATGCGCGACGATGCCGATTTGACGGTCTTCCTCTATCGAGGCGAAGTCGCCCCCTGCCCGGGATCTCGTTCACGACCCAGGTCGACGATGTCGATGCAAGACACGACGAGTTGATTGCCGCAGAGGTGCCCTTCGTGCATCCGCCGATGAAGGTGTTTTGGGGCTATGGCGCGGAGCTGTGCGACCCCGACGGCTATGTCCTCAGGCTATGGGACCAGACATCGATGCGGGAAAGGGCCTAGGTTCCCGACGAAGGCCTGTCGCAGAGCGCCATTTGGAGCCCTCCCCCTTCAAGGGGGAGGGCTTTTTGTCGGGTTTCGGGCCTGCCCCGGGACGACGATTAAAAAAGGGGCGCGGCTGTTGCCGCGCCCCCTGGCCTGGATCCCCGCCTTCGCGGGGATGACTTGAGGGCGGCTCGCGCCGCCCTCAACTCAGTTGATCAGGCCGTAGAACTTGCCGGCGTTCTCGCAGGTCATCTGGTAGGTAACCTCGGCCGGCAGATGGGCAAACTGCTCGTCGATGTATTTCTTTGATTCCGGCCACACCCCGTCGGGATGCGGGAAGTCGGAACCCCACATCAGCGTCTCGATGCCCATCTCGTCGATCAGCTTGGTGCCGACGCGGTCGTACTGGAAGGTCGCCTTGCACTGGCGCCGCCAATACTCGCTCGGCTTCAACTTCAGCTTGAGATCCTGGTACTGGTCCTCGAACTCGAAATCCATGCGGTCGAGCACGTAGGGGATCCAGCCGATGCCAGATTCGCCGAGCACCATGCGGATGTTGGGGAAGCGCTCGAACACCGCCGCGCCCATCAGGTCGGTGAGGATCGTCGCCAGCGTCATCTGGAAGCGGCACAGCCCGCTATAGGTCATCCGCCGCGCGACTGTCGGCTCGAGCGACTTGCGCAGCTCGGGGTCGGTTGCCGGGAAGGTATGGAAATGCAGTGGCAGCTGCGTCTCGTTGACCGCCTCCCAGAGCGGATCCCACATCGGGTGCCACATCGGCGTCATGTGCCAGGAGCATGACAGCTCGACCCCTTTCATGCCCTTCTTGGCGACCCGGCGGACTTCGCGGGCGGCGCCTTCGATGTTGCTGTACGGCAGGCAGGCCAGCCCGATCATCCGGTCCGGGTAGTGGCTGCTGAAATCGTGCATGAAGTCGTTATAGATGCGCAGCATCTCGTCGGCCGCTTCGGGATCTTTCATCTTTGCGCAGGCGGCGAGGATGCCGTAGATGACCTCGGCGTCGACGCCGTCGCGGTCCATGTCCTTGACCCGCAGGTGCGGATCGCCGGGGCGGCGCAGGCCCTTCTCGAAATAGTCCTTATAGAGGCCGGCCTCGGCCATCTTGTCGGCGCGCAATTGCTTGCCCGGAACCCAGGGCGTACCGGTCGCACCGACACCGCCGCACAGGCCGTACTCGGCGCCGCTTTTGTCGGTCCAGCGCTGCACCCCGTCCGCGTTCTCGGCGACGTAGGGCATCAGGTCGCGCATTTTGCTCGACGCGTTGGTGGTGAACAGTTCAGGCGGCAGCCAAAGCATGTCGAGATGACAGTCTGCCGAGATGCGCCGGTACTGACGGGCCATGCGCCAATCCTCCTTATCGGGTCAAAACCGCGGGTTGCTAAGTGTACCGCAGGTTTTACCGGATTTCCGCGCAGAAATCAGGGGGCTGGCATGCGGCATAATGAACGCCGTTCAGTATCGGCCGCCGGAAAAGCGCGGCGGTCGCTTTTCGAGAAAGGCGGTGACGCCTTCGGAGTGATCGTGGTTGGTGGCAGCCGCCTGTTGCAGCTCGCCTTCGAGGTCGAGCTGGTGATCGAGATCGTTGGCTTCGGCCGCCTCGAGTGCGCGCTTGGTCAGCGCGAGCGCTGACGTCGCCGCGGCCGCCAGTCGCGCCGCCAGCGCATGCGCCTCTGCCAGCAGCCGGTCGTCGGCGAACACTTGCCAGATCATCCCCCATTCCGCCGCGGTCGCGGCCGGCAGGGGTTCGGCGAGCATGGCCAGCGCGCGGGCGCGGGCCATCCCGACGAGGCGCGGCAGAAACCAGGTGCCGCCGCAATCGGGGATGAGGCCGATCCGGGCGAAAGCCTGCACAAAGCTCGCCCCCCGCGCCGCGACCACGATATCGCAGGCCAGCGCGAGATTGGCGCCGGCGCCGGCGGCGACCCCGTTGACCGCGCAGACGACCGGCATCGGCAACGCGCGCAGCTTCCTGACGAGCGGGTGGTAATGGTCGAGCAGATGCCCGATATCGGCCGGCGCCATGCCGACGAGCGCCGCCAGATCCTGCCCGGCGCAAAAGGCGCGCCCGGCGCCGGTCAAGAGAAGGGCGCGGCATTCGGGATCGGCCTGCGCTGCGCCGAGGGCCGCCGAGAGCGCCTCGGCCATCTCGACATTGAGGGCGTTGAGCCGCTCCGGCCGGTTGAGCGTGATCGCCCGATAGCCGGGATGGATCTCGACAAGGATCGTCATCGCTGTGCCTTTCTGAGAGCAGCAAGGTCTGCTTGCCCGGGCTCGACCCTGGCATCCACGTCTTTGAATACACACGTCGCTAGACAAGACGTGGGTGCCCACGGAACAAGTCCGTGGGCTGAAGGCCCACGGATCAAGTCCGGCCACGGGGCTATTCGTTGGGGCTTCCGGGCGCTTTGCGCCGATGATGGCTTCATTCTATCCTGGCGCAATGAGCGTCGACGCGACACTGCAGGAGCCGCCGGGAGGCCTCTATTTCGAGCGCGAGCTGTTGCCGCACCGCAGCCTGCCGCCGCGCGGCTTTCACCTCTTGATCGGGCTGTTGGGGCTGGTCAGCCTTGGTGTCGGCATCGGTTTTGTGGCGCTCGGCGCCTGGCCGATCTGCGGCTTTTTCGGGCTCGATGTCGCCGCCCTCTATCTTGCCTTCCGCCTCAGCTATAGGAGCGCCCGGCAGCGCGAGGTGCTGCGCCTCGCGGGCGACGACTTCACGGTCGAGCGGATCGACATCTACGGCGAGCGGCGCGAATGGCGGTTTCAGCCGTTTTGGCTGCGCGTCATCCTCGAAGAGCGCCCCGACGAATCGAACCGGCTCCTCGTCACCTCGCACGGGCGGAGCCTGGTGATCGGCGATTTTCTGGGGTCGCCGGTGCGGCGCGAGCTGGCCCACAGCCTGCGCGCGGCATTGGCGCGCTGGCGCGCCGCGCTCAACCCGGCGAGCGGCGCACCGTACGCCTAGCAGTTCACCCGCCGGTCGCCGGCGCGGTGTATTCGGGGTCGGTGACGTGCTTGCCCCACGAGGTGCCCTGGCCCTGCTCGCCGGCTTCCGACAACGCCAGATGCGCAAACAGGCGATCGGGCGAAGCGCCGTGCCAGTGCATCGTATCGGGCGGGATGTTGACGATGTCGCCCGGGTTCAGCACTTGCGGCTTTTCGCCCTCGAAGCAGATGCGGCCGACGCCGCTGAGGCAATAGAGCGTCTGCCCGACCGGATGGGCGTGCCACGCGGTGCGGGCGCCCGGGGTGAAGGTGACGACCGACCCGCCCATCCGCGACGGCGCCTCGGCGACGAGGACCGGGTCCTGGAACACAACGCCGGTAAAGGTCTCGGCGGCGCCCCGCCTGGTTTGCCGCGACCCGACGCGAACCACTCCGGCTTTGACTGGCATGGCTTTCTCCCTCTCGCAGGTGAATCTCTCAGCGGCGCGAGCATAGGCCCTGCGCAATCTTTGGCGCAATCACGCGGAGATGCGCTCCACGCACCGCCCCCGGCTCTCGCATGTCCAAACCCTATTGTCATACCGGCGAAAGCCGCTATCCATGGCGGAAATGGGTCCCGGCTTTCCCCACGGATCAAGCCCGTGGGCTGGAGGCCCACGGGAAGACATTCTGAGAGTGAACCGCAAATCACAATGAAAAACGGCGGCACCATACGGGTCGGGATCGGCGGCTGGGTGTTTCCGCCGTGGCGCGGCGCGTTCTACCCCGCGGGGCTGCGCCAGGCCGAGGAGCTGAGCTTTGCCAGCCGGCATGTGACGGCGATCGAGATCAACGGCACCTTCTACCGCATCCAAACCCCGGCCAGCTTTCAGAAATGGCGCGACGAGACGCCCGACGATTTTATGTTTTCGCTGAAAGGGCCGCGCTTCCTGACGCATCGCGGCGAGCTCGCAAGCGCGGCGCCGTATATGGAGCGGTTCTTCACCAGCGGGCTGCTCGACCTCGGCGACAAGCTCGGGCCGATCCTCTGGCAATTCGCGCCGACCAAGCAATTCGACGAAGCCGATCTGGCGGCGTTCCTCAAACTCCTGCCGCGCGAAATCGCGGGCCGGCGGCTCCGCCACGTCATCGAGGCGCGCCACAAGAGTTTCGCCGCGCCGGCGTTCGTCGACCTCTTGTGCGAGCACGGCGTCGCGCTGGCCCGGGTCGACGATGCGCATTACCCGGAATTCGCCGAAGCGACCGCCGATTTCATCTATTTGCGACTGCGCCGCTGCGTCGAGGGCGAGCCCGCCGGCTACAAGCCCGAGGCGCTCGACCGCTGGGCCGGGCGAGCGAAGGAGTGGGCGGCGGAGGGCCGCGACGTCTTTCTCTATTTTATCAACGGCGCCAAGATCCGCGCCCCCGCCGCCGCCCAAGCGCTGATCGAGCGACTGTAGGGCAGGAGCAGCGAGCGCCACCAGGATGAGTCAGGTCCACCTCACCGATCCCTGCGGGCCGACGCGGTGGCGAGGCTCAGGCCTTTCCGCTGATGTTGTCCATAATGGCTAACAGTTCAACCAGCGACTTCTTGCAGGAGGTCGTGTCCGGGATGCCGGCTCGCAGCGCTGCGAGGGCGCGATCTATGGCCTTGTCGATCGTGTGCCATTCCTCCGGCGAGCGCGGCTTCAGCGAGGGTTCGGCCTCATCCCAAGATACCTCGAGATCCTTGATCCGGGCCTTCGCAGCGCTGAGGTCGCCCTTATCGACCATGGCTGCGGTGTCGACGACGATGGCCCGAAAGGACGACAGATTGCCGATCTTGGACGTGGCGGCCGCGTCGGCCAACGCGACGATTGGTACGCCCGGGGGCATGAAAGCCCCATTGCCGAAGGAAGCAATCCCGAACGCCGGGAGCAGGAAGATGGTCCGTGCGAGATTGAGTTTGTTCATCAGGTGAGGCCTCACTTTTGGGGCCGAGCGACAGTGGCCGGCCGGTTCGGTCGAAGACTCAGTAACGTGACCAGAGCCACAATGACGGCGAGGAAGATGACACTTGTATGAACCGTGCCAAAACCGAGCCCACCGTAGGATCGGGCCTGGGACATCAGGTCACCGAGAGAGGCTCCCAGCGGCCGGGTCAGAATATAGGCGATCCAGAAGGTGAGAACCGGATTGGCGCCCGCAAAGTAGGCACCGGCGATGAGCGCGATCAGCGCGCCAAAGATCCCGACACCAATTTCGAAGCCAAGGTTAAGCGCTTCGGTGGCCAAATCGCCGGCGGCCGTACCCAGGGCGAAGGTGAACAAGATGGCCGCCCAGTAGAAGAGTTCGCGCCGCGTGGTTACGATCGTATGGATCGAAAGGGTCCGCTCGGTCCCGTACCAGATCGCGAAGGTCGCAGCCAACATTACGGCAAAGACGGTCGTGCTCGTATAAAGGCTGACGTCCAAACCGTCGGTTAGCGCGTCGGTGATCTGGGTTCCGACCACGCTGACGAGAACGACGGTAAGCCAATAGGTCCACGGCACATACCGCTGCTTGCGCACCTGCAGGAGTAAAGCGCCTATCAACAGGGCTGCCATGATCCCGTCGGTGATGACCGTGCCGAGACCCACATGCACTGCCAGGTAGTCCGCTCCGGTCTCGCCCACTGTCGTCGACATGATCTTGATGACCCAGAAGGCGAGCGTGACCTCCGGAACCTTGTTGAGCATGCCGAGGGGGTGGCTTTCCGTGGGATCGCTCAGTTTTCTCTCCATGCAAATGGCGATCATGCTGTTGTTCGTGCGAGCTGCGGTCACTGATGGTGCCGGCGAGCGACCCGAGCGTTACCGATCAGCTGACACTAGGCCGGACCCGATGGGGCATCCACGAAAAGAGTGTCAAGAATATGGAGGCGCATCGTGTTCTTCGCTCACTCAGCAGCATGCGCCGCCGGGCGGCGCTTGGCGGGCTTTGGCCAGCGCGCGGCGACCAGCGGGAGGACTTCGGCGATCAGGCGGCGGGTCTGCGCCATGATCTCCTCGTCGCCGCGGGCGGCCGGGCGCAGGATGAATTTCGAGACGCCGGCATCGACGTAATCGGCGATGCGCGCCGTGATCGCTTCGCCGTCGCCGATCGCGAAATAATCGCGTGGCTCGCGCCCGGTGCGCTTCCGGTAGGCCTCGAACAGCGGCACCAGCGCCGGGTCGTCGGGCTCGCCGAAGCGGTAGGGGATGCCGGCGCCGTAATGGTCGTCGTCGATCGTGCGGCCTTCTTCGGCCGCCGCGGCGCGGATCGCGGCGACGACGATAGCGGCCTGCTCGGGCGTCTCGGGGCCGGCCTGCCAGCCGGTGCCGAGGCGCGCGGTGCGCCGGATCGCCGCCTCGGATGAGCCGCCGATCCACATCGGCAGGTCGGGCTGCACCGGCTTCGGGCTGAGCGAGGCGCCCGACAGGTGATAATGCACGCCCTCGAAATCGACCTTGTCCTCGCTCCACAGCCGCCGGATCACCTCGAGCCCCTCATCGGTCTTGCGGCCACGCGTCTTGGTGTCGAGGTTGAGGGTCTTCCATTCCGGCCCGAGCGGGCTCCCAATGCCAAAGGCCGGCAAGAGGCGGCCGTTCGACAGATAGTCGATCGTCGCGCATTGCCGCGCCACCAACACCGCATCGCGCATCGCCAGGGAGAGGACGTTGACGCCGAACTTGATGCGCCGGGTGCGGCCGGCCAAGGCCGCCATCACGCTCATGCATTCGAGGAAGGGCGTGGGGCTGACCAGGCGATCGGTCTGCCAGATCGAATCGATGCCGCCCGCCTCGCACAGATCGACCCAGCGCCAATAGGCGGCGGCGCCGGAAAACGGGAACTCCATCAGCCCGACCCCGACCGCGACATTCTTGGGCATCACTGCCTCCTTGTCTGACGGCAGAGTATGGCCTGACCGGCTAAAGCTTGCGCGGAAAACTTGCGCTGTCGCTAACCTCTTTAGACCATCCCGGCGCAGGCCGGGACCCATGACCGCGATGGGCACCGGCCTTCGCCGGTGTGGACATGAGCGGGAAATCGGAAATAGTGCAGCGTGGTCAGGCCCGAACGGGGGAAAGACGATGCGCGTGTTCACGACGGTGCCGCAGGAGGATCTGCGCCGGGTCGGCGCCGCGGCCAAGTCCGCCGAGGCGGAAGGTTACGATGGCATCGTCGCGCCGGAGAACCAGCACGACCCGTTTCTCGCGCTGGCGGTCGCCGGCGCGGCCACGACACGGATCGAGCTGCACACCGGGGTTGCGATCGCCTTTGCGCGCACCCCGATGGCGGTGGCCGAGGTCGGCTGGGACATGGCCGGCTCGACCGGCGGGCGCTTTGTCGTCGGCCTGGGGTCGCAGGTGCGCGCGCATAACGAGCGGCGCTTTTCGGTGGCGTGGACGCCGCCGGCGCCGCGCATGCGCGAATATGTCCAGGTCTTGCGGGCGATCTGGCGCTGCTGGAAGGACGGCGAGAAGCCGGCCTACGAGGGCCAGCACTACCGCTTCACCTTGATGACCCCGAATTTTACGCCGCCCAAGATTGCCGCGCCGCCGCCGGCGGTGATGATCGCCGCGGTCGGCCCGGCGATGCTCAGGGTCGCCGCCGAAGAATGCGATGGCGTCAAGCTGCATGGCTTCTGCACCAGGAAATACCTGACCGAGGAGATCATGCCGCGGATCGAGGCCGGCCTCGCCAAGGCCGGCCGCAAGCGCGAGCAATACGAGATCTCGGGCGGCGGGTTTCTCGCGACCGGCCCCGATGATGCCAGCGTCGCCAAGCGCTTTGAATGGGTGCGCCAGCGCGTCGCGTTCTATGGCTCGACCCCGGCGTATTACCCGGTTTTCGCGGCGCATGGCCTGGAAGACCTCGGCCTCAAGCTCAACGCGCTCGTGCGCCAGGGCAAATGGAACGAGATGGCGAGAGAAGTGCCCGACGATGTCGCGCATCTGTTCGCCGCGGTCGGCCGCCACGATCAGATCGTCAGCGCGATCAGCGAGCGGTTTGGCGGCCTCGTCGATGCGCTGACCCTACGCGGCGATGGGGTGGGCGAGGCGGCCGAAGTCCCGCCCGACCTCGTCCAGGACATCCGCCGCGTACCGCACCAATTCCGCGGGTTGCCGCGATGATCGCGGCGCTTCGACCGCGGCTGCTCGCGGCCGCGCTCCTGGCATGGCCCGGCGGCGCGTGGGCCGGGACGCTGGTGGAGTTTCCCAACCTGGCGGACCAGGCGCCGACGCGGCTGCTCGGCTATCTGGCCGCGGCCGGATGCCGGCTTGTCGGCTCTCCTCGGCGGCCGTTCGGTCGGTACCGCGCCATATCCCGCCGTGGTTGTGCTGCACGGCTGCGGCGGCACTTCCAGCCACTCGGCGAGAATCGCCGATCGGCTGGCCGCATCCGGGTATGTGGCCCTTGCCGTCGACAGTCTCGGCCCGCGCGGCTTGACCAACCAGTGCGGCACCGGGTTGCTCGCCCAGGCGTACGACGCCTACGCGGCATTGCGTTACCTGTCGCAGCTGGATTTTGTCGATCCGGCGCGGGTGGCCGTCTTCGGCCAATCGATGGGCGGGTTTTCCGCGTTGTACGCCGTTGACCGCGACATGGCGGCGCAATATTTCGACCAGCGGTTTCGTGCGGCTGTCGCCTACTATCCCGGGTGCGGCGATCCGGCGGCAGCCATGACGGCGCCGACCCTGATCCTGATCGGCGAGGCGGATGACTTGAACCCGGCCGAACGCTGCCGCCAGATGGCGGCGCATGCGCGTGCAGACAGCGCGCCGATCACCCTCGTCATCTACCCGGGCGCCCATCACGCCTTTGATGTCGCGGAACTGAAGCCCGGCAGGCGTTCGCTCGGTCATTGGCTCGAATACAACGAGGCCGCCGCGGAAGACGCAGAGGAGAAAATGCGCGCCTTTCTTGCCGCTCATCTGGTCGGGGCGACGGGCGAGCGTCCCACGCAATGAGGCAGGTGCACCGGATCTAGCGCATCCGGATCTTTCGCGCCGCCGTCGGCTGATCGCGACTATCGCCCCCTGGCTGCTGCGGTGCGGGCGCGGGCCTTGTCGAGATCGGGCAGGTTGCTGGCCGATACGGCGCCCAACCGCGACCCCCGTGTCACCGCGAGCGCGGCGACTGCGGCTTCGTTCTCGGTGATCTTTGCCATGATGGCTTCCTTGGCGCGGTCGAAGACGCCGCGATTGGTGCTGACGAAGTCCTGCGACTGGCGCAGCCCGGCAAGGTAGCCGTTGATCTCCGGCACGACATAGCGGGCCACCATGTCCCAGCTGCGCATCGTATTTTCGGGGTTGGCCCAGTCGTGGACAAAGCCGACCAGGGTGCCGAAGCCGCCGCTGACCTCGAGCATCGATTTGATCCGGGCGACGAGATCGTCCGGGGTGCCGATCGTCGCCGCGGCGCCGTCGCCGAACGCGGTCTTGTCGACGGCCTCGTCGGGATCGCCGAACGCGGTCGCGCCCGGCCGTTGCAATGTTCCGACGACGTATTCGTTGTGATGGCGCAACAGACCATGGCGAGCTTCGGCGCGCGCCTTTTCGCGGGTCTCGGCGATATGCCAGCTCAAGAGGACGCGCCACTCCTTGCGGTCGACATTGGTGCCGTGCTTCTTCGCGGCAGCCTCGGCGAAGCCCCATTGCGTCGGCAGCGCGTTCAGACCCTCCTCCGACATCGAGCCGATCGAGATGACGCCGATGCCGTGCTTGCCGGCGAGCGTCATGCCTGACGGGCTGATCTGCGAGGCGGTGGCAAACGGCATCTCCTCCTGCAGCGGCAGCAGCTGCAACGCCGCGTCCTGCAAGGTGAACCAGTCGCTTTTCGCGGTGACCCGCTCGCCGCGCATCAGCCGCCGGATGATTCCGATCGCCTCGTCCTGGCGGTCGCGCTGCACCATCGGATCGATCCCGAGCGTGTGGGCGTCGGAGGCCAATGCCCCCGGACCCGTGCCGAAGATCGCCCGGCCGCCGGTCATCCAGTCGAGCTGCACCATGCGTTGCGCGACGTTGAACGGGTGGTGATAGGGCAGCGAGACGACTCCGGTGGCGAGCTTGATCCGTTTGGAGCGCTCACCCGCGGCGGCCAGAAACATCTCGGGCGAGCCGATCATCTCCCAGCCGCTGGAATGGTGCTCGCCGCACCAGAATTCGTCGTAGCCCAGCGCGTCCAGACGCTCGACGAGGTCGAGGTCGCGGCGGAACTGCAACATCGGATGCTCGCCGACCGGATGATGCGGGGCGAGAAAGGCGCCGAAATTCAGACGCGGCATGACAGGTCTCCCGTGGAGCAGATCTAGGCGACGCCCCAGGCGATCGCGTTGCGCAGCAAGGTGGTGAACGCCTCGGTTTCCCACGGGGCGCGAAAGGTGGGCGGCGTCGTATCTGTCGGGTCGATGGTGGCTCGGGCGGCGCGGATCGCCGGGTTGTGGCAATGACCGAGCGCAAAATAGGTGACGCCGCCCCGGCCGACGTCGCGGGTGTAGCCGACGACGCGGGTCCTGCCGTCGGGCAGCAACGAGGTGTCCGAACCGTAGAGGGCGCCGGCGACGGGCCAAACGCCGCCCGGGCCGTATTCCGCGGTCAGGAGAACCCGCGTCGAACCCGGATCCTGCAGCTCGATAAAATACGGCTCGTCCTCGACGACAAAAGACGTCCCCAGCCCCCGGGTCAGAGAGGAATCGGCGGCGCTCACCTCGACGCGAAACTCGCAGATCGGCGGATGGGTCAGAAAGCGGCTGCCGAGCAGGGCGTGGTGCTCGGTCTTGACGGTGCGGCGATTGCGCATGCCCTCGACCCGCTCGGCGCGGCCGCCGCTCGTCCCATGCAGGCCGAGCCAGCGGCCACCCGCTTCCAGCCATTGCCCGATCGCGCGGGTTTGCGCTGCATCCGGGTAGGGGCCGGCAACATAGGTGATCAGTAGCCGGCTGACCGGCAGCCATTTCTCGACATCCGTGAAGTCGTTGGCGACCGAGGCCGGAACCTCGCACTCGGCCAACAGGCCGAGGAGGCACAGGCGGGCGTAATCGTGGTCGTGCCCGCTCATCGAACCCGGCGGAAAACCGCCGGCGATCAGATGGGCGCGGCCGGGCGTCGTCTCCGTCATCGGATCACCTCGCTCCGTTTCAAGCTCGGCAAGGTACGACATCAGCGCCGCTTCTCGAAACCTCGAACTTGACCGGGTCGGCGGGGGAGACAGCGGGGGCGCTCGCCACGCTCGGTGGCGGAACCTGTTACGCGCGTGATCCCCGGTCAAACCCGCGGAGGCGACGGGTCTGGAACGCTGGATTCGCGCTTTCACGCGGATGATGGAAAGGCAGCATTGCCAACATCTCCAACCGGCGATCCCGCATAGTCCAAAATCGCGTTCGTGTCCGAAACCCGGTCAGTCTAGCGCCCGCGCTCGGCTAGGGAGATCTGTTCGATTGGGTTGGCCGGGAGCCGCTGGGAATCAGATCGCTTCGAGCAGCATCTTATCGAGACCATAATACTCTGCTCTTGGCAGGAAGGTCGGGCGAATCCCACTCGAAATGAACGTCCCGCGCAACCTGCCGTCGCGGCCCTCGCCCTGGAATTTGTACGTGAACAGCTCATGGCTGGTTATGATATCGCCTTCCATCCCGATGATTTCGGTAATCTGAGTGACCCGGCGTTGGCCGTCACGCATCCGGGCAACCTGGCAGATCAGGTGCACCGCCGAGGCGATCTGCGTGCGAATTGTCCGTGACGGCAGGCTGACTGCGGCCATGCCGATCATGTTTTCCAGCCGGGCCAGCGCTTCGCGCGGATTGTTGGCATGGATCGTGCTCATCGAGCCGTCGTGGCCGGTGTTCATGGCCTGCAGCATGTCGAACGCTTCTTCGCCGCGACACTCGCCGATGATGATGCGGTCGGGCCGCATGCGCAGCGCGTTCCTCAACAGATCGCGCATATTGACTTCGCCTTTGCCCTCGAGGTTGGCCGTGCGCGTCTCGAGCCGGCCGACATGCGCCTGCTGAAGCTGCAGCTCGGCGGTATCTTCGATAGTGATCGTGCGCTCGGCGGGGTCGATCATGTTCGACAGCGCATTCAAGAGGGTCGTCTTCCCCGATCCGGTGCCGCCCGAAATCACGATGTTCAGACGGCATCGCGCCGCGATCTTCAGCACGGTCGCCATTGCCGGCGACATGTTACCGCTGGCTGCCATCGTGTCGAGCGTGAGAGTCTTCTTGGAGAATTTACGGATCGAGATCATCCCGCCGTCGATCGCCAGGGGCGGGATGATGACGTTGACGCGGCTACCGTCAGGCAGACGGGCGTCGACATGCGGGTGCATCTCGTCGACCCGACGGCCAATGCGGTTAACGATCTTGAGGCAGGTATTCATCAGATGCGGGTGATCGCGGAACGTGACGTTGGTCAGTTCGAGCTTGCCGCGCCGCTCGACGTAAACCTGCTTTGGTCCGTTGACCATGATGTCGCTGACTGTGTCGTCGGCGATCAGCGGATCAAGCGGGCCAAGCCCCAGCATGTCCGAGATAAGCGATTCGACGAGCTCGCGCTGCTCGGCGAAGTTCAGCTGGATTTTGGACTCGGCGAGGAGCTCGGCGATCCAGCCGGTAAGCTGCACTTCAAAGGCTGCGCGTGGCATCTCGGCCGCTGCCGTGGCATCCATCCGTTCAAGGATAAGCGGCTGGATCATGGTCTTCGCGTTTTCGACTTGACGATTTCGTAAGCTCGCAGACGCGACCTCATTTCCAGCTGGGGCAAGCAGCGCCTGGAGGATGTTGGTAATCAAATTGCGGCGCTCGATCGCATTTGTGTTGATTGCGTGGCGCGTAAGATAATTGTCAACCGCCGAGCCAACGATTTTGGAAAGTTCGCGTCTGCGAAGTATAGCCCGCTGGTCCGAACTTATTTCAGTGCTCAAGCGATCGGTCAATTCTACGCCCACACCAGAAAGGCGCTCAGGGCTTGCCAGCTCGCTCGCGCTCGGTGAAGGGCGCCTCTCTGGTTTCGTCTCCAGCACCGATAGGGCCGCTGGCTGGCGCTGGGCGGTATGAGTCACAGTTACCTTAGCGCCCTGCCCACGCCGGGCGGCCAAGCCGGCAATCCGTGCCTCCAGGCCAGTAGCTATTGGTTGGTCCATCACAGACATCATTATCCCCATCTTCGTAACGAGGGTGTTTGCATTGGCACGGCTTGGTATTCTTCGGCGATCAGGATGCGTCCTTCACAGTTAAAGTAAGGCTAACTCGCTGATCTGAGCCGACTGATCTGGTGCCGGAGGTCGGTGCTTATGTCCCCTTCGCAGCCGCCCGGATGAATCGGACCGACACCGATCGAAACGGGTATGCTGTCGCGAGAAATGACGATGATGCGAGCACCGCCATGACGTACCCGACGCATCTGATCCCGACGACGGTCGTCGGCAGCTACCCGCAGCCCGACTGGCTGGTCGACCGCGCCGCGCTGGCGCAGCATGGCGTGCCGCGCGTCGCGGCGGGTGACATCTGGCGGGTTGCCGGGCCCTGGCTCGAAGCGGCGCAAGACGACGCGACTGTTCTCGCGATCGGCGACATGGAACGGGCCGGCATCGACATCGTCAGCGACGGCGAGATCCGCCGCGAGAGCTATTCCAACCGCTTTGCGCTGGCCCTCGACGGCGTCGATACCGAGCACCCCGGGCATGTCGGGCGCAGCAGCGGGGGCTCGACGCCGGTGCCCCGGGTGGTGGGCAGGATCCGCCGCCGCGGCCCGGTCGAGCGGCGCGACGCGGAGTTCCTGATCGCCCACGCCAGCCACGCAACCAAGATCACGCTGCCCGGCCCGTTCACGCTGTCGCAGCAGGCCGAAAACGCCTTCTATGCGGACGAAGAAGAGATGGCGATGGATTACGCCGTCGCCGTCAACGAGGAGCTGCACGCGCTGAAGGCGACAGGGATCGATGTCGTGCAGCTCGACGAACCCTGGGTGCGCACCGCCCCCGACAAGGCGGCGCGCTGGGGCCTCCAGGCGATCAACCGGGCGCTCGCGGGCATCACCGGGCCGACCATCGTGCATCTGTGCTTTGGCTATGCCGCGATGGTGCGCAACAAGCCCGCCGGCTACGCGTTCCTGCCGCAGCTCGCCGACTCGATCGCCGAGCAGATCTCGATCGAGGCGGCGCAGCCGCGGCTCGACCTCGGCGTCCTGAACGAACTATCGGGCAAGACGATTGTGCTCGGGGTCCTCGACCTCGATGATCCGGCGATCGAGACCGCCGAAGAGGTCGCCGCGCGACTGCGCCGGGGGCTCGTCCATACCCCGGCCGAGCGGCTCGTCGCCGCGCCCGATTGCGGGATGAAGTACCTGCCGCGCGAGCGCGCCTTCGGGAAATTGCGCGCGCTCGCCGCTGGCGCCGCCATCGTCCGCCGCGAACTGGCGGGTTAAGGGGAAGTTCACCACGCGAACAGCGTCGCGGCGCGGTACTTCCCTCGGCGGGGTCTGGCGGCTTATCCTGGCAGCGAACCGAAGGGGTCGGTCGCATGAGGACGGCTACCGTCATCGCAGCGTTCATCGCCGGCATCCTCGGCGCCGCAAGCGGCTGCCCTGCGGCGCGAGCCGACGGCGTCGATATGCTCCTGGTTCTCGCCGCCGATGTGTCGCGCAGCATCGACGAGGATGAATTCACCCTGCAGCGCAAGGGATATGCCGCCGCGATCAGCGACCCCAAGGTGCTGCGCGCCATTGTCAGCGGCCGGCACCATGGGATCGCTGTCACCTTCATCGAATGGTCGGGGGCGGCCGACCAGAATGTCGTCGTCGACTGGACGGTGGTGCGTGACGAGGAGGCCGCCGCCGGCGTCGCCGCGACAATGCTCGCCGCGCCACGCTCGTTCCTCGGCCGCACCTCGATCAGCGCGGCGATCGATTTCGCGATGGAGCGCTTTGCCGCCGCGACCACCGAGAGCGACAAGCGGATCATCGATATCTCTGGCGACGGCACCAGCAATGCCGGTCGCGCCGTCACCGAGGCGCGCGACCAGGCCGTCGCCGCCGGGGTCACGATCAACGGACTGGCGATCATCAACACTCAGGCCAACCCGGGCTACGCCTTTCATACCCAACCGCCGGGCGGCCTTGCCAAATATTACGAAGAGAACGTGATCGGCGGGGCGGGGGCATTTGTGCTGCAGGTGGAGAATTTTGGCACCTTCGCCGAAGCAATCACGCGCAAACTCCTTACCGAGATTGCCGAGTCGCCGCCCCGCCCGCAGACCGCTTCACTTCGTTAACGAATTGAACCTACGATTTCTCTACGGACGTAAAATCAGCGACTTGGTTTTATCGGGGATTTTTTCGGCCGCCGTACCGTTATCTCTACAAAGTCACTACAGGAGGTAACGATGAAATACATTCTCGGCGCCCTTGCGGCGGTGACGCTTTTTGTCGGCGTTGCGGCCTCGCAGCCGGCCGACGCGGCCTGCTATCTGACCCCATACGGCTGGCATTGCTGGCACCCGCACTATTACGGGTATTGGCATCACCGCTATTGGGATCGCCCGCACTGGGGCTAATAGGCGCTAACCCTTCGAGAGAAGGCGCCGCCGGCCCAGCGCTGGCGGCGTCCTCTTGCCGGTCGTATCTTGACGGAGGGCTTACAGGTCGCGATATTCGCGACATGAGTATCTTTGGTCGGATCCTTGGCACGACTACCAGCACCGCGCCTGGCGGGGTGCCGGGAGGTTGTGCGCGCTGATCTGGCGGCATAGCTCGAACCCGAAGGACCCCGCCGGCGACGGACGGGGTTTTTTCTTGTCCCCTTCGTCCCGTCAAAGCGGCATCATCGACGGAGCACAGGGCGCGATGAGAGCATCTCCCGACGACAATATTCCTTCCCCGGTTCCGCCCGGAAATCGGCCGGCTGCGGCGCCAGTGGCCGTAACGCTGCCGGACGGCAGCCGCCGTGAATTCCCCGGCCCGCTGACCGGCGCCGAACTGGCGGCGGCGATCGGCGCCGGCCTCGCCAAGGCGGCGCTGGCGGTCAAGATCGACGGCCGCCCGCGCGACCTCGCCACCCTCATCGATCATGATGCCGACGTCTCCGTCATCACCCGCGAGATGCCGGAGGGGCTGGAGATCCTGCGCCACGATGCGGCGCATGTCATGGCCGAGGCCGTGAAAGAGCTGTATCCCGACACCCAGGTCACCTTCGGCCCGGCGACCGAAGCCGGCTTTTATTACGATTTCGCCCGCGCGGCGCCGTTCACCCCTGAGGACCTCGCCCGCATCGAGGAGCGGATGCGCGAGATCGTGCGCCGCGACGAGCCGATCACCCGCGAGGTGTGGGACCGCGACCGGGCGATCGCGCTCTTCGCCGGCCTCGGCGAGAGCTACAAGGCCGAATATATCGGCGAGATCCCGGCGGAGGAGGAGATCAGCCTCTACCGCCAGGGCAATTTTGTCGATCTATGCACCGGGCCGCATCTGCCCTCGACCGGCCGGCTCGGCCAGGCCTTCAGGCTGATGAGCGTGGCCGGCGCCTATTGGCGGGGCGACCCGAACAACCCGCAGCTGCAGCGGGTGCACGGTACCGCCTGGCCGAATCAAAAGGAGCTCGACCAGTATCTTTTCCGGCTCGAGGAAGCCGAGCGCCGCGACCACCGCCGCTTGGGGCGCGAGCTCGACCTGTTCCACCTCCAGGAAGAGGCGGTCGGCAGCGTCTTTTGGCACCCCAAGGGGTGGAAGCTCTATCGCATCATCGAGGACTACATGCGACGGCGGCTCGACGCCGCTGGCTATCTCGAGGTCAAGGCGCCGACGCTGCTCGACCGCAGCCTGTGGGAAGCGACCGGTCATTGGGAGAATTTCCGCGAGAACATGTTTCTCGCGGAAAGCCGCGATGAGCGGATGCTCGCGGTCAAACCGATGAACTGCCCGGGGCACGTGCTGATCTTCCGCAATCGCCTCCGCAGCTACCGCGAATTGCCGTTACGGCTGGCTGAATTCGGCAGCTGCCACCGCAACGAGCCCTCCGGCGCGCTGCATGGCATCATGCGGGTGCGCGGCTTCACCCAGGACGACGCGCATATCTTCTGCACCGAGGAGCAGGTTACCGCGGAAGCGATCGCGTTTTGCCGTTTGCTGCTGTCGATCTATCAGGATTTCGGTTTTGCGGAGGTGGCGATCAAATTCGCCGACCGCCCGGCGCAGCGCATCGGCAGCGACGCGGTTTGGGACCGCGCCGAGCAGGATCTGCGCGATGCGGTCGAGGCGGCGGGGCTCGCCTACACGCTCAACCCCGGCGAAGGCGCGTTTTACGGCCCCAAGCTCGAATTCGTGCTTCGCGACGCGCTGGGCCGCGACTGGCAATGCGGCACCTTGCAGCTCGATTTCTCGATGCCGGAGCGGCTCGGCGCGAATTATGTCGGCGAGGATGGCGGCCGCCACATCCCGGTCATGCTGCACCGCGCGATCCTCGGCTCGGTGGAGCGGTTCATCGGCATCCTGATCGAGCATTACGCCGGAAATTTCCCGCTCTGGCTCGCCCCGGTTCAGGCGGTCGTCGCCTCGATCACCAGCGAGGCGGCGGCTTACGCCGAAGCGGTCGCAACCGAGCTCGGCGCCGCCGGATTGCGCGTCGTCAGCGATATCGGCAGCCAGAAGATCGGCTACAAGGTGCGCGAGCACAGCCTCGCCAAGGTCCCGATCATGCTGGTCGTCGGCCGGCGCGAGGCCGAACAGCGCGGCGTCTCGCTGCGCCGGCTCGGCAGCCCGGCGCAGGAAGCCCTTGCGCTTGCCGAAGCCGTTGCTAGATTGAAGACGGAGGCAGCCCCGCCCGGCTAGCCTTGACCGCCGGCGCGACAGCGACGGCGGGTCTGTTCAACCAACGAGAGGAGAACATACATAGCCAGACCACCCTTCAACGTCACCCCGACCCGCGAGGGACCTCGCGTCAATGACGAGATCGCCGTGCTGCGCGTACGCCTCGTCGACGAACGCGGCAACATGGTCGGGGTCGTCGGGCGCAACGAAGCGCTCGCCATGGCCACCGATGCCGGCCTCGATCTCGTCGAGATCGCACCCGGCGCCGATCCGCCGGTTTGCAAAATCCTCGATTACGGCAAGTTCAAATACGAAGAGCAGAAAAAGAAAAATGAAGCTCGAAAGAAGCAGAAGATCATCGAGGTCAAGGAAATCAAGCTGCGCCCGAGCATCGACATCCACGATTACGCGGTCAAGATGCGCAGCATGAACAAGTTCATCGAGGAAGGCGACAAGGTCAAGGTGACCATGCGGTTCCGCGGGCGCGAGCTGGCGCATCAGGAGCTGGGCATGAACGTCCTGATGCGGGTCAAGGAGGATCTCGACGGGGTCGCCAAGGTCGAGCAGACGCCACGCATGGAAGGCCGCCAGATGACGATGGTGGTGTCGCCGAAGTAGCCCTCACCCATGCCATCGTCACCCCCGCGAAAGCGGGGGTTCGGGGCAACCGCTTACCCTCGCCGCCGCTCGATTCCCGCTTTCGCGGGAATGACGACGTTTGTCTGCAGCGAGAACCGCGCTTAACCGATGATGTTGGCCGACCGCAGCTCTTTCAGCGTGGCTTGGTCGTAGCCGAGCATCGACGACAACAGCTCGTCGGTGTGTTCGCCGGGGGTCGGCACATGGCCGACCCGGCCGGGCGTCTTCGACATCTTGATCGTGGCGCCAGGAACGTGGATCTCGCCGGCCAGCGCGTCCGGCATCTTGACCAGCATCTCGCGCTCCCACAGATGCGGGTCCTCGGCCGCTTGCGGGATGGTCTTGACCGCCGCCGCCGGGATCTCGGCGGCGAGCAGGGTCGAGACGATATGGTCGACAGTGTTCTCGGCGCACCATTTGGCGACCGCCTGCTTCCGCGGGTCGTCCTTTCCGACCCGGCTCGTCCAGCCGCCGACACTGGCGCCGTCGTCGCCGGTGGCGATCTGCATCAGCCGGGTCGCCATCGCGCGACCCGAGGCCGAGATCACGACATGACCGTCCTTGGCCTTATAAGGCGGGCGGCCGCCCTCCCCGCCCTCCTGGCCGGTGGCGAGATAGTAGGAGAGCGGGATCTCGACCATCGTGAAGCCCGAATCGAGCAGGCAGCAATCGACAACCTGCCCCTCGCCGGTTTTGTCGCGGTGGTGCAGCGCCGCCAGTGCGCCGATCGTCGCGTGCAGCGAGGTGTAGCGGTCGACCAGCGAGGTGGCGGCACCGAGCGGAGTTCCGACCGGCGCTCCGGTCAGGCTCATCAGCCCGCTCATCGCCTGGCCCAGCGGATCAAAGGCCGGGCGGTCGCGATAGGGTCCGTACTGCCCGAAACCGGAGACCGAGATCAGGATGATGTCGCGCTTTAATTCGCACAACCGCTCATAACCGAAGCCCATCTTCTCCATGACCCCGGGCCGGAAGTTCTGCAGCACCATGTCGGCGGTTGGGACCAGGGCGGCAAAGATCTCCTTCCCGCGCTCGGTCCGCATGTCGAGGCACATGCTCTTCTTGCCGCGGTTATAGACCGCGAAATAGACGCTCTGGCCGCGCACCACCGGTTCGGATTTACGCGTCTCCTCGCCGCCCAGCTTTTCGATCTTGATGACCTCGGCGCCGAGATCGGAAAGGATCATGCCGCCGCGCGGCCCGGCCTGATACCGCGCCAACTCCAATACCCGAATGCCGTCGAGACTGCCGGCCATAGGCTCCTCCGATTGTCAATTGGCTGCGTGGCGGGCTGATCAGGCCTGCTGCCTCAATGGGTCATTGTCGGATCGTCCGCGGCGTTGACGTAGTTGATTACGAATGGTCCGGCGCCGTTGATCTGGATGACCGTTTCTCCGCTGGCCCAGCCGTAGTGGTGCATCCCCTTCGGCATGTGGATGAACCCGCCGGGCCTCAGCGCCTCGCCCTTCTTCGGATCGAGCTTGTCGCCCATGCTGAAGTTGAGCGTGCCTGAGATCACGGTCACGTTTTCATCGCTCGGGTGGCTATGCGCCGGGATCTTGTACCCGGAAGGGAACTTCAGCCGGATGACGAACGGGCCGTCTTTGGTCGGATCGCCGTACAGCACCGCAAGCTGCGCTCCCTTCGGCACCGTCGGCGGCGCTGGGCCCCATTTGAACGCGCCGCCCTGGGCGATCATGGCCTGGTCCTCAGCCGTCGCGCTCAGCGGCACGAGCGCGATCGCGGCGAACCCTAGGAAGAGACCGATCCATGTCCCAAGCTGTGGCATGTGCTGCGCCCTCCCCCGGATATTGCCGAGCCACAGTAACGAAAGGGGAGACAGCGGGCAAAGGGGGATGCGATTGTTCGCTGGTTTTCGAGCGGGAAGGAGCGATGCGATGGCCTATGACTATATCCTGAGCGAGCGGCTCGACGCGGTGGCGCTGATCACGCTGAACCGGCCGGAGAAGCTCAACGCGCTGAGCTTTCCCTTGATGCAGGAGGTCGACAACGCGCTGACCGGCTACGAGGCCGACGACGACATCAAGGCCGTCATCCTGACCGGCGCCGGCGAGCGCGCCTTCTCGGCCGGCGCCGACATTCACGAGATGGCCGGGCTGTCGTCGGAAGAACTGGCCGAGCGCAGCGAGACCCGCGGCCGCATCAGCTGGCACATCGCCAGCTACGCGAAGCCGCTGATCGGCGCGATCAACGGCTTGGCCTATGGCGGCGCGGCGCTGCTCTCCTCCTCGCTCGATCTGCGGATCGGCTGTGAGAAGACGCAATTCCGCTTTCTCGCGGCAAGCTATGGCCGGGTCAACTCGACCTGGTCATTGCCGGCGCTGGTCGGGCTGCCGAGAGCCAAGGAGCTGCTCTATACCGGCCGAATCGTCGCCGCCGAGGAGGCCCTGCGCATCGGCCTCTTGAACCAGGTCGTGCCGGCGGCGAAGGTGGTCGAAGCCGCGATCGAGATGGGACAGATGATCGCCAAGAACGACGCGCGCATGGTCCAGGGCATCAAGCGCCTGTTGCACGAGGGATTGGGCCTCGACTGGCAGGAGCGCTACGATCTCGAGGACGAGGCGCGGGCGACCTACCTCGCCGCCGGCCACCCGCGCGACGGGTTCAAGGATTTTCTTGCGAGGAAGCCGGCGCGGGCGTGACCGAACGAACGAGATCTCGCACAATGGACGCATGGCTTGGAGCGGCGCTCGATTACATCCCGCAGTGGCTCCAATTCCAGCTGCGTTGTACCGAGCAGCCGGGCTGCGTCGTAGCCGCAGCGATCGGCGGCGAGATTGTAATGGAGCAGGCCTTCGGCGTCGCCGATATCGGCACTGGCATGAAGCTGACGCCGCGCCACCGGTTTCGCGTCGCCTCGCACTCGAAGAGCTTCACCGCCGCCGGCATCATGAAATTGCGCGAACAGGGACGGCTGAAGCTCGACGACCGCGCCGGACAATATGTCGAGAACCTGCACCCGGCAGTGGCCGAGGCGACGATTGAGCAACTCCTGTCGCATAGCGCCGGGCTGGTGCGCGATGGCGCGGATGCCGGCCAATTTTCCGACCACCGCCCGTTCCTCGGCGAACGCGAATTGCGCGCCGACCTCGCGATGGCTCCGGCAATTGCGCCGAACACCCGCTTCAAATACTCCAATCACGGCTTTGGCCTCGCCGGGATGATTATCGGGGCGGTAACCGGCGAGCCATACAAGGATTGGATCAGGCGGGAAATCATCGATGCCGTCGGCCTCGGCGAAACCGACCCCGACATGCCGATTGCCGCCGATGCGCCGATGGCGCGCGGCCACAGTGCAAAACTCCCGCTCGGGCGGCGCGTCGTCATCCCCGGCGACAACCCGACCCACGCGCTGATGGCGGCCGGAGGCTTTGTCAGTACGGCGGCCGATCTGGCGCGCTTTTTCGGTCAGCTCGACCCTGCCGCTCAGCGCAGCGTGCTGTCGGTCGCCAGCCGCCGCGAAATGACCCGGCGGCACTGGCGCGATGCTTCCGCGACCGAGCGCCATTACGGTCTCGGGATCATGTGCGGCACGGTCGGCGATCTTCAATGGTTCGGCCATGGCGGCGCGTTTCAGGGTTTCATCAGCCAGACGGTAATGCTGCCGAATCATGGGGTGACCCTGTCGATTGTCACCAACACGATCGAACGGCTGGCCAATTCCTGGGCTGAGGGAGCAATCCACATCATTGCCGGTTTCGCCCAGCGCGGCGCACCAACTGACCGCGTTCGCAGCTGGAATGGCCGGTGGTGGAACCTGTGGTACCCGTTTGATCTGGTGCCGATCGGCGATCGGGTGCTGGTCGCCGCGCCGGCCCAGGTAAACCCGTTTGCCGACGCCAGCGAGCTTGAGATCTCCGCCGCGGATGAAGGCCGGATCGCGCTCGCCCCCGGGCAACGCAGCCACGGCGAGCCGGTGCGGCGCACCCGGGCGGCAGGTGGGGAGGTCGAGGAAGTCTGGCTCGGTGGGACCCGTCTCGTTCCGGAGGCGAAAATCGTCGCGGAGATGGAAGCCCACTACGGCAATCCCGCTGAGACCAAAGCACAGCAATGACGACAAAGATCAGTCTCGCCGATAAATTCGCGCTGTTCCACGAGCGCTCGTCACCTGTCGCACAATCCGCTCTCGACCATGCACGGTCAGACGGGCATTCTTGTGGATGTCCATTTGGCCCCTCGGGGAAATCACTGAAGCTTCGCAACCTCAGCTTCCTCCGCCCGGATCGATCGGACAACCTATTGCAAGCTCACAGCTAGCTTGCGCCAGGAGCTGCGGGATCGTTATCTGGCCGGGAGTCTCCGGGCCGCCGACCGCCTCGTCGAGCGCCTCGACAAGGATGTATTGGGTTCCGTCCATGGGAATCTTGTGCAGCGCGGCGAGCACGCCTTGCGACAGCATCGTCGTCGGGTCGTTGCTTTTGAGTGCGCCGACCAGTTCCTCGCTGCGACGCAGGCGCTCGGCGTAAGCGGATACCGTGCCGCATAGCATGGCTGCGATGAAGCTGACAAACAGCCGGGTACTGACCGTGTCCGGTTTCAGCGCGTTGCAGAAGCGATAGGCCAGGACCCGCCCGCCATCGTTGCGACGAACCATCTCGGCAAACAAGCGCGGTTTTGCCGCTTCTGGGCTCGGCCTCGATGAGAAGACACCGCCGATTGGTGGCGAGCCAATCCTCGATGCGGGCGAATATCCAATCGCGCCCGACAAAGCTGCCGGCGCCGGTCTTCAGTTCGGCAAAGAAATCGTAGGGCGCCAGCTTGTCGACATAGATGACGTAGCGCTTGTCGCCGCCGCGGATCTGCTGGAGTGCGTCGAGTATCTCGGCGAGGCCCTCTCCTGGTAGGCGGCGGACGAGGACTGCCATCCGGTGAAGCGGAACGGCTCGTAGCGGATGATCGCCAACGGCGTATCGCAATCGATGACGACCACCGGCAGCACGGGTTTGTCTGTGCGCGCCGCGAGCATCAGCTCGTAGTGGCAGACGCTGGCGCCGTGAGGAGTGCCTCGCTCGCCTTCGAGCCGTACGGAGTGCGGGCTGAGCAAAGCCACCACCAGCAAGCAACGGTTCAAGGCTCCTTCGAGCGCCAGCCAGAAATGCTCGTCGTCGGGGCGCAGATGCTCGCGGTCGATCCAGACTTTCTAACCGGCCTCCTCGAGCGAGGCCTTAAGCCGCTGCACAATTTCGCCGGCGTCGGCCCAGCCATAGCTCTCGAAGATTGCGGCGCGTTGCGGTGGCACTGGAGCCAACGAAGCGGCGATGGCGATTTCGCGGCTCATTAGCGGCAATCTCCTGAGCGTCCAATTGCCCCGCTGCCGGCCAGGATCATTTGCGTGGTTTCCAGACCGCTGGCCAGCGCCGCCTCGACCGTGCCCATATCCGCGCCGGCATAAAGCGCCTCGCCGGCAAAAAATATGGCCGCGCCATCCGGTTCTCTCAGGGTTGACTGCGCTGCCCGCGTCCTGGGCGTGGCATAGGAATAGGCGCCGCGCGCAAACCTGTCGTTGCTCCAGTTGATCGCCCGCGACGCGACGAGGCCCCGCCTGATGCGGTCCGCAGGCAGATCGAAAATCTCGGCGAGCGAGGCGAGCCCCATCTCGACGAGTTCGGTCTCGCTGAGCGACGACACGGTGTCGGCCTTGGGTCCGGCGTACCAGCCCGTCAGCACCGGATGATGGGCCGGATGCTGGGTCCACCACGTTGGCACGGTTGCGTCCGATATCAGGAACGACAGGTCGGCCAGGTCTCGCCCGCCATGGTCGACCCACCAGGCCGTTGCAAATCGCAACAGAGTCTTGACGACATTGCCGAACCCGATATCGACAGTGGCCGCTGCGCGTTCGCGTGCCATCGATGGCAGCACGATTTCGGAGAGGAGCGGGAGTGGTACAGTAAGGATCGCGGCATCGGCCTCGAACATGGCGCCATTGTGGCAGCGTACGGCAATCCCGCTGCGCGCCTCGTCGATAGCGGTTACGGCGGCGCCGAGATGGAGCACCGCACCGCGCCTCTTGCATTCGGACACGAGATATTCGATGAGCGCGCCATAGCCTTCCGCGATCCGCCCATGCTCGCCTTCGTCCCGGCCCATCCACTCGTCGCGGAGGGCGACAGTGCTGAAACGGCGGGGGTCGGCCGCGTCATAGCCTTCGACGGTCCGCGCAATCGACCGCCGCAGCCGATCGTATTGCGGCTCGGCAAAATGCCTCTCCAGGAACTCTGCGACAGGGAGATCGGCTGTCACCGCCTGCAAAGCTTCGTAAAATCGATCCGCATGAGGCAGGAGAGACTCATCAGGCGATAACGTCCCGCTACGGTTGCTCCATCGCGCACCAGCGCGTGGCTGCAACGCGAGCGCCGCTTCGCGCATCACGGCGCGCGTCACCGGCGCGGCGCCGTGGACAAACTCGGCGCCGCCCTCCGCCGGGTAGCCGAATTCCTCGGCGAGCAGCGGGTAGATGCGTCCGCCGCATCGCTCCCTCGCCTCCAGGACGGTCACTCTTTTCCCCGCGCGGGCGAGCTCGCGGGCCGTCATCAGGCCCGCAGCGCCGGCGCCGACGACCAAAAAATGTGTCAGATATGTACCGGGTGTCATCGATTGGCGTTGCTCGCTAATTCGCGGCGTCGAGTTCCGGGTAATGGCGGAAGACGCCCTGCTCATTGAACGGGATACGTCGCGCCGACTTCAAATAAGCGGCGATGCGCGGACGGGTGGCGATGCGGTCGTGCAGCGCGATAATGCGCACAAAATGCGGTTCCAGCCGTGACATCGCGCGCGGGAAGGCGTAGCGCAAACCGGCAACGAGCTGGAACAGCGACAGGTCGCAATAGCTGACCCGGCGTCCGATGAGATGACGCTCGCCGCGCAGGTTGCGCTCGAGCACCCGCTCGAAATAGCCGAGATATTTCGGGATGCGGTTGGCGATAAAATCGCCGGCGCGGCGGCGGGCTTCGGCCTTCTGGTCCTCGTAATAAAGGCTTGAGGCGATCGGATGATGCGCGTCGTGCGCTTCATCGACGACATCGGCGATGGTCAGCTGCAGCTGATGCGCCCACAGCCGCCCGGTTTCCTCGCGCGGCGCAAGGCCATGACGCCGCCCGAGGTAGAGGAGGATGTTCGCAGTCTGTCCGATCAGCACGTCGCCGTCCTTGAGGAAGGGTGGGGCAAAGGGCGGCTGTGCAGCCCTCGCATCCTCCATTAGCCGCTGCATCGCCGCGACGCCGCCGGTGCGGCGCGCGATGTCGACGTATTCCGCCCCGGCCTCCTCCAATGCGAGGCGCACGAACTCGCCGCGCCCCTGAATCGACGGCCAGTAATAGAGTTCATATGCCACAATGCCGATCCTCGTCAGACCTTCGCCGATCAGCCATGCGTCTGCTACGCCCCGTGACCGGCGGAAAATTATCGTAGCCTCGCTCTAACCTGGTCTGCGAAGCGACGTTTGTCATTGTCCACGATTTTGATCGCCCTTCTGGCGATGTTCATGCAGCAGACGTTCGCCGCCGTCGGCAAGACGTTGCCGGCGGTGGTCGCGCCATTGGTGATCTCCGAGCTGCACGCCGATGCCGCATGGGTCGGTGTCTATTACGGCGTTGCGGCCGCGGCCGCGCTCTTTGCACAAATGGGCTGCGGCAGTTTCATCATCCGCTTCGGCGCTGTGCGCATGAGCCAGGCGGCGCTGGTGTTCCTGGGCGGCGGGATGGCGGCCGCGGCTGAAGGTGGGCTCCCGGGGTTCGGCGCATCGGCGATCATCGGCGGCGGCGGTGGCGCGATCTCGACCCCGACCAGTTCCCAATTGCTCGGCAGGGTGTCACCGCCGCTGTTGGCGCCGCTCGTGTTTTCCCTCAAGCAGACCGCCGTCCCGGCGGGTCTCCTGATCTGCGGCTTCCTCGGCCCGGCGATGGCGCGAGCTCTCGGCTGGCGCGGCGCGATGCTGGTCACCGGCGCCGCCTGTATCGTCGGCGCAGCGATGCTGCAGCCGTTGCGGGCGCGGTTTGACGACGACCGCGTATCATCGCGTCGCTTCCGACTTTCGGATTTCCCGGCAACTATCGCTGCGGTCTCGAGGACCGCCAACCTCCGCGCGCTTTCCTTCGCGTGTTTCGCCTTCAACGGTATCCAGTCGGTGTTCATCGCCTATTTCGTCACCTTCCTCGTCTCGATGGGGCATGAGCTCACCGCGGCGGGGTTCTTGTTTTCGATCGTCGTCGCTGTGGCTGTGCCGTGCCGCGTTTTTTGGGGCTGGCTCGGCAGTTTTCACGTCGCGCCCCACACCGTGATGGCGGGGCTTGCCATCTGCATGGCCGGTGGCATCGCGTTGCTCGGCGGGGTCGATGCGACATGGCCACCGGCAGCGATTGCGGTGGTGGGTGCGGTGCTGAGTGCAACCGCGCTCTCATTGCACGGAATTCTCTTGTCTGAGGCCGCTCGCCTCGCCCCTGCCGGCATGATCGGCGCGGTGACCGGAGGCGTACTTTCGTTCGGCCAAGTGGGCGCGTTTGTCGGCCCGTTGGTCTTCTCGTTGCTGCTCAGCCTGACCGGCGGCTACGGAGCCGGCTGGGCGGTCTGCGCCATTCCCGGCTTTTGGGTCGGAGTGAGTTTGCTGCGAGCGCGCCCACCGGTGAGCGAAGGAGAAGCCCTGACCGCAGGGTAGCTCGCGCCGGAACTTTGGCCGGCCCTCACGCCATCAGTGCATGCTAGCATTCTATATTCTGAATAGCGTTCACGCTCGCGCCGTTTCCGCAGCTGCGGTAGCATGCCGCAGGATGCGACAGCCCCGGAGGGAATGCCGATGACCCGCGCCTATGACGTTGTCGATGCTGACGGCCATATCCTCGAACCGCTCGACTTGTGGGATCACTACATCGACCCCAAGTTCCGCGAGCGCCGGCCGCGGTTTCTCATCGACGAGAACGGCAAGGAGCGCCTCGGCGTCGAGGGCAAATTGCTGGGCAATCCGCGGGGGATCGGCAGCCTTGGCGCCGTCGGTGTCCGGCAAGGCGCCGTCAAGCTCGACAGCCTCAAATACGCCGAAGGAAAGAAGGGCGGGTTCGACCCGCATGCCCGCATCCCCGACATGGATGCCGACGGGATCGACGCGGCTTTCCTCTACCCGAGCCTCGGTTTGTTCGCCGGCGCGGTAAGTGACCCCGAGCTGGCGGCCGCGATGTGCCGCGCCTACAATCGCTGGCTCGCCGATTACTGCAAGCCGTACCCCGACCGCCTGTTCGGTGTCGCGATGCTGCCGATGCAGTCGGTCGATCTCGCGATCGACGAGATGCGCTTCGCCAAGCAGGAGCTCGGGATGCGCGGCGGGTTTCTGCGGCCCAACCCGTACCACGGCAAAAAGATGATCAGCGATCCGATGTACGAGCCGTTCTGGACGATGGCCGAGGAGCTCGACTTCTCGATCGGCTTTCACGAGGGCTCAACCAACGCGATGCCGACGGTGGGCGTCGACCGCTTCGAGGGGGACCGCGCGGCGCGCCACATGATCTCGCACACGATGGAGATGATGCTGGCGGCGATGGCCGTAATCTGGGGCGGCGTCGTCGATCGTCACCCGCGTCTGCGCGTCGCATTCCTCGAATCGGGCGGCGGCTGGATGGCGCCGTGGCTCGACCGCATGGACCGACATTTCGACGATCACGGCTTCAACGACACCGCCCCGAAGATGCGGCCGAGCGAACTCTTCCGGCGCAACTGCTGGATCTCGTTCGAACCGGTCGAAAGCAGCATCGCCGTGCTGGCCGACTACATCGGCGCCAACAAGATCATGTGGGCGACCGATTATCCGCATCAGGACGGGTTCTTCCCGGGCGCACCGGACATGGTGCGCGAGCGCTTGAAGGGCACCTCGCCCGCGACCCAGCACGGTGTCATGGCCGGCGGTGCGCTTGGCTTCTACGGGATGAACTGACGCCGGCGATCCTGTTCGCAATGAGGAGCAAAGCATGAGTGCCTTGCAGGCGGTCGCCCTCAAACCGAGGACAGAAACGACCACGAATTTTGACGCCGTCGTCATCGGCGCCGGCGTTTCCGGGCTGTATCAGCTCTACAAGCTGCGCGAGCTCGGTCTCAGCGTGCGGGTGTTCGAAGCCGGCAGCGGCGTCGGCGGCACTTGGTACTGGAACCGCTATCCCGGCGCCCGCTTCGATTCGGAGAGCTGGACCTACGGTTATTCCTTTTCGCAGGAACTGCTGGAGGAATGGGACTGGGCCGAGCATTTCGCGGCACAACCCGAGACCGAGCGATATCTGAACTACGTCGCCGACAAGTTCGACCTGCGCCGCGACATCCAGTTCAAGAGCCGCGTCGCCGAAGCGCACTATCGGGAGGATACCCGCAGCTGGGACGTCATGCTGGAGGATGGCCAGCGCTATACGGCCTGTTTTCTGGTCACCGCCGTCGGCGTGCTTTCGGCGCCGACGATGCCGCGCATCCCGGGTGTCGAGACATTCCGCGGCCAGTCCTGCCACACGCATTACTGGCCCAAAGAGCCGGTTTCTTTCGAGGGTAAGCGTGTCGCGGTGATCGGCACCGGCGCGACCGGCATCCAGACGATCACCGAAGTAGCAAAAACGGCCGGTCATCTGACCGTCTTTCAGCGCACCCCGCAATGGGCCGCGCCGCTGCACAACGGGCGGATCGGCAAGGACGAGATGAACCGGATCCGCGACCGGTACGCCGAGATTTTCGCGATCTGCCAGGAGACCTTTGGCTGCTTTATCCATCGAGCGGACCCGCGCTCGACCCTCGATGTGACCGAGGAGGAGCGCGAGGCGTTTTGGGAGAAGCTTTACGGCGAGCCGGGGTTTGGCATCTGGATGGGCAATTTTCGCGACATCCTGGTCGACCGCAGGGCCAACGCGCTGATCTCTGATTTTGTCGCGCGCAAGACCCGCGAGCGCGTCAAGGACCCGGCCGTCGCTGAAAAGCTGATCCCGAAAACTTATGGGTTTGGCACGCGGCGGGTGCCGCTCGAAAGCGGCTACTTCGAGGTTTACAACCAGCCCAACGTCACACTCGTCGACCTCAACGAGACACCGATCGAGCGCATCACCCCCGACGGCATCAAAGCGAGCGATGCCGAATACGAATTTGACATCATCATCTACGCCACCGGTTTCGATGCGATCAGCGGCGCGTTCGACCGCATCGACATCCGGGGGGTCGATGGGGCCTCGCTGAGGGACAAATGGAAGGACGGGCCGCAGACCTTTCTCGGCATCCTCGTCGACGGCTTTCCCAACATGCTGATGGTGATGGGTCCGCATGCCGGGCTCGGCAACTTTCCGCGCACTGCCGAATACAGCGCCGATTGGGTGACCGATCTCATCCGTTTTGCGCGCGAGCGCGGGCTGACCCGCATCGAGGCCACCGCGGCGGGGGCCACCGCCTGGACCGACCATGTCATCGCGGCAAGCGAGGGCTTGCTGTTCACCGAGGTCGATTCGTGGATGACAGGCATTAACCGCAACGTCGAGGGCAAGCAGGTCCGCCGGATCATGCGCTACAGCGGCGGTCACCCGGCCTTTCGCGAGCGCTGCGAAGCGGTCGCGGCGGACGGATACCGCGAGCTGGCGCTCGCTTAGGCCCGAGGCGGCTGGGATTCCCGCACCCGAACATATCGATCGGCGCCGGGCGGCCCTGATCGCTTACGATGTCTGCCGGCGCGCACTGGTTCCGTCGGACCCCGCACGCAGTGCCGCGATGCGCCCGGTGCTCGACGCCTGGGTGCGGATGATCGCGGCCGCGCGGGCGGCGGGCGTGCCGGTGATCTACACGACGCCGGTCAGCCGCGCCGACGGCGCCGACGTCGTCATGCTGCCGACCGACCTTTCGGCGGAAACCGGCGTCCCGCCGCTCACCAACGGTATCGAGGGCACGGCGGAGGCCGGGTTCCCCGATGAGATCGCGCCGCTTCCCGAGGATTACGTTTTCCTCAAGCGCCGGCCGAGCGCCTTCTACGGGACGGGTGTCGCCGAACTCCTCCACATGCTGCGGCGCGACACCATCATCATCGGCGGCGGCGCCACCAACCGCGGCGTCGAGACGAGCGTCCGCGAGGCCTTCAACCTCGACCTCGCATGCGTCGTCGTGCGCGAATGCTGCTGGAGCAGCGACACGGCCGCCCACGCCTACAGCCTCGACAAGGCGATGAAGATGTACGCGCGCATCCGCAGCCTCGACCAGGTCGCGGCGATGCTGCGTGACTAGATCGGCATTCCGACTTCGGATTGGGCAAGCCGACCGTCGGGCACGACGTGTTGATGCCGGTCGAGGGTCATCGTCATCCGCTTCATAAGGCGCCTGGCGCCCGGATCAAACGGCGTGCGCCGGTGCATCGTAAAGCCGTTGTCCCACACGACCAGATCGCCGACCTGCCATTGGTGGGCGTAGACGTACTCGTCGCTTGTGGCGCTTTGGTAGACCTCATCGAGGAGGGCGAGGCCGGAGGCCGTGTCCATGTAGTCGATGCCGACCGTCGTCGTAGAATCCAGGTAGAGCGAGCGGTCGCCAGTCTCGGGATGGGCGCGGACCAGCGCATGCGACACCGGCGGCGTCAGGCGCCTCGCCTCTTCCGAAATCTGTTGATCAGCCGCGCGGCCATATCCGGCCAGCCGCTTCGCGTAATCGAAAATACCGCGCTTGCCGGCGATCTTCGCCCGCAGCTGCCGCGGCAAGCCGGCATAGGCGGCGCGTAAATCGACCCAGAATGTCTCCCCGCCCTCGAGCGGCAGTTCGACCGCGTAGAGCGCGGCGCCGGTCGCCGGGTTCTGCATATAGGACTGGTCGGAGTGCCATTGCAGCTCGCCGTCGCCAAGCCCGCCGATCGGTCGGCCGAGCCCATCCTGCAGATTGGAGAGAACGGTCACTTCAGGCGTCGCGGGCGAAGCCCAATCGCTTCGCACCGTTCGCTCCAGCGGCCCAAACAGCGCGCAGAACGCCGCGAGTTCCGCCTCGCTCAGCGCCTGGCGCCGAAACACCAGGACGCCGTATTGCGCGTACAGAGCCCGCAGCTCCACAACAGTCGCGTCGTCCAGCCGCTCCCATAACCTGAGGCCGACGACTTCCCGGGCCAGGGTCGGATGCAGCTGTTGCGTTTCGAGCATGGATGCGTCCTCGCTAGCGGGCAGGTGGGCGAAGAGAATACCGCAGCGCAGCGCCGATGTTATCGGCAATCCCCGATTTTCAGCCTCTGGCGCCGGGCGGCGGCCACGGCGCGGTGGTCGCGGCTGCGTCGGCGCGGGACGGCAGCGGCGCGGCGCGGTCGAGGACCCAGCTGGCGACGTCACCCGCGACCGCGGCGCCGTCGAGGTCGCGCAGCAGCAGGTGATAGCCCGCGGCGTAATAAGCCAGGCGCCGCATATGGCTGGGGTCGGGCGGCAGATGCGCGACGAATTGCTCGAGCGGCGGCCGCGGCACGACCTCGTCATGCGCGCCGTACATGAGCAGCGTCGGCGCCGTCAGCTGCGGCGCCGCAGCGAGCGCGGCGTCCATCAGATCGACCAGCCCGTAGATCGTGTCGACGCGCGCCCCCTTCAGCACCAGCGGATCCTTCGCCAACGCCTCCAGCATCGGCAGATTGTCGGACGCCATGACGCGCAGCCCGCGCCCGGTCAGGAACATGTCCGGAAAGAGGCGGACCGCGGCGAACAACGCGACCCGCGGCACCAGATCCATCGTCGCGCGGCCCCATACCGCGGGGGCGCTGAGGATGACCCCGTCGGCAGCGGCAGCCGGCATTGCGGGCGGGTCGGCGCTCGCCCCTCGGGTCATCGCCAGGACCGCCACCGCGCTGCCCATGCTTTCGCCGAGCAGATAGAGCGGCCGGCGGGGATAGGTCCGGCGCAGGATCCGGCTCGCCGCGACGGCGTCGGCGGCCAGCCACTCCGTGCCGGCCCACAAGCCGTGGCCCGGGGCGCCGCCAAAGCCGCGTTGGTCAAAGGCATAGGTCGCGATGCCGCGCTCCGCCCAAATCTTGGCCGGCATCGCGAACGCGTTGCCGTAGTCGCCGAACCCATGCAGCGCCAGGATGACCGCCTTGACCCCGTCTCGCGGCAACCATTTGCGCAGCGGCAACCGCGTCCCGTCATCGGCGATGAATTCACGGTTGGTGAAGCGCGCCGGCGCGCTCGCCGCGGCCACCGGTTTCGGTGGCGCCGCTGTCGCGAAGCGGATCTCGGTATCGGCGGCCGGCGCGCAGGAAGCGAGCAGCAGCGCCGCGAGCGCGACCCACCATGAGCGGCGGCGAGGGACCGCGTTGCGGCCGACAGCAACAGGCGAGCGGATCATTGATTGTCCCGCGGCAACGCGTATCATCCGGCCATTAGACGGACAATTGGCGGGCGGTCAACCCGGCCAGCACCGCATCTTCCGGATTGCCGATGACCCCTTTCGAGACCATCGAGATCGACGAGATGGTGGCGGCCTGCGCCGGCGGCCCTCGGGGCGGCGGCGGACCGCTCGGCCACCCCAGAGTGTATTTGAACCTGGCGCCGACCGGACGCGTCGAGTGCCCCTATTGCTCGCGCCTGTTCGTCAACCGCGCCATCGCCCTGGGGGGCGGGGCCGAGGAGGGAGCCGCGCATGGATGACGTTGCCGCCTCGATTGTCGCCGAGCGCCCCGCTGCCGCGGGCCCGTCGGCGGCGCCGCACCACGTCTTTCTGATCGACGGCTCGGGCTTCATCTTTCGCGCCTATTTCGCCCGTGCCCGCGACCCGAAAGCCGAGCGGTTCCAACGCAAATCAGACGGTATGCCGACCGAAGTCGTGATGATATTCAGCAACATGCTGGATAAATATCTGCGGGATGCCGACGCCGATCATATTGCGGTCATATTCGATGCGTCGGGCAGAAGCTTCCGTAACGAGATATACGATCAATACAAGGCAAACCGCCGCGAGATGCCGGACGATCTCGCGCCGCAACTGGAGCACGTACGCCGCGCAGCGGACGCATTCGGCGTCTGTCAGATCGAATTGGACAATTTCGAGGCCGACGATCTGATCGCCACCTATACGCGTCACGCCATTGAGGCGGGGGCCAAGGTGACGATCCTGTCGTCCGACAAGGACATGATGCAGCTCGTCTCGGACGGCAGGATAATGATGCGCGATCCGATGACGGACCGGCCGATCGGCGAAGCCGAGGTACGCGAAAAATTCGGGGTCGGACCCGACAAGGTCATCGAGGTCCAGGCGCTGTGTGGCGATAGCACCGACAATGTGCCGGGGGTCCCCGGCGTTGGTGTCAAGACCGCGGCCGAGCTGATCAACACCTACGGCGATCTGGAAAGCGTGCTGGCGCATGCCCACGAGATCAAGCAGCCGAAACGGCGTGAGGCCCTGATCGAAAACGAAGCCAACGCAAGAATGTCGCGGGAGCTGGTCAAGCTCGATGACGACGTGCCGCTGCCATGTGCATTATCGGCCCTGAAGGTGACGCCGTACGACCCGGAAAAGCTATTCCCGTTTCTCGACGAGATGGAGCTGCGCGCGCTCAAATCGCGCATCGAGAAGCGGCTGGCGATCACTGCGCCGGCTGCTGCGGCCGGGCCAAGCGAGCCGGTGATCCCCGAGATCCTGCCGTTCTCGGCGCCGCGCAGCTACGCGATCGTCGACACGATCGAGGGCCTCGAACATTGGATCGAGGCGGCCGAGCACGCCGGAGCGGTCGCGATCTGGCCGGCGCCGAGCGTGCTCGGCGGGACGCGTCCCGAGTTGTGCGGCCTGGCGCTGGCGATCGCGCCGGGAATGGCGGCCTATCTGCCCTTGGGGCATCGCGCGCCAATGGCCCTTGGCGGCTTGCTCGACGCCGCCGAGAGCGCGGGCAAGCTGACGCTCGAGGAGGCGATCGCGCGCTTGAAGCCGCTGTTCGAAGACCCCGGCGTCTTGAAGATCGGTCACGACATGAAGGGCGCGGCGCATCTGTTGCGCCGCTACGGCATTACGCCCGCGCCTTATGATTGCACGATGCTGATGTCTTATGTGCTCGACGGCGGCCAGGTCGAGCACACCATCGAGGAGCTGACCCGCCGCGCCTTCGCGCATGAGCTGATCCCAGCGAAGCAAATCCTCGGCATCGGCAAGGGTCTGATATCCTTCGCCGAGGCCACGACCGCGACGGGGCGCGATTTTGCCGCCGAGCGGGCCGACGCCGCGCTGCGCCTTTGGATGCTCTTTAAGGCGCGGCTCGTGGCCGAGCATATGAGCGCCTTCTATGAGACGATCGAGCGCCCGCTGGTGCCGGTCGTCGCGGCGATGGAGGATGTCGGGGTCAAGGTCGATCGCGCCGCGCTCGCCGAATTGTCGCGCGATTTCGCCCGCCGCATCGCCGAGCTCGAGCGGACGATCTGGCGCGATGTCGGGAGCGAATTCAACATCGGCTCGCCCAAACAACTGGGCGATGTGTTGTTCGAAAAGCTGCAATTGCCGGGCGGCAAGAAGGGCAAGACCGGCGCCTATGGCACCGACGCGTCGATCCTGGAGACTCTCGCGCCGTTGCATCCGGTGCCGGCCCAGGTGCTCGAATGGCGCCAGCTGACCAAGCTCAAATCGACCTATGCCGACGCGCTCGGGCAGGAGATCGACAGCAAGACCGGCCGCGTCCACACCTCATTCGCGCTGGCCGCGACGGCTACCGGGCGGCTCTCCTCATCCGAGCCCAACATCCAGAACATCCCGATCCGCACCGAGGAGGGGCGCAAGATCCGCCATGCCTTTATCGCCGAGCCCGGGCACTTGCTGCTGTCGGCCGATTACAGCCAGATCGAATTGCGCCTGGCGGCCGAGGTCGCCGACGTCGCCGAGCTGAAGCACGCCTTCCAGGCCGGGCACGACATCCACGCGCTGACTGCGAGCGAGGTGTTCGGGGTGCCGCTCGACCGGATGGACCCGCTGACCCGGCGGCGCGCCAAGGCGATCAATTTCGGCATCATCTACGGCATCAGCGCCTTTGGCCTCGGCAACCAGATCGGCGTGCCGCAGGGCGAGGCGGCCGAATACATCCGCGCCTATTTCGAGCGCTTCCCGGGCATCCGCGCCTATATGGAAAAGATCAAGGCGGAGGCCCGCACCGCCGGCTATGTCGAGACGATCTTCGGCCGCAAATGCTTCATCCCCGGTATCCGCGACGCCAACCCGATGCGCCGCGCCGGCGCCGAGCGCCAGGCGATCAACGCACCGCTGCAGGGTTCGGCCGCCGACATCATCAAGCGGGCGATGGGGCGCTTGCCAGCAGCCTTGGAGCAGGCCGGGCTCAAGGCGCGGATGCTGCTCCAGGTGCATGACGAATTGTTGTTCGAGACCCCGGAGGGCGAGATCGAGGCGACCGCCGGCCTCGTCAAGGCCGTCATGGAAGCCGCCTGCGCGCCGCGCCTCGAACTGTCCGTCCCGCTCGTCGTCGAAACCGGCTGGGCCCGGAGCTGGGACGAGGCGCATTAACGCGCCGTGTTCGCTCAAATGGAACCGCCTCTGAAACCCCGTGGCCGGGCTTCCCCGGCCACCCACGTCTTTGTCGTACGATTACGCTGATGAAGACGTGGACCCGCCGGTCAAGCCCGCGGGAGGGGAAGCTACGTGCCGAGGCTCCCGGCTGGTCGTCACCTCAAGACCGCCGCGGCGCTCGGCCTGACCGTGCCGCAATCGATCCTGGCCCGCGCCGACGAGGTCATCGAATAGAGCGATTGCCCCTGGTCGATCCCGCAGCAGCCATGAAAAAAAGGTATGCATAGCTGACTTGTCTCAGCGGCGATTGTGCGGTGCAACATTAGAGTCTATCCGATATTCGGTTTTGAGCCGGTATGGGAACGCATACGGATGATCAAGCGACTGTCTCCGCAAAATCGCTTGTTGATCAAAGCGATAGCGCGCCGCGTCGATCGCGTCGCGGCCGACCTCAACGTGCTGCTCGTCGTCGTCGCGATCGGCCTGGCCGCGCTCGACATGACCTTTCTCTTGACCCGGACCGTTGTCGATAATCTTCCGCCCGTCACCCGCGTCAACTACGATCAGGCGCCGCCTGCAGCAAAGTAAGGCGGCGCAGCGCCGGCTGTTCGTTTCCTGGCGACTTCCAGTATTGCGGGGATGAAACGCCCGCGGCGGCACGGATAATTGCGGCAGCCTCGGGCCAGGAGCGGTATGCGCAATCTTCGCAGGATCCTGATCGTCGATGACGACGCGGCGCTGCGCCAGTCGCTCGCAGACCAGCTTGAGATTGGCGGCGAATTTGCCAGCCTGCAATGCGACTGCGCGGCCGCCGCGCTTGCGATCCTGGGGCAGGAGCGGTTCGACGCGGTGCTGCTCGATGTCGGGTTGCCCGACATGAACGGGCATGAACTGTGCCGCCAGATGCGCCGCGCCGGGATCACCGTTCCGATCGTGATGCTGACGGCGGCGGACAGCGAGGCCGACACGGTGCTCGGGCTCGATGCCGGCGCCAATGATTATGTGACCAAGCCGTTTCGCCTGAAGGTGCTGTTGGCGCGGCTGCGCGCCCATTTGCGTCAGAGCGAGTTCAACGACGACGCCGTATTGACGATCGGGCCCTACACCTTCCGGCCTAGCGCCAAGCTGATGACCGATTCCGGCGGGCGCAGGAAGGTGCGCCTCACCGAGAAGGAAGCCGCGATCCTCAAATTCCTGTACCGCGCCGGCCGGGTAATCGGCCGCGACACGCTGTTGGGCGAGGTTTGGGGCTATAACGCCGGGGTGACGACGCATACGCTGGAGACGCATGTCTATCGCCTGCGCCAGAAGATCGAGCGCGATCCCTCCCATGCCGAGCTCCTGGTGACCGAACCCGGCGGCTATCGGCTCTTGCCCTAAGCCGCGGGTCGGCCCTCGCTGTGCTCAGCGATGCTGCCGCCCGCTGCCGCGAAACCCCCGCGCCAGGTAGAGGGTATAGACACTCCCGCCGCCGGGGCCGGAATGCGTCGCGATCGTCGCGAGCGGCGTCAGCTCGGCAAAATCGGGCTGCATTTCATCGACGAGGCCGTGGACGGTAACGGCCAGGAAATCCTCGCCGCGATGATTGCCGATGTTGTTGGTGAGGCGCCACTGATCGGTGATGCCGGGGACCGGGTTCCATTCGACCGCCGAGAGCGGGTGGGGCCGCACATAATAGATCAAGGCGGCCAGCAGCTCGCGGTCGTCGGCAAGGAGGGTGAGGCCGGGATGCGCCGCCAGAATGGTCGCAACGCTTTGTCCGAGCTCGCGCCAGCCGCGCAGGCGGTGCAGCGGATCGTATTTGGCCGGCACGGCCACCCCGATCGCGGCGAGGGCATCGGTCATGCCGAATAGAATCATTGCCGACGCCAAGTTTAGCGCGATCGAGGCCAGCACCCAGCGCCGCCAGCCCATCCGGAGCGCCCAGTCCACCACCAGCACGATCGCAGAGACATAGGCCGGCGCCGCCCAGTTGGGCTCGGCCCGCGACAACAGACTGATTAGGAGCATCGCCGCCAGCGTCGGCAGCGCGAAGGCGGCGAGCAGCCGGGCGCGCGGGTCTGAGAGGGCGCGGGGTCGCGCGAGGATCGCGATCAGGGCGGCAAAAAACAGGGGCCCGATGACGCCGAACTGCGACCCGAGAAACTCAAGAAAGGCGGTCGGGTGCAACAAGCGTCCCGACAGTTCGGCATTGTCGCGGACATGGAGATAGCTGACGAAGCCGTGGCTCCAATTCCACCACAAATTCGGCAGATAGATCGCCCCGGCGATGGCGGTGGCGGCGAAAAGCGGGCGCAGATGGCGCCGTTCCCCCGGGGCGAGGAGGACAAAGCCGAAGGCCGAGATGAACCAGTACGCCATCGCATATTTGGCGAGGAGCCCGGCGCCGGCGGCGATCCCGGCGAGCACCCACCAGCGCTCGCCGCCCGGTTTGCGCCCACGGATAAAGGCATAAAGCGCCGCCGCCCAGCACGGCAGCAGAACCGCGTCGGTCGAGATGATGAAGGCCGACAACGACACGCCCGGCAGCGTCACATAAGCGAGCGCCGACCAAAAACCCGCGCGGCGGTCGTAGAGCCGCGCCGCGATTGCGTAGACGAAGCCGCCGGCAACGCCATGCAGCAGCGGCGCCGACAGACGGATGGCACCCTCGCTGTCGCCGAATGCCGCCGTGGTCAGCGCGATCAGCCAGGCGACAAGCGGCGGCTTCGAATAATAGCCGAAGGCGGGATGCTGCGCCCAAAGCCAATATTGCGCCTCGTCGGGATAGAGCCCGGCCGATTGGACGGCAAGCCATACGAGGCGCAGGGCGGTGATCGCCAGCACCGCGGCCAGCGTCCAGGTGCGGTAGGTGCGATCGATGCCGGGCAGGCTCGCGGTGATCCCGGCCGGTTGTTCCGGAGAGGAAAGGCTCCGCCCCTGCATTGCAACCCGCCGAAAAATGGCCCGGGCGCAGCATAGGGGAAACCGCGGCGGCGCGACATCATGCAGCGCGCCGCCCGGCCGGAGCAGAGTTCGGCCTCACGGGTTCGTGTTTGGGAGAAGCTTTGCGTGCAGCGGCTTCATCCTGTACCCATTGGCGCGCTTGCCTTCGGGAGGCCGGTGGCATTTATAGGCGAGTGGGGCGGAGGTCTGCGCGCCTGCGGCTCGGGAAAACCACAATCTGGGAGGAGATCATGCGCAAGACAGTACTCGTTCTCGGACTGCTCGCGGCGGTCGCGACATGGCCGATGGCCCATGCGGCCGTCACCGCGTACAAGGCCAATCTCAGGGGAGTGGCAGAGGTGCCGCCGGTCGCGGGAGGCGGCAGCGGCACCGCGCAAGTCAGCCTCGATTCGGCGACGAAGCAGATATCGTGGCGGGTCGATTATTCCGGGCTGAGCGGCCCGGCGGCCGCCGCGCATATCCATTGCGGCGCCGACGCCGGGGCGAATGCCGGCGTCGCCATTGCGCTCGGGGCTGCGCCCAACCTCGCCAGCCCGATAACGGGCTCGGGGGCGCTGACCGACGCGCAAATGGCAGACCTGACCTCGGGCAAGTGCTACGTCAATGTCCACACCGCCGCGAACAAGGGTGGGGAGGTACGCGGCCAGCTGGCGAAATAGTCAGCGTGTCCGGGCCGGCACCGGGCAGCCGGCGGCGTCGGCTCCCGGCGGGCTGACACGGATGAGGAGCTGTCCGGTCAACCCGCAGGGTCCGGCGCTGGGATCACCGGCGAGGCAGCCCTCGAAGGCCTCGATCGTGGTGTCGCGAAAGATCGCGCGGATGACGACGCCGTCGCGCGGCCAAACGCGCTCGGCCGCCGCCTGATAGCCGCTCGCCGGACCCGCGCCGACGCCGCACAGCGCGTCGGGCGACCCGTAGTTGGCTTCGAGCGCACCGAGAACCGCGCGAAACGCCGGCGGGTTGATGCCGTGGCGCTGCCGCTCGAGTTGGATGCGCTTCAGGCCGCCGGTTGCCTTGTCCATCTGGAAAAAGGCGATCAGCGCGACGCCGCCGACCATCACGCGGCGCAGCACGATTTGCGCATAGCTGTCGCCAAAATCTATGGGGCGCGGCAATGCCGTCGCACGCGCTCCAAAATGCGCGAGGAGCGCGCTGCTCGGCTCGCCCCATGAGATCCCCATCCAGCTATCGGCGATGGCCGCGGCGCGAGCCGCTGTTCCCGCCCAGAGCCCGACCCAGAGCAGCAGCACTGCGAGATGGCGGACCACCGCTAGAGCCATATTTGTTAAAATATAATCGCTCTCTCAATTCCTTGGCCGGGCTTGACCCGTGCGACTTCAGCCCACGGATTTGATCCGAGGGCACCACATCTTCTTCCCCGGCATCCCGATCTCGAAGACGCGGCCCCCCGGTCAAGTCCCCCGGGGAGGGGAATATCTTTGGCGTTTCAATTGATTGAATCAGGCTCGACGAGTTGGCGTCGCGCCCCGACCGGCCTCGCACTTTATCAGCGGCCGGATCGAACGCCATAACGGCGCCCCGCCGCGCGATATCGATCGGCGCCTGGTGCTCGATAATCTCCGCGACGCGGGTATGCCGTGGATCGTCGCAGTACACCGCGAGGAGCGTCGTCCCGCGGCGGACCGCCGCGATATACGTCTCGGCATCCTCCTCCAGGATCCCGAAATCGCGGTTGGCACCGCAGCCGTTGCTCCGGTCGCCGGCGATGATGCTGATGTCGTTCGGTAGGATGCCGGTCTGGATAAGTTCGCAGAAGGCGCGATGCGCCGCGCCGTAATCGTGAAACTGCGCCACGATCTTCTGTCTTGTCATCACTCGATGCCCCCTTACCGCGCCGACCCGCGCACGCCGACAGTGCTGCCTCGATTGTCGAAGCACGCCTGTGGCAGTTAACGCGATAGCTTGCACAAAGTTGCGTCGTCGCCGCCAGCGATTAGGCAAACCGGGCGGCATCGAACGCCGAGATCTCGATCGTCGGCGGGCGGCCGGCGACCAGATCGGCAACAATCCTGCCGGTCATCGGCGCCGCAGTCATCCCGACATGGCCGTGGCCGAAGGCGAAGATCACATCGGGGCTGGCGCGCGAGGGCCCGAGCACTGGCAGCGAATCGGGCATTGACGGGCGGTGCCCCATCCACATCGAGATGCGCTCCTCGGGGTATTCGGGGGCGAGCCCGGGCAGCATCCTGCGGCCTTGCGTCAAGAGGATGCGGGCGCGCCGCCAGTCCGGCGGCGCGGCAAGCCCGGCCAGCTCGACCGTACCGGCAAAACGCAGCCCCAGTTGCATCGGCGTCGCGACGAACTTGCCGTCGGCATCGGCGGTCGGAATGCGCGGCATGATTTCGGGATCTCGGATCATCAGATGGTAGCCGCGTTCGGTTTCAAGCGGCACCGGATCACCGAGCGCGGCGGCGAGGGGCTTTGAATATGCCCCGGCGCAGACGATCGCAGCGTCAGCGGCAAGCTCGCCGGCATCGGTCCGGATTGCGGTCAGCCGCTTGCCGTCAAGGCGGAAGCCGAGCGCGCGCGCCCGGACGATCTCGCCGCCCTTCCGCCGGAACTGCTCGACGAGCCCGCGGACGAGGCCGAGCGGGTTCTCGGTATGGCCATTCTCCCGCACCAAGAGGCCGCGGACATATTCGCGCGACAGAGCCGGCTCGAGCTGGCGCAGCCCGTCAGCGTCGAACTCGTCGACGACGACCCCATTTTCGCGCCGCAAGGCCCAGGCAAAACCGTCTTTCGCCAGCGCGTCGGCCGAACGGTATACGTAGAGATGGCCGCGCTGACGGATCAGCTCCTCCACCCCGGCCTCTTGGGCAAGATCGCGGACCAGCGCGACGGTCGGCGCGACCAGCGGGCGCAAGGCTTGCGCCTGTGCCCGCACCTTCTCCGGTGTGGAAGATCGCACAAAGCGGACCAGATAGGGCAGGATTGCCGGCAGGTAGCTCCAGCGCAACGCCAGCGGCCCCAGCGGGTCCATCAGCCAGCGCGGCACGTTGCGGATCACTCCCGGCATCGCCATCGGGGTCACCGACGAGCCGTTGAAGCACCCGGCATTGCCAAACGAGGCGCCTTCGCCGGGATTGTCCGGCTCGATCAGGAACACGCTGTGGCCATCGCGCTGCAGCCAGCTGGCCGCGCACACCCCGACCATGCCGGCCCCGATCACCCCGACGCGCCGCGCCGCGTTTTCCGCCATCGCGCACCCCCGCGTTTCTGGGTGGTCAGCATGGCGCCGCCGGGTGGCGGCCGCAACCGAGGAAGCGGGCGTCCACGTGGATGCAGGGGCGTTGGCCGGCGGCGCACCGTCGTGTTCCGCGCGGCGTGAGCGGCCAATACCGTTATTGGTCGCACCTCCGACGCGAGCCACGACCGCGCTTTGATAGCGCCTCCGAGGCACTACCCGCGCTTTGGTGCTGGCATAATTCTGTGGTAAGTCCCTGGCCCCGCTCAGTCGGAGAGGTGCCGGAGCGGTCGATCGGGGCGGTCTCGAAAACCGTTGTCCTCCTTGCGGGGGACCGAGGGTTCGAATCCCTCCCTCTCCGCCACTTCGGTACAAAGCTGGGCACGCCGGCCGTAGCCGGCTTTACGCCGCTTGCGGCTGCGAGCGCCCGAAGCAGGTTGCTTCGAGACCCGATGATCCTGACTTCGCCTTCGGCGACCTCGA
>Ga0185299_10000923_pt1 | contig 67298 bp, 57 predicted proteins | sample PaiPotPPA55metaG_FD_128002 | JGI IMG/M metagenome (GOLD analysis project Ga0185299, IMG submission 128002) | Iron sulfur acid spring bacterial and archeal communities from Banff, Canada, to study Microbial Dark Matter (Phase II) - Paint Pots PPA... ... | reverse complement strand
CCTTGAGGAGAGGGAGAGGAAGCTGCGCCTCCGGCTGCATAGACTGCTTGGGGGTAGCATTCGGAACCTTCTGCTCGGCCACGGCTGTCGTTGCCGGAGCCGCATTCTCCGATTTCGGCGCTGTAGGTTGATTCGAACCAAACTGGCGTCCGAGAGTTGCCTTGATGTTCTCCAGTCCCCACGTGCCATCGAGTCCATTGCGGATGATCTGGCCGAACGGCGGAGGCAGGGCGGAATCGGGAATGCCCTCGACCGATGCCTGTTGAGTCAGTGCCTGGAGGAGCACGGTTGCGAGATCGCGCACGTCGCGCTGCTTCGCGGCGCGGCCTTCCTCTCCCTCCGGCGCTTCTCGGATGCAGTCGCTGCGCAGTTTGACGACACTGCTCAAGGCAAAGATATTGCGCGGCTCGATGTGCTCGTGAATGAAGCCATGGGTGTGCAGCACATCGAGCGCTGCCACCAGGCTGGATGCCAACTGCACCACATCCTCGACCGACAGGTGGCCTTGGTCAAGGACCTCGGCCAGATTTGTGTCCACCTTCTCCAGGACGGCATAGACGACTGGGCGGCCATCGATCTCGGTCTGGCCGAAGCGCTCGAACTTGAGGAAGTTCGGATGGTTCAACGCCTCCACGCAACGCCAGCGGGCAAGAATCTCCTCCTCATCGAAGTGGCACTCGATGAGGCGCAGCACCGTTGGCTCGCCCGTGGTCCCGGCAGTGCTATAAAACGCGCTGCGCCCCTCGGGCATCAGAAGTTTTTTCAAGAGGAAAGCGCCGTCGATGGTGACGCCTTCATAGTCGGTCCATAGCTGCATATATCAGGTCCTGCATGGGAAGTGGGATAAGGCCAAAATGCCGAAAGGGCGAGTGACACAGGCAGGCAGTCGAGCCGCTGGTGCGTACGCAGCAGCTCTTATTGTCACGTTTATTATCGCAAACAATGGCGCGGATTTACGCACAGGTAATCATCCTTGAATCCAGGGGTAGAACGCATCGGCCGGGAAAGGTTGCTGGGCGTATTACGAGCAAACGGGACAAAACAGAAAGGCGGGCGTTGGATTGTGGGTTGGCGGCACGGAAGAGTCAAAAACTATGAAACAGAAGGCTCACTCCCGGTTGGGCGAGACGGACGCAGCTGAGAACGCGTTAAAGCTGTTGCATAGCTGAAAGGCACCCATGCGGAGAGATGCATCTGTGTAATCACAAGCCGGCTTCAGGGTACCCATTGGCGTCTGTAACGTCATAGAACATGATGAAACTGTGGTACCGCCAAAGTTAGAACTAACTGCGAAAACACTGTTAGTCTCAGCTTTCCGGTCTGAGCTAGTTCGCTGATGGCCTCTCGACAGAATCAACTAAAAGAACATTTACAGAGTTCTTCTTTGTGGTCAGCTTCAGTCCCAGCTGCTCCTGCAATGCACTGAATAATGACGGCGACGGGTCAGGATCCTCGTCACCAGTCAGGGTTTCAGGTGTCCATCTGAGTGTGAAGTTATATCTGCCTTTCAGGCCTGTTCGATCCATCACCGTGCGGCCGTTCAATTCCGCTTGCGAGCCCAAAGTTTTTGCGAAGAGCGTCATATCTGTGTTGTGCGCATCCAGCCAGCCGACCCCCATCACATTTACCCTGTTCTGTGGAATATCAGAGGGCACGCGGGGGTCCAAAACGCCGGGCGACAGCTTTGGACGGCCTTTCGCTATCTCTAAAGTGTATGTCGTCAGCATTCTCTGTTCCTGATGCACCTTCAGCCCAAATCGTTCTGCCAACAGGGACTGCATCAACTCGCGGTTGGCATCTCCCTCTTCTGCAGCCGGAAGATCATGGATGTGCTTTGCCACACCTTCCTCCTCCTTCGCCGTCACATCGAATCGCTCTGTTCTCATCCAGGCTGACCCTCCGATAACCTGCTGCCCAGACGCATAGTTGAGATCGTAAGCGACGGTAATTATCTCTAGAAGGGTCATGTTTCTGATCTGCAAACGGCTACCCATTTGACGGATCGAGGGGGGTATGGGGCTACGGGGATCGGTATCTCTAATCGTCGCAACCTCAAACGTTAAAGGGGTAACACTTTGCGCATAAGCACCCTGTAAGACGGTCATCATCAGCCCAAGCATGCAGACCCTGCGAATCGCCATACTTATCTCCCCGTACTCATGCATCCCGCTGCGCTAACCGTGAGTCCCGATACCAGATTAGTACCGGTAGACGCGATTTTCTCGCTTTCTTTCCAACATCCCCTTCTGCTTACAGGACTGGGTTATTTGGCAGACCTATTAGTAGTCGTGACAAAATGATAGGCAGACCATCATGCCCGACGAGACTCTCCCTACCCCCCTGCCCCCGATTGAAAACACCGATGAATCCCCCACTGAATCGTTCGGCGATTTGTTTGCCCAATTTGAGCGCACCCATTCCCATAAAACAGACGGCGACACGAAACAGCTGGAAGGCACCGTTGTTACCGTTGACGCAGAATCGGTGTATCTGGACATCGGCTTCAAAACCGAGGGAATCCTGCCACGTACAGCCTTTGAAAGCAATGCCGAAGGCCTGACCCCAGGGAGCAAGTTCCCGGTCTCCGTGAAGGGCCGCAATCCAGAGGGCTACTACGAGCTTTCACGTATTCACGTAGCGCAACCCAAAGACTGGTCCTCGCTCTCGGAGGCCTTCACGCAAAAAGCGGCAGTCTCGGGCATCGTAACGGGAGTTGTAAAGGGAGGCCTCACTGTCGATGTCGGCGTGCGTGCCTTTATGCCGGCTTCCCGCAGCGGCGTGCGCGATGCCGCCGAGATGGAGAAGCTCGTAGGCCAGGAGATCACCTGCCGCATCATCAAGCTCGATACCACGGAAGAGGACGTCGTCGTCGACCGTCGCGTCATCGTCGAAGAACAAGCACGTTCGCTCGAACAGAGCCGGTATGCCGAACTCAAAGAGGGCGACATCGTCAGCGGCCAGGTTCGCAGCCTTGCCAGCTACGGTGCCTTTGTCGATCTGGGCGGCATCGATGGCCTGCTGCACATCAGCGATATCGCCTGGAGCCGCGTGAATGCTGCGGAAGACATTCTGTCCGTCGGCCAGCAGCTTCAGCTTAAGATCCTCAAGGTCGAACCCGAGAGCAAGCGTATCTCGCTCGGGCTCAAACAGCTCCAGGCAGAGCCCTGGGATTCCGCCGCAGAGACGTACAAAGAGGGCCAGCGCATCACCGGCACCGTTACGCGCCTGGCCGACTTCGGAGCCTTCGTGGAACTGGAGCCAGGGATCGAAGGCCTCATCCATGTTTCGGAGATGTCGTGGGTGAAGAAAGTTCACAAACCCAGCGACCTGCTTAAGACAGGCGACAGGGTAGACGCGCTGGTACTGTCGGTGAATTCGGCAGACCGCCGCATCTCTCTTGGGCTCAAACAAGCGCTCGGAGATCCGTGGACAGAGGTTCCGCAGAAGTTCCCAGTAGGCTCGGCCATCGAAGGCCCGGTTACGCGCCTGATGAAGTTCGGCGCCTTCGTGGAACTTGCGGAAGGCATTGAAGGGTTGATCCACATAAGCGAGATCACTGCTGAACGGCATCTTCAGCATCCGCAGGATGTACTGAGAACCGGTCAGGTCGTCAAGGCGCAGGTGCTGGCCCTCGATTCGGAGAAGCGGCAGATCAAACTCAGCATGAAACAGCTAGTCCCCACGGGTCTCAGCGAGTTCCTGCTGGAGCACAAAGAGGGCGATGTGGTCTCCGGCCGCGTAGTCGAACAGTCGCCCGAATTTGCCCTCATCGAGCTCGGCGAAGGAATTCGCGCGGCTTGCCCGATCACGAAAAACACTCCCGCAGCCGCAAAGGACAACAGCAGCGCCAGCCTGGACCTCTCTCAACTGACATCGATGCTGAACGCTCGCTGGAAGAGTGGCGCGGCACCTGCCGGCAGTCTGCCTGATCCCCTCAGCGTGGGCCAGATTCGCAGCTTTAAGCTTGTGAAGCTCGATCAGGAGACGCAAAAGATCGAACTAGCACTGGCCTGATCTTTACTGCGCACCATTCGCGGGTGACTCGATGCTGGCAGCATCGGTCACCCGCGCTGCTCTTCCATCACCTGAAGGATATGAGCAAGTCCCTCTGGGGAGAAGACATCTTCGATGGCCTCCTTTGCCCCTGCCGCAGCCTCTTCTGCCCGCGCAAACATCGCAGTCTCGGTCTTCTGAACAGCCACCGTCCAATCCTCTTCTTCCACCAGAGCGAGGGCCAGATCAGCCGCATCTCGCATAGCAAGATTTGCCCCGTCTCCGCCGAAAGGAGACATCAGATGCGCAGCGTCGCCAATCAGTGTCACTCCCTGGCGAGGCTCCCATCGGTGGCCAACCGGTAGAGCATAGATCGGTCGCGGCGCAATCCTTTCACCATACCCGCCGGATTGGGAGATGAGTTGCAGCAGGTCCTCCGACCAGCCGTTGAAGTAGGCCGTCAGGCTTGTTCTAATAGCAGGCCCTGACGACCAATCGAGCCCACTGGTCTCGACCCAGTCTTCCGGCACCCGCATGGCCGCATAGACGCCTAGGTGGGCGTTTGCATCCCGGTGACCAAGAAGCCCTTTCGAATCCCCCAGAGCAAACATTAAGCCACGCCCTACGAGGCGTGCCAACTCCGGATAGCGAGTGTCGGCATCGTCGATACCGAGCTCAACGAACATCACACCGCTATAAATGGGGCGGGCATCCGACAGCAATGGCCGTATGCGAGACCACGCGCCATCGGCGCCAACGACCAAATCGAATCTCTCACTCGTTCCATTCCGAAAGGCAAGCTCGACCGTTCCGTCATCCTGTTGAGCAACTGTAGTCAGCTCATGGTCCCAGCAAACAACGCCTGACGGCAGCGAGTCCAACAGCATCTGCCGAAGGTGCCCGCGATCCACCTCTGGGCGATCTTTACCCGCGACCTCGGCATCGACGAACAACAGCTTGGCGTGTTTGTCATAGATCCGTGACTCCTGGTCTTCATAGCGGGCGATGCGCTTAAATTCAGCAGTCAACCCCGCGCACTGGATCGCAAACTGACCGGAGTCCGCATGCATATCGAGCGACCCTCCCTGCGGCCGAACCGACGAGAAGGCCTCGCGTTCGAAGACCGAGGCATGGATGCCATGGAGGTGCAGAATGCGTGCGAGCGTCAAGCCCCCAGGACCCGCTCCAACAATCGCGATACTTGGCTTGCGCATAGACTATCCTCCTATAGATAGGTAGCTATGTAAATTATATAGGATACTATCTAAATGGAGGCGCCTATGGACGCAGAGATATTTCGCAGGCCTGGCCATCTCATTAATCGGGCGGCCCGCCTGCTCGTTCGTTTGGGAGATGCAAGCTTTCAACCGTTGGGCCTTGCGACAGCCCAGTTACCCGTGCTCTATGCCTTGAGAGACGGCGCCTCTTTGACGCAAAAGGAGTTAGCCAGCTTCGCGCAGATCGAGCAGCCCACGATGGCGCAGCTATTGAACCGCATGGAGCGAGACCGATTGATCCGGCGAACGCCCAATCCGGAGGATAAGCGCAGCAGCCTGGTCTCCCTGACACCCAAGGCCTTGAAGAAGCTTCCCCGTGCCAAGGAAGTTCTGTTGGAGGGCAGTCAGGAGGCCTTGAGAGGATTAACGGAGCAAGAACTCGAGACTCTAAGCCGATTCTTGCTGCGGATCGTGAAAAACCTCGATCCTGAAGCACCGGGGATAGACTTCGAACCCGTGAACTGAGATCGTTTCGCTACTGCCAGATCAAAGAACCTGCCCCCGACCCCTAATGTTCGTCGCGAAATGGCGTGCCCCACTGAACAGCTGGTTTAGCTGGGTGCGCCAGTAGATCCGTAACCCTAAACTGGGCTTTGGCGAGACCATCCTCCGAATGATGCGGATTTTGCGTTGCGATGTGTATCCACTCGTGCAAGATCACTCGTGCGATGGCAACCGCCATGAGTCGATTGCGCTCATCGCGATTGAGGCCGAAGGCTTGAGTGGCGAGCATCTTCCCGAGACTGCTGCATTCCACATGGGCGAGGGGTCCGATGTGCCCGTGGTCGCTTCGAACCCAGCCCAGCGCACCAGTTGTCGATGCCACGTTGTCGACAACGAGAACCGGGCGCGGACGGGGGATGATCGTGCATTCTCCATGGAGAAAAACTGTGATGGAGTTCGCCACGCTGAGGCTATCCGGTGCGATCTTGTCTCCTCGAACGACTTGAAACGGGTGACTCATGCCTTTGTCAGAGGTTTGGTCAGCCGTCTCTCCAATGAGGACGCGCGTCTCCGGCGAACCAGAGTCTAACTCTTCGCGCAGCGCGGCAACGAGTACTGGCCACAAATCGTCGGGCATGTGCCGGTCAGCAAATATAGTGAGCGTGGTCTGCGCAGTCGGAGTCTGATACGGAATCTTATCCGTGACCGGGGCATGAACAGCCCATGCTGCACTGGGCGAAAGTAGCGGAATGGTGAGAAGGAGTGAAAGCAGGAGCCACGCGATAGATTGAGGCAATCGGACTCTCATGCAGCGAGTCTGGGCCCGGCAAGTCCATCCGTCCAATAGATTGATATGATCAAATGCATCTGTATTGGAGATGGACCGATGGAAGTCCGCCAATTGCAAATCTTTCGTACTCTCGCTGAAGAGCTAAACTTCACGCGCACAGCGGAGCGGGTTCACACAGTGCAGTCCAATGTGACCGCCCAGATCAAGGCGCTGGAGGAAGAACTCGGGACGCCGCTCTTTGACCGCCTCGGCCGCCGCGTGATGCTGACGGACGCGGGCCGCCGCTTCCAGCCCTTTGCGGAACAGGCGCTCCTGGCCATGGAGCAGGGCCAGCGTGCCATTCAGACTGGAGCTGCGCCCATCGGACCGCTAAGAATTGGCGCGCCAGAGAGCGTGCTGACGTATCGGCTGCCGCAGGTGCTGCGGGCCTATCGTCGTCGCTTTCCGCAGGTAGAGCTCATCTTCCGTCCCTACACCGACGCGACCATATGTTCGATGCTCGAAACCGGGAAGTTTGATATTGCGATCCAGATGTCCGATACCATCTCAAACCCAGCCTTAAAATCCATTCGTCTGCGAACGGAACCAGTTTTTCTGTTAAGCGATGCCAGCCATCCGCTGACCAGCCGCCGTACGGTGAAGCCCATTGACCTGGCCGGACAGATGCTTTTGCTCACTGAGGCTGGGTGTGGTTATCGGGCAAAACTGGACCAGGTACTGGCGCTGCAAAACGTTCGTCCGGGAAACGTAACGGAATTCTCCAGTGTGGAGGCCATCAAACAGTGCGTGATCGGCGGCATGGGATTGGCGCTGCTGCCGGAGATTGTCGTGTCCCGCGAACTGCGTCAGCGTCAACTCAAGGCGCTTGCCTGGGCGGGCCCCTCGCTGGATATTGCCACGCATATTCTGTGGCACAAGGACAAATGGGTCTCTCCAGCTATGGCTGCGTTCCAGGAATTGATGCAGGGGATTGAGACGTAGAGCCGATTTTTGCTGCGGATCGTGAAAACCTCGATCCTAAGGCGCGGGGGATCGGCTTCGAACGCGTGAAATAAACTGTCTCTCTTTTTATAGGTACTGTTCCTAATGAGTCCGATGACTTAACTTCAACGAGCTTGACCCTTTGCCGCAGCCCTGCCTATTAAAAACCGCAAGGGTAGATCGGCAGCTTTACGGATGCCGATTCGCGGTGTGACTTCAACGTCTTCCGCCTGATAGCCATCGTCAAGTATCTGAAGAACGGACTTCTTGCTTGCCACATCGAGGCCATTTTGGGCCGCACGTGTAATACCCAATGCCTGACACAGCCGTCCGGGACCGCCCGTGAGCAACTTCGGCGATGCTCCGCTCGGAAGACCGCGAAGCCGAGCCATCGTCTCAATCCCTTCCACGGGCTCGAGCGCACGTATGAGTACGCCGCCAGGTTCACCGTCGGGCAGGCAAGAGACATTCACGCAGTAATACATCCCATAGATGAAATAGACATACGAAAAGCCTGGCGGCCCGAAGAGCACCGAGTTGTAAGCAGTGAGCCCACGAAAAGTATGGGAGGCAGGATCAGACAATCCAAGATACGCTTCCACCTCCGTGATGCGGCCAGTAAGACGCTCGCCATCCCGATGATGGGTGAGGAGCTTGCCCAGCAACGCGCGCGCAACAACTTCTGGCGAACTCAGATAAAAGCTGCGGGGAAGGACGGTCGGCTTCGGCAAGGGACGGGTCATTTATGTAGGAGCACTCGTTGCAGCACGACAGCTTGATTGTGTTCCTCATCCCGCGCGCCAAACACTAACGTAATCGGGCCTCGATCTGCCTCCTGTTTCAGGAGCGCGAGTTGTTCGCTATGCGACTTCAACTCCTCGGCATACCTTACCTTGAACTCCGTCCACTTTTCCGGGTCGTGGCCAAACCATTTGCGAAGCTCTGTACTTGGCGCGATCTCCTTAAACCAGATATCGACCTTGGCCATCTCTTTGGTTAAGCCTCGTGGCCAAAGCCGATCGACAAGGATACGCGTTCCATCCTCATCGCCTGGCTCGAGATAGACACGCTTCGTTCTGACTTTCATCTCAGCCTCTAGGCTCAGGCCTTCGCGTTCAATCGTGCAGATGAATGGCAACGACGCGAGCAGGCCCTGCGCTTTCACCTAGCGTATCGCTTTCCAGCAGCATCTCGAAGTGCGGAAGGGATCCATTCGGCTTGCGAATTTTGTTAAGGATGGGAAGCAGCCTGTCATCATCCATAACAAGGTCAACAGCCGCCTCGGTTCCCGCCATCGAAATCCCTTCGAGAATCAGGACCTTTCCTGTCCCACTCAGATTGGGTAAAAACGCGATCACGGCATGGACTTTCGTGGAGGTCTGCGGCGTGTGCGAGCTGTATTCGGTGGCTTCCCCAGAAAGTGGATGCCGATTGAGGAAAAACGTGTGCTTGTCAGCGGCATCGATACTGAAAACGAAATCCATATGGGTTTCAAATAGTTCAACCCACGGGTTTGCCTCCTGAGCACCAATCAGGATGACATTTCCGGACTTAAAATCGTTCAGGTGCATGTCCCGGCTATAGTGCACCAAAGTTCGCTCGGGAATGGCCTCCGGCAGACGCAGCAACCGGGCAAGTGTGGCAGCATCGACCATCGACGTATAGCGGCGATGTAGAAGAAACTTCGCGAACTCTGGATCTGCGTGTTCGACGAAAGGCAGCTGCTTGCTTACATCATCGCTGAGAAAATCATGGAGGCTGACATACTGGTGCGTCTCCTTATGGAAGAGGACCAGCCCGGAATCGCCAAGGACGATATGAGTCGGTTGATCGTCGGTAAAGAGCCGTCCCCAGAGAACATGATGGCGGTTCACCAGGAAGTGGGTTCGCAGATGCATCCCGAAAGCGACAGCCAGACCGACAACAAGCAACGCGAGAACCGCCGTTAGAGCACGATAGCGCCACAGCACGAAAGTTCGAGGATCAGGCAGGGTTTGATCTAGTGAGATTTCACCGGATAAGACACGAGCTTTGCCCCCAGTCCCAGGGACAACAGGCAGTTCCAGCGAAGGATCCTGTTCCTCAAAATCATCCTGCAGCGCTCCAAGAGGAGACCCTTCCATCTGCCGGAAAGCCGGTGCCGGTAGAAACATCGGAGCATAGCCTCCACGCGGAATGACCAGATGCACAGGTTCGTTACGACCGGCGCGCTGAAAATACTGCTCCAGCCGCCGGCGAAGGCGCAGTGCATGGGAACGCACAATCGTGTCGGCTGCCGAGTCGTAGTCAGGTTCGCGCCCGAAGACCGCGACGCCGACATGCTGCTCGCTAAGCGTCTGGCCACGATCCTCGAAGGTGGCCGTACAGATATAGAGGAGAAATTTGGAGAGCTGGGGGGAGCGAACGAAATCAGGAGTCGCAAGGATTCGCTGCAGCAGTTGATAGCGAGGATCTTCGTCCCGAGCTTTCTGTTCGTCGGCATCCACGTTGAGATACTCGACAGCCGTACCCCTCGTCATAGCAATCCTTTGCGTTTCTCAGCTTAACTGTACCTTCCGCCGCATTACAAATCTGTGAATCACCTGCGTTTCACCCCTCTGGTCGCAGCCTTGCTCCAGGCCTCTTAGCCCCTTGTTTTCATCACTTCAGCATGAACATACAAGGAATCTCCGAGAAATCACTGAACTTCTCTAGCGGGCTTCGACTAGGTTCAGCAAGACGAAAGGGAAATATCTACCTAAGTCCATTTTTCCCAAATTGAAATCACTGAATGTGGCTTTGGCTAGTGGAGGAGAACGATGATCAAGCGTGGAGTTCTTAGAGCGGTCCGATACCTGGGCATGTTTTTGTTGCTGGCACTCTGCCGCACCGGGTTTACCCAGGACACCGGGGCAACCCTGCTCGGCGTCGTGCGGGATAGCGGCGGTTCAACAGTCAGCGGCGCTACGGTAGCAGCGACCAACGCAGCGACCAACGCGCGGACGGTCGAGACCTCGAACCAGAAGGGTGAATACTCCCTCCTGAACCTGGCGCCCGGAACCTATTCGCTCAGCGTAAAGGCAGCTGGGTTTCAGGGATACGACCAGGCCGGCATCCGCCTTGATCTAGGACAACATGCCAGCCTGGATGTAGCCCTTCGCGTAGGACAGGTTCAGCAGACCGTGACTGTAAACGCAGACGTTACAGATCTGGATACGGTCTCGTCCGTGGTCAGCGACGAGGTCAACGGCACTTCAATCCGAAGCCTGCCGCTTAATACCCGCAACCCCTATGACCTCCTGGAGCTGGCTCCTGGTTTCGCAGGCTCGATCGGCAATGACTACAACGCCGTAAGTTTCTCCGTGAACGGCGGACGCCAGGGATACACCGACGTCCTCGTGGACGGTACTCCCGCAGGCTTTCCCACGGTCAACGGAAACTCCGGCATCGGTATCTTCCCTTCCGTCGACGCCATCGGCGAGTTTCGCCTGCTGGCCCAGAACTATCCCGCCGAGTTTGGCCGCAGCCTGGATGGCATCCTCAACGTAGTCTTCAAGTCGGGCACGAACGAATTCCACGGAACAGCATTTGAGTTCATCCGCAACTCCGACCTGGACGCCAACAACTACTTCAATAAGCTGAATAAAGTACCCCTTCCGCCGTTTCGCCGCAACCAGTTCGGTGGAATCCTGACCGGGCCGATCATCAAGGATCGGACCTTCTTCCTGCTCTCAACGGAACTGCTTCGGGAAGGCGACTTCAACTCTATAGCTACAACCGTTCCCACACTCGCTCAGCGCGGTGGAGACTTCTCCCAGACCCTCGGCGCCAACGGCCAGCTCATCACGATCTACAACCCTTTCACCACGCGTCCCAGCGGGACCAGCTATGTTCGCGATCCATTCGTAGGCAACAAAATCCCAGCCAACCTGATGAGCACGGTGGCCCAGAAGGCCTTAGCGTACTATCCACTGCCGAACGTTCCGGGCGATCCGGTGACGAACGCGAACAACTACTTTGCAACCGGCACGACCATCAACCAGACCACCGCGTGGGATATTCGTATCGACCACACCATCAGCGACAAGCAGAAGATCTTTGGTCGCTACTCCAACCGCTTCTACAGCAGCAGCCCTAACCCGCTCTTTCCTGCTGCCGACGCAGTCGCCGAAGGCTTGATCAACGGTGAAGACTTCGACCGCGGCGTGACCCTGGGCTATACCGCAACGCCGGATGCCCGCACCATCGTGGATGCCCGGCTCGGCTTCTCCCGAACGCTCTACAACTATCTGAACAACAGCCTCGGCTTCCAGGCGGCGACGCTAGGTCTTCCTTCCAGCCTGAACGCCGCTGGCGGAACGGACCTCTTCCCCGTCTTCTCACCGGCCGGCTATGTGGGACTCGGCAACAACGGCAACCGGCACAACGCGTTCATGACCTACAGCATCCTCTCCTCCATCACGATGGTGCGCGGACAGCATACGATCAAGGCCGGCTTCGACGGGCGTTTGATCCGCGTGAACGATCATGAGAGCGCGGACAGCTCGGGCAACTTCAGCTTCGGCACCAACTTCACCTCGGGGCCGAATCCGAACTCCGCCAGCGCCAATACCGGCAACGGTCTCGCTTCCCTGCTGCTCGGTACTGGCACAGGCGACCTTATTCAGTCGTACAAGAACGATGCTTCACAGAGCTACTATCTGGCCGAGTACGTACAGGACGACTGGCGCGTCAGCAAAAAGCTGACACTCAACATAGGCCTGCGCTATGACCTCGACACACCGCGCACCGAACGCTTCAATCGCATGAACTATTTCAATCCGACGATTACCTCGCCACTCTCCTCCGCCGTCCCCGGCCTGCAGGGCGGCCTGGTCTTCGTCGGAGTCGATGGCAACAGCCGTCATCAGTACCACATCGACGCCAATAACTTCGCGCCTCGCTTCGGCTTTGCCTATGCGGCGCAGGAGAGCACCGTGATCCACGGCGGAGCGGCGATCGTCTACGGTCCTTCGGCACAGGCTGCCGCCGGTACGGTCGGACCCTACGGATTCCGCGTGCAGAATAACTGGATCAGCACGCTCAACAGTAACGGCATCACACCTTCGAACACCCTGGACAACCCCTTCCCCCAGGGCTTTCAGACACCTCCCGGCTCCTCGCAGGGACTGCTCACCGGTGACGGCGGTCAGATCGAAGGCGTTCTTCAGAACACTCCCACACCCTATGTCGTTCAGTGGGATCTCGATATCCAGCAGACGCTGCCCTGGGGCACAACCATGGACATCGCGTACGTCGGCAATCGCGGGCGCAAACAGCAGCAGAGCCGTGAGGGTGGCATCGACTTCGACCAGCTTCCCAAAGAAGACCTCGCTCTTGGCTCGCAGTTGAATGCCGCGGTGGCCAATCCATACTTTGGCTCCATCACCACCGGAGCGTTGAACACACCCACCACCACCAAGGCCCAGTTGTTGAAGCAGTACTCACAGTTCACCAGCGTTCTGCCGCTCTTCCTCCCCGGGGGCAACGACCAGTACGACGGCATGCAGCTCCGCGTGAACAAACGCTTCGCCTCTGGACTCCAGCTTCAGGGCTCCTATGTGTGGTCGAAGAACTTCGACAACGGAACCAGCCATCAGGACAGCTTCAATCCCATGGCGGATTACGCCATCAGCTCACAGGATGTCCATCAACGCTTCATCATCAGCTATATCTACGCAGCGCCCTTCGGACGCGGCAAGACCTTCGGCGCCAACATGTCGCGCTGGGAAGACGCCATCGTCGGCGGCTGGCAGGTGAACGGCATCACCACACTGCAGGGAGGCACTCCGCTCCAGATATCGGCCACCAACAACCTCTCCACCTTCAACTTTCAGACTCTGTATGCCAACACCAACTTCCAGAACGCGGCATACCATGGCGATATTCATCAGCGTCTGAGCAAGTATTTCAATACAGACGACTTCAAGCAGCCTGGAACCAGCACAAACCCCTTCCAGCTCGGTAACGGGCCAGCTTACTACAACAATCTGCGCTCGCCTGGACTGAACAGCACAGACCTTTCGCTCCTGAAAGAGTTCAACCCTTTCGAGAAGCTGAAGATGCAGTTCCGCACCGAGCTATTCAACGCCTTCAATCACGTTCAGTTCGGCTCTCCCGATACCGGCGTGAACGATGCAACGTTCGGCAAGATCACCGCGCAGAACAACTCCCCAAGACAGCTTCAGTTCGGTTTGAAGCTGATGTTCTAAATCATCTTCAAGTATCGGAAGATAACCTTTCGCACCTTCCAATACTTTGTCATCTCGACCGAAGCCTCGTGGCTTTATCGCGAGGCGCAGTGGAGAGACCTGCATGTTGCAGAGCGCGATGCAAATGTTTGTGGCTCGCTTTGCGTCAAGACCTGCAGCTTGTTGGCACCGGCACTATCGCCTACGCGACCAAACCTGCAGGTCTCTCCACTACAGCCGCAAAAGCGCGGCCTCCGGTCGAGATGACAATTCTGAAGTGATTCATCCCTTCATCACAACATCGATGCAAGCCCCCCACATCACCGCTGTATCGTTCTACACAGGGACCTTCAGTAACCAAAAGGACAGGACTGGTTTGATCAAGACTCTCACTCGCTTCACGTTGTACGGGCTCCTCTTCGCCGGCATAACAGGCAGCATCTCCGCACAATCGACACAAAAGCCTATCGTGATCGTCATTACGATCGATGGCTTCCCCGCCCGCGCCCTGCAGGATCCGCAGCTCCCCATGCCGACGCTGCGCGCCCTCGCGGCCTCTGGTGCGGTTGCGACGGGCATGAAGCCGATCAACCCCACGGTGACCTGGCCCAACCATACGGCGATGATCACCGGAGTCAATGCCAGCCAGCACTTCGTCATGGCAAACGGCCTGATCGTGCTACCCGCCGATGGAACCGCTCCCCAGATCGAGCCCTGGACCGACAAGGATAAGTTAGTCCACGCCCGAACCCTCTACGACGCCGCCGCTGAAAAAGGCCTGACCACCGGCCAGGTCGACTGGGTCGCCATCTATGGCGCCAGGGGAGTCCGCTGGAAGTTCGGCGAAAAGCCCGATATCCAGGACGAGATACCACAGGAGCTAGTCGCACAAGGCCTCGTGACGCGCCACCAGATCGAGCACTTCGGCGACAAGAGCAGCCCTGCGTGGCGCGATGAGGTCTGGACCGACGCCGCGATCGACATCCTCGAAAAACACACGCCGGACCTTCTGCTGTTTCACCTTCTGCAGACGGACTCCATCCAGCACGCCTATGGGCCCCTCACACCGGCTGCATACGCCGCCTATGCCTATGCCGATCAATGCCTCGCGCGCGTTGTGGAGGCTATACACAAGGCAGGCCTTCAGGACCGCACTACATACTTCATCCTCTCCGATCATGGCTTTGCGACCTACACCCATACCATCAATCCCAACGTCGCCCTCATTGAGCAAGGCTTGCTGCACAAACAAGGCACTACCTATACAGGTAGTGTGTGGGTCAAGGCAGAAGGTGGCGCAGCCTCGCTTTACATCCGCGATGCCAGCCGCCGCGCAGAGCTGATCCCCAAACTGAAGGCCTACTTTGCCGGTGTCCCCGGGATCGAGCACGTCTTCACCAACGAAGAGGCCCGCGCGCTCGGCATACCCTCCGACGCCGACACCGATCAGGCTCCCCAACTCTATCTCGCAGCCGCACCTGACTACACCTTCGGCGACGACGTAAGCGGAACGCTAACCCGCACCAATCCGCCGCGTGGCCAGCACGGCTACCTCAACACAATGTCCGACATGCAGGCACTGTTCGTAGCCTCGGGCGCAGCGATCAAGCCCGGCGTCGACCTGGGTTCGATCACCAATCTGCAGGTCGCTCCAACGATCGCCAAAATACTCGACCTGCAACTGCCCGATGCGAAACAGCCTCCGTTGAACCAGATTCTGCGCTAGTACGACACGCGTACTTACAAACCCACCCTACCGACTGTCATTTCGACCGACCAACCACATAGAGCAACTAACATAGATATGCGTCATCCATCATCTATGCAAACCACTCACGACCAATCAGACCGCTCCATGACACGCACAGAGATTCGTACTCTCTCGCTCGCCTCCCTTGGAGGAGCACTCGAGTTTTACGACTTCGTTATCTTTGTTTTCTTCACCACCGTAATTGGCAAGTTATTCTTCGCCGCTGGCCTGCCCGACTGGGTACGACAGACTCAAACCTTTGGCATCTTTGCCGCCGGCTACTTGGCTCGGCCATTAGGCGGCATTGTCATGGCACACTTCGGCGATATCCGTGGCCGCAAGCGCATGTTCACGCTGAGCGTTCTGCTGATGGCCATTCCCACTTTGCTCATCGGCTTTTTGCCCACGTACAAATCCATCGGTATCGCCGCACCTCTGTTACTGCTCGCGCTGCGAATCATGCAGGGAATCGCCATCGGAGGTGAAGCTCCAGGCGGCTGGGTGTTTGTCGCCGAACACGCACGGCGCGGGCGGGTTGGATTCGCGGTTGGCTTGCTCACCGGTGGACTAAGTTTTGGCATACTGCTCGGCTCGCTGGTGGCAACGGCCCTCAATATCGCCTGCACTCCCGCTCAGATCTCCGGCGGCCTTTGGCGTATCCCCTTCGTGCTCGGCGGTATCTTCGGCTTTATCGCGATGTTTCTAAGGCGCTGGCTGGAGGAGACGCCTGTCTTCGAGGAGCTACGCCAGCGAGCGGCTGTGTCTAGAGAGCTGCCCCTGCGTGTCGTTCTTCGCGACTACAGACGGGCTATTGTTAGCTCGATTCTCAGTACCTGGACGCTCACTGCAGCAATCGTGGTGGTGATCCTGATGACCCCATCGCTGTTACAGAAGTTGTTCCAGATCGTGCCGCGTGATGCGCAGATGGCAAACCTCGCTGGAACGGCAACGTTATGCATCTCGACCGTGCTCATAGGCGCCGCGACAGATCGGTTTGGCATCAAACGCATCGCGCTTCCAGCGCTGTTGTTCCTGATTGCCACAACGTATGGACTCTATGTAGGCGCAGCCTACATGCCATCGGCACTGCTGCCGCTTTACGCCCTTGCGGGGATCGGTGCTGGCGGAGTCGTAGTCCTGACACCCGTTCTCATGATTCAAGTATTTCCAGCGCCGGTACGTTTCAGCGGCGTCTCCTTTTCCTACAACATCGCCTACGCCATCTTCGGCGGCATCACTCCGTTGCTGGTATCTTGGCTAGCCCACCTAAACCGATTCGGCCCAGCTCATTATGTAGCAGCCGTCTCCGTACTGGGCCTCGTCGCAATGTTTGTGGCTTCCACTCCGTCAAAGGGTCAAGACGGCCATAAAAGCCTCAAAGAGCGCAGCGAAAGCTAAATCTTCACGGCTATTACTATCTAACGTAAAAACAGTCAGTCTAAGTCGCGGTTGAGCTCGACGGTTGCCCGTCGAGCAATTGCTGTTGCGCAATAGATTGTGTCCCCGTATTTGCCCCTAACCCCCTGCAGAAGTATCCTGCAAGAGTGTATCTAACCCGCCCTGAGCGACCACCGCAAGCACCTTAATATCGGGCAGCAACATCTTCAACTGTGTGGCGACCGCATGACCGAAGTCTCCGGCCGGCAAGGACCAGAGCAGGAGAATTTCCACTAAAGTTCGAGCATTGGTTAAGCACTGAAGAAATCCTCGGAGCTAAATGAAACGACACGATTACACCTTGCCACTCATTAAGACATCCGGATTCAGGACGGCGTTATTCCTGATGGCTACAGGTGTTTTTTTATACCTACGAACTTGCGTGCTTCCCGGTATACCGATGGCGGCACAGAATGATGCAGTGTTTTTCTTTGAGCACGCGAAACGTATTTTAGTTGGCCAAGTCCCCTTTCGTGATTTCTTTGTTTTTGTAATGCCGGGAACGGACCTCTTGTATGCCGGGCTCTTTCGACTATTTGGCATTCATGCCTGGCTTGTTTCGGCCATCGTCATTCTGCTTGGCCTCTCGCTCACGGCAGTCCTCTTACAAATTTCGAAGCGACTCTTGAGTGGAAATCTCGTATTTCTACCGGCTATCTTGTTTCTTGTATTCGATTTTGATAATGCGCGCGATGCGACACATCACTGGTATAGCACTTTGCTGGTAATGCTGGCCGTGCTCACGCTGCTGCACGGCAGGACATACAGCAGAATTCTATCCGCGGGTGCCCTATGTGGCGTCGCTACGGTATTTACTCAGACGCAAGGTTTTCTTGGCTTTGTGGCTGTCGCCACATTCATAATTTGGATGCTCCGGCGCGAACGTCAGCCAGTGTCCTTATTAATAAGGGCACTGGCTATATTAGCCTTTCCATTTATCGTCATAGTGGGTGGAACCCTCGGATATTATGCGCACTTGGCAGGCATTCGCACTTTAGTCTATGCGTTATGGGAATATCCCCGTCTCTTCACAGCCACACAATATTCCTATTCACCTCTTTTGGGACTCTGGTCTCAATCCAAATTCATTGATTTCCTTCATGTGCTCTCTTTCTCTTGTCTGTATCTATTCGTCCCTCTTGTGTATATCTTTTGTTTCTATCGATTATTTCGGCAAAGACATTCTATGAATCCGCGTCACTGGGAAGCGTTACTGCTGATCAGCTTGGTTGGCTCGGCGCTTCTCGTTACCGTAGCACTGGGTCCGTCTTCCCACCGACTATGCACGGTTGCTCCACCAGCCATGATTGCGTTTGTCTGGTATTTCAGCGGAGCCGGAGCAATCGAGCGAAAGATACAAAGCACGCTCTGGTGGTTGTCGATCACTTTATTTATCTATCTACCAATTCGATTACAGCTCCTACCGCGAAACTATCTTGATCTCCCGACAGGTAAGACTGCCTTTCTGTCGCCGGAACAATATTCCGTGGATCGCTGGTTAGCAGAGCACACTCACGCCAATGACTATTTCTTCGGATTAACACCTGCGTCTTTTGCAGTCGCGTTGCGAAATCCTACCCCGGTAGATCTCATCCTTCCCACAAAGATGACAACCCCTGCACAAGAGGAAGCAGTCATCCGATCGCTTCAACAATATCCTGCGACCCTCGTATTTCTACGGCACGAAGAAGCATTTGACGATAATGCTCGTTTGCAAGAATTTAACATCTTTATACATAGCCATTACCATCTGGCAAAAGCATTTCCCACCGGGGAGTTTTGGCAAGTAAACCAATGAGAGGCAATACGTATGAAACGACCAGGAGAGCACGTGAGAACGATCGGTTCGTGGATGATAGTAGCGATGCTTGCTGTAACAGCTCAGGCACAGGTAGACACAAAGCATCGCACCGCTGCGCAGGATGAGGGAACGCAGCAAGCGCAAAAGCAGCTTTCACCTCCCGTCGAGATGGCTGCTCTTCACTACGGTTGGCAGTTCGTCGACGGCATGAACCTGTTCTATCGCGAGGGTGGCCCAACCGACGCGCCTACGCTCGTACTGCTTCACGGCAGTCCGACTTCTTCAATCATGTATCAGGCGGTGATGGAGCGACTTGCAGCTACCGGCAAACTGCACGTCATCGCCATGGACTATCCGTCCTATGGCTACTCCGACGCACCAAACCATCAACAATACAGCTACACCTTCGACCATATCGCCGAGACAGTAGCTCACTTTCTCGCCGCCCGGAATATCCGGCGCTGCGCCCTCTACATGCAGGACTACGGCGCACCCATCGGCTTCCGGCTGATTCAGGCTGCACCAGGCAGCATCACCGCCATCATTGTGCAGAACGGCATCATCCATCTCGACGGCTTTCCATTGGCCCAGGATCCGAACAGCAAGCTGCGCCAGTACTGGCGCACGCGTGATCTAGCGAGCGACAAACAGTTCGCCGAAGAAGCAGCCCACATGCCTTTTCCCAGCGCGACGAATTGGACACAAGGTCCAAACGTCACTCCCGACAATGAGCTGCTGAGCATCATCTCTCAGCAACGTCCTGGCGTCGTCGACGCACACAATGATCTTTGGTTTGACTACGGCTCGAACCTGCCGCTCTACCCAGCATGGCAAAAGCTACTCCAATCCCTCAATGTTCCCGTTGAGGTGATCTGGGGCAGTCGCGACAAATTCTTTACGGTCCCTGGCGCTGTGGCGTATCTGCGAGACGCACCAAAAGCCGAAATCCATATTCTCGACGCCGGACATTTCGCAACCTTGGATAACCCGGATGCGATCGCCGCCCTCGTCTCAGATTTCGCGTACCGCCACGATCTTCGCTGAAATGGCAGGCAGCTCACTCCCCCTCATTGAAACGATCTGGATCTGAACGGCATCGATTAACTGTTGCTCAAACTTTCGTGACTCTCGCAAATAGGAACGCCCATGCGCTGGCTTTACACGGCAATCATCGTCTCATCGACACTACTCATGCACACGGAGGCAATCGGCCAGATTGTTGATGTATCGACGTATGGAGCGAAACCTGACTCCGGCCAGAACAGCAGTCCGTCCGTCGCAAGAGCGATCGATTTTGCGTTGCGTCACCATCGCTCGAAGATATCGTTCAAACGAGGGCGGTATGACTTCTGGCCTCAAGGCGCGGTGATGCGCCACCTTTTTGTCTCCAATCATGATGGAGTGGCCGAGCGCGCCGTTGCAATCTCCATCGAACACGCCAGCCGCCTCGAACTGGATGGCAACGGGTCCGAGTTTGTCTTTCATGATTCCATGCTGCCGATTGTTATCTCGAATTCTGATCAGGTAACTCTACGTAATTTTTCGATAGATTATGCAAACCCGCACCTGGTTCAGGCAAAGGTTGTCAGCAAGAACGACAGTTTTGTCGATCTCCACATAGATAACCCCACCTCCTACAGCGTCAAAGATGATCACCTCTTCATCCGGGCCGAGGACGCTCCCATTGGAGCGGAACAACTCGCACGCGGAAGCGTCGTCTTTGATCCCGAGGGAAAATGGCTTGTCGCCGGTTCAGGCGACAACTGGGAGATCGATCAAACAACCGCGAAGAGAATCGATCGAGATACTGTGCGTTTGTCTGGTCTGACTCAGCAAACTCGACAGGGCGACGTGCTCATGTTTTGGAACGGCGATCGTCCCAATCCAGCTATTCTTGTCAGTCAAAGCAGCCACATCGCCGTTTCCAGTGCGCAAGTGTACAGCTCAATGGGGATGGGCTTCATCGCTCAGTACAGCGACGATATTCATCTCGATAGATTCAATGTCATCCTGAAACCAGGAAGCAATCGTTACGTCTCAACGACGGGCGACGCGGTGCATTTTTCGAACTGCCGCGGACAGATCCTCGTTGAGAATGGCCTCTTCGAAAACATGCTCGATGACGGAATCAACGTGCATGGCTCCTACCTTCGAATAGCAGCAGAACCGGCGCCCAACACCCTGATTCTTGAGTTCGGCCATCCACAAACCTTCGGCTTGCCCTTCGCCTCTTCTGGCGACACGCTCCGTTTGGTTCATCCCAAAACCCTTGAACCCTATGCCACGGCAACGGTGGCTGAGGTACATTCACTGGATGACAAACACCTCCGGGTGCGCTTCACAGAAGCACTCCCTTCATCCGTCGAGATCAAGGACGCGGTAGAAAATCTAGCGTGGCAGCCCAACGTAATCTACCGCAACAATCACATTCGCCATAACCGCGCGCGCGGAGCCTTGTTCGGAAGCCAGGCCTCGACGATTGTCGAAGGCAATTTCTTCGATCATCTGTCGGGCCCCGCAATTCTATTTAACAGCGACGCCTCCAACTGGTTCGAGAACGCTCCTGCTCACAATGTTGTGGTTCGACACAACAGGTTTCTTGATCCCAACATGGGACTGTATGGCCAGAGCGCCATCTTAATCAGCTTCCCTGTCGGCGAAACCACGAGCGGAGATTACTTCAGCGCTCGCAACATACTCATTGAGGACAATTCGTTCGAACAGTTCCAGCATCCGCTCTTATATGCCACCTCGGTGGACGGTCTGAGCTTCACGCATAATCGCATTCTGTTCAATCACGATTACCCCGCGAACTCGCCCGCAGATGCACTGGTCTTCTCCTTGAACCACACGCGATGTGTGGACGTATCTCAAAATGTTTTGCAGAGTATCGACGGCGCAAGCACTCCAGACTCCGCGTTATTGAACATCAAAGCACCGGGTGCCCCCTTTGATGCCGCAAGTTGTATCGACAGCTTCCGGCCATTGAATGCCAGATAGACGCGTGCATGCGTTAGAGCACATCCCTGCAAGTGTAGAGCGAGCCACCGATCCGGGTGCCCCATCTTCGGCACGGTCTTATCGCGCCTTAAGCCTGGGGCTGAAGCCCCAGGGCATTCGCGAAACGAACCGCTCCTGCCCATGTATGCCACGTCTCCAACGCTCCAACTCACACATCGCTTTCTCCCGCTGATCTACACCGGGAGGGGAAATGCTCTAACGAATAAACTCCGGACGCACCACATGCTGTACAAGTTCGTTGAAACCCGCAAGGCTGCATCGCCCTGTTGCCCCCTTGCAAGCCATCTCAGGCATCTCCGACGCCGGTTGATTACGCTCCGAGAGCGGCTGGGCTGCGCGCAGCTGCGCAAGCGTCTGCAAGGAGTAACGAAGCTGTACGAAGTACGTATCGCCGTGCTGCCATAGTTCGAAGGCCATCTCTGCCCCTGGTGGTGTGTCATCGAGGCGTCCATCAAGATTCCAATGGATGCCGAGCAGTGACGCAACGCCTGCAAGGTTCGTGTCGTGCCCCGTAAGGATCACAACCTTCTCTCCCTTTGGACCAATCGCACCGTCGATGCTCTTGCCCGTCGCACCCTGTTCGAGAGTGCGGCGAATGTGGTCGAGCAGGTTAGAAGCCTCTACCTGAGCAAAGTAGGGCGTGCGATGCACCAGATCGAAGTACGCGCTATGCAGGGGTAGCAGCGCCTGCAACTGCTGTTCCTGCACCTGGCCCCAACCCACCTGATCCGCGGGCAAGCCTTCGGCATACTCCAGCAGCAGGTTCTCCGACATGCTGGAACCCACGGCCAGCGGACCGCGCAGGTCCGCAAGATGATCGCTCTTCCCCGGCAGGATGGCCGGTACGATACCCGTCACAGACGTTGCCTTCTCCGCCGGCACTTTCGAACAGGAAGAAGGCTGCGCCGCGCAGCTATTCAGGATGCGCTGCAACTCCTCTAAAGCAACTTGATGATCGCGGGTAGGCGCGGCCGGGTCTCCATGCACGCGCTCACGCAGAGCGCCGGCCGCAAGCTGACGATCGGCCTCGATCGCCTTCGCAGCCAGTGGATGAAAGAGCACGTCCTCTGTCCCTTGCGGCAGTGAGTCGATGCGGATCTTGCAGCCCGGCATCAGTCCCTCGGCTAGGGCGTGTCCACTGGCGATGGTGCGCTGATCGGAGTCGGCATAGATGGTAACCTGTGCGGCATCGGAGCACCCCTGTGGCTGCAGCAAACCTTGTGCAGCGAGTTGGGTTCGCTGCCAGCCCGCAAACTGCCTTAGCAGTAACGCGCCACGCGGTGTAAGTTCTCCGGGTGCGACTGTCCATTGAGGCCACGGTTTCACAGAAAGCAGATCAAGTTGTGCATTTGCCTGTGTCGGCGAGCGTACGCCATGCCTGCTGAGGATGACGACGAGTTTCAACGTATCGCCTGAACCGGCGGAGGTCTTTTCAGATTGTGCCGGCATTCGAAGGGGGCCGAGGAACAAAACAGACAACAAGGCGATATTGAGGGGAACCAACTTCATGTACTTCTCCAAAAGTCTTTGCTGCTTTCCTTCGAGCCGAGATCTATCGATGTATTATTTTTCGCGCCGCACGAAGTTATAGCGGATACCACCGGTATACGTTGGCTTGTAGAACTCTCGTTGATTCACAAACTGCGTGCTGCCCTGGTAGTAACCAAAGACCTCATTGTTGAGGTTCAGACCGGAGACCACTGCACTGAAGCCCTTATAGAACCGGTAGCTGGCCTGCGCGTCGACTTGATAGTGAGTCAGGGTGAAGATGTCACCAGATGGTCCCTTGGTTCCGAGGCCGCTGGGATCGGAGCCGCTGACCAGTGCAGGAGAAGTGTAGTTATAGGAGAAGAGACTCGCCTGGTTGTAAGCCAGCCCCGCGCGCACCGAAAGACGCTTCGTGTCGTATGTCGGGCTAAGGTTCCACGTGTTGGGCGACTGGTCGATCAGCGTCGGATGATCCGTGCGCAGCGGTACACCTTTTTCTCGTGAAGCGGTATAGCTATAGTTCGCGGAGATGCCCAGACCACTGAGCACGCCGGGAAGAAAATTCAGATGCTGCTGATAGCTCAGTTCCAGGCCATAGAGCCATGCGTTCTGGCCGTTCACATACTGCGTAATCGAGTCGCCGGGATACTGCGCAAGTACACTTTGTAGCGCCGGCGGGAAATACCCCGCAGGGAAGCTGGAGAGGCTGAGGCCGCCCGGAAGGATGGTTTCTATCTGCGGAGCTGTAAGTTGCTTGAAGAAGAAGCCCGCCTGGATGAGACCGAGTGGGTTGAGGTAGTCCTCGTACAGTAGATCGTAGTTGTTGGCGTGCTCGGGGCGAAGGGACGGGTTGCCAATCGCAACGGTAGTCGGGCTGGCCGTCGTGTCTTCCGTGGCGTAGGGCACAAGCTGGTAGGGATCAGGCCGCGCAACTCCGCGAGCATAGACCGCACGCAGGGCAGAGTTGGATGTGAGGGCGTAGCGCATCTGGATGCTGGGTAGCACATCAAGGTACGCCGGGTTATTGTTGACGCCGGTCGCAACATAGCAGTTGACGGGCTTCGCAGGTAGCGGATTGGCACAAGGGACACCGGAGGTGCCGGTAGTTCCGTTAGGGAGTTTGGCCGTCGGGTAGAAGATCAAGTTGTAGCCGAAGGTGTCCATCTGTGTGGCTTCGAAGCGCAGGCCGGTTTGAAGATGCAGCTTGCCGAAATCGATAGTGTTCATGGCATAGCCGGCGGTGACGCGCTCGATGGTGTGAAAGAGATTCGGATAAATATCGGCTGCGGTCTTCTGCGCATCCACATTCCCGGAGAAGTTCGCGAGCGTGTAGGCCGCCACCTGATTGAAGTCCGAGACCGGCCCGAAGTTTCCACCGAAGTAGGTTCCGTTGAAGTAATCGGAGTTATGAAAGTTGCTTTGCAGCGCGCTCATCAGTGGCGTCGAAGAACCAGCCTTGGTAGACCAACCATCGTAGACCGTCTCCGTGGAGTCCTGCGACTGATGACCATTGTTGAACTTGAAGCCCATCTCGAAGTTTCCAAAGTGCCCATGCGAGGTGTAGTTCCGGGCATAGGAGGCCTGGGCCGTGAGGTCGAGCTGCGCGTTCAAACCCTTCGATATAGTGATGTCTTTGAAGATCCAATTTGCAGAGTTCAGCAACGAAGACGTCGGCGTGGTATCGCAGGTGCCGAAGTGCGGATGGTACAGGTTCGTAGTACCCGTGGGTGCATAGTTGCAGTACACAGCCGGGCCTACCCATGAAAAATCAGCCTTCGGATTTCCTGCGGAATCCACTTCGTACGAGCGTGAGGCCGATATCTGCCAGGACATCCATTGTTTCGCCTGAACATCTCTTCCACCCAAAATCACGGTTCCTACAGAGGCATTAGGGCGCTTGCTGGAGGTGTAGAACTTCGGCGACGGTGAGGCAGCCGTCGGACCGGGCAGTGCTCCTGACGAACTGATCGCGGTCGAAACAGGCTCGTAGTACCACTTATCGCCCCAGTCCTTCAGGTCGGAGTAGAAACCGTGGGCATAGATGCTTGCGTTCTCGCTAAGCCGATAGTCAGCGCTGCCCGCAAAGCCGTAGCGGTAACGGTAGTAGCGGTACTCACGAATCGTATTGTTGTCGTAGAAAGGCTCCGCAAACGTGGAGAGCGGATCGAGTGCGGGCTGAATGTTGTCGATACCTCGGCCGTTATAGTCGTAGGCTGCGTTGCCCAGCAGCCCGAAACGCTTGGTCGCTCCGAAGCGCTTTCCAATCGTGCCACCCGTCGCGTAAGAGCCACGGCCGTTGAGGATATTGGTGTAGCCCCCATTGCCGTAGAGATTGATGGTCGGCTGCTCAGTAGCCTCTTTGGTGCGCAGGTTTACCGAGCCTCCGATACCGTCCGCATCCTGATTGGCAGAGAGCGTCTTGTTCAGCTCAACAGCCTCGATCATGTCCGAAGGAATGACGTCGAGGCGAACCTGGCGGACGGTCGGCTCAGGTGCGGGAATCGTGATGCCGTCGACCGTAACGTTGGTCAGGCGAGGCTCTGTGCCGCGCACCTGGATATAAACGCCCTCGCCTTCGATGCGATAGAGCGACACAGAAGGCAGACGCCCGATGGCATCGGCTACATTGGCGTTTGGCAGGCTAGTGATGACCTCCGCGGGAAGCACCTGCAGGATGTTGTCGGCGGTGCGTGTCTCGTTAATGGCTTCGGCTTCACCGTGCGGACGCGGTGCGGTGACGAGTATCTCCTCGCCGTTGGAAGCGACGGCGAGTTTGAGGTTGAGGCTGAGCATCTGGCCCGATGCCAGATCCACGTTAGTGTCCTGCGGCTTAAAGCCAATATAGGAGACCCTCAGGACGTACTTGCCGGACGGCACCTCGGGCAGGATGAACGCGCCCTGATCATTTGTGACGACCGTGAGATTAAGGGGAGTCAGTTTAATCTGCGCCCCAGGAACAACGCCGCCGGAACTATCCGTGACAGTGCCGGAGATCGCGCCCTTGCCGGGATGGATGGAGGACTCAATGGCAGGGTCCGTGCCTGGCGCGGCATAGCCTGTTGAAGAGAAGAATGTCAGCCCCAGCAGACAGACCACGCCTACACTCTTCCAATTTCTTATGTCGATCACTTTCGGCAGCCGCATCACAATCCTCGAAAAATGACGCATCCGCCAGCGTTGGACTCGCGACAGAGCATCGAAATTCAAATTCGTATAGGCCGATGATGCCGAGCGGCAGTGAATGAGGTTTCACCATCCTGTAAAAAAGTCCTGAGGTTGGATACACCTATCGTAGAGACAAACCAGCAGATCCCCATTCACACCGCCGTAACACACCAGCTATAGCGTTGAAGTCTTATCCCCAGTAGGGATGTATCGCGCCATGGAAGCCGCTGGCACCTTTCGAGTTCTGATCGTCGAGGACGACCCGCGCATGCTGGATGTGCTGCGCCGGGGCCTGTGGGAGCACGGGCATACCGTGATGACAGCATCCGATGGCGCAGAAGGACTCGCCCTCGCGCAAAGCTATGAGTACGACATCGTGGTGCTCGATATCGGCCTGCCCACACGCAACGGATATGAGGTGGCAGCGAGCCTGCGCACCCAGCAGAACCATGCCGTCATCCTGATGCTGACGGCCTACGACCTGGAGGACGACATCATCCGCGGGCTCGACCTCGGAGCCGACGACTACATGACCAAGCCGTTCTCTTTCCCAGAGCTGCTCGCCCGCATCGCCGCCATCACCCGCCGCCGCCCTTCCGCCCCCAACAGCCTTCTCCAGATTGGCGACCTCGTTCTTGACAAACAAAAGCACACCATCTCACTCGCCCGCGCTCCCTTGTCTCTTACCCGCACAGAGTTCCTCCTGCTGGAGCGGCTTATGGAAGAGTCCGGCAGCGTCGTTGCCAGGAAGCAGCTCATCGAAAAAGTCTGGGGACCCGATGCAGAAGTAAGTCCAGGAGCGCTGGACACCTTCATCAACTCGCTGCGCGGCAAACTCGGCTATGCGGAACATCGCAGTCTGATCGGGACCGTTCGCGGCACAGGATACTTCCTCTCCAACGAGCCCTCCGCTGCGCTGAGAAGAGGCTCCGACGCGTGATACGTCCTCTCTCCATCCGGCTGCGCCTCTCGCTCTGGTTCTTCCTTATCTTCGCTGTCGCCATGTTCACGCTCTCTGCAACGTGCCTGTGGATGGTGCATCGCTGCATCCTGACCATCGAAACGACCGAGCTGCAGCAGCGCGTCCGCAGCATCCAGCGTTTTCTCGAGGCGCAGCCACCGAACGAGCCCATCGGCACACTGCGCGAGTCCATGGCCTCAACCTACGACGTTACGCATGGCAGCAAGTGGCTGCAGGTCATCGGCCAGGACGGCGATTGGATCTATCGCTCCAAAGCCATCACGGAGCTATATCCCCATCTTGCCTTACCCGCTGCTGTCCCAGCAGAGGGCACGTACTTCGAGTTCAGCGCCGAGTCGGTTCCCGTCTGGGCACTGATCAAGCCAATCACCGTTAAAGGGCGCAGCTACACAGTGCAGACCGGCACCTCGCTGAACAGCAAGCTCATCGTCTACAACGACTTTCGCCGCCAGTTGCTGATCCTTACGCCTACCGTCCTGCTGATCGCGCTGCTCGGCGGATGGTGGATGAGCCGCCAGGCCTTGAATCCCGTCGCAGCCATTGAGCTAGAAGCTCGGCACATCAACGACAAGAGCCTGAACTGGCGCCTCCCCGTATTAGAGACGCGCGATGAGCTCGCCAACCTGACCCAGACCCTCAACCAGATGCTCGACCGCATCGAGGCCGGCTATAAGAGCGTGCGTGAGTTTACCGCCAACGCCGCCCACGAACTGCGCTCGCCCATCTCGCTCGTCCGCGCCGAGGCCGAGGTCGCCCTCGCCTTTCCACGCACTGCCGTCGAATACAAAGATGTCTGCGAGCGCATACAGGCCGAGTCCGTCCGCATGAGCACGCTGATCGACAACCTGCTCTCGCTCGCGCGTGCCGATGCAAAAGCAGACGCCCTGCAGTTTGAAGCACTCGACCCCAACAAGCTCGTGAGAGAACTCGGCAGCAAGTGGGCCATGCTGATGCAGCAGCATGGCATCGCATTCGATGCCATGCCCGATGCCGCCGAAGCCGCTGTCCTCGGCGATCTGCCCAGCCTGCGGCGCCTGCTGACGATCCTGCTGGACAACGCCTGCAAATACACACCAGCAGGCGGCCATGTCGTTCTGAGAACCTATCTCAAAGACGATGCGGTCGTCTTTTCGGTCAGCGATACAGGCATTGGCATCGCCACAGAGATGCTGCCTTCCGTCTTCAAGAGGTTTTATCGCGGCACCACCTCTTCGCCGATTGCTCCAGGCGGAGCAGGTCTTGGGCTAGCACTCGCCGAAGCCCTGGCCGAACGCCATGGCACAACCATTCAGGTGCAGAGCACACCGCTGCAAGGAAGTTGTTTCTCGTTCAGCCTGTCAAAGTACGCCGCGATCCCCGGCGTGAAGAGAATAGTGCAAAGAGAAGCTGTATAAGCAGCTCCCCTGTACTCTTTAGCCGTTGCCGTTGCTTGTTTCTCGTCGTCATCCTCGAGAGAGCGTACCGAACGAAGGCCCCTCGCATTCCGCCCGCGCCACCCACCGAACTATTCCTCGGCTTCGATCCTATATAGACACCACTCTCTCTTCTCTCGGAATCCGAGATGTTCATAGAAAGCACGCGCCCCTGCATTGTCTCGAATCACGAATACATCGATACGCCTTCCCCTGTTCCGGGAGAGAACCTTCCGAAGTAATTCTGCGGCTACGCCCTGTCCACGAAACTCAGGATAGACCCAGAGATCGCCGATGTGAATCCCGGCTCGGCCCTCCCAGCTCGAATAGTTCTCGAACCAGGAGATAAAGCCGGCCAGTTGCATTGGTTCATGGCTTGCGATCTCTGCCACCGCGATGTTCAGTCGCGGCGCGGAACCGAAGACATCTCTTGCCAGGGTGCCGCCGTTCAACCGCGGAGCATGGTTCGCACCTTCAAACGCGGCCAACTCTGCAAGCATTGCCATGATCGCTGGCCCATCGCTGGGGTCGGCATCGCGAATGAGAATCATAGGTTTTCTCTCTCATCCCTCAACCAGGGTGAAACCCTCATCCACCCAGCCGGTGACGCCTCCAATCATCTCCTTTACCGGTCGACCTAGCTGCGAGATACGGATAGCAGCTTTGTTGGCCCCATTGCAGTGAGGGCCTGCACAGTAGACGACAAACACCGTCTCAGGCGAATAGCCCTTGAGGCTGTCTTCGGTAATCGTGAGCAGAGGAATATTGATCGCTCCAGGAACGTGTCCTTTGCTGTAAGCCTGCTGTCCGCGCACATCGAGAAGAGCGAAGTCGACCCTATCGGTGGCGAAGGAGGAGTACACATCCGAGCAATCTGTCTCGAAGGTGAGCCTTCTTGCAAAATGATCGAAAGCCGCCCCCGCTGGAGCCGGAGCGACTTCCAGCACACGACTGATTTGTCTCACGATTGGCTTCGTTGTTATGGCAACTTCTACTGGCGCATCATGGGTAACAGGCATTCTATGTTTCCTCTCTGCATGGAGTGGTGAAGAGTTGTTACATCTCGAGAATGCGGTGTGCATGAGAATCTTGCCAGTGGCTCAAATGCCAATTACCGTAAAGAATGTGACAAATCCCCAAAATGCGAAAAAGCCCCCTCCCGCGCCTCCCAAGATAGCCGTGCTCGCATACGAAGGCCTCTGCACCTTTGAATTCGGCATCGCCGTTGAGCTCTTCGGGCTGCCGCGTCCTGAACTCGAACGCTGGTATGCCTTTGAAGTCTGCGGGCTGGAAAAAGGCCCCTTGCGTGCCACGGGAGGCGTGAGTGTCATGCCGCGGATAGGTCTCAGCGGCATGCTGCATGCCGACACCATCCTCATCCCCGGGTGGCGTAATCCGGATGAGCCACCACCACCCCGTCTTATCCGCACACTTCTCGCAGCGCATAAACGGGGAGCGCGGCTTGTGTCCATTTGTTCCGGAATCTTTGTGTTGGCCGCCACTGGGCTTTTGGACGGCAGGCGCGCAACAACCCATTGGAAATATGTCGCCAAACTGGCATCAGCTTTTCCTTCCATTCAGATTCAAGCCGATGTACTTTATGTCGATGAAGGAGACATCCTCACCTCCGCAGGCAGCGCAGCGGGAATCGACCTTTGCCTGCACATCATCCGTAAAGACTTTGGCACACTGATAGCCAATAAAGTCGCCCGAAGGTTGGTCGTCTCTCCCCATCGCGAGGGCGGGCAGGCGCAGTTTATCGAGACACCAGTCGGCGAAACGTCGAGTCCCTGGCTTTCGAACTTGCTGGAGTGGATTCAGAACAGGCTGCACGACAACATCACCGTCGAGGAGCTTGCCGACCATGCCCGGATGAGCAAGCGGACATTGACTCGCCGCTTCGCTGCCTCAACAGGCAGCAGCCCACTCGAGTGGGTCACGTCCTTGCGTATCAGACGAGCGAAGGATCTGCTCGAGACAACAGCGCTCTCCGTAGAGGAGGTTGCGGATCGTTGCGGATTTGGATCTGCCCCTACGCTTCGTCATCACTTTCGCACTCGAGTCAGGCTTACTCCAAACGGCTATCGTGCATGCTTTCAGCGATCTGAAGCAAAACATTAGTCCTTCGCGAATGATCTGGGCACCCGCCACCTTGATTTATTCAGTTCGCAACGCCTTCATGGGGTCGACATACATGGCGCGGCGCGCTGGAATATAGCAGGCCAGCATCGCAATCGCTGCAAGAAGGACGGAGACACTCAAATATGTCGCTGGATCAGTCGCGCTGACTACGATCATGCTGCCCAGAAGATGAGCGATGGCGAACGCTCCGGCCAGACCAAGCGCCAGGCCAATCCCGACGATCCAGAGGCCCTGCCTGTAAACGATCCTCAGGATATCCCCCCGCCGTGCTCCCAGCGCCATCCGAATACCGATCTCGGCAGTTCTCCGGCTAACAACATACGAAAGCACACCGTAAACACCTACGATGGCGAGGATGAGCCCCAAGGTTCCCATGATCCCAGCCAGGCCGGCTGCCACCTGAAAGATAAGCAGGCCATTAGGAGAATAGAGAGCTTCATGCAAAGTCTTTACCTCAAACACAGGCAGCGCGGGCGCCATATTGTGGATGGAACGTTCGACCTCGGAGATGAACTCTAAAGGATCTCCTGCGGTGCGTATCTCGAGCGTGTTCAAAGAATTCCCGATGTAGTGCTGCCGGAAAGGCACATAGAAATATGGGTCGATGGGCCCGGAGAATCCCTGGTAACGGACATCATGCACCACACCGATCACCTCTATCGGATGCGTCAGATCGCTGCCCGTAGAGAACTGTCTCCCGATCGGATCCTGATTCGGCCAATACTTTTTTGCCATAGCCTCGCTGACGATGCCCACGTAGAGGCTGCTCTCCTTATCCGCATCCGTGAACACACGACCCTCGACCAGCGAGATCTGCAAGGTACGGAAATAATCCTTGCCGATCACGTTGTAGCCCATACTGGGTGCAGCCTGCCCTGCCGGAAGCTGATAGCCGCTGACGCTGACCGTATCGAAACCATTGCCGATCAACCCCATCGGGGTCGATCCGGCTATCGTGGTCGCCTCAACGCCAGGGAGAGTGCGGATGCGCTCGAGCAGTTCCTGATAGAAGTCGCGAGTCTGGGCATCCTTATAGCCAATCTCGCTGGGGTCCATAGTGAGCAGGAGCACATTCTCAGAATTGAAACCCAGGTTCGCGTGTGCGCTCTTCTCCAGGCTGCGCGTAAAGAGGGCCGCGATGATTAAGAGCATCAGCGCGCTGCCCACTTGCAAAATGACAAGCGCGTCACGAAATCTGCTGCTGCCTCCGGTAACGCCACGACCGCCTTCCCGCAGGATCAGATTCAGATTGGCGCGCGCCAGACGAATTGCCGGAACAATGCCGACCACAATACCGGCCAGCAGGGCGAGCGTCACCGAGAAGACGAGGACGTGCGAGTCGAAGCCGAAATCGAAATGCACCGGTAGATCGGTGTTCAGGTTCACAGAACTCAGCATCGAACTGCCCCATGCGCCCAGGCCAATGCCGGCTATGCCGCCCAGCAGCGCCAGCAGAATGCTCTCTGTCATCATCTGGCGAATCAGTCGAGAGCGTTGTGCGCCCAGCGCAGAACGAATCACCATCTCGCGTTCGCGCACGCTCGCGCGCACCAACAGGAGATTGGCAACGTTCACGCAGGCCAGCAGCAGAACCAGACCCGCAAGCCCGAGGAAAAATGCGGACGCCATATCGACGCCCCGGGAATCCAGATCCCCTAGTCTTCCCGCATAGAGAGGAAACGTTCGTAACGCTGCGTCCTTTTCGCTATCGGGGTGCTCGACGGCCAGCCGGCGCGCAATGACAGCCAGCGACGCGTCCGCCTGCTGTCGCGAGACACCAGGCTGCAGGCGGCCCCAGAGATGCATGTTGCGGTTGTCTTCTTTGTTGATGTTGGCCAGCGGTTGATTGTCGACAGGCACAATCATCGCCGCCGGCAGATAGACCTGCGTCTGTGGCGCGGTCACGAGCCCGCGAAAGTTGCGGGGAGCTACACCAATGACCGTCACCGGATAACTGTTCACCGCGACCTGCCGCCCGATAATATTCGGATCTCCCGCGAAATGCTCCTTCCAATACTGATAGCTCAATACCATCACCGGATCGGAACCGGGGGTGACACCTTCCGAATGACGAAAGAATCGTCCCAGAAGAGGCTCTACGCCAAGCGCCTGAAAGTAGTTGCCCGTCACATAACTGGTAAGTATTCGGTCCGGCTTGCTCCCCTGCGCACTCAGGCCATCTAAACTAATGCGTTCGCCGATGACTTCGGAGAAGACCTTCGATGTCCCATCCCGCAGCTCTCGATACTCCGGCATCGACAGGCTCGGTTGCCAGGAATTGCCCTTCTGCTCGAACCCCATCTCGACAACTCTGCCTTCGTCTCGTATGTGCAGAGAACTGAAGAAGAGACCGTTGGTAATACTGAAGATGGCTGTGTTCACCCCTATCCCCAACGCGAGAGTGAGAATGGCGATCGTGGCAAAACCACGACTGCGGAACAGTTGCCGCGCAGCATAACGAAGGTCCCGGCCCAGATTCTCAATCAGAACAAAGCTGTTCATCTGCCAAATCTCCTCGCGAACTACGGTCGGATTTCCGAATTTAATGTAGGCCTGCCGCCGCGCCTCCTGCGGCGTCAGGCCACGCGCTCTGTTGGCCTCGATCTCTTCCGCCAGATGCGCCTCGACTTCGCGCACGCGTTCCTCGTCCCAGCGGCGGCGGTGCAGGAAGCGGCGCAAGCTCATCGGGACTTCCTCATTTCTGCACAGCCGTCCGGGTAACGTTTTGCATCACGCTTCCGATGGCCTTCACCATGGACTGCCAACGGTTGGCCTCTACCGTAAGCTGTTTGCGCCCCGCAGCTGTGAGCCGGTAAAAGCGCGCCTTCCGATTGTTCTCGCTGACTCCCCAATACGAGGAGACCCAGCCCCGATCCTCCAAACGATGAAGCGCTGGATAAAGCGACCCCTGCTCAATCTGCAGCACCTCATCCGACCTCTGCTCGATCACATGCGCGATCGTGTGCCCGTGCGCCGGCCCCAGCACCAGCGTTTGCAGCACGAGCATGTCCAGCGTGCCGAGCAGCAACTCCTGCTCCTTCTTCGATCTGACCATCCATCCCCCATAGAACGTCTACTGGAGATGACAATACACCAATAGACGATCTATGGGAAAGAAAAATATTTCAGGGGTTCGATACGCAAGAGGGTGTCCCCCGAAAGCTTGGAGCACGTCATCAAATACATAGGCTGGCAGCGTGCAAACACTACGCTGTCGCAAGGAGCGGGAGAGCCTGGTTTCAAGTCGTTACGCCATTCGGCTTTACCACCCAGCGAGCAAAGGCGCCGCCTGACTCCCAACAGGTCAGCGCGCTGTCGAACTTTCCACGCCAAACGGCATCGTCTGGCGAAACATCTTGATCGCCCGCTTCAACTCCGGTAGCGTAGCGCCAGTTGCAGCCTGATGAGCAAGACCGGACATAATGATCGCAAGATAGCGCGCAAAGGCCTCTGGCGTGATTTGCTTCGGGAGATCGCCCTCTGCGCGCGCGCGTTGCGCCCGCTTGCGAAACTGTTCCAGCCCCCAGGCACGCCAGTCCATCAACGCGTGCTTAATAGACTCCGCTTCGTCGCTCACAGCAAGGTTCTGAATCGAAAGGCACGCTTCCGGATGGCTCTTGTCTGTCCAAAAGCGGATAGCTGCATTGAAAAGTTCGTCGACGAACTCGCGCAGTGTTGGCTTTTCCAGTGCCTTAGGTAGAAACGAAAGATGAGTCACCGAATAACACTGCAAGGCTTTCAGGAAGAGCGCTTCCTTATCTCCCAACGTCAAATACATGCTCTTTCGATCAATGCCCATCGCCTCGGTCAGATCGCGGAGCGAAGCCCCCTCGTAACCCTTATCCCAGAAGACACGCATAGCGGCTTCCACCGCCTTCTCCTCGTTGAATTTGCGAGGGCGGCCCAGCTTGGGACGAGTGTCGGTTTCCGTAGCCATACTTATCCGATGCGTCAGAACCAGATTTGATCCCAGTCCCGAGATGCGCACATCAAGCATAGCCGAAGCTACAGAGACTTCCGTCAATGCCAGGCGTGGGACCTCGGATGTGACGACTTTGCTGAGAGTCTCAAATTATTACACCATATGGTGAATAATTAAGAATCGGCCTTGCAACCCAATTCATCTGTTTGGTCATACCGCCCACACAGTGTGGTGCGTTTCATCGAATTCGAACGTCGAAAGGAACAAAGTATGGCGAAATTGGAAGGCAAGGTTGCAGTAATCACAGGCGGAACGTCAGGCATGGCGCTGGCGACTGCCAGGCTGTTCGTGGAAGAGGGGGCGTATGTGTTCATTACAGGGCGACGTCAGGAACAGTTGGATAAAGCGATCAACGAAATCGGCAAGAACGTAACGGGGGTCCAGGGCGATGCCGGAAATCTGGCTGATCTCGACCGCCTGTTTGACACGGTCAAGAAGGAGAAAGGTCACTTCGACATCCTGTTTGCTAGTGCAGGCATTGGCGATCTGAACACGCCTCTCGTGGCCGCTACTGAAAAATACTTTGACGACCTATTCGCGGTGAATGTCCGAGGAACATTCTTCACGGCGCAGAAGGCCCTTCCCTTGCTCCGTGATGGAGGATCGATCATTCTCAACACTTCCATCGCAAACGTTATGGGCCAACCCGGAGCAAGTGTCTACAGCGCATCGAAGGCGGCGGTTCGCTCCTTTGCCCGCACCTGGACCAATGAGCTCAAAGATCGAAAGATTCGTGTGAACGCTCTATCACCCGGAGCGATCGGTGATACTGGCAGCTTCGAACACATTCCCGCGGAGATGCAATCTTTCATCATCAGCCAGACTCCTGTGGGCCGGCTCGGACTGTCCAGGGAAATCGCAACGACGGCACTCTTTCTCGCGTCCGATGATTCAAGCTTCGTGACAGGCAGCGAAATCTCCGTCGACGGGGGCATGGCTCAGGTCTAAAGCTGTTTTCACAGTAGGTGTAGTGCCGGGTGCCCCATTCATGCGCGTTCTTTGCACATGAATGGGTAGCCCCTCTCTCGCCACCCAAAGGATTCGAGGTACGAGTGGGCTATCACCTATCTTGAGAACAACGATCCAGATAAACGAATTGGCGAACTCACATCGCAAGCTGACCATAGACCAATTCATACATCGATTATATTGCGCCCCTTTGACATTCTAGGAGAAGGTAATTACTCTCCTAGTCATACTAGGGGTGGGAGAATGGGAAAGCAAAACGATCTCTTACAGGGAACGCTGGACATGATGGTGCTGAAAGCTGTCTCACTGGGACCGCTGCACGGCTACGGCGTACTACAACGTATTCAGCAGATCTCCGGAGACAGGCTGGAGATTCAGCAAGGGTCGCTCTATCCTGCGCTCTATAGGCTTGAACATGAAGGCTGGATTACGGGGGAGTGGGGCCAGAGCGAGAACAATCGCAAAGCGAAATACTATCGCCTCTCCGCATCCGGTCGGCGGCGCCTCCATGCCGAAACCGAAAAATGGAATCACATGTCGGACGCGATTGGAGCGATTCTCCGCGCCACTCCGGAGGAGATATGAGTCTAGTGAGCCGTTTCTCTACATGGTGGAAGGCCGCCACACGCGCAAGGCAACTCGACAGTGAAATTGAGGACGAGCTCGCCTTCCACGTCGAGAACCGCGTCGAGGATCTGATACGCAATGGACTACCGCGGAAAGAAGCCCTCCGGCAAGCACGCTTCGAGATGGGGAGCTTGTCCGCGCAAAAAGAGAATTGCCGCTCCGCCTGGGGAACACGCATCTGGGATGAACTGCGTTCCGACCTTCGCTATGGCTGCCGCATGCTGATCAAAAACCCCGGCTTTGCTGCAATCGCCATCGGATCGCTCACTCTGGGCATCGGGGCCAACACCATTATCTTCACTCTCGCCAAACAGGTGATGCTGGATCGATTGGGTGTTGAGCATCCCGAGCAGCTTAGGCTCTTCGGCTGGTCGCAAAACGAGAAGAGCGGTGCCGTGCATTGGGATTGGGGCATCGACGTCGATACTCCCACAGGAAAGAATATAGACACCTCTTTCTCTTATCCCATCTATCAGCAACTGAGACGGCAAAACCGCGAGATGGAAGACATCTTCGCCTTTAAGGACTTTGGAAGAACGACAGCCACCATCGATGGTCAATCAGAGACTGTAGAAGCAGGGTTGGTATCGGGCAACTATTACAAGGCGCTTGGGGTGAAGCCTGAACTGGGACGCGGCATTCAAGACTCAGACGATGGCGCCGTCGGCAGTGGCCCTGTCGCAGTCATTAGCGACAGCCTGTGGTCACGCCGCTTTGGACGCTCTCCATCTGTTATTGGAAAGACCCTTGAACTGAACCTGGTTCCCGTCACGATCGTTGGCGTAAATCCTCCGTCATTTACTGGCGCAGAGAGTGTTCAAATCTCACCCGATATATTCTGCCCTTTCAGCATGCAGCCTATTGCATTCCAACGATATGGTCCGTCTCTCCTCGCGAGCACCACTAACTGGTGGGTTGTCGTTATGGGAAGAGTGAAACCCGGCGCCAATGAAGCAGCCGCGAGCGCTTCGTTTGATGTTGCTCTCAGTAACGCCGTCAAAGCAACGATGACGCTGACGAAGGATGCGACCATGCCACGCTTCGACTGGGTCGATGGAAGCCGTGGTCTGAACGAGATAGGACGGCAGTTTGCCAAACCTATCTATGTTCTCCTAGCGCTCACCGGATTTGTTTTGTTGTTGGCATGCGCCAATCTTGCGAACCTGCTTCTGGCTCGTTCCAGCGCACGTCAACGCGAGATGAGCGTGCGACTCGCACTCGGTGCCGGGCGAGGACGCATACTCCGGCAGATGCTTACTGAAAGCCTGCTGCTCTCCGCCATGGGCGGAATCGGAGGACTTCTTCTTGGCTATCTCGGGCGTAACGTGATCCCCGATCTGCTCTCCAGCTCCTGGTCGACAACAAAGATCGTGAATCATCTCGACTGGCAGATATTCGGCTATACGACGGCAATCTCTGTCTTGACGGGGTTGCTCTTTGGTATGGCTCCGGCATGGCAGGCGGCAGGCACGCAGGCCAGTTCCGCGATGAAAGAGGCTGCGCAAAACGTCACGCAGCGCAGACGAGGCTTTGCCGGTAAGACCCTTGTCGTCCTTCAGATTTCGCTCTCCGTCATCCTTGTCGTCGGTGCCGGGCTCTTCACCCGAACGCTGTCAAACCTCAGCAAAGTCCATCTCGGGTTCAACCCCGCAAATATCCTGCTCTTCGATATTCAACAGCCGAACACTCGCTATCCAGCACCGAAAGACATCGAACTCCACCGCGAGTTGGAAGAAAAGCTCTCTCAGATTCCTGGTGTCGATTCACTGACGCTCTCCCAGGCGACTTTGGTCTCCGGCACACGCTGGTCGTATGACTTTACTCCGGCAGGACAGTCCACAAAAGACGCTGACAAGGTTTCGGCAAACTTCAACGCAGTCGGCGCTCACTTCTTTTCTACCTTTGGAATACCTGTGCTTGCGGGTCGAGGTTTCACAAGCGGCGACACGTCCACGTCCAAGAAAGTCGCCATCGTCAATCAACAGCTGGTAAAGAAGTTCTTTGCCGGAGCAAATCCCATCGGAAAGACATTCACCAGCGGCATACCCCATAGCGTGCCGACTGAGATTGTAGGAGTTGTTGCGGATACAAAATACACCAGTGTCAGGCAAGAACCGCCAGCAACCTTCTATGAGCCATATGTCCAACTGGACAATCTCGAAAGCGGTGTGACCTACGAGGTCCACACACACATGCAGACCGCAGCGATCGTCCCCATGCTGCGTAACGCGATTCAATCAGTCGACAAGAACCTTCCCTTGATGGATATCCGCACGCAGCAGGAGCAAATTGATGACACCACCATGCAGGAGCGTATCTTCGCCGCTCTTACCGGAGGCTTTGGCGTGTTGGCGGTGGTCCTTGCGTGCATCGGAATCTACGGCATTATGGCGTATACCGTTTCGCGGCGCACCAATGAGATCGGCATCCGCATGGCGCTTGGAGCCCAGGCCGGGCAGGTGCTTCGCATGATTCTGGGAGAGGCTTCGTCGCTCACGATAGTCGGTGTGCTTGCTGGACTTGGAATCGCTGCCGCTATGGGACGCCTGGTTACGAGTATGCTCTTTGGTCTCACATCGTGGGACCCGCTTACACTGGCGACAGCTGCTCTGTTGCTCGTTTCCGTGGCACTGGGAGCCAGTTGGATTCCCGCCCGCCGCGCCGCACACGTTGATCCAATCAAGGCATTGCGACACGAATGAGGGACCTGGTGTTTTTGCACACACGAGCGAAACTTTGATCACCTAGTCGCCACCGAACTCAACCATCAGATGCTCCGGCGCGAGAGCCCGCAGGAAGTCCGCAGCATCAAACGCCTCACCCGGCGCAAGAGCACCTTTGCCGCGAACTCGCCCGTCGAGAATCCGCTCGACGGCTTCAACCACGAGTGGTGCCGTGAATCCATAGATATCGCGCCCCTGCGCAACCGCTCGGCGAACCCTGTCCCCCTTCCGGACAACAACCTCAACCAGGAAGGTCTGCGCCGACCGTCCACTCTCATCGGCAGCAACCGGTGGTGGAGTCGCGGAATCCCGAAGTTCGCGCAGCGGCGTGTTGTTGAGATACGTGCGAAGGCTCGCCACCCGCACGTGGCGCGCAATCACCGGAACCTCGGACAACGGAACCTCCGTGACATCCTGTCGCCCAAACGGCTCACGAAACTCCCAGAACGTCTGCGGCGCGGGCTGCTCCAGCGGTACAAGCTTTCCGCCTTCTACCACTAGCCGCGGAGCCGTGTTTCGCTCGCCGGTAATCCGCGTGCCCTGCGTCGGACGCCAGCTATCCAGCGCAATCCCAACCCGGATCTCGTCAGCTGCCGCCCAGTCCCCCATCGCGGCTGTGGCCAGCAGATCGGCAAAGCCTCCATAAAACCCCATCGCCGGAATCACCAACACTCCAGCCGCTGTTGCAACAGCACCGAAGCGGTCGAACGTGGTTTGAGCGCTCAACTGCTCGGCCGTAACATCCAGATAGTGCATGTGGGCGCGCATCGCCGCTGCCGCAACGACATCGGCCGTGTCCAGAAACGGGCCCGCGCAGTTGATGACCGCAGCAGCACCGGCCAGAGCGCGGTCGAGCGAAGCAGGATCGTCGAGAGAAGCGGTCCTGACCGTGACGCCACGCTCCTCAAATCCCAACTCCGCCATCTTCGCGCTGTCGCGACCGATGGCTATGGGCGCGAACCCGCGGCGCAACAGCTCGGTAATCACGAAACGTCCCGTGTGTCCCGACGCCCCAACAACTGCAACCGCCCGGCCTTTTCCCGGTGTTTCTGCCTGAGTCATCATCTTCCTCCTATGGATACAGACCTGTCTGTTTCATGTAGAGTACATACAGGTCTGTAGCGCGTCAAGGTCGCGCAGCTACAAATTTGCATAATTGCCCCGACGCGCCACATCCAAGCCAGATGAGAGGTGACATCCAGCACATGAAACGTAGAGAGTTTGTGAAATCCGCAGCTTCCGTCATGGCAACAGCGGCAATCGGGAAGCACGTCTTTGCGCAACAAACAGAGACGATCGACGCAGCGTGGTACACCCAAAACCGCAAGTTCGCGCAACTCCCCATCGCACGCGTGGCCTATGTAGAGCGAGGCTCAGGCCCCGCCACCGCGCTCTTCGTCCACGGCTTCCCGCTCAACAGCTATCAGTGGAGAGGCGCGCTCGAACGGCTCAGCCAATATCGTCACTGCCTTGCACCCGATGTGATGGGGCTCGGCTTCACCGAAGCCCCCGACACGCAAACGATCACGCCCGCCACACAAGTCGAGATGCTGGCAGCCTTGCTCGATCGCCTCAAGATCCATGCCGTCGACCTCGTAGGCAGCGACAGCGGCGGACTCGTCTCCCAGCTCTTCGTCACGACCTACCCGCATCGCGTACGTACGTTGTTGCTGACCAACTGCGATGTGGATACGAACAATCCTCCGGCGGGGTTTGTGCCGCTGATCAACCTGGCGAAAAAGGGCCTGTTTGTAAAGGGTGTGCTGGTGCCGGAGATTGCCGACAAGAATCTCGCGCGGTCTCCGAAGGGCCTGGGTGGTGTCTACACCTATCCTGACAAGCTGACAGACGAGACGCTCGACATCTATCTCAAGCCGCTGGCTTCAAGCGATCTTAGAATGCGGCAGGCCGATGAGTATGCCATTGCGCTTGGCGAAAATGTGCTCGTACCCATCCGCGAAAAACTACATCACTGGAAACGCCCTGCGCGTATGGTGTGGGGCCTGAAAGATACGCTCTTCCCCGTGCAGGGAGCCGAGTGGCTCGACAAGACTTTGCCAGGCTCACGCGGCATCCGCCGTGTAGACGATGCCAAGCTCTTCTTCCCGGAAGAGATGCCGGACTTAATCGCGGAAGAAGCGGTGAAGCTGTGGGATGTGAAGGCATAGCGTTCCAGCAACAGGGCCAGAGACTCAGCACAGAGGAGAGACCCTGGCCCGTTTCTATAAAAAAATAAGATATTCCCTCAAAAAGTTCAGCCAAGAAGTCCACTCAGGAGGTTCGAGAATGCCAGGAAATCCCAAAAACGCCAACATTAGCGAGGCGCACGGCAACTCCGCCGAGGTGAGGGACCGTATCCTCCGCACAGCCTCGACACTCTTCTATCAACGAGGCGTGCGCGCCGTCGGCGTGGACCTCGTCGTCGAAGAGGCGGGAGTCGCCAAGACCAGCCTCTATCGCCACTTCCGCACCAAGGACGACCTCATCGCTGCCTTCCTCCTGGGTGAAGACGAGGACTTCTGGAATCACTGGAACTCTGTAACAGAACGCCACAAGACCGATCCTGCCGCGGAACTGGAAGCGCACCTCGATTGGATCGCCGAACGCGTCGGTCGCCCCAACTATCGCGGCTGCCCCCAACTCAACGTCGCCGCGGAGTTTCCGGACTCCGACCACCCCGCTCGCAAAGTAGCCAAGGCTCACAAACAGGAACTCCGGCAGCGCCTCAAGGGAATCGCCGAGCGGCTACGCGTCAAACGCCCCGACGAACTCGCTGGACAGTTGTCACTGCTCATCAACGGAGCCTTCGTAAGTTCGCAGGTCTTTTCTCCCGGCGAAGCACGTCCCCTCCTGCAGGCCACCGCACACGCTCTGCTGACTGCCGCTCGTAAGCAATAGATCGAGCCGCACCAATGCTCTTGTATTGATTTGTATTTCAGTTACCGTAAATTCGTCATCCCGAGCGAAGCGTCCCAGCATTTGGGGACGCGAAGTCGAAGGACCCCGAAGAGCTCTGTTTGCCGATACAGCCTGAACCGTTTCAAGCACCAAACTCTTGCTGCTCTTGCAACCAGGGGTGTACGGGTCGCCTAAGTAATGACGCCAGCGCGCGACGACGTTGCACCAACCTCTAAAAATTGCGCCTCTGTGCTTTACGCAAACAACCGTTGCGACATCTCATATTCGAACAGCTCCGGATCATTCGGATACGGTTCCGTATGGCCGGTCATGCTGAATCCATTGCGTTCGTAGAATTTAATCGCACTGAGGTTCTCGCTGGTAACCATCAGTTGCAGCGTGTGAACTCCACGCATCTTGGACCATGATCGAATAGCGTCGATCAAGACCCCGCCTACACCTGTTCGTCGAGCAGACGGAGCAACCCACATGGAAACCAGCTCTGCCCGCCGGGGATCCTCCTGATCCATAAATGCGCCGGCGATGCCACAATAACTCCCGCTATCCACAGCCAGATAGCCCACCGATCTTTCCGTGTTCAGATTGGCCGTGCGCTGAACCCAATCAGCATCGGAGAACTGAGACTCCCGGGCATAGGTACTACCGAAGGCCCTGGGTGAATCCTGCAACGCCCAAAGCCGAGTCGTCTTGTACGCCAAAACATTAGCCTGAGTGATCTGTTCAAGAACTGGCATCGAAGGGGCCCCTACGGTCTATCCAGAAATTCTACTAAGCCACCTTCATAGAGAGTGCGATGTATATCCGGGTTGCATTGGGTTTGTTTTACAAGCCAATCCAACCTCAACACTGTCATCTCGACCGAAGGCGACGTTCTTTGTCGCCGCAGTGGAGAGACCCCTGTATTTTGCCTGGAGCGGCAATGCAGCTACAAGTAGCCACTATCTTCTCGCGACAACAACGGGCTGATAAAACGACGTCACCTCCGGCTCCAACCATTGGATATCCGCAAACCCAGCCCTCCGCAACGAAGCATTCAGATCTTCCCGCAGCAAAGCCTGATACCGCGAGACGAAATGCTTCACGACCCACCCGCCGTCGGTCTCAAGTGAAATATAGAGATGAACGTCATACTCCGTTCCCTCCCAATCCCAAACCTGATGGACGATCCGTCGGTCGCCATGTTCGCCAAAGAACGACGGCGCCTGCATAGCAGGACGTGTCTGGATCAGGCGGTCGTAGTCTCGCAGGGTTACTGCCAGAACGCCGTCAGGCCGCAACCTGTCCGCCATCTCCCGCAAAGCTCGATCGCGGTCTTCCCTAAGGAGCAGGTGCGGCAAAGCATTGTCCGCCGCTAGAACCGCATCGAAGTCCTGCGCGGGATGAGCGCTCAAATCACGCATATCCGCCACTTGAAACGGCACCTCGAGTCCCCGCAAGCGAGCCTCTCGTTCAGCCCGCGCAACAGAGGCCTGGCTCAGATCCGAGGCAACAAGATCATGCCCCCTTTGAGCCAGTCCAAGCGTCTGCGTTCCTATGCCGCACGCGCAATCCAGAACACGGGGAGCCCCGCAACCGGTATACCGCTCCAGGAGCGGTCCAAGGACAGCGGCCTGCCTCTCAATGCTCCGAGTCCAGTCCTCAAAGAGGAGGTGGTAGTACTCCGCAAGATCATCGTAGAAAGTATCCATCGTCGTCAGCAGGTGCTCTCCATTGTCCCCGATTTCAAGAAATCACCTCCACAATCCCCTTTCGAAAACCGGGTTTTAGAAGGTGTCCGACGAATCGACGACCGTTGTTTGTGTTCTTGTTTTTCGGAGTAGCAGCGGCCTTTAGGCCGCGGAAATAGGGCAAACCCTCTCTTGGGCTTTAGCCCTGGGCTTTTCGCTGGCATAAGCAAGAGACCCAACGCTAAAGCCCTCTCTCGCAGGACCTTGCTTCCGCGGCCTAAAGGCCGCTGCTACTCCCAAAGCAAGAACAATCACAACAACTCTGATGCGCCAGACACGCCCTACTCCCGCGTATCGATCCGCAACTCAACCGCCTCAGACCCTCGCAAAATACGAAAACGCTTGCTCCGAGGCCTTTGCCGATTCAACGCCTTGCGCAGTTCCATGGTGGAACTCACCGGCTCGTCCTCTACCGCGCAGATCAGATCACCCTTCTGAAATCCCGCTTCTTCGGCACGCCCTCCAGACTCGACGGAGTGAACCAGAAGGCCGGCAACATCCGGCAGCCCGACGGCCCTGCGCTTCGCCAGCGAAGCACGAGGATGAAGCACCACCATATCCAGATAGAGCTGGCGCCCCTCCGCAACGTCCTCCTCCAGAGCCGTCAGCCACTTTCGCAGCAGCTCCGTAAGCTCCGCCCTTTCCGCCAGGTTCAGTCCCCCCACAAGATTCGATTCATTGGCCAGATGCTCCGGGATGATCGCATCGAGCAGCTTGGAACCTTTCTCCGTAAGAATCACGAACACGGAGCGCCGGTCGTCCTCGACCTGCTCCCTCCTGACAAATCCCTCACGCTCCAGCGCATCGATGCGCAGGCTCATACTGCCGGAGGTGCGAAGAAGACTCCGCATGAGCTCTCGCTGCGTCATCCTGTAGGGTGGCCCTGCGCGGCGAAGCGTGGCGAGAACGTCAAAGGTCGGCCGCGAGATGCCGAACTCCTCGAACTTGCTCTCCAGCGCGCGATCCACATAAGCCATGATCCGCCCCGCCCGCCCGATGATCTCCACCGGCGACAGATCGTACTCCGGCCGCTCGCGCTTCCAATTCGCGATCACGGTGTCGATGTGGTCCGGGCTTCGCACTCTTCGTAATGTGGACCGAATTGTTCGCTTCGTCAAAAACATCTTTATTTCAATTTGCTTTATATAAAGCAAATTGCTATAGTTCCGCTAACTCAAAGCCGTCCTTCGTGACGGCGGACCCGGAGGTCCTCTTTTGAAGGTGATTGCGTATGACCGGTTTCGGCCAGGGGTAACGATGGAGCAGATCACTCCCTATCTGCCCGAAGAGGTTTCGAACGTCTGGCGGCTTTGGAAGGCGGGCATTGTGCGGGAAAACTACGCACGAGCCGATGAACCTGGGGTTGTTATTATCTTTGAGGTACCGGACGTCGAGACGGCGCGCACGTACACACAGGACTTCCCGCTTAGCAAGGCTGGATTGCTCGAATGGTTCTTCATCGCAGTCCAGGTCCCTCTGCCGATCGAGACGCTCTTTCGCGAAGGGCTCGACCTCAACCCTCCTTACGACCGCACGTTTAAGGAAGCGAAGTCAGAGGCTGCTGCATGAAGGATGCTTTTGGGCTCTCCGTACCGGAAGGATTGAAAGAGGTCTGCGATCCCTCCCGCTGTGCTCTGATTCTCTACGACATGCAGAACGGCATCGTGCCGCAGATCGCCGAGGGCCAAACCGTCCTGAAGCGTTGCGAGCAGTTGCTGTCCGCAGCACGCACTGCGGGGTTCCGTATCTTTTTTACCCGGCATCTCTTTCTGCCGAACCGCGCAACCGGTGTGGGGCAGTTGCGCAGGGCTATGGTCTGGCAGCGACAGAGCGATCCGGCAAAGACCAGGCCTTTTATCACTCAGGGTTCGACAGCCTGGCAGATTGTGCCCGAGCTTGCGCCGCAGGAAGATGAGGTCGTCATCGACAAGATCACCATGTCGGCCTTCGAGGGCACCTTCCTCAACATCGCCCTGAGAGACGCCCAGCTTGAGGCATTCATCATCGCCGGAATCGCGCTCGAGGTCGGCATCGAACCCACCGTCAGGCAGGGCTTGGACCTGAACTATCTGCCTATCGTGGTAACCGACGCCTGCGGCTCGAAGACGGCCGAGGTCAAAGAGCGTTCGCTGGCCACCCTCACGGATACGGGCGAAGTAATGACCTGCGATACGACCGAACTCTTGGCTGCCATGCAGCATTAACCCCTTCCACTCACGTATCTTGGGGGCGTGGACTCTGCTTCAACCCAACCCGTCGAGCTTGGCTCCCCGGTGGGGACGCCGGTGGCTTTGCCGCCCGCGTCTACGGGGGTGGAGATCCCTGCCGCGCTGCTCGACACGCTCTGGAGTGAGGCAGAGGCTGGGAGCCTCGAACTCAGCAGAGAGGCGTTTGCCCAGAAGTTGAGGGCCGTCGGCGCCAAATACAACTGCGGGCTGGCTCCTGGGCAACGGCCTTCCCCCACGCAGGTAGAAACCTTCTATCGCGCGCTGCAACTTCGCGAGTTGGCACTGGCACATGCCTGCGCGCTGGGACGGGAGGCGGCGTGGGAGCAGTTTCTACAGCGCTTTCGGGCGCCGCTTATCCAGGCCGCCATCGCCATCACCGGATCGTCCTCCCTGGGGCAGGACCTCGCCGATTCCCTCTACTCCGAGCTCTTTGGCCTGACCGAACGCGATGGCCAGCGCCGCTCGCCGCTGGCTTCGTACTCCGGCAGGGGATCGCTGATGGGGTGGCTGCGCACGACGCTCGCCCAGCGTCACGTGGACCACCACCGGCGCACGCGGCGGGAGACACCGCTGGAAGACACCGACGTTGCCGCCACCCCCTCGGCCCCAACGCCCACCACCGAGGCGCTCTCCAGGCTGGGCGAATCACTGGCCGAGACGCTGCGCGCTCTGGCCCCGGAAGATCGCTTCCTTCTAGCCACCTACTTTCTAGACCAGCGAACTCTTCTAGAAATCTCGCAACTCATTTGTATTCATGAGTCTACAGTAAGCCGCAAGCTGAAACACCTGACCGCTGGCCTGCACCGGCAGCTCCTAAAACGCCTGCAAGCCTCAGGCATGAGCAAGCGTGCCGCCGACGAAGCCCTGGGGACCGACCCCCGCGACCTCGACCTCAATCTACGCAATTTACTGCAAGCTCCAACAGTTGAAGCGTTCTCTAATCAGGCAAAGTCTTCAGGCACAAAGCAAACATGAACGATCTTCTCCAACCCGGCCAGCACCTGGATCCAGACCAGCTCAATGCCTTCGTCGAAGGCGTGCTGCCTGAGCATGAACGGAGGGAGAGCCTCGCACATCTGGCCGACTGCGCGCACTGCCGGCAGATCGTGTTTCTAGCGCAACAGGCCCAGCAGGCTAACGAACCTGTACCGGTGAAAGCCGCTACTACATGGCGGGATTGGTTCAGATTCCATCCGCTGTCGATGCTCGGTGCGGCATCGGCAGCGCTGGCCTGCGCTCTGATCGTTACCGTGATGCTTCATCTGCACCACATCGCACCACCACCACCGCCTGCAACTGAGACCGCAAAAGTAGAACCAGTCCAGAGCCTTCCGCCAGTTGCTCCAAGAGAAGAAGCCCCGATTGCAATGCCCTCAGTCCCTGAACGGCCTGCAGCCAAAGCTATTCCACCACCTGCTCGACAAAGTCTTGCATTATCTGCGCCCCCCGCGAACCCAATCCAGGGCGGCGCTATTTTGGCGGACACGAGTACCAATGAAGACAATGCCAGAGTGACTACGCAACTGCGGCGCGCTGAGCCCACAGCACCAGCGCCGTCACCCGCAGCGCCATACATTCCATCGCCCAGTGCTGCCGACGCGCTCGCTGGGGCCTCGGTGGAGAACCTGCCAGCCAATGGGCGCGCCTTTCTCAGCAGGCGCACCGAAGTGACCGGTAGCATCACGCAGACGCTACAGGCAAAAGCCGGCCTTCGTCCTTTGCCCAGCAAACTGCCCATAGCCACAACCGCCTCCAGCGGTGCGTTGATTCTGGCTGCGGACTCGGTAGGGACGCTGTTTGTTAGCAAGAATGACGGTGAGCCTTGGCAAGCCGTCGAACAGCAGTGGCAGGGAAAGGTGGTTCGACTAGCGCTTGCGCCACGGGCTATAGATCAGATTGCATCGCAGAAGCAGCAGACCGAGGCGAAGAACTCTACAGACAACCCCGCGGTTGCGCCTTCGAGCTTTCAACTCACAACAGAGGCAGGAGTGATCTGGATTAGTGAGGATGGGATGCACTGGCGTCAGCAGTAAGGATTCTCTGCGCTTCCCCATCTGGATACCTTATGAAGCTTCACTCGGTTCGCGCATCTGCAACAACAACAAGACGACCGCTTCTATTACAAACATCCGGAACGCCGTCTCCTCGCCGTTCCATATCTTCGACTGCCACATCAGGAACCACTCGCCTCCGACGCAGACGAACGCAACGAACCAAAGAAGCATGCCCGCCGTAAGCGCTGCAATACCCACACGCTTCGAACGCTGAAAGACGGGCTCCGGTGCGTTGCGCGCGCGGAAGAGAGCAAGCGCTCCCCAACAACACAGCACTGCATTCAAGGCCTCATATGCAATGATGCCGAGATAGAAGGCCAGATAAATCGCCGGTTGGCCAATGGCCCTCCACATCCCATGATTGCCTGGAAAAGTGGAGTCCATCGCCAGCACATGCCGCACATACTGATAGTTGGAGCCGAAATCGGTCGCGTTGTTAAACACAACCAGCACAAAGTACAACCCAACCACAGCCAGCAATAGAATCTTCGACCAACGGGCAACGATCTGTTCGGTCATGCGCTATCGTAGCCGATCCAGATGCTAAAGTAGCAATCAACATGGACCCTCACGCTGCCCTTGCACAGCTTAGCCTGGAGCTGCCCGCGCCGCCCGCGCCTGGCGGAAACTACTGTTCCGCGAAGACCTCGGGTAACCTTGTCTTCCTCGCCGGCGTCATCTCGCAGACTGTGGATGGCATCATCACCGGAACGGTCGGTGCGGATCGCACGATCGAGGAAGGCTATGCTGCCGCACGCAGTTGCGCACTGCTGCAGCTGGCCGTGCTGGAAAAGCATCTTGGCTCGCTCACGAAGGTGCGCGGCATTCTCACGGTCAACGGCTACGTCAACTCTGTTACTGGATTTGCGGATTCTCCCAAGGTCATCAATGGAGCCTCCGATCTTTTTAAGTCCGTCTTCGGAGAGCCCGGCCGCCATGTGCGCGCCGCCATCGGTGTCAGTGGGCTGCCGCGACACGCGCTCGTCGAGCTGCAGATGACGGTCGAGATCTAAGTCATGGCCAACCACACGCTCCCCGCGGACCCCACACACTCACGCTGGAATGCCGAACTTGCACCTCGGCTCACCATCGACTCCGGTGACACCGTCCACTTCGAATGCCAGGACTCCAGCGGCGCGCAGGTGCATCCCGGCATGACCGTCGATGAGTTCAATGGCATCGACCGCGGACGCATTCACGCACTCACCGGCCCGGTTGCGATTCACGGCGCCATGCCCGGTGATGTGTTGCAAATTGACGTACTCGACCTGAAACACAGGGGCTGGGGCTGGTCTAGCGTCATTCCTGGGCTCGGTTTCCTGAAAGAACGCTTTGCCGAACCCTTTCTGTTTCACTGGCAGCTTGAGAAAAATGTCACACGTTCGCTTGCGCCAGCCATCGTTCCTCTGCGTCCGTTCTGTGGGATCATGGGCGTTGCCCCAGCGGAGCATGGCGAGTTTCGTACGCGGCCTCCCGGAGTTTTCGGTGGCAACATGGATGTGCGCGAGCTTGCGGCAGGTTCGAGGCTTTACCTGCCTGTGCAACAGCCCGGAGCGCTCTTCTCCTGTGGCGATGCACACGCCGCGCAGGGCGATGGCGAGGTCTGTATCAACGGTATCGAGTGCCCTGCTGATGTAACCCTGCGATTTCATCTTTATAAACAGCGGCCACTCGCTGGGCCTTTGGTGGAGTCCGCGCCCTCCGACGAGACGGGTTCGAGCTGGGTGGTCGTCGAATCTTCTACCGACACACTCAGCGCCGCTCGCGCGGCCACCGATCGCATGGTCGACCTACTCAGCGCGAACTGGGGCTTCGAGCCCGTGCATGCATACCTGCTGTGCAGCGTGGCGATGAAGCTGCAGATCAGCCAGGTAGTGAACGAGCCGATGATCACGGTCTCCGCAGCCATCGCAAAGAGCATCCTGCCCCAGCACAGCCTGTTTCTGTAACTTTCGGAGTGCCCATGACGATCAACGATCCTGCTACTACCGCCGAACTCCGCGAACTCTATCCACTCTACGAAGCCGCGCTCGTGAACAACGATGTTGAGACGCTGACGCAGATGTTCTGGGCGTCGTCGCACGCTATCCGCCTGGGGGCAGGAGAGAATCTCTACGGCGTCGATGAGATCGAAGCCTTCCGTAAAAGCCGTCCTGCCGTGAACCTCGCACGACGCATGGTGCGGCTTGAGATTGTCACGTTCGGCAACGACTACGGCAGCATTACGCTTGAGTTTGAGCGCGATGCTGCTGGTGGAGTGGTGCGCGGGCGCCAGAGTCAGGTATGGGTTCGACTGCCGGAGGGCTGGCGGATCGTTTCGGCACATGTCTCGGTGTTGCGGTAGGCCAATAGTGGAGGGCATCAGTTTCTGTGGCATTTCGGGGGAAAACCTGATGGGCCGAGTTTGGCACTCCTATTTGCGCGAATATCGCACAAATTTGATGCGCCACAACATCTTTCGTGGCCGCGTTGATTTTGGTCTCCACACTTTGGGGTGATGCACGCAAAAAGCGGGAGAAAGCAGGTTCCTCACTGCGCTCGGAATGACAAACCAGAAAAGCCAAAGCAAAGGCAAGAGCAAAAGCAAAGACAAAAACTAAGCTGTTGCATAGCTTCCTACCTCGACACCACTACCTCGATCTCTTCAACCCTCGCTGCAGTGAACTGCTCCTGCAATTCTTCACTCGACCCAAACACCAACCCAGGCACGAACCGCGTGCGTAGCTTAAACATCAGTTGCGACTCCGCGAATGGATACGGCGACAAACGAAAGCTGCGCTCCGCAATCCTCGTTACCTGTATCTCAGCAGCGCCGCCGTCGCGAGTACGCTGAGGCCATAAGAGCGTGGCCTTACCATCGAAGTCCACACAGCTTAGCAAGGAAAGATTGTCCGTCGCCTGTAACAGCCTGAAGTTCTCCGTTAGCGCCTCCCACGTGATCTGCTCGGGAGGCAGTTCGCTAGCTTCCACCAGCCGCTGTCGCAACTCGCGTTGCAGCGATGCCTGTTCCTCCAGAAATGCATCGAGCAGTGATAACTGCTCCGGCCGAATCGTGCTGCGGTCTGCGCGTGCAGAGAGTAGATTGTGCGTGTGCATGGAGATCAAGATCGCTGCATAGGGATCCTGTTGCGCCATGAACTGCACCGCGCTACGCCGCACTGCTAGATACGCATCAAGATCAATCTCCTCAAACGCCGAATATTTGCCTACCAACTCTCTGGAGAATGCCGAGGGCTTACCCTGTTTCATGATCAGCGGCTTCGCGTCGCGCGCTGCCCATCCGTCATCGTGCGCGAAGATGCCGCGCAGCACCTCTGCGCGCGGCTCTGGCGAACAGAAGATCTCGTTGCCCCACTTCGTTGCGAACTGACCCGCTAAGTCGGCGTGGTCGGGATGCGTCACCAACCACCAGCCTTCGTTCGTCTCCAACCGCAGCATGCGCTCTCCTTAAATTTGTTACGAACCACTCTGGCGAGCGGCAGACTCGTGCCAGTTGTGCAGCAGTAACCACTCGAAAAACATGACAAGAAAGAAAAACGTGAAACCGAGCGCAGTCGCTGCCATCACCAGCGCAAACAGATAGGCGGTCTGCAACTGCGCCATCGCATACAGGATGGAGTATCCGACGCCACCCTGCCCAACCTGACTGGAGCCCGCAAACAGCTCACCGGTGATTGCGCCAATCACCGCGATACCACTGGAGATACGAATGCCCACAAACAGATAGGGCAGCGAATGCGGAAGCCGCAACTTGCCCAGGATCTGGGCTTGTGATGCGTTGTGCATCAGGAACAACTGCACCAGATTCTCGTCGACACTGATGAGGCCCTGCGTAGTATTCGCGATGATGGACGCGAGACAGAAGATAAAGGCAATAAGGGTTACAGAAGATAGTCCCGGTCCTATCCACATGATAATGAGCGGTGCAATCGCCATGATGGGCACGGTCTGCAGCAGGATCGTGTACGGGAAAAAGGTACGGCGAATCCAGGGGGATCTCGCAAAGATGAGCGCTACCAATACCCCAATGACAATGCTTGCAAGAAGGCCGCCGACAGCTTCCTCCGTAGTGATGAGCAGAGACGCCCAAAGCTCCGGAAATCGCGTCACCGCTGTCTTTGCGACCTGCATCGGCGGAGGCACCATGTAGGGTGGCACCTTGAACACCCGTACGATCGCCCACCACACCAGCACTAACACCGCGAACACAATTGCGGCATTCAAGACCAACATCAAGCGCTGTTTCATAGGCGATGGGCCTCCCGCAGCAAACGCGATGTACGGTTCACCAGATCGTCGAACTCCTGGGATTCACGTGTGGCCTCGGTCCTTGGATAGGACAGGTTCACATCGAGGATGTGCGCCACACGACCAGGATGCGGAGCCAGTACGATCACCTTCGACGAAAGAAAGACGGCCTCCGCAACGGAGTGCGTAACGAAGAGGACTGTCCAGTTCTGCTCCTCGCGAAGTCTTAACAACGCTTCATTCATGCGGTCGCGTGTCATCTCGTCGAGCGCCGCAAAGGGTTCGTCCATCAGCAGCAATCGCGGCCTCGTGGCTAAGGCCCTTGCGATCGATACTCGCATCTTCATGCCACCGGAGAGCTGTCGTGGATAGTGCTTCGCCACATGCGACAAGCCCACAAGCTCCAGCAGCTTCTGCGTTATCTGCCTGCGCTCCGGAGGAGGTTGGCTGCGTTCCAACTCCAGCGCCAGGGAGACGTTCTTCTCCACCGTGCGCCACGGTAGCAGTGTCGCATCCTGAAAGACGAAGGATACGACCTCACGCGCGTTCTCGGGCGTCATGCCGTTCACAGCGATCTCCCCGCTGCTGCACGGTGCAAGCCCCGCGACCAGTTTTAGCAGCGTGGACTTGCCACACCCCGAAGGACCAATGATCGACACAAACTCGCCACGCTCAATGGAGAGATCGATCCCTTCCAACACCGGCGCACTGCCACCTGTGAACCGTTTGCTCACGCTGCGAAAGAGCACCTCGGGCACTGTTACGGTCATGAGTGCACCTCGAGCATTGGAAGATACAGGGCCGAAGGGCGGCCTTCCTCATGAAAGACCCTGTGCGTCGACCGCTCCCAGTTCCACTGCGACATCCGGCTGGGTTTGGTCGCGTTCGAAGGGTTGCGGTCATAGAGCGGAAACGCACAGCCAGCGATTTCAAGCCGTATGCGCTCACCTGCCGAGAACACAGTAGACGTCGGCTCCAGCGCGAACTCCCATCGATGTACTGTGTCCGCCACATAGTCGTCGTTGAATAGATACGCCGACCGTGCGATGCCGATACAGCAGAACTCCGCGCGCCCGTTCGGCATCACACGCACGAGCTTGGCTGTAAAGTCTGCGCATGCAGCGGAAGTCGCTGCATAGAGCACCACACGCGGCGAGCCAAAGACGTGCATCGCCTGCTCCAGTGGAGCACTCGTGTAGACCAGCAGGTTGTTGCCAAGTTCCAGCACCGATTGGTCGTGCGGTCCGCTCAAAGCCTGCGGTCCTCCTGGAGCAGCTACAGGGACCTCGGGATCGTAGACGAACACGTCCGGTGCCTTCTCTGCTGCCGCAGCGAGAGACAACACCCCGTCGCCCTTGCGCGACTCGGCTCTACCGCCACTGTGCAGGTGAAACGTCGTCTCCGTCTCACCGCTAATGCCCTCCGCTTCGTGCCAGCGATTCGTTCCCATCGCAAAATGACGAACGTGTGGCTCCTTGGCGAAGGTACCTGCATCCTTCAACCAGTGATCGAACCAGCGCAGCAGCAGCGCGTCCGTATCCAACAGGGCTTCAGCGCCAAGGTCCGTATCGCCAATGCGGTCGCCCCACGGAATATGCACCCATGGGCCGGCGAGCAGGAACTGGTTCTCGCGCGCGTGCGCCGATCTCGCCTTGCTCCGCAGCAGATTGAAGCCATGTACGCTGCCTTCGAGATAGGTGTCGTACCACCCCGACACATGCAGCGCGGGCACGTCGATCTCCTGCGCGCGCGTACTGACATCCATCGCCGACCAGTAGTGTCCCGGCGCATCGTGCTCGAACCAGTCGCGCACATACGAGGGCAGCGCGGGATCGGTTATTGCTGAGTGCTCGGCATAGGGCAGGTACGATGCCTGGGCACGTACGTTCGTCCATGCCGCTTCAAGCCTGGCACTCGCCTCGCGCAGGCCCAGCCTGCGCGCATCTTCCTTCAGCATTTGCAAGCCCCAGCCCAGGGTGGACGCCAGCCGCAAAGCCCCATGGTGATAGAACCATCCGCGATACAGATCGCACGCTGTCATCGTCGGTGCAATGCACAGCAAACCCTCCGGCCGTTCCGCTGCTGCGAGCAACTGCGTCGCGCCCTGATACGAAAAGCCATACATACCGACTCGTCCGTTGCACTCCGGCCGTGCTCGCAGCCATGCAATCGTCTCCGCGCCGTCGCGGCCCTCGTGGCGAAACGGATAGAACTCACCCTCCGAGCCGCCACGTCCGCGCACATCCTGGATGACGACGTTGTACCCATGCCGCGCAAACCACACCGGATGCGCATACACCACAGTCGACGCAATATCGCGCCCGTAGGGCTGCCTCATCAGCAGAGTAGGATGCGGCCCAACGCCGGCGGCGTAGTAGTGATCGGAGAGCAGCACGACGCCATCGGACAGACGACAAGGGACGCCGCGCTCCAGCGTTACACCATCGCCACAATCCACTCGGGCGTTTTCCTTCATGCGCTCTCGCACCTACAGCTCTTTCCACACATCATTTCGCATCTTCCCTTAGGGCGTGTCATCAAATTATCCTCGTATTCGTTTGGTATGGCTGGGAATCGGCATCATGGAGGAAACGCGGGTCGTTCCCATAAGTCTTTTGGAGCATGAAAGAATGCAATTCGGTCGTTGCGGCTGCGCCTTCACTCTGGCCTGCGGCAGCGCGGTACGGGCCTTCGGCCCAGTTATTATTGGCCTGGCTGAAGCCAGGCCCTTCCGGTCCTTGCCACAACAAACGTGTTTGCACGCTACCAGCGAGAATTTGATGACGCACCCTAGGGCTTGTAGTTGTTCTCGTAACGAAACATCGCTTCCAGTGCGGCTGCAATCTGCTTTGCCGCTGATGCAATCCATCGCTCGCCGTTCTCCGCGGTTGCCGGGCGCGGATCGCCCAGAACGCCGCTCTCGGCGATGTCGCGGGTCAGCCAGGCAAAATTAGCCGCGCCATTCTCTGGCTGCAGCAGAGCGTTGTCTTCAAGGCGTGCGATGTAGTTCACGGTGTAGGCCTTCGTGTCGATCAGCTCCGGCGTTGTCGCCAGCAGGAAAGCCGTCTCCAACTCACCCGCATGAAAGCCGTATTTTCGTTCCTGGGGATTGAGTCCCTCGAACACCGCGCCTGCCGAGCCGAACATCGAGAACGTGCGCAGGCCGAACTCTGCACGCAGATCGCGCGCCATCACATCCACCAGCGAGGCGTTGCCGCCGTGTGTGTTGTACAGCACAAGCTTGCGAAAACCCGCCGCCGCTACGCTCGCGCCAATGTCGCGCAAGACTGCCATGAAGGTCGACGACGAAACCGACAGCGTACCAGGAAAGCCGATGTGCTCGTTGCTCTTGCCATAGCAGACCGGAGGTAGCGCATAGACCGGCATCTCATCCGGCAGTAGCTGCAAAGCGCGGCCCAGCAATACATTGTTGATGAGCGTATCCGTAGCCAACGGCATATGCGGGCCATGCTGTTCGATAGCCGCTGTCGGCAGTATCAATAGAGTGCTCTCTTTCGGCAGAGCCTCTACCTGTTTCCAGTTGAGATACGCGAAGTTTCGCGCATCGGGAATCCACGTCTTCATGCCGGCTGCTCCTCTGCTGCGTTGCGACGAGTAAATGTCGCCATCTTGCCCGGATTCATCAGCCCCTTCGGGTCGTAGCGATACTTCGCCTGCAACTGCGCGTTGTCCTCGCGATAGCGCCCTCCGCCCTCTACGTTATTCACATGTGGGTTCGCGACAAATATTCCGATCTCGCGACAAAAGTCGATCATCTCGTTCAACCGTTCCTCTGTAGTGAATCGAACCACCGGGATGGCCAGGGGCACGACAGCACTTTCACCGTTCTTCCACCACTCCATATGGTGCAGGAACTCTGAGCCAAACTTGTGTTTAAGCATTGCCAGCTGCTTGCGCACCAACACTGCATCAAAGCCGCACTGCAGATACGTATACGCAGGATCAGCCTTCATCGCCCACAGCGTGGTGTGGTTCCAGGTGTAGTCCGAGAGCAATGGTGCGGAACGCAGGCCCGCATACGGTGCGGATAGCGTCATTTCTCCACCGGCCGCAAGAGCGCTCTCTTCAAAAGCGGCGCGTTGATCTTCAGAGATCAGGGCAAAGATCAGAGACTTTCCCTGGCGGGTCACCGTCTTTACCGGCGAGAAGAACAGCGGAATCGGCCATTCAAAGACGGTGACGAGCCGCTTGGTCCAGGCCGCGTCCACGGCAATCCTCTCGCTGAAATCGAAGGCCTCTTCCAGGCTCTCAAATGCAACTGCGCACTGCGCCCATGCAACTGCCGGCGTGAGTGCGAAACCTATCTTCGTGATAACGCCGTTCGTTCCCCATGCATGCAGGATGTCATGCACTGCCTGGCCTTCGTGCAGCACGATACGCGGTTCGGGCTCCATAGTAACGACTTCAATGGCGCGCACCGTGTTGAAGTCGCGCACACCGCCATGCGCGATAGAGCCTATCCCTCCAGAGCCTCCAGCAAGAAATCCGCCCAGCGACGCCTTTGCTATCGTCGAGGGATAGCAGCGCAACTCCCACCCCTGTTCGCGCGCTGCATTCTCGAGCGCCCCCAGCCGTACTCCCGGTTCGCAGACTGCAACCCCATCTTCCCCGATCGACTCAATACGGTCCATACGCTGCAAGTCGAGCACCACGCCGCGGTGCAACGGCACCGCCTGACCATAGTTGCCTGTACCCGCTCCGCGCACCGTTACCGGCACCTCATGGGCATAGCAGTAACGCAGCACATCACAGACTTCCTTCGCATTCAAGGGCTGCACCACAACCTCGGCACACTTGCCATCCAGCAGCGGCTTCAATACCGGCGAGTACCAGTAGAAGTCGCGCGACAAACGCTCGACGATCTGCGGCTGCGTGATGACACGCTCCGTATCGCCGATCGCTGCAATCAATCCCGCCGCCAGATCATCCATCAAGGCCCTTTCGTGAACCGGTGATGCTTTTCTTTGCGTCCTCTGCGTTCGACTCTTCGCAGCTGCTACAGGTGCTGTTGCTACTTCCTGGAACTCCAGGTCTTGAATGCCTTCTGCATGTTCGGGTGTGTAAAAAGTGTAAGGCAAAGCTCGCGCAATACTGGTCCCACAACGGTGCAGGTCATGTCCGATCGTTCAGCCACTTCAACCGCAGGAATCCGTATCTGCCGGCAGAAGTGGTTTGCATCCGCGATAGTCGCACCGTACACAACGCGATCCAGCCCGGCCCACAGGGCGTTCGCCATGCACATGGGACAGGGCTCGCAGGTGGTGTAGAGGGTGTAACCGCGCAGTGAAAATGACTTCAACTTCTTGCAGGCCAGCCGCACGGTGCGGACTTCTGCGTGGGCGCTGGGATCGCTCTGCTTCTTAACCGCATTGGCAGCGCGCATGAGCCGCTCGCCAGTCCTGGTGTGGACGATCTCTGCGCCAAATGGGACGGGATTTGGCGTCTCCAGTGTGCGCGCAGTCCAGGCCACCAGCGCGCGCATCCTCTCTTCATCGCGAGGAGTCACCGCTGTAACCTTTGGCGCACGTGTGCGCGCGGTTTTGGGAGCCATATTTGAACGTAACATGACAGTGCCAAGAACCACAGGTGCGAGTAGGTGGGGCGCCTTTCGTACGCCCCCCCACCGACCCCTGTATTTTGCCTGCGGCAGTAATGCTGCTTCGGACAAAATACAGGGGTCTCTCCACTACGCATGACGATAAAACCATCATGCTCCGGTCGAGATGACAACATTTGAGGTAGATCAGAATAACTAGCCCATAAAGGTTAGTACTTACCTGAGTAGATAAAATGCGTCTATGCTCTCCCCCATCCATTCTCTTCGTGAGCGATATCTTCGTGGCGAGACGGACCCTATTGCCGAACTCGACGCTGCGCTCGCAAAGGCCAACAACAATGCAGGTCGAAACGTATACCTCGTGCGGGATGGCGCGTGGTCGCGGGCCGAAGCAGCAAAGCTTCGGCGCGAGGACATGGAGCAGCAGCCGCTATGGGGTATTCCCGTCTCACTGAAAGACTGCTTCGATCTTGACGGGTTCTCCACCTCCTGCGGTTCGAGTTTCTATCGCGAGCACAATGGTCTTGCCGCGGCAGACTCCGCCGTCGCCGAACGCCTGCGCGCGGCGGGGGCGGTCATCACCGGCAAGACTCATCTGCATCAGCTGGCCTACGGTATCACCGGGGAAAACCGCGACTTCGGCGATTGCGTGCAGCCACACGATGCCGCGCTGCTCACCGGAGGCTCATCGAGTGGCGCAGTGGCCAGCGTGCAGGAGGGCTCTGCCCTAGCGGCTATCGGCACCGATACGGGCGGATCGATCCGAGTTCCCGCCGCGCTGTGCGGACTCGCGGGCTATCGGTCGTCTATTACGCTCCAGGACGATCTCTGGCGCGGCGGCGCGCATCTTGCGTCTTCGTTCGACACTCTAGGGTGGCTCTATCGTGATCTGCGCGATGGCCCATTGCTCGCGCGGGTACTGTTCGGGCTCACGCCAACAGCGACGACGACGCTTCGATCGCCGCGTATCGGCGTGCCGCAAAGCGAATTCCTGCACGACTGCGAAGCCGATGTTCTAGTCACGCTGCAGCACTGGCAGCAGATCTTCACCGAGCAACAAGCAAACATCGCGACCTTCGATGCGGCGTACTGGAGCGATGCCGTCAGCCTCTTTGCGCCGATTCAGGCACACGAGGCAGCAGCACTGCATCGCGGCCACTTTCACCACTTCGAGCCCACCATCGCCGAACGCCTTGCCTGGGGTGCAACCCTTCCCGAACCAGAGATCGCAAGCCTGCGTCTCAAGCTCACTGCCTTTCGCGAAACTACCGCCAAGCTCTTCGAGAGCTTCGACTATCTCCTGCTCCCGTGCAGCCCCATGTCCGCACTATTCGCGAACGAAGACCAGTCGCAGACGCGCGTGCGCATTCTGCGTTACACCGCACCCATCAGCCTGGCGGGCCTCCCGGTCGTTACCTTCCCGGGGACTGCTGGGGGACTGCAGCTCGTTGGTCCGCTCGGCAGCGATGCGGAATTGCTGGCGTTCAGTGCCAAATTCGCAGAAGGGCATGCTACGCTGCACGCATGAACCCTGCGTGCGCCGCCCGATTCTCCTCTCGGATCCTTGCCCCGTCCTTCGTTCTGTTCCTGCTGTTGTTGTCCGCTGCCGGCTGCCGCTCGCATAGCGACAGCACAGGCCTGACTCCCGTAAAGTTCCAGGCCGACTGGTATCCGCAACCGGAGCACGGTGGTTTTTACACTGCGCTCGTAAAGGGCTACTACAAAGCCGAAGGACTTGACGTGCAGATCGTCCCCGGTGGCCCCTACATCTCCAGCGAGACTCTGGTCGCCAGTGGGGCGGTGCAGTTCGGCATGAATTCGTCCGATCACGTGCTCGAAGCGGTTGCCAATGCCGGGGAACCGCTGATCGCCGTCGGCGCTACCATGCAGCACGACCCACAGGGCATCATGGTGCGCGCTAGTTCGCCCGTGCATACATGGGCGGACCTGGACGGCCGCACCGTCGCCGTGAAACCCGGCTCTACGTGGTGGGAGTTTATCGTGAAGCGCTTCAACCTCACACACGTCCGCGAGATTCCGGCAACCTACTCGGTCGCCAACTTTCTGCAAGATCCTAACTACATCCAGCAGGCCTTCGTCACCTCAGAGCCGTACTTCGCGCAGAAGGGCGGCGTGCCCACGCGCATGCTGCTTAATAGCGACGCGGGCTATAACCCTTATCGGGTCTTCTACACTTCGCAGGCCTACGCACAACAGCATCCTGATATCGTGGCAAAGTTCGTGCGTGCCTCACTGCGCGGCTGGCACGATTACCTCGCCGATCCTTCTGCCGCCAACGCGCTTATCCAGAAGCTGAACCCCGCGCTCAACGCCGAGTGGATGAACTACAGTTACACGCAGTTGAAGAACGGCCACTACATCGACGGCGACGACCCCTCCGGTGCGCAGTTAGGCCAGTTCGACCCGGCACGCTGGAACACGATGTATCAGCAACTGCTCGATCTCCACGTCATCCAAAAACCCATTGACCCTTCAACCGCCTATACGACGAAGTTTCTGAAGTAACTATGTCTGAGACCGGACGTCAGCTTGCGCGACAGATCTTTGCCGAAGCCATGGCAGCAACCACCATCGAGGCAGCGTGTGCCCGTGCGCTGACAGTGCAGGGCAATACACTCGTCGCAGGAGGGTGGAGCTATGACCTGGCATCGTTCTCCAGTATCCGGATCGTGTCCATCGGCAAGGCCGGCGCGACGCTGTTCGATGCGGTGCGTGGCCTGCTCCCGAAACCTCTTCCAGTTCAGGCGGTCATCTCAGCACCGGCTCCGCCAAACCGTCTCGGAACAATCGACCTCTACTTCTGCGGAGGCCATCCGCTGCCCAATGCCGCCTCGCTCGAAGCAGCCGCAGCAGCGCTTGAACTCCTGAGTACAGCGGATGCCAGTACGCTCGTGATCTTTCTCATCTCCGGCGGCGCTTCGGCAATGTTCGAGAAGCCGATCTCTCCCAGCATCACACTGCCGGACCTTATCGAGCTCAACCGGCAGCTTGTCGGATCCGGTGCTTCCATCCGGCAGATCAATGCGGTCCGCAAGCATCTCTCCGCGGTCAAAGGCGGCCGGCTGGCGGTTGCCGCCTCACAGGCTACCAAGCTTAGCCTGTTCGTTTCGGACGTCCCCAGCAATGCACTCGACGCGCTCGCTTCAGGTCCCACGCTGCCTGACTCGACGACTCTGGATCAATGCCGCACAGTAATCGAAGAGTACATGCCGATATCGTCGCTTCCGTCGAGCGTTCGCGATGCCCTGTTCGGGCCGCTCGAAGAGACTCCGAAGCCCGATCATCCCGCATTCCGCAACGCTCACGACCTGGTACTGCTCGATAACGCAGCGCTCCTTGAAGCGGCGGCCAACGCGGCGCAGCACCTCGGCTTCGAAGTGGTCGTCGATAACGCCTGCGATGACTGGGACTACCAGGAGGCGGCTGCCTATTTACTGCAGCATGCCGCTGGCCTCGTTACAGAGCGTGCTTCGCAGCGCAAGCGGCTCTGCCTGCTCTCAGGCGGCGAGGTCACGGTGCGCCTTCCTGCAAACTCCGGCGCGGGAGGCCGCAATCAGCAGCTTTGTTTGTTTGCCGCGCGAGCCTTGCAGGACTCCGAAGACACGGCACTCCTCAGCGCCGGCTCCGATGGAATCGACGGCAACAGCCCCGCCGCCGGCTGCGTTGTGGACGAGACAACCTGGGGCCGGGCACAGGAGCAGGGACTCGGCCCGGAGCATAGTCTTCAGGCCTTCGATGCCTACCCACTCTTCGCTTCTCTCGGAGATGCCATCGTCACCGGCCCCTCCGGAAATAATCTCCGCGATCTTCGTATTCTGCTTTCGGGCGTGGATCTTCGTTGAGAGAGGGTCCAGAGGCATTTTTCTCTGGCATGCTTCCCTGGATGCCCACGCTGCCAACTCCGCTAGCCCAGACAGGCGGAAGGCTGCGATACTGGAAGAGTTCCAGGATGCACGCGCAGCCGATGCCTACCAGTATCACCAACCCGTCGAACGACGCCACCGAAACAGCACGACTTCGGAAACGGGCGGACTCGAGCTTCGACAAGACCCTGCGCAGCGCACGCTCCACGATCGCCTTTCGTGAGACGGTCAACCTCGCCATCGACAGCTTCCGCGCCAGCAAAGCGCGCTTTCTGCTCACCATGCTCGGCATGGTCATCGGCTCGGCATCCATCGTGCTGGTCTATACCGTGGGAAATACCGGCAAGGAGTATGCACTGGCCCTTATCTCCGGCCTCGGCCCCAACAAAGTCGAGATGCAGTACTCCGGCGGCATTACCATGGGGCCGGACAACGTCAGCACACCCGACTACATGACCCGCGAAGACATGAATTTTGTCGACAACCAGGTGCCCGGGATCATCGCCAGCTCCCCCATGCTGGAGTTTCACGACAACATCTCGGTAGGAAACGGCCTCACCAAAGAGGCCATGCTGCTCGGCGTCAGCCCACAGTACAAGCAGGTCCGAAACCTCAAAGTACTAGCCGGACGCTTCTTCGACGATCAGGACGCAACGAGCCATGCCAAAGTCGCTGTGGTGGTTAAAACCATGGCTCGTGAGCTCTATGGGAGCTATACCGACGCCGTCGGGCATACGATCTCCATTCGCGGCATTCCCTTTACGATCATCGGTGTCTTCCAGGAGAACATAGAGACCTTCGGCACGTCGGAGATCAGTGAACACACCCTGCTGGTTCCCTACGAGGTCGCACGCTACTTTACGGGCAGCGATGAGCTGAAGGAGATCTTCTTCAGCATGCAGACCGCCAAGCAGGTGGAGCCCGCTGCAGCACGCATCACCGACATCATCCACGGGCGCCATTACCCCACCAGCGAGTACAAGGCAGCAACGCTGACTGACATTCTCAGCACGATGAACAAGATTGGTACGATGCTGACGATTGTGCTCTTTCTGGGCTCGGCCATTACGCTGATCGTCTCCGGCGTAGGCATCATGAACTCGATGCTGGCGAATGTTCAATCGCGTATCCGCGAGATCGGCATTCGCAAGGCGATGGGCGCGACCAGCCGAGAGATACGAATGCAGTTCCTGACAGAAGCTGTGTTTCTATCGCTGGCCGGAGGCGTCGCCGGCACGGTGCTGGGGTTGGCTTTGCCTCTCAGCGTACGTTTCTTCACCGATTTCGCAATTCCGGTTTCGGCATGGAGCGCGGTGATCGCGCTGGCGACATCGGTAGTGGTCGGCGTAATCTTCGGTACACTCCCGGCGAACCGCGCCGCGAAGCTCGATCCAGTGACAACGCTCAAGTACGAGTAGACCAGCGCCTTCAACGCACCCCCGCATCGAAGACGCCGGTTTCTACAGTCAACCCGTGTTTCATCTGGACGAAGATGCGATAGCGGCCGGATAACGGAAAGCCATAAGGGAATTCAACGGTTGGCGAGATAGCCTCGGGAGACATGTTCATTCCAGGCATCGAGGCCATCCCACCCGTGCTTTCCATACCGGATGCTTGCGGATTCTGATCGGGGTTCGCCAGCATCATCGCCGGCATGGCCGCTGAGCCTTCCGGATGCGTGTGGGCAAAGGTGCTTCCGTCGGTCTTTACGAAAGCAGCGTGACCAGCCATTCCGAGATACGGCTGCATATCCGTCGCAGGCTTGCCTGTGGGATCGAGCAGCGTAAAGCGGAAGGAGTATCCCTTGTTAGCTTCGATGTCAGTTGGCTTGTCCCACACCATTCTGTAGCCGTCGGGGAGTTTGTAAGAGGAGCCCAATTCCCCGGCAGACAATGCAGGAGGCGCTGCGCTGGCGTCCTCAGAAGACAACGGTGCTGTGGACATGCCTACGGGCACAGTGAGGGTCGCGGTCTCAGTCTCAGCAAAACCGTCGGGAAAGACAACATCCGCGAAAAGCTTGTAGGTTCCAGACGGCATCGAAGGCAACACATCGCGCAGTCCCTGCTTGCCCACTGGTTCCGGATGCAGATGGAACGCCGCATCCATCTCCGGCATCCGGATCGCGTACAGGTGCATCAGGTGGCCATGATCCGGCAGCAAGTCAGCGTTCTTCAGCGCGGCCCACCCTCCGGGTTCCTTCGGGGCAGGATTGCCAATGAGCAGATCGAGTGTGTTGCCTCTCAGCGCCAGACGAAGTTCGGAGGCGCGATAGATTTGCGCGGTGCTTTCGGCAGCCAGCACGTTCCACCAATGGCCATAGCCGACGGCCAGTAGGCCGACAATGACCAGTGTCACAGCCCTTGCAACAACAGTACGGCTACGCTGGTCCGGTTCGGGCTCTATGCCGGGACCAAGCTGTGCCTCGCCGGCAGAGGCATCCACGATACACACCAAACCGATGACCAAAATGATCCCAAGGACGGCCAGCAGGGTTCCCAAAGGGCGCTGCATGTGGCGGATCTCCGTAGGCATAGCAGGCACGGGAACACTGGTTATCTCGGATCCCGCGGATCCGTCAACAGCGACGCGTACCTTCCATGACCCCGGATTCATGAGCCAGAGGAAGCCGGTATAAAACGCGGGGTCTACTTTCGAAGGCTTCAGGAGATCCGGCTCTGGAGGGTGCTTCGACGCCTCGCCGCTCATCGGCAGCGGCGTAATACTGAGCGAGCCAATTGCAGCGCCGGTGCTGCGCACTTCGATCGTTGCGAGGCCCGGAATGACCCGCGGAGGGCGAATCGTAATGAAGAGTTTGTAGGAACCGGCGGTGACCTGCTCGAAGACATCCTTGTTGCCTACGTGGGCGCAGGCCGGAATAACGAACACAGCGAGAAGCAGCAGCCAGACGGAACGTTTCATCGCTGTACCCTGCGCATCCAGCGACCGAAGCCCAGGCCGATCCAGGTAGAGACGGCCGCACAGGCAGCAGCCATAGCAAGCCCTCTGATTAAAATCAACCCGTGTTCAGGGAAGAAAAACCGTCGTCCACGGTCCCAGCCGAAGGGATTCGTGTTGTAGTCGACGTACATCGTCCCGAAGAAACGGTTCTGGCTGGCGTGCGACATCAGAAAATTAGCGAAGGGCCATTCCGCCGCTACAAGCACCGCGATGAAGACAACACCTGAAGCAAGCGCGGTCTGCCAAGGCTTCCAGTCACGCACGCGCTGCCATAGCAGGTCGAGCGCGAACGCAGGAACGATGATGAGGATCGGAAACTTCCCCGGAATAAAGTGCGTGACCTCGTTGAAGACCGGTCCAACCCTCGGCGTCGCGGGAAACAACGGCAGGATGAGGATTTCGCCGATGACAAAGATCGTATACACGGCGGCCGTGACGGTCGCGGCCCAACGCAAGCGCGATGCCTGCGAAAACGTCATCAACAGAATAGGCACCGCGAAGCCGATGTAGAGGTAGGGTGTAGCCCGATGTAAAAAGATATCCCCGACCTTGAACTGTATGTAGCCCATCTGGGCGCAGACAGCCAGACCGCCGAGGTAGAGAAACAGGGTTTGAAGGCTCTTGAAGTTCGAGGCGCCGCTCAGTGCCGCGCGGTTCATTGCCGCAAGAATCAGGAGCAGTATCCCGAACGAAACCGCCCGTAAGCCGAGCAAAAGCACCATATGCGGCGGGCTCGCGATCTTTATATCGAGCCCATAAGCGCTATGCCACCAGTTGTCGAAGGGCGCCGAGGTCAGCATCGTAATGCCGCCCCACCCCGCGAGAAACACACCTAGCGGTGCGCGTAGTCCCAGCACCCGCACGGACACTGCGCGCACTTCACGAGCTTTTTGACTGCTGCCGAAGGTCGCACTCAGCATCAGCCACAGGCCGACGATGCCCACCAGAATGCCGCCTATATAGATCGCCATGTGGGCCGGTGTCCAGAAGGTGTCGCGGCCGATCGAGCGGTGCCAGGAGACGTCCCACGCCCCGCCGATGCTGGACGAAGTCAGCGCGACAACACCCACCCAGATATACCAGGGCACCGATGCGGCTCGTTCAGAAGAGACCTCTAGAGCGGCTGGCGCAGATGCGGCGGATGACATGGTGTCTCTCTCGGGTGCATCTTAAAAGGCAGAGTGCTTGCGACCTATTCTACGCAGAGCCAAGCGCGTCTCAAAACAAAACGGCGCCACCAAAGGGTGACGCCGTTCGATCTTCCAGGTGTATCGCTAACGAAGATCGTTAGTCGCGGTTGTCGTCGAGCTCGCCCGTGTAGAGCGAGACGAAACCGGTGTCGTTGTCTTCCACAACACCTTCCGCACCCTCAGGAGCGTCGCTCTTGATGGTGACCTGTACGTGCGCCGTGACTTCGCGATGAATCTTGACCGGCACATGGAACTCGCCGACGGTCTTCAGCGGCTCGTCCAGGTGGATCTTACGGCGATCGATCGTGTAACCCTGAGCTTCGAGTTCGCGCGCGATGTCCTGCGACGTGACCGAACCAAACAGGTGACCGCCGTCGCCCGTCTTGCGTTCGAACACCAATGCGATCTCGTTGAGCTTTCCGCCGAGCTCTTCAGCTCCGGCCTTTTCACCAGCCGACTTGCGGATGGCCGACGCCTTCATCTGCTCGATGACGGCCTTGTTGGCTGCGGTAGCCTCAATAGCCAGCTTGCCGGGCAGCAGGTAGTTGCGGCCATAACCCGCAGCGACTTTGACCACATCGCCACGGTGACCGAGCTTGTTCACATCTTCCTTCAGGATGACTTCCATGACACTTCTCCAGACTTACTCAAGCTTGCCCGCGGGTTAGTACTCTAACCCCGGACAAGGTGCGCGCCTAGCCGGCGCAGGTTCAAAACTAGAAACGCGCGGCGTAAGGCAGCAGTGCGATAGCGCGAGCCTGCTTGATGGCCTTGGTCAGCTTGCGCTGGAACGGAGCGCTGGTGCCCGTGAGGCGGCGCGGAATGATCTTGCCGCGATCCGACACGAACTGCTGAAGCAGGCGCACGTCGCGGTAGCTGATCGTGTCGATCTTCTCCACCGTGAACTTGCAGACCTTCTTGCGGCGGAAAAACTTGCGTCCGCCAGGGCCGCCACCGGGGCCACCCGTGCGAGGAGGACGCGAACCGCCCTCGGGACGCGGACGGAAGCCGCCTGAGGAGGGAGCTCCGGCAGACTGTGCCGGGGCAGGAGTAGATGCTGTGGGTGCTGCTTGATTTGTCTCGTCAGCCATGTTGCTTATCCTTTTTAGTGCCGGTAGCTTAGTGCCTGCCGGCCGGTTCTGCTGTTTGCGCTCCAGACCCGCGTGGGGGCCTCTGGACTTGGTCTTCCGTAGAAGACCGTGGAAGCGTCAGGCAGCGTTGCTATGGTCCTATCAGCGAGCTCTGCAAACAGAGACTCGCGAAGCTTGCTTTAAACTTCTGCGGCAACCGGCTCGGAAGCTGCAACAGCCTCGGGCTCG
>Ga0185299_10000922_pt1 | contig 67323 bp, 66 predicted proteins | sample PaiPotPPA55metaG_FD_128002 | JGI IMG/M metagenome (GOLD analysis project Ga0185299, IMG submission 128002) | Iron sulfur acid spring bacterial and archeal communities from Banff, Canada, to study Microbial Dark Matter (Phase II) - Paint Pots PPA... ... | reverse complement strand
CGGCCAGGCCGAAGAGCTCGTCGGAGCTGCGGTCTACCTCTGCTCCGATGCCGCTTCCTTCGTTACCGGGCAGACCCTGGTCGTGGATGGTGGATTCCTCGCCAGCGGGGTGAACCAATAGCTCGCCCGCGGAAACATTGAGGCTTGGGGACCTTATAAGAGGCTTCAGATGATGGCTGTCGCGATGTCGAATCGTCTCCCCAGCCGGAGGTAAATCGCATGGGTTACACAAGACGCGCTGTGCTCGCGGGCTTGGGGCTGGCAGCATTCCAGTCGGCGGTGCCGCCTCTGCTTAAGAAAGCTGGAGCCTCCTCACTAATGACAACAGCGGCTGCCGGTGCAACCAGCGCGTGCCCGTTCAAGCTCGCGGTGATCAATGACGAGATCACGCAGGATTTTGACAAGGCATGTCAAATCGTCTCCGCCGATTTCGGGCTGCACTGGATCGAACTGCGGTCGATGTGGAACAAGAATGTGACCGAGCTCGACGAAAAGCAAGTTGAGGACGCGCGAAGAGTCCTCGAGCAACACAAGCTGCGAGTCACCGATATTGCCAGTCCACTGTTCAAGACCGACTGGCCGGGGGCTCCACGGTCCTCTCAGAGTGAAAGCCGCGATCAGTTCCATGCGGAGTTCGATGCCAGCGCGCAGGACAAGCTGCTCGACCGCTGCATCTCGCTTTGCAAATCTTTCAATACCGATAGGATTCGCTGCTTCGACTATTGGCGGCTGGATGATCCTAGGCCGTATCGGGCAGCAATCAATGCAAAACTGCAACAGGCTGCAGAACGCTGCGCCAAGAACAATCTCGTCCTTTTGCTTGAGAATGAGATGTCCTGCAACACGGCGACCGGTGAAGAAGCGGCCGCCGTGCTGAAGGCGATTCCCAACCAGAACTTCATGCTCAACTGGGATCCAGGTAATGCCGCGGCCGTTGGAAGCACGCCCTATCCAAACGGCTATGAATTGCTGCCCAAGGATCGCATCGGGCACTGCCACTGCAAAGACGTGGTAAGCAAGCCCGATCACAAATACGATTGGGCTCCGGTAGGCGGCGGTATCGTAGATTGGGTTGGACAACTTCAGGCTCTGCAGCGTGATGGCTTCCACTATGGGCTGAGCCTCGAAACCCATTGGCAAGGTGCGGGCACGCCAGAAGCCTCCACCCGCGTCAGCATGGAGGGGCTCAAGAAGGCATTGACGAAGGCTGGGGTTTCCTGCTGATTGAGGGCGTCTTCTCAGGGGCGACTAAAAAAGGAGAGAAGTATGGTTACACGACGCGAGTTTCTCGATGCACTTGCCATAGGCGCGGCTGGGCTGGCCGTGGGAACTACAGCTAAGAGCTATGGCCGGATCCTTGGTTCGAATGACCGCCTCAACTTTGCCGTGATTGGTCTCAATGGCCGTGCCTATGCTCATCTCGCGTCGCTCAAGGCGAACCGGAGCACGGCTCGCATCTCGCATGTCTGCGATGTCGACAGCAATATTTTGAAAACATTCGTCGATCGCACGCAGCAGGAAATGGGCGAGGCTGGGGTGGCAGAGAAAGACTTCCGGCGAATTCTCCAGCGCAAAGATGTGGACGCCATCACGATTGCCACTCCCGAACACTGGCAGGCACCGATGGCGATCGCCGCGCTGCAAGCGGGCAAGCACGTTTATGTGGAGAAGCCAGGCAGCCATAATCCTGCGGAGGGCGAGATGCTGGTACAGGCGCAGCAGAAACATCGCAAGCTCGTACAGCTAGGCACGCAGCAGCGCTCCTCACCACACACCATCGAGATCGTCGGAAAACTTCGCGAAGGAATTATCGGCAGGACGTATTTCGGAAAAGCCTGGTACGTCAATACGAGAGAGTCGATTGGTACCGGCAAAGAAGTTCCCGTTCCGCCGCAACTCGATTGGGATCTGTGGCAGGGTCCGGCCCCACGCCGTCCGTATCGGGACAATGTGCATCCCTACAACTGGCACTTTTTCAAACTTTATGGCACCGGCGAAGCGCTCAACAATGGCACGCACGAGGTCGATGTGTGCCGCTGGGCGCTCGGCGTCGACTATCCGCTGCGGGTTACATCGTCGGGTGGCAGATACCATTTCAAGGACGATTGGCAGTTTTATGACACGTTGGTGACCAGCTTCGAGTACGAAGACAAAATCATCTCGTGGGAGGGAAAGAGCTGCCAGGGAATGAAGTACTACGGGCGCGATCGCGGTTCGACAATCATGGGAACCACCGGAACCGTGCTGATCGATCGTGGTGGCTATGAGATCTACGACCTCAAAGGAAATAAGACGAGCGAATTCAAGGCCGGCAATGCGGCTTCATCCGCTGACCTGATCGGCAGCGATTCCATGACCGATGCACACTTCGCAAACTTCATCGCGGGAATCCGTAACGGCGAGAAGCTCAACGCTCCGATCTCGGCTGGGAACGTGGGCGTTACAATGCTGCAGCTTTCCAACATCGCGTGGGAAGTGAAACGCGAACTCCATCTCGACCCGAAAAGCGGGCGCGTCCAGGGCGACACCGAAGCAATGAAGATGTGGGGCCGCGACTACGAGAAAGGCTGGGAACCACGTGTCTAGGAAGAATCCATTCTCCCGCCGCGATTTCGTTCGCTCCGGCGCGCTGGTCGCTGCCGCCAGCCTGGCTCCGCGCAACGTGTTAGCGCGAGATCAGCAACAGCCAACTGCTGGGGAAACATCCCCGATTCGTTTGGGTCTGGCGAGTTATACCTTCCGTAACTTTACTCGCGCTCAGCTGATCAGCTTCATGACACGACTCAATGTGTTTGCGTTGAACGCCAAGGACGTTAAAGATCATCTCCCAATTGACTCCAAAGAGGAGGCTGCTGCGCTCGCAGACTATAGCGCGGCGGGCATCAGGCTGCACGCTGCCGGAGCCATCTATTTCGCGAAAGATGAAGATGCAGATATACGGACGAAGTTCGAGTATTGCAAACGAGCAGGCATCGGAGTGATCGTCGCGGGCGACCCCACACCGGAAACTCTTCCTCGCATTGAGAAGTTCGTAAAGGAATACGACATCCGCATCGCGATCCACAATCATGGGCCCGAGGATAAGTTGTGGCCTTCACCGTTGGATGTATTGAAGGCAGTAAAGCATTTGGATCCCCGCCTCGGCTGCTGCATCGATGTCGGGCACACGGTTCGCGCCGGCACGGATGTGGTTCGGGCGATCCGCGAAGCGGGTCCAAGGCTCTTCAACCTGCACATGAAGGACCTGACAAACTTCGAAAGCAAGGAGAGTCAGGTCGCTGTGGGAGATGGGATCGTGCCGGTTCGGAAGATGTTTGAAGCCCTTGTCGCGACCAAGTATAAGGGCTTCGTCGATCTGGAGTATGAGGTTCACCCCGACGATCCCATGCCGGGCGTGATCAGCAGTATTGCTTACATGCGAGGCGTCCTGGCAGGCCTGGGCTATGCTGTGCAAAACATGGTGGCCAGGGGCGGAGTTGAACCGCCGACGCCAGCCTTTTCAGGGCTAAGAGAATCAATCATTGCAACGACTTCGTGGCACGGGTGGCGCTAGAAGTTGTTGATAGTGCGTGGTGGAAACGGCAACTGCGGGTAAAAAGTGCGGGCAGCAGAACAACTGCCCTCTCATCGAATGAGGGGGCATCGCGGCAGCCGTTATTGGCCTTGGCGTAGTTTCTGTGCCAACCTTTTTCCGCAGCAGTCGCTTCAGTCTTGGCGGTGTAGGGACAATGCGGCCAACAAGCTAACGGCTGAATGCCCAGCGCCCCGAACATTGGGTCTTGGGGACTGCCGTTCGGATGTTGCTGGGCATGGCTTGTTGTCACCGGGTTACCAGATTCACCCGTTTGGGAGTGAAGCCATGCTTGAAGTCAAACCCTGTCGAGCATGTGAGCAGCAAAGAGGCGACTCAACTCTGCGAATTGCGCTCTGACAACAAGCTGCTCGTGACGTGAGGCTCCGTGCCTCTTCAGGAACTTCCTGTAAGCCCGCTCCGTCAAGTCGCTCCATTTCTTTCCGTCCACCAACTCAGCACACTTTCTGCAAGTAGCCCATGTGCCAGTAGTACGTCCAAGGAATACCGGAAGACCATTATGAAGGAAATTCGAGCAGGCGCAGGTGCTGAAGAATCGCGGCTATGAGGTTAGTTCCGTGCTGGATAATGACGCCGCCAAGCGCGTCCTCGACAAACGCCAAAGTTATCGGCTCTTTATAGTCGGACATGCTGCACCCAACAGAAACCAGAGAAGAAATAGTCCGGTGGTTGAAAACGACCTTTCCAGACTCGAAGATTTTGGCACTGAATCCCACGTACCACACGAATCTTGCCGAGGCAGATTACAATCTCCCCCTGAATAGCCCCGAAGAGTGGCTTTCAATAGTTGCAAACACAGCCGGATAATCCTTCTTTTTTGCTCACTGTCAGCAAGCAAGTCGATTCCGCAGAGGTGGAGCGATATGCTCCCCTAGTGGTGATTCGGGCATGATACCGGAGATCCAAAGGCGGTGAGCGCCCAACCATCCGTGAGAGTCGCTTGTACTGGGGCAGTCTACTTCTTGGCGACGACGAACTTCGCCTCCAGTCTCTCGTACACTTCCTCAGCCCGGCGCAGTGCTTCCTGAACGTTGTCACAGATGTTTTCTTCTCCGACTACCTCGGCGAACTCGGCTTGGTGGATCAACTGAGAGGGCTGTTCGCGAGCGCCGCAGAGAATGAGCGTCCGTTTGCTGGCGTGCAGTTGCTTGGCGACCTCTTCAAGGGCGAAGAGGCCAGTAGCGTCGAGCGCTGTCATGTTGCGAAGGCGCAGGATCACGACCGGCGGCAGCTTGTGCAGGTTCTCGGTGACCACGGAGATTTTGTCCGTAGCGCCGAACAGGAACGGGCCGTGGATGCGGAAGATGGTGGCGTAGTAGGGAATGTCTTTGTCCTGGAGAATGTGCATGCGGCCGTCTTCAACGTAGTCGTCGGTGACTTGCGAGACGGTGGTGGTGGCCGCGACGCGGCTGATGAAGAGCAGCGCGGCTAGAATCATTCCGGCTTCGACGGCGACGGTGAGGTCGGCGAACACGGTGAGGGCGAAAGTCACGAGCCAAATACTGATGTCAGTTTTGGTGAGCTTGAGCAGTTGCGGGATCTCGCGCCACTCGCCCATGTTGTAGGCAACGATCATCAGGATTCCGGCGAGCGCGGCCATCGGCACGTAGCTGACCAATGGCGCTGCAAAAAGAAGAATGCAGAGCAGCGTGGCGGCGTGGATCATGCCCGCAACCGGAGACTGGGCACCCGAGCGGATGTTGGTAGCGGTGCGGGCGATGGCTCCGGTAGCGGGCATTCCGCCGAACATGGGAGAGAAGATGTTGGCGACACCTTGTCCGATCAACTCGACGTTCGGATTGTGGCGGTCGTTGCTCATACGGTCGGACACGACCGCGGACATGAGCGATTCGATGGCGCCCAGCATGGCTACGGTGAAGGCGGGGCCGAGCAGCCCGTGGATCAAGTCGGTTCGGAACTTGGGGATCGCCAGGTGCGGCAGGCCGCTGGGTATTCCACCAAAACGGGTTCCAATCGTTTCCATCGGCAGCTTGAAGAAGTACACGGCCAGCGTCCCCAGAAGCAGAGCCACAATTGGCCCTGGGATACGCGCAGAAACGCTGCGGCAGACAATCAGCGTGAGCAGCGTGCACACGGCGAGGGCGGTAGCCTCGTAAGAGACCGTGTGGAAATTGCGGGCGAGCGTTTCCATACGCAGCGAGAACACGCCGGGGACTTTGTCGAGATGCAAACCGAAGAAGTCTTTGATCTGCGTGCTGGCGATGAGGACGGCGATGCCGTTGGTGAATCCAATGACCACTGGGCGCGGGATGAATTTCACGCCGGTCCCCAGTCCGGTCACGCCCATGATAATGAGGAGGACACCAGCCATCACCGTGCAGACGAAGAGACCGTCGACGCCATGAGCGGCGACGATGCCGGCGACGACGACGACGAAGGCGCCGGTCGGGCCGCCGATCTGCGTCTTCGATCCGCCGAAGGCGGAGATCAGGAAGCCGGTGACAATGGCGCAGTAGATGCCGGCTTGCGGCGTGAGTCCCGAGGCAATGGCAAAGGCCATGGCCAGTGGGAGAGCGACGAGGCCGACGGTGATTCCGGCGATCAAGTCAAGCAGAAATTTGTGGCGATTGTAATCGCGCAGACAGAGTACAGACTTCGGAAGCCAGCGTTCTTCTAAGAAAGCACGCGCCATTTTCACATTATCGCAGGGGTCGGGGCTATCGGGTAGAGATGGGGTAGTGGGCTACTTTAATTTTAGGGCGAGAATCGCCCGGATGTAGTTTTCCGTCGCACGCTTTAGCTCGGCAGCGAGACGACGCTGTTCCACATCCCGATCCCGTCCCAAGCATGGTCTTTCTGTATACTCGCTGAGCTGTTGTTGTGCGTTTTTCATGGCCTTCTCGGCTGCCCTTACGTCTTCAATGGTTGGCATGGGTTTACACAGTCGTGACCAGCGCATGGAGTTTCTCGCCGTCTTGCTCAACGGCCGCCTATGCGCATAGTTCTTATCAACGTTCTTTCTTCTTTTCGCCATTCATCTTACGCCGCTCTTTCCGCCCTCGGTTGTTCGTCCGCCTCCCACACGTCCTACCAAGTCTTCGACGCTCTAGAGCCGATTTGTGACGTACGAACGCCTGCAGCGCAGGGAATCGGGCTAGCGAGTGCATTGCGCAACGTAGTCTTGCCAACACCGGGAGCGCCGGTCAATAACACTGCTTTTCCCATATCTATGTGATTACGCTTTTTGGGGTAACGCTAAATGGCATGAGCTCCTTCTATGCACCCTTCTTTTTAATCCAGCAAGGAAACAGCGGGTCCAGGAAGAAATAGTTGCCCTTGTACCGATCCAGAATGTCTCGCGAATCAAGCGACTGAAGAGCCTTCTGAACAGAAGACGCTGGTCCGAGACGGAACTCTTCGCGGACACCTTGGGAGTAGATTTCGGATGCCCCGCGGTAAGCGATTGCCTGTAGCGCTGCGCGTTGCCGGGCCGAAAGTTGTTCCCAGAGAAGCTCATAATAAGTGGATTGGCTCGTGACAAGACTTTCGATGACGGAGTTCACGTCTGATACATCGAGCTGGCGTTTATCCTTTAGTTCCGCGTAATCCCAAAGCTCATGCGCGATACGCTGCACGTCATATGGAATCAAATCGGCGGAAGCCAGCAGGGTTTCTAAACCAGGGTCGTCAAGCGTCCTGCCCCTCTTGCGAAAATGGCGAGTAATGGAGTCCTTCCAGTCTTTTGCCGGAATTTTGTCCAGGAACATCTGAGGTCCGGCTTTGTGGAAAGGACGTTTGGCAGACAGCATTTCCTCCATCAACGACGGTTGAGATCCAGCGAAAACATAGCCCACCTCTCGTTGCTCCTGAACCTGGTTCCGTATGGCATTTTCGACTGAGCCCCCATTGAATTGGGAAATCTGCTGAAATTCGTCGAGGCATATCGCCATGCGAAATCCTGCGTTCTTGGTCAACTCTCCCGGCAGCGCAAAAACGTCCGGTGCGATCGGCACGGGATCAAAACCCGCACCTCTACCCAGGGATAGACTGATCTCCCCAGTCGCCATGTTGATGCTGATGTCGGGCTTTACCTGCCGGCCAAATCGCGTGACCCAATCTTTAACCCGCTCCCAAGGGCCAGCAGCGCGCAACACCTTTTCAGCAAACTTTTCCAGGAATTGGGCGTAGCTGGAGTAGCTGCTTACCGTCAAATTGACGGTATGAATGTGTCTTTTCTTCAGTTTGAGGAGGGCTAGAGCAACTAGGGAACTCTTTCCGAAGCGCCTCGGAGACAACAAGAAGACCTTTTGGCCATCGGCCAAGTCTCGGACGAGTTGTGTGAGTTCGTCGGTGCGGTTGACGAAATTGGCGTCGTCGATGATTTCGCCAAAGACGAAGGGATTTTCATGGGGTGCCATATTACGCTCATTAGCGTAACGCTAAATGGCGTAATAGACAAGTTCCGCTGGAAAGGTCCTGTGTTACGCCGATTGGCGTAATGCTAACTGGCGTAATCGGTAGTGGAGTTGAACCGCGCGGGCCGAGTCGCTGCTCACATTTTCGACGCAACTATTTGGCTGCATTGCCCGCAGCGTCCCGTATAGTGGCGGCGTGTAAATACCCAACTTCCTGCGCAAGTCTCCAAAATTCCTCTCGTGCTGTGCCTCGCTCCAATCTCAGCCTTCGACTTTCTGCCCGGACAAATTTGTATAGCTGATTCATCACCATTCCGTTCGTCCCAGAGTCTTCGATGAGAATCTTTCGAAACCCGTCAACAGTGCTGGCTGGGAGTGCCGGGCCGTCCATAAAATATCGGAGGTAGCTCACAAAGTGAGGATGTTCAACGATGGCATCTCCCAGACGCCCATTTTTCTCAAAAACATCCTTATGGGATTTCCCGTGTCCGCCAGGAAATGGCTCAGTGAAGTCACGAATCCTAGCCTCAGGAATTACGCCACGGGTGTGAAGCAATTTCAATAAGAGGCGGGCTGCGTTGCCAGAATAGGGTATACCGCTCGAAAATTCCGCTTCCATCTGCTGGCGCAACGCAGCTTCTTCGGATGTTAACTCGATAGGCTTGATTTCGGGAACGTTCATTTGTTCCCTCCGTATTTCTCTAATTCCGCCTTGCTCATTGAATTCGATTGGCTTCGTTCACCAAGGTTTTCCGGTGAGCTTGCGCCGTTGCCTGAAATGATTTCAAGTCGACTCTCTGCTCAGACATCCGCTTGTATATTGCTTCGAACTTCGCTCGTTCCGCTACAACGTCTTTACAAGCTCTACCCCATGTCTCGATGGCTCGGTCGGTTGCACCTTGCTTACGTAGTTCCTGATCGGTACCACAATTACCGTCCCATCCGGTGAATTCCTTTTCGAGCTTCGTGCCTGAATTTCCGATGCCGAAGTCCCAAATCTGTTGCACCTGAATATCGACCTGCTCACCCGCTATGTCTGCTTGCGTCACAGCTACTGAGATTTGCGATCTGGTAACGGAATCCAGTGTTGCTCGTTCCCGCCCGACCAGCGACCGCATCTGGCTTTCGATTTTGTCGTAATCAGATTTAGCATTAGGAATTCTGGCAGCGTGTGCCTCTGCGTTCGCTATCCAGTTTTCGGCATTGGTAACAGTTTCACGATATTGTTGAGCGAGGTTCAGCAGCTTCGTGTTATACGCAATCGCCTGACCCTTCGACCTCAACTCGTCCGCGTAGGCTTTGAATTGAGAAGGCGAACTGCGCTCAAATGCTTCGGAGGACACGTTGCCGTTGGCGTCCACCATCTGAAGGCGAATTGTGTTTCCGCTGACAGTCCCGGCAAGGCTCTTACCAGGTATGAAGGACAAGATGGTGGGGAATTTCAACGTTAGCTGACCTGCGTCAGCAGAACCGTTCACGGGCGTCTGCTCAGAACTGATTTGCCCATCGGATTTCAGTCCAACATAGCTGAGCACGCCGCTAATTTGGCCATCAGGCGTTTGGGTCAATTGAAGCATCTCGGTAAAGGCTGATGTGTGAGCTACGTAGGTGCCGCTGACTTGGGATACAGCGCTAGCGGTAACCACGAGCAGAAGTGGAACCAAAACCAGCGAGTGATGGGTGGCTTTCATGGCGGAATCTCCCCACCATAAGTCTGAGTCCTGCAGATCGAGCATGTCGAATTACCTCAGTAATCGCTGTGCTCTTTTTTTATGAGACATCAGCTGTAGGTTGGACCATCGCATTTTCGCCTCAGGAACGCCTTTTTTGGTTTTTGTTTTTGTCTTTGAGTTGGTAGCGGCTCCACGAGATTGGCGTCTGGAACTACTCTAGGCCAAGCTGCTTGAGCTTGTCGTAGAGCAACCGCCGGTGCATCCCTAGCCGCCGAGCAGCTTCAGTCCTGTTGCCATCGGCTTGCTGTAGTGCGTGCTGGATCAGCCGCTTTTCCCACTCTGCCACTGAGTCATGAAACGGCAGTCCGAACAGGCTCGACAAGTCCCCATTCCTATCCCCACTGTGCTGCGACGTGGGCTGCAGATGGTCGCTGGTTATGACCCGTCCAGCTGCGTTGACCACGGCCGCTTCAATCATGTGCTCAAGTTCGCGCACATTGCCCGGGAAAGAATATTGCTGCAGTCGAAGAATCGCATCCTCGGAGAAACCGCTGATGGGCACACCGTTTCTGGCGCTGAACAATTCCAGAAAGTGTTCTGTCAAGGGGACGATGTCAGATCGCCGCGCGCGCAGCGGTGGCAGGGCTATGGTGAACACCGTCACACGAAAATAAAGGTCCTCGCGGAAGTTCCCCTCCGAAACCTCGCGTTTCAGATCTTGATTGGTCGCCGCGATCAATCGGAAGTCGCCGTGAATGGTCTCGTTGCCGCCGACACGTTCAAACGCATGTTCCTGCAACACCCGCAGGAGTTTCGGCTGAAGCGCGATCGGCAGATCTCCAATTTCGTCCAAGAAAATGGTCCCACCTGAGGCGGTCTCGAACCGTCCGAGCTTTTTGGTCAGCGCGCCGGTAAATGCACCTCGTTCGTGACCGAATAGTTCGGATTCCAGCAGTTCGTCAGGAAGGGCCGCGCAGTTGATGGCAACAAATGGCCGCTTATTGCGCTGGCTATTCTCGTGGATGGCTCGCGCGATCAACTCTTTGCCGGTGCCAGATTCGCCGAGAATGAGGACTGCCGTATCGGTCTGCGCAACTCGCCCGATGGCCTTGAATACTTCCAGCATTGCACGCGAGGAGCCGACCATCTGGCCCTCTCCGGAAGGTCCGCCGGCGTTCAATTTACCGCGCAGCTCCTCGACTTCCTGCTGTAATCTTGCATGTTGAAGCGCCCGCTTGGCAGTCGCACAGATTTCATCGAGGTCGAATGGTTTAGTTACGAAGTCATAGGCCCCGAGCCGCATGGCCTGAATCGCGTTCTGGCTGGTCCCATGCGCGGTGATGATCACCACCGGCATCGCCCGCAGCAGGTTGCGGCTTTGGAGTTCACTTAGAAGTTTGTCGCCGTCGCCGCCGGGCATCCTCCAGTCGCAGAAAACGATGTCTGGACGCCGATCGAGAATGGCCTGCAACGCCTCCTGCACACTCCCGGATTCGGTGATTTCGTATTGCTCTGCAGAGAGAATCTCAGCCAGCGTGCTGCGCAGCTTGATCTCATCGTCGACAATGAGCACTCGTGGCTTCATGACTGTCGCGCCCTCGCATCCAAATCGAGTTCCGTTTCCGACGAAGCACCGCTGATCGGAAGAAGCACCATGACCCTCGTGCCTTTTCCAATCTCGCTTTCTACCAGGATGTCTCCACCATGTGCTTTGACGATTTCGTAGCAGATCGACAGTCCGAGCCCGGTTCCGGACTGTTTAGTCGTAAAAAACGGGTCGAAGATGTGCTTCAGGTCTTGGCTGGTAATTCCTGCGCCACTATCTCGTACCTCCATACGCACTCGCCCATCGGACGAACGCTGCGCGGACAGAAGAACCTTACCGCCGGATGGTTCGATGGAGTCGGTTGCATTACTGATCAGATTGTCGAGCAACTGCCGCAGCGCGGAGGGATCGACCCTTGCCCTCACTGATGAGTCACATTCTCCCAATTGCAACTGAACATTCGTATTGCTGGAAGCGCGGGAGCTCGTTTGGACGCTGGTTCGAAGGATCGCGCAAATATCAACCGTCTGCGGGTGTATCTTCAGGGGTCTCGCAAAGAACAGCAAGCGCTCAACCATGCGGTCTAAGCGGGCGATTTCTTCTAAAACGACTGAGCCGTTGCGCTGTACGTTGTCTTCCTGGGGATTGCGAACACTTAGCTGAGTGCGCAAGCGGATGGTGGCGAGCGGATTCCGCAGCTCGTGCGCCACACCCGCAGCGACTCGTCCCAGCGCTGCCAGGCGTTCGCTGTGCCGGAGTTTTTGTTCGAGGTCGTGTTCCTTGGCGCTTTTATCGCGCAAAGCTGAGGCCAAACGATCCACGCCATGGAGAACGCGACGAATCTCGGCCAACTTGACGCTCGACTTAGGAGGCGCGGCAAGGTTTGCCTCCAGTTCTAGCAGCCTGTCTTCGACGTCAGCAATTCCAGAACTGAGATTTCTCGCAATTAGCAAAGCCAGCAATACACAGAAGGCGGCCGCCAGACCCAGACAGCCGAAGACAGCGTAGGTCTTGAAATTCTGTTCTGTGTGCAAAGCGGGCAGCCGTTTCATTAGCCAAACGCTGCCGACAGCATTCCCGGTCAAAACGATAGGGGTTGCTTGAAAAGCCACATCGTCACGCTGTCCCCGGAATATCAACGATTGCGCTTTCTGCGTTTTGACCGCCTTCCGCGCAAGATCCAAAATCGTGGGCAATTCCTTTTGCGGCATGTCCTTCTTGATCCCAGGACCCTCATGAGTCGGAAATGCATATCCGAGCAGCATGTCGCCCGACTCCGAGTAGAATCCTCCCTCTGTCCCCACGTCCCTTTGCAAGACGACAGATGTCATAAGCGAGAGAACATCGTCTGCGGAGGATGCACGGGGATTCTCAAGAGGCGATTGTTCTTGCTGCGAGCTCTCGAATTGGGCGCGGCTGATGTAGTCCTGGGAAAGCGTCGAGCCGACGACACTCAAACGGCTGCTGGTCTGAGACAGTGTTTCTGTTTCCGTGTGGCGCAACAGGAGCACGAAAGCGATTGCAGACCCGATGAGAAACAGGAGCACCAGAATTCCCAGGGTATATAGTCGCCAGCGTAAGCTCTGAAACAATACCGGCATCTCGCTTTCAGATGCGTTTCGCCGTTCGTCAGACATCTGCATATCGAAGTTCACCTGCGTGTCCGAATTTCAGCCATTCCGAGAATTCTATCGGGGTCGTCCTTCCCCAGGCTCGGGGGGAGGCGATGGTGGACGCCGCCACGGCCTAGACGGTGGAGGTGGAGGCGCGGGAACGATGCCGGCTGCGAGCAGATAGCGATTCTGCAAGTGCTCAACGGCGTGTGTCAATGCGTCGCCCGCACGGGCCACGTGCCCGGCGCGCGGTGCTTGATTGTGCACCAGTAGGTCCTGCGCCTGTTGCTGCAGTTGTTCGCTCAGGCTCACCAGTGATTGGGCCTGTGCAGCGGCTCGTGCCGGGAGCGCGTTACTTCCTCGCAGCCCGCTTTTGATCTCTCCCAGCCGATAACTCAGGTTTTCGAAATCGCGAGCGGCGTGGTCGCGCTCCTCCACTGGCGTAGGCGGAACCGGCACACCCGCACCTCCTCCGAAGGCCCCTCCGCTCATCAGCAATTCCTCAACCGCCCGCGAAAGATCGGCTGATGTCATTGCCTGCTCACGCGCTCCGACATAGTTATTCGCCTGATAACACGAGAGCGCCTCCTGATAAGCGGTCTTACTCAGCGAGGCGATGTCATTCACACTTACGGCACCGGGGCCTGCTTCGCTCGTTCCGAACAGACTGGTGCGGGAGATGCCGTCGTAGGCATGCTGGATTGCGGCGGCAGCCTCATCGGGCGTAGCCACGCGAGGATCGTGCGCCGGTCCCGGACGCTTGCCTGGCCCTTTCGGTCCAGGTTGCGCTTGTGCGGTGGCACACGACAACACAATGGCTACGGCTAAGAACAATCGGCCAATCGCTCGCAGAACGCACTCCTTCCCGCCAGTTACGGCTGAAACGGAGGTGCCTCTTGCTCCATTTAGCATCACTTCTTCTTGAGGTCTTCCATCATCTCCAAATACTGCTTGCGGTCGATCTCGCCCCGAGCATAGCGCTCGCGGAGAATCTCTTCCGCGCTTGGTGGCTGCGCCGCTGGCTGCATTCGCTCATGAGCATAGTCTCGCACGCTTTCTCCGGTTGCGGAAACCCGCTTGCTGATCGCTTGTACAGTGGGCGAATTACCCGCGGATCTCACAACCCAATAGCCCCCTACGACTAAAGCGGCAACAAGGACTACCGACATAAACGGATCGAGCACCGGGCCCAGCCCGAGGCCTGGGCCGGGTCCACAGGCAACGAGAAAGACAAGCGGAAACAAAGCAAGGTACGCAAGATGTTCAAGATACTTTTTCGTTCGCATAAATCAACTCCTTCTTTAGAACGTTGGTCGAGTTGGGCGTCTATTACAAGGAAACGTGTACGAGTCCCGTGTTTGGACGCTCCTTTCGACATTTGGGATCATTCGCTGCCATATCTTCACCGAAGTGACTCAATTTACTCACTCTTCATGGTCTCGGCGCGGGTGGCATTGTTATCGCAACGCCACTGCTGCGGTTGACAATGGTTTCCGCATCCAGGAGACGTGCTCCGCCAGCAGCGTCAGGGCGCAACCAACCGCGAATGCGCACTCGCCCACGGACGGGAATGACTTGCGTCACCTGACTAGCAAGGTCCGGCGGAAAAAAGACGACGGTGCCCTGGTCGAGAAGCAAGCCATTCACCTGACCGTCAGGGCCATAGTTAAAGCTGCGAACAGTCCCAGTAAGGGTGGTCTCGGTTGACTGGGGAATACGGTTGGTCCATGCGGCAGCGCCTTGCGGCGCAAGCGGCGCCGCACTCGCCACTGTAGCCGGCGCAACCGATGGCGCCGAGTATAGTGGCGGCGGAGGCGGAGGAACAGGTCTGCCACGCCGTGGGGGTGGACCCGGCGGCGGGGGTGTAGCCTGGTCTGCCACGCGGATCGAGCCGTTGGTGCTTCGGTTGGTGATGATCTGCGCATCCACGAGACTGTCGCCCGCAGGTCCGATATGGGGCCAGCCTTCGACCACGACAGTAGATCCAATTGGAACGACCGCAGTGACCTGATTGCTCAGTTCAGGCGGAAAATGGACAACCGTTCCGCTGTCCAAAATCAGTCCATCCAGACCACCAGGGCCATAGTTGTAGCCCCGGACGGCACCTGAAATCGTTCCGGCCCCAGAGACTTGCGCGGCAGGAAGCTGCGGTGCTATCCATGCTGCCGCCGGTTGAACATAGGTCGGTGGTAGCGGCGGTGGTGGGGGAGCAGCCGCAGGAGGACGGGGCGGTCCGCAGCCCAAATTCGGAAGACAAAATGCGGCGCCAACTGCGATGAGCATTGCGGTTCGTGGGAGGCTCTTCATCAATGTCATATCGACTCCTTTGCTGGATTGCTGCCGCGAAATATCTCGCGGCTGTGTTCGTTGCGGTCTAGGATCGGTGCACGATGCTTGCGCTCCGACACTCCGGAACTATCTAAAGACCGCGAGGCGGCGCACCAACCCGATACCCAGGCCGCCGCGACCGCACCTAGGGATCTTCTGTCCCCGGCGCGTTTCTTCTCGCGAGTGGCGAGCAGCCGGGAGTTCAGATGCTTCTGCCACTGCAGCAGCAGAATGATCGCTAGACCCGGCAGACCCGGCAGCACGATTGCGCCCAAGATCTCGATTCTGAGATTCCATAGCACAGCCTTTCACTCCTCTCCCTGCTCCGCTATCGCGGAGGCGGGGGTGGCCCCGGTGGCGCGTAGGCTATGGCTTGCCCATTGATCGATTGCACATCGACCACTGTTCGCCCGTTCATTGCCTGGTGCGAATAACCCGTTACGGATACCTGACTCCCGACCGACACTGTCGAGGTAAGAGTCGCGCTAAAGGGCGGCGGTGTTTTGGCAAACACGCCGTTGTCGAGAAGAAAGCCATCCACATCGCCTTCACGGTTGTAGTTGAGTTGGGTGACTCGGGCGGCCCCGTTATAGCTGGTGAACTGCCCCGGCTGTGGGACAGAAAGGGTTTTACCGTCGGCATTGATTGTGACGAGTTCGATTCGTTGCATACCCGTCGCAGTCGGGTTGCCGTAGCCGGTGACCTGTACGTTCTCGCCCGAATTCAGAACCGGGGCCAGTACTGCGCCGACGTGGGGCGGAAACGTAACCAATGTGTTCTTGTTGACCAGGAAGCTGGTCACCTCCATCTCAGGACCGTAGTTCAGTTGCGAAATTGCGCCTGAGACGGAACTGTATCCGCCAGAATTCGCAGCCGGTGGTGCGGGCGGCGCCGCCTGAGCAGACAGAATGGAGGCCGCAAGCAAGAGAAAACCTGCAAGCGAGCATGTTTTGATAGAAGTTTTCAACGTCATGAGATTGTTTCCTTTCTGTGCGGGGTTGATCCGCACTGCAAGAAACAAAATGCAACCTTGATGCCAGTCGCAGCGAGCACGGCTCCGTCATAGATTCAGCGGGTTAGCAGAGAAGAAAACTCAGAGGTGCGTTGTTAGCGTACAGCGACCCGTCCGCTATGCGGACGGTTCCCGCGCTTAGCCCGCTTTCCGATCTGACAAAGAAATGCGCAACCCCACGATGACTGCTGGCAGCTGCGACCGTGTGTTCTTTCCGCACATCCAGCGAGCGAAAAGAACGCGCAACAGTACCGCCGTGAGCCAGCGGCAATCAAACAAACCTCGCAAATACATGGGGCAAGTGAAGAACCTCGGATGGCGGAGCAATTGCTTCCGTCGATCAGGGCGGTGCATGCACTGGACCCCATAAACGGAGCGTGTCTAGCAATGCAAAATTTCCACCCAGAGAATGAACGCAGTCTTCGCGCTCTGGAATGGCTCAACTTCTTCCTCGTCCAGACCGGAGTAGGTCCGTTTCTCGCCGCCTACCTGGCGGCCAGCGGCTGGAATCCGGCCAGAGTCGGTTATGCGCTCACCTTTGGCGGACTAGTGACCGTCGCTGTACAGGTGCCGGCGGGAGCAGCGGTTGATGCGATTCGGCGTAAGCGGATGCTCCTTGTGATTAGTCTGAGTGTGCTGGTAACTGGGGCCATTCTGCTCATGCACACCCCGAGTTCCTCTTTGGTTTATTTGGCCCAGGCACTCCTGAGCGGGGCCGCACCATTTCTGGGACCAACTGTCGCAGCCATCACGTTGGGGATTGTTGGCGCTTATGGGTTTGACAAACAATTCGGCAAGAATAAAGCATTCGATTCCGCGGGCAATGTCGTCGCGGCGGCTCTGATTGCCGCCCTCAGCTACGAGTTCGGCAATCGAGCCATCTTCGTCATCACCGTTCTGATGGCTATTCCGACTCTAATCTGCATTCTCTCGATTGACGGCACCAAGATCGACTATGCACGCGCTCGCGGTGGCAACAATGGGAGCGGCAAGCATGGACTTTCCAGCCTGCTTAAGGATCGTGTATTGATCGCATTCTTCTGCGCGGTGTTCTTGTTTCACATGGCGAATGCGGCAATGTTGCCTGAGTTGGGAGAGATGCTGTCCAAGGACAACCTCAAGGCGGCGGCACCCTTCATGTCCGCTTGCATCATCGTCACACAGGTTGTGGTCGCAATGTTAGCCGCAAGGGTTGGTCGACAGGCCGCCCAATGGGGACGTAAACCTCTCTTGCTGATTGGTTTCGGTGTCCTTCCTATAAGGGGAGTGCTTTACACCCTGACGCACGCCTCCGGCGCTTTGATAGCGATCCAGATCCTCGACGGTGTAGCGGCCTGCATCTTCGGAGTGGTGTCGATGTTAGTGGTTGCCGATCGCGCCCGCGGAACCGGGCACTTCAACCTTGCAGCGGGTGCCCTCGCCACCATGGTCGGGGTGGGAGCTGCCCTAAGCAATACCATCGGCGGAACTTTGATTCAACAGGCCGGCTATCGCGCGTCGTTCCTCGGACTGGCCGCGATCGCCGTGGTTGCCTTTGCCATTCTCTCGCTGGCTGTCCCCGAGACCTTAATCAGAGGTCATGAGAACCCGTTACGGCCAACACATGAACGCGCGCTTGCTTCGTCAGAAGAAGCTCTTGATGCTCTGCCGGAGCGTCCCGCGATCTGAATCCGTGAGATCGCTCGGAGCGCACGAAAAGCGCCTGCTGCCCTGTGACTGTCGATGGATTACGAGATCTTGTTTATGGCTGTTCTCGGACTGCTGGCCCTAACGGGGTTGGGCTTGTTCATAATACTGTTGATCACCTTCAAAGACGACGGTGAGATCTATCCGATCTACAGGCAGAATTCCCCCGACCCCGATCCCGGGTGTGCGACATCGAAACAAGAGCTTCAGAAATTGTGATCGAGCAAGTGCGACGAATCTGGAGTTATTCGAGCGTACTAGACCTCGAAAGGCATTTCAGAGGAAGGGGAAGAGAAAATGGGCAAAATTGTATTGCTGCTCTGCGTTTCCTCTGGCGATGATGGGTTTAGCTCTCGGTCTATGCCCTTGGTCTTCTTCTAAAATCGCGTTGGCTGCGCCCGTAAATATCTGCCGCGTGCGCTTAACACACGCAACCTGAGAGGAAAGTGTACAGACTCAGCCTCGAATTATGCCCTCGTTCTCTTGATCTTGTTGATAACTCTAGCCGACCACGCCGTTTCCTCGACAATGCATGTTGGTATCTGAACTGCATTCCCTAGTCTTGTAAGCGAGTTGCGCTTGCTTCGGCGCAATCTCCGCTTACCGGCGCGATTGCGAAAGGAGATTGGCAGGACAATGAACCTGGTCCATGTATTCAGCGAGGCGCGGACGATAGCGGGCGTCGTGATATTTCTAGCCAGCTACTTTGTCTTCGCCTGGGGCAAATTTCCGGGCACCAAGATCGACAGACCGGCCATGGCAGCCATCGGAGCCGCCTTACTGTTCGTCTTCCGGCTCCTCACCCCCTCGGCCGCATTGCAGTCGATTGACTTCGCCACCCTCGTGTTGCTCTTTTCCATGATGCTCATCGTTGCGAGCCTGCATCAGGCAGGCTTCTTCGAGTGGATCACAGCTCATGTCATAGAAAGGATTCCTCATCACTACTTGCTCGCCGTCGTGATTCTAACCAGCGGCATCCTTTCGGCGTTTCTTGTAAATGATGTGATCTGCGTTTTCATGACACCCTTGCTGCTGCACATTACCTCGGAGTTGAAACGGCCCGCTACTCCTTACCTTCTCGCGCTAGCGACCGCCTCGAACATCGGGAGCGCAGCGACCATTACCGGTAATCCCCAGAACATGTTAATCGGTTCCGTGTCGCACATCGGCTACGTGGATTTCCTATTCCACCTAGGCCCAGTCGCCGTGGTCGGTCTCGGGATCAACTGGTTCGTGCTCCGTTTGATGTGTGCGAAAGATCTCGCGCGTGAGGTTGAGGAACGACCAACGTTCGCACCCATGGCCCAGCCAACGCCAAGGCCGCTCGGAGCTGACGCTGCGCGTCCGGTGCCGGGACCTGACCGGTCGGTCTGGAAGCCTATCGTTGTCACTTTATGCGTACTGCTGGGGTTCTTGTTGGGGTTCCCCCCGGCCCTGGTTTCGCTCTGCGGGGCGATTCTTCTGCTTATGAGCAGAAGAACGAACCCCCGCGACCTGTACCGCGAAGTGGACTGGAGCCTGCTTCTCTTCTTCGCCGGACTGTTTCTGATTTTAGGCGGAGCAGAAAGCGTGCACATCACGGATTACTTGCTGGCGATGGCACGCCATATGAATCTGCAGAATACTGCGATTTTTGCCAGTGTTGTAAGTCTTCTTTCAAACCTGGTGAGCAACGTGCCCGCGGTAATGCTGATGCGCCCTGTAATGACCCAATTCCACGACCCGCATGCCGCCTGGCTGCTGTTGTCAATGGCGAGCACGTTGGCAGGTAACCTCACGATCACCGGCTCGGTGGCCAACATCATTGTCGTAGAAAAGGCTCGCCCCGCCGTGCACATCAGTTTCAAAGACTACTTGCGCGTCGGTGTTCCGATCACGCTTCTGACCTTGCTCTTCGGAATTGCGTGGCTCCACTTCGTCCCATAGGACTCGAACTCATGAGGAATAAAGCAGACATGAATAACGTACGGCAAAGCCTGCACGCCCTCGACTGGATGAACTTCTGCATGGCTGACATGCAAATGGCCATCGGTGCATTTGTAGCGATTTATCTCATGTCGAGCCGGCACTGGAATCCGGCGCAAGCAGGCGTTGTGGTCGCTGCCCAGAGTATCGCCACTATGCTGGCACAACCCAGTGCCGGCGCTCTGATTGATTGGTCAAGCCATAAGAAACTGATTGCAGCGGTCGGCGCTGGACTTGTCAGCGTCGGCACTCTGCTCATCCTTTTTGTCCCAAGCCTCTTGCTGGAGATCCTGGTCCAAGTCTTGATCGGGATTGCGGTCTCCGTGTTTCCTCCCCTCTTAGCGGCGATCTCGCTCGGCATCGTCGGAAAGGCACGATTGCCGAGGAGGGTTGGGCGGAATGAGATGTACAACCATTCTGGCAAAGCGGTTATGGCCTTAGTTGCGGGAGCACTAGCTGCCTTATTTGGCCAGCGGTGGCTTTTCTATACCGCAGTCGCTTTTGGGATCGGCGCAACCGTGGCGGCATTAGTCATTCATGACGGCGATATCGACAATCAGCAGGCACGGGCCGCTGAGGTTCCAGACCTGACTTCCCCGATTGTTCCTGGGCAAGCGAAATCAGCACGAACCTATTCCATGAGCGAGTTATTTCAGGATCGAAGGATTCCCATCTTTCTTGGCTCCGTGATTCTTTTCCACTTCGCCAACGCCTGTCTCCTGCAGCTTGTAACCGAATCTCTTGCGCGCGGAAGAGATGGCCAATCCTCCTTCTACGTTTCTGCCTGCATCATTGTCGCGCAGTGCGTCATGGTTCCGGTCGCGTGGGTCACCGCACGGCTTACAGAAGGTTTCGGCCGAAAGCCGCTCTTTCTGGTCTGCTATCTGATTGTTGGACTACGCGCGCTGCTGTTTGCTTTCGGCACGGGTGACTGGTATCTCATCTCGGTTCAGAGCCTGGATGGTGTCGCGGCGGCGATTTTCGGTGTTCTCTGGACTCTGATCAACTCCGACCTTGCGCGAGGCACAGGCCGGTTCAATTTTCTGCAAGGTGCCGTGGCCAGCGCTTGGTATCTCGGGGCATTCCTCAGCAATCTGGCGGGCGGGTATCTGGCCAACCGTTTAGGCTTCCAGACAAGTTTCCTGTGCCAAGCCGGCATCGCAGCGGTCGGTTTCCTATTCTTCTTCCTCTTGATGCCGGAGACGAAGGACTCAACCCGACCACAGCGCGCTCTTGCACGCAGGATTCAGGGGCAAGCTTCGGAAGTTAGCTCAGAGAATGCGACAGCTTAGATTCAACAACTCTTTAGGAGGAAAACACGATGACCATCGCATCAATTGGATCAACCCTCGCCGAGGCGCAGCTTGCAAATCATGACCTGCAATCACGAGTACCCGGCATTGTCACATGGCTCCATTTTGGGGATCTACACATCACAGAGAGAAAGGAGCAAAACTATCACCACTTCCGTGAGCTTATTCAGCACGCAAATCGCTTTCTCCAGGGCGCCGTAGATTTCGCAGTCCTGCCGGGAGACAACGTCGAGGACGGGAGTGAGGAGCAGTACCGCCTCGTTCAGGAAGCGCTCGCTGATCTATCGATTCCCTCGCATGCGATCCTAGGCGATCACGACTTCAAGACCGGGAGCCTTCAACTGTTCAAGAAGTATCTCCGCTCGAACACGCATTACAGCTTTGATCTTGATCGCTATCACTTTGTGTTCCTTAATGCAGTGGGAGGCGGGGGTCACGGCCGCTTCGGGCTCGGCCCCGAACAGATGACGTGGCTATCGGCCGACCTTCACGAGGCGGCCCGCAAAGGCTTGCCTACCGTTCTGTTCCTCCATTGTTATCCGAGCGAGGTGATTGACGCCAACCCAAGCCTCGTTGATTTGATCGGAGAGCACGATGTCCTCATGGTGGACATGGGACACACCCACTACAACGAGATCGCGAATGACGGGCGCGTCATCTATGCCGCGACGCGCTCGACCGGCCAAATCGAGGAGGGTCCAGTCGGCTTCTCCGTTACGGTGCTCGATCAGGATGTCGTGAGCTGGAAATTCAATCCACTGGGTGAGTGGCCCTTTGTGATGATCACATCGCCCGCAGACGAACGGTTCATTACTCGTTCCCGCCTGTTGAACCAAGTCGTGCGGGGAGAGATCGAAGTACGTGCCATGATTTGGGACGAGCAGGAAATTACCTCAGTCGACCACCGAATAGACGATGGGGATACATGTCCGATGACCCGAGCCGGAGGGGTGGGAAGGGCTTTGTGGTCGGTCCACTGGAACTCTGCGAAGGTCACGGATGGAATCCACACCATGACTGTTACCGCCAGAAACCGCTCCGGGGCTTTCAGCAAGGACGTAATCAGGATCTATGTCAGCCAGGCGGGACATTACACTCCGGAGCCTCGCCACCTTGGCGACGAAGCCAATGCAATCGGGCCCTGTTCCGAAAAAGGTATTCTCGGAACTCAACTCGGTCCGAACAAGAACGGCAGAAAATGGTGAGAAAGGCGGACGATAGTTCTCTGTGACGAATCTGGCATCTTTCAGCCCCCACTGATCGGTCGTTCCGTCGAATCGTGTTGAGGCTGGAGAACCGCCATTGTGATAAAACTCGGGAACTGCCAGGCAGTTCCCGAACAGAGGGTGTGGGGCCGGACTACATCGGATATCGAGCGCATATTGTGACGCCGGTGTGACGCAAAACCTGCCAACACTGCCAAATTTGACATCATTGACAATTCGCGCTGGTTCCGTTTCAATAACTTACGTGGTTGCAATGTGGGCCGGCCAATTCGGCTTACAGGAATGACGATCGTAGACGTACTCGCTCTTGCCAGCACGTAAGGCGATTGATACTCAACACCGGCGAGCACTTACAATCGGCAAGAAGAATTGTTTTCCTGAGTTCACGCGTAAAAGAGGAACTCCTTTCCAGATCCTCCGAGTCGATTACTTTACAAGCGCAATCTCGAAGTCGATCTTCACCATCCGCAAGATCGAATCGAGCAGCGCGTTCGAGACTTCGCGCGGATTCGATGCGATGCCCCCGCTTACCCGCCGTTTCGATTGGCACGGCCAGGTCGAAATTGAACAGATAAGGGCTCGGAATCCCCGCTGCGATGCTCAGACTGGGATTGGGCCGTGCGCCAGCCGTCACGACGGCTGCCTGCGCCTCTGCGAAGCGAGCCCGAGCACTCTCCAGTGTCGGATTGAAATAGAGAGCTGGGGGTGAAAGCGTTCCGATGTCCCAGGTTTTGGGTGGCCAAGGTGCCATCGCGTGACCTAAACTCTTTTCCTCGTATGCCTGAAGGTCGGGTTCAGCCAGATTACGAGATTCAAACCTTGATGCTGTTTCGGCAGGGACGATAGGGATCGGTTGGTACCGACGCACCGCGCACCCCCCAAAAGACAGGCACCCGAACAGAACTACAACTCGTTTGTTAATCGCGTACGTAGAACGTTGCTCCGGGCAAACCGAAACCATGGACAAACTGATGACCCGCGCGCGGCAGCCTAATTCGAGCCCTTCCCGTGAAATGAAAGGGACGAATTTAACGGGTAGGCCCTAGCGATGAGGGTGGTATCAGATGCGGAGAGCGACGGGGGGGAGAAGCCGTGATGTCCGGCCAGAAAGGGAGAAAATCGTTCTTTGTCAGACTGTGGAAGCACAAAGGTGGAAGCACATGGGTCCCGGCATCAGCCATGATAATCAGCAGTCGCGCCACTAGAAAAAGAGCACCCGCAAATGTGAGCAAAGCGATCTCTTGGAGTTCAGTGTCTGAGGCTGGGCCGGGTGGGTCCCAATAATCCAGAGATTCAATTATCGGGTAGGCGAGTGCGAGCGAGACCAAGGATACAAGAAGCGCGATTTGGAGGGTCCTACGAAACATGGTCGAGCAGTGATCCTACAACGCCAATTAGGAGGTGCGCAAGTCGCGCGCGGCGCACTGTATTGTCCTATCGGTCCGCAGCGATGTCCTGGCGAATCTGGCATCATCGCAGCGGGCTTTGTTACCGCCTTTACCGGATCAGGTTGGCCGGTCCTGGTCCTAGGGCTTGGGATTGCACTCATGAACGCAGACGCGGCAAGAGAAATCTATCAGCTAGCAAGGGAGGAACATCGCGCAATTCTCCCTGAGATTTTCCCGATGGAATCATCACGTTGTCGGTAAATTGGGGCTGTTGACTTCTCAACTCAGCGAGCGTGACTGCGAAGGAAGACGGAGGGATTCTATGAATGTCATACTACTTAAAACGCTGGTCGCATCCGTGCCAGCCTGCATGCTGTTTTTCGGTGCCATAGCCTGGTTTTTTCGCGGGAAGACTGTGTACTCTTTCCTACAGCTGTTTGGCGCAGGATGTCTCATGGTGGTCGTTCTCACTCATTTCTCCGAAGCCCTTCACCTGTTTCCTTGGATGCATTGGGGGCTTGAGCATAGCGTCGGTCATTACCTGGACTTCTGGAGTGCTGTTCTTGGTCTGACGTTGTTTCCCATCGGCTATCTGCTTCAAGCGTTCGCAAAGCGACGCCGTTGCGGTCACTCCTTCAGTGCTCTGCGCTTGAAAATGTGAGGCTTAGGCGGCGCAATGGATCAGTTCGCTGCGGAACGGTATGCTCAAGAATTGTGTATTCGGTACGTATCGGGCCCCCGCAACCACGGATACCACTGCCGAAATGCACTGGCGTTCTCTTTGCTCGACACGCCCAAGCGATTTCAGCTCAACCCCCAACTCTTTCGGCCCTCCACAACGTCACGTCGATGCCGTGGGGGCCCTGACTTTGGTTTACGCGCTCAAGTGCAGGGCGCATCGCAAACTCGCTTGACTCCGGGTCGCCTCGAAACGCATCATGGGATTGAACAGTAAACGGTGAAGGAGTTCACCGCTAACCGCTGTCCCAACTTTAAGCCGGGAACAGCTGATGACTCCTGACAAGCGGGCCTTGTCGCGGAGTCATGGTACCGGCAAGAATCCGCAAAAGAAGCTCAGAAGTCGAGGTGTCGTTCTATGCAGAACGTCTGGGTTCTTGCGTCTCTGTGGGTCGGCTTGGCCCTCGTGGCAACTCTTCTTGCCATTTGGTTCAAAATTTCCACGGCGCTCACAGAGATTGTTGTGGGCACCGTTGCCCAGCTCATCTTTGGCGCTTTTATTGTGCAGGGCGGTCTCGGCGCCAAAAGTGAATGGATCAGTTTCCTGGCGGGTACGGGCGCGATTGTCCTCACTTTTTTGGCCGGAGCCGAACTCGATCCCACGATCTTCCGGACCAAGTGGAAAGAGTCAACGGTTATCGGCTTGGTGGGGTTCATCGGTCCGTTCCTGGGCTGCACGGCTGTCGCCCATTACGTCCTGCATTGGACAACCCGATCGAGTTGGCTGGCAGGCGTCGCTTTATCCACGACTTCCGTAGCCGTCGTCTATGCTGTGATGTTGGAACTCGGTTTCAACGTCACAGATTTCGGTAAGGCTATCCTGGCAGCCTGTTTTGTGAACGATCTGGGAACGGTAATTGCGCTTGGCCTCATCTTCTCGCCGTTCACAATCAGGACGTTGATCTTCGTGGGCGCGAGCGTGGCCGTATTTGCGGTTTTGCCTTTCCTCACCCCGTGGTTTTTCAGATTCTATGGAGGGCGGGTCTCCGAACTGGAAGCGAAATACCTGCTGTTCGTATTGTTCGCGATGGGCGGATTAGCCATGTGGTCCGGAAGTGAAGCTGTCTTGCCTGCATACATCATCGGAATGGTTTTAGCGGGAACGGTTGGTAAAGACCATGTTTTGATCCGGCGGCTCCGTACTCTTACTTTTGGCCTGCTGACGCCGTTCTATTTCATCCGGGCCGGATCATTTGTTTCGGTGCCTGCATTGAGAGCAGCCCCGCTGGTGTTCGTCGCGTTGTTTTTGGCGAAGATGATCTCCAAAGTCGTCGGCCTGTTCCCCACCGTGAAGGCATTCAACTACCAGCGTGAGGAAGGTTTGTACTTCACGTTGATGATGTCCACCGGCCTCACCTTTGGAACTATTTCTGCCCTTTTTGGTTTGAACCACGGCATTATTGATCAGGCGCAGTATTCGTATTTGGTGGCCACAGTGATCGGCAGCGCAGTGATTCCTACCGTGATCGCCAATGCCTGGTTTATGCCCAGGCACCTGCTGTCGAAGTCCAAAGTAGAAGGTTCTGCGGTTTCCCACGCAGTCACCCTAAGTTCTGGCGGAGAACATCCATGAGCGGGAAAAGACATAACGCACACTTTCGACACATGTTGGTGGGATATGACGGATCTCCGCAGTCAGAAAAGGCAGTGGAGGTCGCTTTTTCGCTTGCAGATTGCATCGATTCGACCGTGCTGATCTTCGCGGTTGCGCGGCCCCCGGAGCCGCCAACATCTGTTGAACTGGAGGCGGTGCTCGACGATGCGAAGGAGCACTACCAAGAGGGATTCAAGAAAATCCTCGAAAAGGCGCGAGCACATGACCTGGAAGTAAAGACGGATATGGCGGTGGGTCATCCCGGAGAGCAGATCATCCATCGCGCCGAAGCGGACGGCATTGACCTGATTATCGTCGGTCGGCGAGGGCGATCAATGATCTCCCGGATGATGTTGGGTTCAGTTTCGGAGCGCGTTTTGAGGTATGCCCATTGCCCCGTGATGGTTGTGCACTGAATTAGCCGCCGTTGGCGATTGTTAAGAGGAGCTTGTGAAGAGTGCGATCATTTCGGATGTGCACGGCAATTGGGATGCTCTGTGGGCCCTGCCCGAGGACTACGACGAGCTGTGGGTTCTGGGGGACCTAGTCAATTACGGTCCGGAGCCGCGAGAAGTAGTGGATTTTGTGAGGGCGAAAGCTTCCACTGTAGTTCGGGGGAATCACGATCACTCGATCGGGTACGATGAGGACCCGAGATGCGGTCGGCGTTATCACGATATGGCGGATGCGACGCGAAGATTCAGCGCCTCTGTCGTCACTGAGGACCAGAAACAATTCCTGCGAGACCTGCCACTGAAAGCTGAGATCCGACGCGGAAACACACGCTTTTATCTCACGCACGCGACGCCGTCAGATCCTCTATATGGGTATCGCACGCAAGACTCAGATGAATGGATTAAGGAAGTGCAGTCTGTTCCGGCAGATGTTGTGCTTGTCGGCCACACGCACACTCCGTTTGTGCGAAAGATCGGGAATCAGCTTTTGGTCAATCCCGGTAGCCTGGGCCAACCCAAGACGGGCAAACCAGATGCGTGTTACGCCGTGTGGAACGACGGCACATTTGAGCTCAAATCGTTTTCATACCCAGCAAATAGAACTATCGCAAAACTGCAGAGACTGTCCTTTCCACCAGAAATCGAAAAGGATCTCATTACCGTGCTTCAAACCGGCTCCGTTTAGGACGAGAGCGAGAGAGGATGCAATTATGTCGAATATAGAAAAGCTAGCCGCACTGGAGATTCTTGACTCGCGTGGGAATCCCACCATACAGGTAGACCTCACGCCGGAAAACGGCGCAACCGGTGTTGCCAAGGTGCCCTCGGGCGCTTCGACCGGCAGTAACGAAGCGGTCGAACTCCGCGATGGCGATCAGAACCGATACTCGGGCAAGGGTGTGCTGAAGGCAGTAGAGAATGTCGTGGATATCATTCAACCGGCAGTCGTGGGCATGGACGCGGCTGACCAGGAAGCCCTCGACGAGAAGCTGATTGCTCTCGATGGTACTCCTAACAAAGGGAACCTCGGCGCCAATGCGATCCTGGGAGTATCCATCGCTGCGGCCAAAAGCTGCTGCTGCAGAGAAGAAGATCCCGCTCTATCGCCACTTTGCTGATCGCAAGGACTACTTGCTCCCTGTGCCGATGCTCAATGTTTTGAACGGCGGAAGACACGCGGACAACAACGTGGACTTTCAGGAATTCATGATCGCACCGGTCGGTGCGCCCAGCTTTGCCGAGGCGCTGCGTGCGGCCTCAGAAACGTTTCACAGCTTGAAGGGACTGTTAAACAGGAAGGGATACGAAACGAGTGTGGGTGATGAAGGTGGCTTTGCTCCCAGGCTACGTTCTGCAGAAGAAGCGATGGAGCTTCTGGATTTTGCAGTGCAGAAGGCGGGCTACAAACCCGGAGCGGACATTGCTATCAATTTGGACCCCGCAGCGAGTGAGTTCTATAAGGACGGTGCCTACGTTTTTCACAAGTCTGGCGGAGGGCAGAAGAGTTCTGCAGAGATGATCGACTTCTGGGCCGACTGGACCAAGAAATACCCGGAGATCTTTTCTCTCGAAGATGGCCTGGCCGAAGACGACTGGACAGGGTGGCAGGAACTCACGAAACAGCTTGGCGACAAGATTCAGCTGGTCGGCGATGACATCTTTGTCACCAACCCAAAGATTTTCGAGCGAGGAATTCGTGAGGGCATCGCAAATTCTATCCTCATCAAGCTAAATCAGATTGGGACGGTGACGGAAACACTGCGCTGCATCGAAATGGCCAAGGAGCACGGCTATACGGCTGTCGTGTCGCACCGTTCCGGCGAGACCGACGACACAACCATTGCTGATTTCTGCGTGGCAACTGGTGTGGGTCAGCTCAAAACCGGCTCGGCTTGCCGTGGGGAGAGAGTCGCCAAGTACAACCGGCTACTTGAAATTGAAAAGGAACTTGGACGGAACGCCAAATATGCAGGGCGGGCGGCTTATGCCAAGTGGGTTGGCGAATTGGCGACGCATTGAAGGGGGCGGCGCGGCGATTCCGACAGGTTGACGGAATCGCTGCGCCGTTTATCTTTCCGGATTGTATTTGGACACCATGGATGACTTCATTTTCGACCGTGAGGAAGAATTGCAGGCACTCAAGGAGCGTCTGCTGAAAAGAAAGCCTTTTCTTCTGCATGGACCCACAGGCGCCGGAAAGACGCTGCTAATCCGCAGTCTGCTGGCGCAAATGCCCTCGGTTTTCTATTGCGAGATTTCGGCCACCACGCAACTCATCTTTCGTAGTGTGGCGCAATTTTTGCTGGAGAGAGGCGATCCGCGCGTCCGGCGATCCTGCCGCAACCGAGAGGGCATCCAAACGAAATCCGCCGTATCGCTCAAAGGTATCGTGATGGACGCCTTGCGCGAAGGAAGCTACTCGATTGCCCTGGATCACGTAGATCGTCCCTCGCAATCTTTCGCGGCGGCAGTTCGAGAGATAATCGGGTGGTGCTCCACTCCTATTATCGCTGTTGCGCGCTCCAGCCACATGGAAGACACTGGGTTCCTAGCCGGGCTTCCGAGAGTCAAGAGCAAGGGCTTATGCAGCCGTTTCCTCCTGGGGCACTTCATCGTGATCCTGATCCTCCGGGGCGGCCTTTTCGGCGCGGTCCAGCTTCAGGATCGAAGCGACCCGAATTTCCCAGACGCGCTTCTTCGTGTCCGTCTTCTTGCTGTCGTACTCCCGGCTGCGTAGTTCGCCTTCCACCTGAATATGTGCGCCCTTGGTGAGCGTCTTGGCGAACTCCGAGAGCTTGCCGAAGACTACGCAACGGTGCCATTCGGTGTGCGAGATGTACTTGTCGTCCTTCTTGTAGGAGGACTTGGTTGCCAGCGAAAGCGTGGTGACGCTGAAGTCGGCGCTGTTGGTGCGGGCTTCTGGGTTGCTACCGAGGAAGCCGATGAGGGTTACTTTGTTCTGGTACATGATGGTCTCCGTTTGTTGAATCTCCCGATCTTGGTCGGGGCATCATAAAGCGAGTGGGCCATGCTCCCAAGTGCCGAAGCTCTGCATTTACGGAGGTTCCGGAGAAATCTTTTCGGCGGTCTTTCCGAACAAGATTTGGAGGGAAACCGTAACCCGGAGGGCGGCGCAGCCGAAGCAGAAGAGCGAGCTGCCGCAGGGCGCATGAAAAGGCCCGAAGCGATGCCCGAACAAAGGCGGGATACATAGCGGCAGACACGCTCCAGAGCAAAGCCTTCATCTGCGTCCCCGCGAGAGAAACCCGCCACCGCGGCAAGTCCCCTCGCGTCGCTGATGACTCAAGGATCGTGGTGGCAGACTGCGAAACACTGCCCGCCGCCCCGTTGGTGAATGCCTGGGAACCGCTCGTCGTGATGGTGCCGCCACCCTGAGTGATCTCGCTAGCTCCAGCAATCACACCCAAAGCTATGGAGGTGCCGAAGATTTGCAGGTAGTGGTTATTAACTTTGTCTTTCAGCCCTTCCTGTCCGATCTGATCGAGGCCCTGGAACTGGTCGAGATCGACGGAGTAACCGTCCGGCATAATCAGCCGGTGAAAAACTACCGCCATTCGCCGCTGTTGGCCGAAGCCCGCCGCTCCAATCTTCTTTGCCTCGCCTAAAACAACCGTTCCCTCGGGAATAATGACGTGTTGATGATCGTGCGAATACAGCGGATTTGAGACCAGGACTTTAACCGGCCCTACGGCGTCCCCATCCAGACGATTCATGAGAACAGTGTCGAGAACCGAGCCCTCGTAGACGAGATAGGGCTGACCGACGGCTGAATCGATATTGGCCTCCAGTGGACGTTTATAGCCTCCGGGCGTGTCCTCCTGTTTTCCTTCGGCTGGTGGGGCGACGAGACTGCTGTTTGTCCGACGTTCGGCAGGGCCATATTGGGCGGGCATCGTCTGGCCTTGCTGTTGTTGCTGCGGCGGATCGGCAGAGCGGGAGTACACAAGATTGGAAGCGAAACGGGAGTTGTCAGCGCGCTCGCGTTCTTTCGCAGCGATCAACTGTGCCTGCTGTTGCAAAGGCGTGAGTTGCATCTGCATGTTGCCCGGCTGCGCTTGGGGGCAGGGCTGGCCCGGAATACAGGGCACGGCAAGGCCGGTCGGCCCATAGGCCGCGGCTGCAGCCCGCTGCTGGGGAGTCGCAGACGCAAGCGCTGAATCTCCCATCTCAGCGGCGGCCATTGTCGCCTGCTGTTCTTTCTGATGTTCGGCCTGAAGCTGGTTCTTCAACTCCTGCACGTTGCTGTCGGTGTTGTCCTGCAAGGTGGGTTGCGGTGGCTGCCCTTTGGCGGCGGCCTGCTGTGCAGGCGTCTTCTTTCCAGACGAGCTGAAGAGCGCCGCGACAATCACCAGGGATGCGGCCCCCAGATAAACGAAGGTCCCCGTTCTCCTTCCAGCCAACCTTGACTCCGGGCAAATCTGGACACGACGTATCCCGACAATCCCGGATAAAGTGCTCTGACGGTCTTGATTGCCTCGGTCTTTTTTCGCCCCCCACTCCGATAGCCATCTCGAAGGGTTTCAATGGCGTCTTCGCTCCAGTTGATGGGTCCGGTACGCTTACCGCGATCCTTCTCCCGCAGGTGTCGCATCCGATGCCAGATTTGGGCGGGGGAAAGTTCTGGAGCAATCTGTCGTAGCTTCTTGACTGCCTCACGCGTCCCTTTGGGACCATACTTCATCCCGACGACCAGAACCTGGTCAATCTGCGGCAACCAACTGAAGGATTGGTTTGCCTTTTTGCCCTTGGGATCGGGACCTTCTTCCATGAGCACATCTCAGTGCAAATCGTCCGCTTCGAGCAGCTGCGATCACGTTCCGAACTCGTGGGCCCCTGCGTGTGATTGCGCCAATCAAAGTAGAGGGGCTGCTTTTGTAAGCACCAGCTGTGTTCCAAGAAACCCCGCTGCGGCGAGTGCGGACACTCATCTTCTAGTCAGCTCCGTAAAGTGATATCCGTGACCGAGCGCGCGCATGGGCATCTCCAGCGCCAGTTCTACTGACGAACAAGACGAAGTTGCTGCATCTGATTGAGTTGAAGGACTACTGGGTCAAGGCAGGACGAAGAAAATGTGCGCGCGGTCATGCTTGCCCAGGTTTCGCGGGTAGGAGAGTTCCGTTCGGCAAATCGCTGAATGGCTGGCCAGATCCCCATATCGGTTCACCACTGCCGACGCTGACCGTGCAGCAAGGAGAACGACTCCGTGTCCAGTCAGTCCTCGCCCCATGCGTCGGATGTCGCTTAGGTGTTTCGGTTGCTGCTCATCCCAGCGCTGCAACCTGTTCGTACAATTCATTGCTTCTGTCTCTTCGATCCTTAACCTCCGAAACGTTGTACGTGTTTCCCCTCGCACCAAAGACAGGGCACTTGTAAACTCTGAAACCCGCAAATCGTAAAAAGTTGTCTTCTTCAAGAGATTTAATTTCCCTGAAACGGCGGTCCGAAGCCCGTTCTGGCCGCGAGAGAACGCTGCAAGGCTACTGGGATCACTTCCGCATTGACAAGCCGGGGAGTTATTTCGCAGCATCCGCGGTTGCTCCTTCGTGACGAGATGTCGAGCCGGTAGGATACAACTTCGGATACAGGTCACTAGCGGTGACCACTCGGTGATTGCTTTATCAAGGGATTGCGATCAGCAGGCCACCGCTCACTCCGAGGGACTGCTCATGCCCTCGCCCAAAGCTGTAGTCGTAACCCGGCTCGACGTACCATCCGAATCTGTGCTTTGCAGGGGATGGCCAATACATGAAGTCCGCCACGACTTCGCCCCCGATTGAGTTCGTTGTCACGTTGTATTGTCTCGCGTGAATCCACTCCGGCCCGATGCCGACCATGAACTCCGCCTTCTTCGACAGCGTCCAAGGCTTCTTGAACAGCAGGTCAACATCCCATTCTGTCGAGTGCCTTCTGAAAAGTGATGTGACCCCCGCCTCAAGTTCTAGGCGGTTCTCTATCGGCGTAACTTCTACTGCGACTGTGGGGCCAAAACTCGCACCGTCGCCTGTGAGACTCTGAGAGACAGAGCCGCCAACTTCGACAACTGCGGCAGGCTCCTTGTCGCTCGACTGCGCGAGGGCATTTCCAGCGGAGAGAAACAAAGATATCAGCAAGATGGATTTGGCTGCGTTCACGCCTGACGATTGTAAGCGATAGTTGACGAAATCAGTCTTCTATCATCCACTACCTGTGTTGTTCAAACGCGCTAATGTATTTTGTCGGGTTAGAAGTCAAGGCAGGGGAGTGCTTTATTCCGCCGAGTCAGCAACACCCGCAAGATTTTCCGCGCGCCGCTTCCCATCCTTCCCACAAAATGAGGGGAACAATCACAAGGGCAGCGGTCGGATCGGCCCACCTGAGATGCCAAATCGCTTTGCTTCCAAGGCCAACCAGAGCGACCAAGGAAAGGTAACCGCATAATGCGGATTCAGCGGCATCCGCCCTGAGTGCGGCGCTACCCGTGATTGCGGAGAGTCTGCGCTTTTCCTTGGCAAGCCAGGGCATGATTGCGACTGCCGCTGTCAGGATAGCTATCCCCAGGTACGTGGTTTTGGGTTCGCTGTGTCCCGAAAGTGTCATTACTGAAGCCACGCCAACATAGGCCGCAAGCATGAACAACAGCCTCCCTGCGATTCGGGCCGCGAGATTTTCTGATTGTTCCTGCGCGGCATGAGCGCGGAACCGCCACAGGACAAGTATCGCTGAGAGGAGTTCAATGGCGCTGTCTCCGCCAAAGGCAAGTAGCGCGGGGCTGCGCGCCATCCATGCGGCAGCCAGGGCTGCCGTTGCTTCCACGATCATCCAGCAGATTGTGATTGTTTGAATCCTCCGGATATGCCGGATGGTATCTTGCGCCGGAATTTGGAGAACGGACATTCTTAACCCGCATTAGGGCACGCTATCCACCGCGTCAGCCCAGAAGTCCTATTGACTCCGCCGCAAGGTTCCATGCCGCAGGGCTCGCTCTTTCATGAGCACGAAGAACACCGGCACCAGAATCAGGACATGGATCGTAGAAGTAATCATTCCGCCCACAATCGGAGCAGCGATCGGCTTCATCACATCCGAACCGATTCCGCTCTCAAATAGGATCGGGATGAGACTGGCCAGCACTGCTGTGACGGTCATCAGCTTTGGGCGGAGCCGTTGCACCGCCCCCTCAATTGCTGCTGCCTCGATGTCCGCATTGGTGAGCTGAAGCCCCGACGCTAACTTATGGTCGAGAGCTTCATGAAGGTAGACCACCATGACCACGCCTGTCTCCACGGCGATCCCAAATAGCGCGATGTAGCCCACCCAGACTGCCACGCTGAAGTTGTAGCCGAGCAGCCATTGCAAGATCAGGCCTCCTGTCATGGCGTAGAAGGTGGGAAAGATCAGCACCATCGCTTCTGTGGCGGAATGGAAAATCATGTACAGCAGCACAAAGATCGCGAAGAACACCACCGGCAGAATGATTTTCAGCCGCTCCTTGGCCCGAACCTCGAACTCGTATTCGCCGGACCAAGTGTAGGTGTAGCCCGCTGGCAGCTTGAGTTTCTGGCGCAGCAGACCAGAAGCCTCTCTCACGAAGCCGCCGTAGTCTTTCGTGTTCAGGTCGATGTAGACGTAGCCGGTAAGCTGGCCATCTTCGTCGCGAATCATGGCGGGCCCATTCGAGAATGAGATCTTTGCCACTTGTCCAATAGGAATTTGTGCGCCTGCCGGAGTCGCAATGAGCACACGAGCGAAATCTTCGAGGTTGTCGCGAAAGTCTCGCTCGTAGCGGACGTTCATCGGGTAGCGCTCACGGCCTTCGATGTTCTCTCCGATGTTCATGCCGCCGATGCCGGATGCAACCGCTTGCTGGACATCGGCGATGGTCAACCCGTACTTGGCTGCCTCCAAGCGGTTCGTCTCAATGTTGACGTAGAAGCCTTGTGAAACATGCTCGGCGAAGGCAGAGCGAACCTGCAATGTCAGAGAGAGTATCTGCTGAATCTGGGCGCCGAGTTGCTGAATACCCTCAAGGTTCGGCCCCTGGATTTTCATTCCGACTGGCGTTTTGATTCCGGTGAGCGCCATGTCGAGCCGGTTTTCGACTGGCATCGTCCAGGTGTTGGTTAGTCCTGGGTATTGCACCTTTTCGTCCATCTGAGTAATCAGTTTCTCGTACGTCATGCCCGCCGGCCACTGCTCACGGGGTTTCAGCATGATGGTGGTGTCGTACATATCGAGAGGAGCATTATCGGTCGCGCTATCCGAACGTCCGACGACTCCAAACACGGTCTCTACTTCGGGGAAAGATCGCAGCATTCGATCTTGCGACTGTAGAAGTTGCGAAGCCTGCGTGATCGAAATACCGGGCAGCGCTGTCGGCATATATAGCGCCGATCCCTCATAGAGCGGCGGCATAAATTGGCTGCCGATCTTCAACACCAGAGGGAACGTGACCACGAGGAACAGCAGGTTCACTAGCAATGTCGTTTTGCGATATCTCAGGCAAAGGCGGAGAACCGGAAGGTATAACGCCTGTGTCCATCGGGAAACTGGGTTTCGCGACTCAGGGCGTAGCTTTCCTTTGATAAACATGACCATCAAAACGGGCACCAATGTGATCGCCAAGACAGAGGAAAAGCCGACGGCGAGTGTCTTGGTCCAGGCGAGGGGACGGAACATGCGGCCTTCCTGTGCCTCTAAAAGGAAGACCGGGAGGAATGAAACCACAATGATGATGAGAGAGAAGAACAGTGCCGGCCCGACCTGCTTCGCGCTATCGATCAGAATCTTCCGGCGCTCGGGTTCCGGGATGGCGGAAGGGACTTCTCCTGAGAGTGGGATGGGTCGCTCCGACAGATGGCGATAGCCATTCTCGACCATGACAATCGCGGCGTCGACCAAGACCCCGATCGCCAGCGCGATCCCGCCTAAGGACATAATGTTGGAGCTGACTCCCAGGTAGTACATTGGCACGAACGAGGCGATAACCGCGATGGGAAGCGTAAGAATTGGAATCAGAGCAGAGCGGAAGTGGAACAGAAACACGATGATAACGACGCTGACGATGACCGCTTCTTCCAACAGATCTCGTTGCAGCGTCTTGATCGAATCCTGAATCAACCCGGCGCGGTCGTATCCCGAAACCACTTCCACTCCCGGTGGCAAAGAAGACTTGATCTCGGCAAGCTTCTTCTTCACCCCGTCGATCACGTTCAGGGCGTTCAGTCCATAACGCATGACTACGATACCGCCCACGGTTTCGCCTTCTCCTTGCCAATCCGCCACGCCTTCCCGAGTGTCTGGGCCAAAAGAAACCCTCCCTAGATCTTTGATTAAGACGGGCGTACCGTTCTTCGCCATGACCGGAACGTTCTCCAGGTCGGCGAGCGAGTGCAGATAGCCCAGACCGCGAATCATGTATCGGGTTCCGCTCAACTCCAATGCGCGCCCGCCAACTTCGTTGGTGCTGGATTTAACCCGGTCAATCACGGTCGAGAGCGGGATACCATACCCAAGCAGTTTGTTCGGATCGAGCTGGACTTGATACTGGCGCACAAAGCCGCCGATTGTGGCCACTTCCGCAACGCCGGGGACAGTTTCCAGTTGGTAGCGGAGATGCCAATCCTGAAGTGCTCGCAAATCGGCGAGGCTGTATTTGCCGCTGTGGTCCACCAGTGCATACTCGTAGACCCAGCCCGCCCCCGTGGCGTCCGGTCCGATCATCGGGTGAACGTCCGGCGGAAGGCGCCCGGCAATGGTTTGCAGGTACTCCACCACGCGCGAACGCGCCCAGTACATATCCGTTCCGTCTTCGAAGACAACGAAGACGTACGAATCGTTGAACATGGTCTGCCCGCGAACGGCTTTCACGTGCGGCGCGGCGAGTAAGGCCGTCACGATCGGATAGGTAACCTGATCTTCGATGATGTTCGGAGGCTCGCCTTCCCAGTTGGTATGGATAATCACCTGAACGTCAGAAATGTCCGGCAGCGCGTCCAGTGGGATGTGACCCATAGCCCAGATGCCCGCCAGCACCAACAGCAACACAGCTGTAAAGACGAGGAAGCGGTTGCGAGCGCACCACTCAATGGTTCGGTTAATCACGTTACATTCCTCCGGTCGCATTGAGCGTGAAGTGCTTGCTCACGATGACCTGTCCGTTTTGAGTGGCGGTGACCGTTACTTGCCACGTGCCGCCAGATCCCAGCTCGCCGCTGCCTTCGTACACGCCACCGCCCTTGTCACTCGCGTTGACCATCGTTTTCATGGCGGCCATCCCCATCTCTTGCATTGCCGCCATGAAGAACGTGACCGTTACCTGGGCGCCGTTCACTGACTTTCCGTCACTCGAAGTAAGCTTCACACGAACCGTATTGTTGCCTTTGTGTGGCGGCGAAGGCTCGGTCGTCAGTTCGACTGTGGCTTGCGTTTGTGCTGGTGCATTCATAGCCGCCGCAGCACCTGCACCAGGCGGCGGAGGTGTGAATGCCCCAGTGGCTGCTTGCAATTGCGCTTCGGAGTCGATCAAAAAGTTTGCAGAAACCACGATCTGCTCGCCGGCACGAACCCCTTTCGCAACAATCTGCTGCTCGCCGACACGCGCCCCCAGCTCAACTTCTCGCGGTTCGATATTCCCTTCGCCCCGGTAAGCAAACACCAAGTTTCGGGTTCCAGAATGAAAAACGGCTGACCCCGGAACCACCAATTGCCGGCCAAGCGGCAGTTTCAGCCGCACGTTCACATACATGCCAGGTCTCAGCTTCAGACCTGGGTTCGGAATCACCAAGCGAACCGGCAGTGTGCGTGTAGCCATGTCCACCTGGGGCAGCAGATAATCGACTCGCCCGGAGAACACTCTTCCGGGATACGCATCGACCGTAACGTCGGCATGGTCTCCAGGCTTGATTTTGCCAGCATCGTTTTGGAAGACCTGAGCTAGTATCCAAACGTCTGAGAGATCCGAAACCGTATACAAATGCGTCTCTGGTTGCACATACATGTTCGGCAGTGCGTTTTTCTCGGTGATATAGCCTGAAACTGGAGAGTTGATCGTTAAGTCGGTAATCACTTTCCCGTCCGTGTCCAACTTGTCAATCTCACTCGGCGGTATTTCCCATTGCAGCAGTCGATCCTTGGTGGCGCTAAACAGCGACGCTGCTCCTGCCGCAAGGCCCGCTACCGAACTCTGCTGCAAGTCGGCCTGGTTCTTTTTTGCGATCAGATATTCCTGTTCAGTCGTGACTAGGTCCGGGCTGTAGATTGTGAAAAGAGGTTGACCTTTGCGCACGAAGTCGCCTGTTGCATCGACAAACAACTTGCGTATCCAGCCCGAAAAGTGCGTCTGAATGTAAGCCAGACGGCGCTCATCAGCCTGGACATTTCCAAAGAACCTGATCTCGTCGGTTACAGGCTGATATTTGACCTCACCAATTTGCACGCCGATGCTCTGCATCCGTTGAGGCGAGAGCTGCATAGGAGCAAGGGCCATCTCAGGCTGAGGTGGGGCCGCCGATTGCTCGGCTGACATGCTCTGCATCGGAGGCTGTACGGCCTCACTAGTCTGCCCTGTCGATGGTTCAACCTGGGTAGTTCGCGACCTGTGCAGCCGCCACCACAGGGCCGTCGTCCCAATTGCGAGGACTATTGTCGTAAACAGCATGACCAGAAAAGCACGGCGGTACGGAATATCGGTTCGATTCGTCATGGCAAACTCACCCCCGTGAGCCGTTCTAATCTCGCTAATGCAGACTCATGCTCGACCAACTCACGTTGATATTCGAGATTCGAGTTCAATACATCCTCAAAAGAAGAAAGCAGAGTCTGGAAGTCTTGCCGGTTGGATTGGTAGGCCGCCATTCCAGCTTGAAATGTGGCCTCGGATTGAGGAAGTAAGCCTTCCGTGAAGATCCTGAGCTGGTCCTCCGACCTGCGCACCACAACGTATTGCTGCTCAACTTCCGACTGCACCCTCAGCACTTCCGCCTGGAGTTGCTGCTTTGCGCGCTCCTGGTTTTGAGTGGCTTCCGCCAATGCAGCCGACTGACGGCCGCGATTTGGCAGCCGTATGCCAAAGCTGGCCATGTAGTAGTCGCGGAATTTGTCAGCCGTGTGCTCGTACGTATAGCTCACGTTGAAGTCCGGCCTGAACTCCTTGTGTGAAAGCTCAACCTGCGATTCCTGACGATGCACCATCTCCGAGCGTGAGCGCACGTCGGGATTCTGATCTTGCACCCGATCCAGCAGTTCGGTGTCGCTATGCGCCAGGGCAGTCTGGGAAAGGGGCTCGGTAACAATATCCGGAGAATTTTGTGCGCGGCTCAAGACTTGCTTTAGCTGCGCCTCAAGTTGCTCTTCCTGCTGATGGTGCATGGCAATCTCTTGCAGAATCTTGGTGTGCTGCAATTGCGCTTTGAGAACATCCTGTTGGTTCCCCTGCCCGACCCGGTAGCGCGATTCCGCGACCTGCTGAATCTGGCTGAGTAGCTGGTCGTTGCGCTCCAAGGTTGGCAATGTTTGCTGAAGGTAAGCGAGCCGAAAATACACGAGTTTCAACGTTTCGATTGTCTGACTCCGCACCCCATCCGATTGCGCGCGGATCGCGTCGGCTTCTCGCTCGGCAACCTCGGATCGGAGACGGCGCTTACCCGGATACGGAAGGTCTTGCGACGCTCCGATACCCACGTAAGCAAAGTCGCTGTTGGAATACCCAGCGAAAGGCCGAGGACTCCCGACGCTGAAATGCTGGACAGTGATCTCGGTGTCCGGTAGTGCCGATGCTTGCTTGGGAACGTTGGTGGCCGCCTGCCACGCATGGAGGGAGGCCGCAATTTCAGGATTGTTCCGATCCACCTCCTGCACCAATTCGCGCAGTGAGTTTGGCGAAGCCGTAGCGTGCTTGCCCTGATCTCTCATCGGAGCAGGCGTTAGTGGCGTGTCGATCGTTGCTTGGGCCTTCGCCATCATCGGGGACAGGATGAGGACGGACGCCAAGAGGACCATGACAAAAAGGCGAGTTGCTCCGGACGTAAGCCCGTGCATATATGCAGAGTTCATCTTTCCTCCAGATAGAAAACACAAATGCGCGCAGACGCACGAAGGCGTTAGCGCGAACGAGGAAAGACGATCAGATTCTGAGGATTGTGGTGGTGGTCGAGCCTAGTCCTGGCGGACTATGGGTGCACGAAACCCGAGACGACAATTGTGCCAGCGAGCAGTAGGCGTCGGCCTGAGATGTAACGGGAAGCGTGTGAGACAGAATCAAACTGACATGATGCAATTGTGAGGAAGCTGTCTTCAGCGCGTGCAAATCGGCAGGGGTAGCGGTTGACTGGCAGCAGGGATGGGATTTCGCCATCCCCATGTCTCCACACTGCCTCGCCATCTTCTTGCAGCACTCCCGCTCGGCCGGCGTCATGGCTGCATTGGGCACCGCACATGCCATCACTGGCAGCGCGGCGAATAATACCGCCAAAGCGAAAACGCCGACTCTACGCATAAGTGTCAACAGGGTTATTGTAGCGGCAACTGCAAATTAGACGCAACGGGCGGAAAAAGGTTTCGGATTACCCTGGTGACCCACTCGGGTTGGTTCCGCATGACGGGTAACTCTTACCTAATCCGCTAAGGGAACGGTTGCCGACGATCCAGGAGCTGGGCGCTTGCTCTATACAGCGCCGTTGATCGTGAGCTATCGAACCAGCTTTAGCGGCATGTCGTTCAAAGAAATCAGCGGCTCAGCAGGTCGCGCGGCTAACTGACCAAATCACTCAGCGTCTAACATAGCTGGTATGCCCCATCAAACTTCATTGCTTCGGCGGAGTTTCCTCCGTGTTGTTGCGATTGGCCTCGTGTTGGCTGCTCGTTCAGCCTTTGGTCAATTGCCGTCGGACAACCCGACGCGAACGGTTCTCGACAAAGCTGTCGATAAAGCTGCAGGCGAATTTTTTGCTAAGGGTCAACATGTTGGCCTCTCGATTGGGGTTTACGATCGAGGCAAGACTGTTTTTTATGACTACGGGACGACGAGCAAATCGAAGGTTCGTTTGCCGGACCGAGAGAGCATTTATGAAATTGCATCGATCACGAAGACGTTCACGGGAGCCCTCGCAAGCGGGGCTCTGGTTGACGGAAAGATGACGCTCGACGGTGATTTCAGAGATGATCTGAAAGAGCCGTATCCGAACTTAGCGAAGAACGGAAAGTTCATCACCCTGAGGTTGCTTGCAGCCCACCGGGCAGGTCTCCCGAAGAATGTTCCGGACACGGATGCACTCTTTAAGAATCCAAACTTTGATACTTTGCCGTTTCAGCTGATCGAGTTGGAAAAGACATACGATGACGCGGCTTATTTGCGAACGCTGCATCAGGTCGAGTTGCGTAGGGAGCCCGGAAGCGAGTTTGTCTACTCAAACTTTGGAATCAAGCTGATCGGCTTTGGGCTTCAACAGGTGTATCACCAGTCTCTCGAACAGCTGCTCAAGACGAAAATACTGGGTCCACTCGGAATGAAGCGAACCGGCCTCGAGGTGTCGCCGCATAACGAACGGCTCCTGGTGCAAGGTTATAGCCCGAGCGGCAAACCGATGCCTTACCATCTTTTCAATGCTGGTGCGGCCGGAGGGTTGTATTCAGATGCCGAAGATATGATGCGATACATTGGCTGGCAGCTGGATGAGAGCGATCCTGTGATCAGGCAATCGCATTATGCGATCTTCGGCAATGGCGAGAGTGTACAGGACGGTATGGTCTGGTACATGACACAAGAGGGTGGCGAACGGAAACTCTGGGAGAGCGGCGGGGCGTTTGGAATGGCTAGCCAGCTGGTGCTTTATCCAGAATCAAAGATTGGAATCGTGTTTCTGGCAAACGACGGCGGATTTTCTACTCAGGATGAGCTTGGCGCTATGGCGAAGGAGATTCGCGCGGTTTGCGGGTCGCAATAGGACATGCTAGCCAGGGAGGGCAGTAGGCGGCCGATCACGGTCATAGCATGAGCCAACTTCTGGAAATACCACCGTGCCCGAAGGTTGCGCCCGGATCACGGTCAAGCCTGACGTAATCCTGTAAGCTCAGGTTTGCCGACCATCCACCCAGAAAGCCGCCAGTCGATGCAGTAACGCGGTTGGACTACTTCTTGCGGCTCGGGTCATCGTTAGGATTGACGTAGTTGAACTGAAGTGGAGACGTGCCGTGGACTTGGACCACAACTTCCCCGCTGGTCATCGCGTAGTGATGCATATCTGGGTCGAGATAAGCGAAACTGCCTGCTGGGAAATCTCCCATCTTGCTTTCATCAAAGCGATCTCCCATTCCGACTTTAAAGGTCCCTGTGATGACAGTGACGTTTTCCCGTTTCGGATGCCAGTGCGGGGCGATGCGATAGCCGTCGGGCATCTTCAAACGCACCGTGTAATCCCCGGTAGTAGCGCCCGGATTGCCTTCAAGTACTGCGAGTTGCGCCCCTGCGGGCACAAACGCTGGTGCCGGACCGTATGGAATGGCATCGGGCGTAAAAGCGTGCTTCTCAGAAGAACCGGTTTGCGCGGGACTGGTGAAGACCAAGCCCGCCCAGCACAGCAGCGCGCCCAGTGTAGTCGTGAGATAAGCGTTCCGTTTCATCAATCGCCTCCGTCGTTGAATTTGATACTCATCGCCCAGAATATTCCTCCATTCCTGGAGCCATTTCAATCGGGATCTTATAACGGTCGTATATTTTTCATATATCGTCGTAAATTGCTCAATCTTAGAGGATAATGCGTGCAACATAGCATTATGCCGGGCGCAAAACGAGAAGTCAGTGAAATCGAGTTGGACCTCGGGCGGTACGAGCTTCGCCGCCGCGGACGACCGGTGAGGCTAGAGAAGAAGCCCATGGAGCTGTTGATTCTTCTGGTACAGCGGAGGGAACAGCTTGTCTCGCGCAAGGACATTATCGCGAAACTTTGGCGTTCAGCTCTTTTTGTCGATGCCGAGCTCAACGTCAACAATGTTATCCGAAAGATTAGAACAGCTTTAGGCGATACCTCTGCGAAGCCGCGTTTCGTAGAGACGGTCGTCGGCAAAGGATACCGATTCATCGGACCAGTGCGCGTGATTGATGCTCGTTTCCCGCGTTCTGACTTCCAAGAAAGTGTGTCAGCCGATGCCAACCGCTGGCGTGTCCCCGTACGAGAGGACCGCCCGTCTTTAGCTGTACTCCCACTCTGTCTGCTTGGAAATATTTCCGATGACAAGGGCGTGTCCCTCGGTTTTGCAGATGCACTGGTGTCGCGCCTCGGAAATCTGCACGATGTGGATGTTTTACCAATCTCGGCAATGCTGAACGTGCCTGCAGAGATGAGCGCGTCGGACGTAGGATCCCACCTCGGCGTCCGCTTTGTAGTCCACGGCGCAATTCAAGAAACGAAGGGACAATGGCGCCTCGCCCTGCAAATGTTCGACACCCATTTGCAGGGTGCAGGCTTCACGCGGAAGTGCGACCTCCACGTGGATCGCCTGTGCGAGCTTGAAGATGAAATCGCCAAACAAATCGCGAGTGCATTGAACAAGCCCTGGCGACCGCAGACAGTGCAACGCTCGCGCTACAGCACGGATCATCTGGCTTATGCGGAATTCGTGCGCGGCTACCGACTTAGCTCCTCCGGAGATCCTGCGCTGCTGGACGAGGCAGTGCAACGCCTGAGCAATGCAGTGACGCGAGATCCGGGTTTCTCTCTCGCTCATGCAACTCTTTCGCTTGCGTGTGCCACACGTCATTTTGAGTTCGACCCGGCCAGCAAATGGTTGGAAAAAGCGGAGTTTCACTGCGGTCGCGCGCTTCAACTAAATCCGGATTTGCCTGAAGGACACGTCGCCAAAGCTTTTCTGCTTTGGGGGCCGTCGAAAAACTTCCAGCACCTGGATGCGATCGCCGAACTGCGGCGTGCGATCGCGCTGCAAAAAAACCTGCCTCATGCTTATAACCGCCTGGGCACAATCTTGGCGCACATCGGCCTACTCGATCATGCCCGCGAAATGTATGAAAGAGGACGACCGTTCCAGCCGAAGAAAGCGGTCAATCACAGCATCGTCCAGGTATACATATGGAACCGAGAACTCGATTTGGCGCGGGAAGAAATTCGCGCATGGCGAACGGAGAATCCAAGCAACAAGTATGCAATCTACTTTGCTCCGCAGCACGCCATGATGAGCGGCGATTGGAAAGAAGCGAAGGCTCTGCTCGATGAAGCGGTTCAACTCTTGCCAGAGGAACCGCTGATCGTCAGTTTGCTCGGCGTCTATTGGGCTTTGGTGGGAAAGGCCGAGCCGGCACTTGAGTGTGTGGCTCGCGCCTGTGGCACAGCAAAATCGTTCGGACATGCCCACCACTCTTACTATCAGATCGCCTGCATCCACGCGTTATTGGGAAGGCGTGAGGTGGCCTTTGAGTGGCTTGAGCGGAGCGTCAGCAGCGGATTTGCGTGCTGGCCATTTTTCCTGAAAGACGTTTGCCTCCAGAATCTGCGGAGTCTCTCGGATTTTGAGGTCTTGGTGAGCTCCTTGCAAGCCAAATATCCGGACTATCTTGGATTGCTCTAGCTGTCTCTTCCCGACTGTGGGCGGATGACGGGCTAACCGGAACTTGGCAGATTCTCCGGAATTTCCCGAATTCCAACGGATCACGGGATTACGGCCCACCCCCGAGGAATTCTGCCTTAACTTAGCTTATGATGGCAGGCCCCTTCATGGTCATGAATTCCGATGCCAGACATCGAAAGGAATTTTCAACTGAGAACACTCTGGGTGGTGACTCTGTGCTTCCCGGCGACCGTCCGTCATAGCGCCTGGCAACTCTAGGTGTCCTTACTTCCCGTAAGCCGTTGGGTTCAACGTGGTTACGAGTGGCAGTGAGATCGTCGCATAGACCTCTCAACAGCAATGTAATCGACCGGCGTGTAACCCACACACAGTGTCAGCCGATGCTGTTGATAGAAGACGCTAAGGTGTCTCGCCGCAAGAGGTTAGTCAACGAGACTCACACACTCGTTAACCGGGTGAAAGACCGATCACTGAAGGCTATTTGACCGAAATCCGCTTTCGGCTTAAATAGGATTCGCGGGTCGGACTGCTCCAGATCGGTGGCTTTTTCTGGTCGGGTCGACGGACGGACTCCCTCGCGCCAAAGGCTTTACATGGCGTCGAACGATGGGGAATGGGTTCGAAAGGTACCGCGCGAACACGAAACTCCGCGAGGAAAGCTTGACGAGGATGCAATGTCGACCCAGCCATGGCCGGTCATGCCGGCGCTCACAGCCTCCTTCGAATCTTATGTTGATTGCAAACGGGCCGCGGAATTCCTTTCTGTCGACCGGAAGACGATTCAAAGGCTATCTCGTGAAGGCAGAATTCCCGCACACCCGGTCCTAACCGGCGCCCGCAAAGGACGCACTACATGGCGGTACAAGTTGAGCGAGCTTGACGAGTGGGCTCGCACTCAGCAACACTCTGTACCAGCCACCCGTGCCACATCTCGAAGGGAGAAGTGATGGCACGGTTTCAGAACGGATGGCTTCGCAAGAAGCATCGCAAATCCGGGGAGGTCTGGTTATTTTGCTACCGCCAGCGGCGTCAAGAGGATGGCAAGTGGGTGGAGGCCACACCCATCCGAGTAGGTTCCCTCAAGGAATTTCCCAGCGAGGAAACCGCCTGGCGGCGGGTGGAAGAACTCAGACTCAATCCCAATCAATCAACGTTCGGTGTCAGCCCGCAGGCAACATTTGGTCAGCTTGCGGCGCACTACACGCAACACGAACTCCCCGAGAACCAGGAGAATGCCCAGATCGAGAAAGCGTATTCGACGATCCTCAAGTATCGGCGCTATCTCAAACGTTGGGCCTTGCCCCGCTGGGAGACGACGCCAGCGCTCACCGTCGAGCCGATCGAGGTTGAGCGTTGGCTCAAGGCGCTCAGGAAGAAACATGGCCTTGAAAACTCAACTCTAGTAGAGATCCGGAAAGTCATGAACTTGGTCTACAAACACGGACAGCGATACGGGCTTCTTCCTCGTTCCGAGGAGGGGAACCCCATTCACTTCGTTCGTCAATCGTCCAAGACTGACTTCGAGCCGGTCATCCTCACACTGCCCCAGGTGCTCGATATCTTCGATAATCTGGACCTGATGCGCCGCACCATGGTCCTAACTGACGCGGCCACGGCATTGCGCGTCAGCGAAATTTTGGCTCTGATGTGGAAGGATCTGGATTTCGTCGCACAACTGATACGGGTGCGCCGGGCTTACGTGTACCGCCGTTTTGGAGCTCCGAAATCGAAGGCCTCGAAGGCTCCGGTTCCGATGCATCCTCTGCTCGCGGCACATCTGCTCGTTTGGCGTCAGGAAACCCTCTATGCCTCCGACGAAGACTTGGTTTTCCCGAGTCTTCGCGCCAAGGGCACCAAGCCTCCCGCGGCCAACATGCTGGTTGCCGATTACCTGCGCGTGGCCGCCAAGAAGGCGGGAGTCGTGGCTCCGCCGCGCACCTTCGGATTCCACACTTTCCGAAGGACGCTCGCTTCGGTCTTGGTCAAGTTGAAGGTCGATCCGAAGTTGGTGCAGGAAATGCTCCGGCACCAAAATCTGAAGACGACCCTTGAGGTCTACGCAAAGGCGGTGACCGAAGACAAGCTCGAAGCCCAGGGGATGTTCCTGGAGTTGTTGTTCCGCGGCAGGAAGGCCGTTGAATCAGATCCGGTCAAAGACCTGGGAAAAACGGCTCCGGTGACGGGTTTGGTGCAGTAGTGCGGGTAACTGCGGGTAAACTGCGGGTAATACGGAAAATGAAAAGTGAAGCTAACTGCTTTGAAATGTGGTGGCCAGGGAGGGAGTTGAACCCCCGACGCCAGCCTTTTCAGGGCTGCGCTCTACCACCTGAGCTACCTGGCCACGCTTCGAGACCCGCTCGCCGGACGCGGGCTGCGAGGATTGTTCGCTTCACGCCGATTGTTGCGGGATTCCGAACCGAATGACACTGCGCTTTGCCGGCCGCGTGCGGAACGTTTTTGATTATAGCAATGGCCGCGACTTCCCTCAACGTCACCAACCCGGGCAGAGTTGAGTTATCGCTGGAATATCAGAGTCATCTCGCGTTCGAGCACCGGGCCAATGGAGGCTGACCCGGCACCCGTTACGCGTTAAATGCTCTTACTGTCCGCCGACCGAAGAGCCGTGTTGTCCAAGCCAGGACGCCAGTTGCGGTTCCTGTTGGGATTTCAGATCGACACAGTTGTCGATGCGCTCGATCGATTGCCGGTAGGTTCGCTCCGCCGATTCGATCTTGTGCGCGGAGTAAAACTCCACGACCTGGTCGCGCATGTGGGCATCGCAGAATGAACTGGTCGAACCCACGACCTGGGCGCTGGCAAACGGTCCGCCAACTTTCTGCACCGCATCCCAGTGCGCCAGAACAAAGTCCCACGCTAGGTTCTGGCCTTCGGGATTGCCCATTACGCTCGTGACCACGCCGAGCGCGTCCTGCGAGCGAACGTCCGGAGAGAGGGCGTACTCGAGAGTCCTCTGCAAAAGTTTCGGGTCGCTGAACTGGGGCAAGGTGAACAAATACATGTAATACTCTTCCGGCGACTTGGGGTTCTTCAGCGCGGTCATCAGCCGGCCATAAAAATCTTCTCCGCCGTTCAAGGCTGCGAGCGCCATAGCTCCCCCCGCGATCTGCCGGTCTACAGAAGACGGATCGTCCAGAGCCTTGTCTGCAATCTTGCGCGCCTGTGCCAGCACCTCCGGATCGCGTGCATCGTATCCTAAAGCGTTAAACAAACGAGACCGCAGCGTTCTCTGCTCGTCGCTCTCGCCCGCCTTCGGTTCCCAGCCCACGTCTTTCAGCATGGGCGACAGATATCCCCGCAGCCAAGTGCGATATGTGTCGCGGTCATTCTCAGTCACCAGGTAGCGGCCAATAAAGTTGAGCCGGAAGAGAACATCATCCATCACTGCGCGATTGCGGTCGCTTCCCAGGCCCTGGACAAGCGCGAGATAGTCGCCCACCGGCTCGCGCCCCAAGCGTACCGAGGCCCAGATGTCCGTCTGCAAAGCGATGCGCTCCGCGGGCGTAAGTTTGCTCTCGGCATCGTTCGCGAAGGCTCGCACTGCATCCGGCTGGTAGCCTGCACGGTAGTAACCGGTGGCGCCAGCGTTGGCTAGAACCCATGTCGAGCAGCCTGGGAGCGTGAACGTCTCTTCCTTCTTGGTGAGCAGTTCGCACTTCTGAGCCCCGCTCGACGACTTCATGCACAAGGGAACTTGCCAGAGCTGATCATTTGCCCCCTGGAACTTTTCCCGGTCAAAGTAATAGCGGCGCTGATCCAGCGTAACCTTGGTTGAGTTCCCCGCACACTGCGATTTCAAGTCTATGACCGGAACTCCCGCCTGCTTCACAAAAGTCGGCATGATCTGATCGACAGGTTTCTTAGAGGTTTTGGCCTGCGCTTCCCAGAAGTCGTGAGCGGTAGCATTGGCGTACTGATGTTGCTGGATATAGGCGTTGACGCCCGCGCGAAAAGTCTCCTCGCCCAAATACGCCTCCAGCATGCGCAGCACCGACGCAGCCTTGCCGTAGGCGATCCCGTCAAACAGTTCCATGATCTGCCCCGGAGTTTCGGCCGCCTGGTGGATCGGACGCGTATTCGCCAGCGAATCGGTGTTGAGAGTTCCGCCCGTATTGCTCACATCGTCCAGATTGAAATTCCATTCCGGCTTCCAGGCCTCCAGCGGCTTGCTCGACATCCAGGTGGCAAAACCTTCGTTGAGCCAAATGTCGTCCCACCACTTCATCGTGACCAGATCGCCGAACCACTGGTGAGCCATCTCGTGCGCAATCACTGAAGCGATGGTCTTCTTCAGATCTACAGAACCTTGTTTCTCGTCGATCAGCAGGATAACTTCGCGGAACGTGATGCAGCCGGTATTCTCCATCGCGCCCGCGGAAAAATCCGGGATGCCAATCAGATCGAGCTTTGCGTAGGGGTACTTGATATTGAAGTATTTATCGTAGTAGCGGAGGACGTGCTCCGCCGTGTCCAAGGCAAACTTCCCCATCTCTTTCTTGCCGGGAGTGCTGTAGATGCGGATCGGAATGCCGTCGGCTTCGCCCTCAATGTATTCAAAATTGCCCACCACCAATGCCGCCAGATACGAAGACATCTTGGGCGTGGTGGCAAAGCGAACTGTGTGCCGGTCGCCCGGTCCCGGCGTATCGGAAGAAACTTTAGAATTCGAAATTGCCACTTGGCCTTTATCGGCGACGGTTGTGATGTCGAAGGTGGCCTTGTACGCCGGCTCGTCAAATGACGGGAAGGCACGGCGCGCGTCCGTAGACTCGAACTGCGAAGCGGCGTACTTGCGGCCCTGGTCGTCTTTGCCCAGGTAGAGACCGCGCATCTCACTATTGAGGATGCCCGAATAGGAAATGTGAACTGTGGCCAGACCTGCGGACAGCGGCTTCTCAACCGCTAATCTGACCATTTCCTTATCTTTATCGGGCGTGACCTTGGCCTTCTGTGTGGTTCCGCCGCTGGCGATGGTGACTTGGTGGAAGTCGATATCGACCGCGTTCAGCGTGATTTCCGACGTGGGCTTTAACACCCGGATGGAAATGGTTTCATCGCCCTCGAAAGTGGCCTTGTCGAGGTCGGGCGTGAAGAAAAGCTTGTAGTTTTCTGGAGCGGCCACCTCGGGCAGCCGTTGAGCTACTGCCAGCGATAATGTCGTCAACGCAAACGCGAGTACCGCAAGAATTCGCTTCATAATTTTCCTCGGGGAGACACTTGAATTCGTTTCGTAACCGAACCAGTCTCAAGACTGTTTAAGAAAGCGTTTCAACAAGACGCACCTATCAATCTTCAGTTCTATACGGAAGGTCCGCCGCAAAAGTTCACTGCGCGTGTGCCACCACCCCGCTCGTTATGGTCATCGAGCAGGGGTTGGTGCCGAACCAGTAAGGAATCTCGCGGTAATCTTCGACTGCAAACACCGCTAAATCAGCATCTTTTCCGGGCTCGATCGTTCCCTTCCGGTTTGCAACTCGCAGCGCCCACGCTCCGTTTACGGTGGCCGCGGCAATGGCCTCCGCCGGCGACATCTTCATGTGCGTGCAAGCCAGCGACATCGCCATCGGCATACTCAGCGTAGGAGAAGTTCCGGGGTTATAGTCCGTCGCCAGCGCCACCGGCGCGCCCGCGTCAATCAACTTGCGGGCCTGCGGATATTCTTTCAGCCCCAGAAAGTAATTCGCCCCTGGCACCAGCGTGGCGACCGTATCGTGCCGGGCCAACTGCGCGATGTCGTCCTCATTCACGTGATCCATGTGATCAAACGACGCCGGATTGAAACGCAAAAACGGCCGCAGCGCCGTCTCAGAAAGCTGGCCCATGTGTGCCCGCACGCTGAGCCCGTGCTGTTCGGCGGCTTCAAAAATCTGCTCGGTCTCTGGTGCCGTAAACGCCCCCTGGTCGCAGAAAACATCGACGAACTGGGCAAGCTTCCGCTTCGCCGCTTGCGGAACCATCTCTTTACAGACGAGCTCAACGTATTTTGGTGAGCGGCCCTGAAATTCTTTTGGGACGACGTGCGCCCCGAGCAGAGTAGAAATGACTGTGCCCGGCCACAGGGAAGCGGCGTCGCGGATCGCCTCGAGCGACTTCAGTTCCGACTCAACCGTCAACCCGTAGCCCGACTTGGCCTCGACTGTTGTCGTGCCGTGAACGTCCATGTCGCGCAGCACGGCAAGAACTTTGTCCGCCAGAACCCGCTTCCCTGCCGTGCGCACGCCTTCCAAGCTAGACCGGATGCCGCCGCCGGCAGCAGCAATCTCTTCGTAAGAAGCGCCCTCGATGCGCTTCTCAAAATCCACCAGCCGCGGGCTGACAAAAACAGGATGGGTGTGGGAATCCACGAACCCGGGCAGGACAACTTTACCGGCGCAGTCGATCTCGAGAACTTTCCTGCGATTCTTTTTCAGCCAAGGATCGCGCAGGGCGCCTTCGGTCGTGCCGACGGAAACGATCCTCCCGCCTAGGCAGAGCACAGCGGCGTTTTCAATGATGCCGAGTTCTTTGAGGCCGGGACCGCGCCGCGGGCCTGGTCTTCCCGGGGACTGGAGTGTAAGAAGCTGGCCGATGTTAGCCAGGAATACAGGAGGCTGGCTTTTCTGATTTAGTTTTCGGGATGTACTCACGCTACAGCAGTTTAGCAGCCATTGGGGACACTGTCGTTTATCGGACCAGGCTCGTAATGCTTCAGTTTGAAGGTTTCTTTGACCGACGGTTTGACTTCCCCCGAAGAGGGCGGCGCGCGATAAGCACCACTCCCCATGTAATCAAGGCGATGATTCCAGCAATTCGTAAACCGGGGAAAAAGATCGCACCTATGCAGGCAACCAACAGTGAGCCCCAGCCCATTGCTTCGTAGGTTTCTTTTCGCATTGCCATTCAGACCTTTTTTAAGGACCACGATTGCTGAAGATCAGTTGTGAGGCGGCTCACGACCTGTAGTGACGTCGAAACGGACGTTGTCGTGCGTGCCTCCGTGTCTCCGTGGTGGGTGTTCATTTTTCGGCCATCGGCACCTTAACGCCCGCCTTCTTCGCAAACTCCTTAGCCTCGCCATATCCCGCATCCACATGCCGAATCACGCCCATCCCCGGATCAGTCGTCAGCACCCGCTCAATGCGCTTAGCCATCTCATTTGTTCCGTCGGCGACCGTGACCTGCCCCGCGTGCAGCGAATAGCCAATACCCACGCCGCCGCCGTTGTGAATCGATACCCACGACGCGCCCGCTGCCGTGTTCACCAATGCATTCAGAAGAGGCCAGTCCGCAACGGCGTCCGAGCCGTCTTTCATGTTCTCGGTCTCGCGGAACGGAGACGCCACCGAGCCGCAATCGAGATGGTCGCGGCCAATCACGATCGGCGCTTTGATCTTTCCTTTCTTCACCAGATCGTTCATCGCCAGGCCGAACTGCGCGCGCTCGCCGTATCCCAGCCAGCAGATGCGCGCCGGAAGTCCCTGGAACTTGATGCGCTTGCGCGCCAGATCAATCCAGCGTCGCAGGATGCGGTTCTCCGGGAACATTTCCAAAACAAGTTGGTCGGTCACGTGAATGTCCGACGCCTCGCCCGACAGCGCCACCCAGCGAAACGGTCCCCGCCCCTCGCAAAACAGCGGACGAATATACGCCGGCACGAACCCGGGAAAGTCGTAAGCATTCTTCACGCCGCGCTGAAACGCAAACGTGCGGATATTGTTGCCGTAATCGAACGTCACCGACCCCATCTTCTGCAACCGCAGCATGCCTTCCACATGCGCCGCGATGGCGTCGAGCGATTTTTCCTGATACGCCTTGGGATCGTTTTTCCGTAACTCGACGGCCTCGGCAAGAGTCATGCCGTTCGGCACATATCCATTCAACGGATCATGCGCCGAAGTCTGATCGGTGAGAATATCAGGCACAACGCCGCGCGCGGCCAACTCCGGAATCACATCTGCACAATTCCCCACCAGCCCGACCGAAACATTTTCCCTCTTGCGCACGGCGTTCTTCAAAATGCGCAACGCCTCATCGAGTGTGGTGACCATGAAGTCGCAATAGCCCGTCTTCAGCCGCTTCTTGATGCGCTCCGGATCGACGTCCATCCCCAGAAACGCCGCGCCCGTCATAGTCGCGGCCAGAGGCTGCGCTCCACCCATCCCGCCCATGCCGCCTGAGATGATCAGCTTGCCCGCAAGATCACCGCCGAAATGTTTCTCGCCCGCCGCCGAGAAAGTTTCAAACGTCCCCTGCACAATTCCCTGCGAGCCGATGTAAATCCACGAACCCGCCGTCATCTGTCCGTACATCATCAGCCCGGCGCGCTCCAGTTCGTTGAACTTCTCCCAGTTCGACCAGTGGCCCACTAAATTCGAATTTGCAATGAGCACCCGCGGGGCGTGATCGTGGGTCTTGAACACGCCGACGGGCTTGCCCGACTGCACCAGCAGAGTCTCGTCGTTCTCGAGCTTCTTTAAAGCTGCGACAATGGCGTGGTAAGCCTCCCAACTGCGCGCCGCCCGCCCCGTTCCGCCATAAACAACAAGGTCCTGAGGACGCTCCGCCACATCCGCGTCGAGGTTGTTCATGAGCATGCGCATGGCTGCTTCCTGCTGCCAGCCTTTGCAGGTTATGGAATTGCCGCGCGGCGCGCGAATCGAGCTGTGAGCCTGAATTTCAGTTTCTACGGGCATGGGTAGATGTTACGTGCTGAGCGTGGAAGTGTTCAATGCTGGAGATGGGGCGAGGTTGGACTCAACGCCACGACGAATACGCCGTGCCCTCAAGTGAGATCGCGTTCGAGGCCGAATGCACGCCGACAATGCCGGGATCCTGCTGGTCGACCGACAGCAGCACTTCTTCCTGGTCCACTTCCCAGTTTGCCTCGCCCGTCATCGGATCCTTGGGAATGTCCTTGATGTAGCCTGCCGACTTCAGATCATCGAGCGACTGCGGCGCTTTTTGCTTGTCGAGGGTGTACTGCGAGATCAGCTTGTTCAGTTCGAACAGATCATTCTTCAACACGGCCTCGCGCGAACGCACCACCGAACGACTATAAATGGGAATCGCAATCGAAATCAGGATCCCCATAACGACCATCACGATCATCATTTCGAGCAGCGTAAAGCCCCGCTGTAGCGTGAAGCCCCGCCCCGTGTTTAGCTTTCTCGCCATTTACCAGTCCTTATACTTCGTACCGTCCAGCGCCATGCCTTGCGACTTGGTGTAGACATCGAATACGCTTTGCCCGCCCCAGGAGTCCGATTCCGGATCGTCTTGCATCGAACGCAGTCCCCATTCCGTGGTGCCCGTCATGGGATCGATGGGAATCCTGCGCAGGAAGCGCACTTTCTTGCCCTGCACATCCTCGCCCTTTACCAGCGTCTCCAGATCAGGAGGATAGTTCTGGCTGTCCACCTTGGTGCGGAATAGGTTCTTGTCAGCGGCGTCTTTGTAGCGGTCGATGGCGTCGCGCATCTCCCATAAGTCGTTGCGCAGCATGCGCTCTCTCTCCCGCTGGATGGTCACCCGCGCCAGCGGCACCGCCATGCCCGAAAGAATTACCAGGATAGATGTGGCGACGATCAACTCAAGGAGCGTAAAGCCGCGGTCGGGCCTCGCACGTCGCCCGCACTTGAACTCTTGTACCTTCATCTCAAAATCCCGATCTTAATTCCGATCCTGATTCCGGTCTTAGAAAATGAAAATCTGGATTGACCGGATTGCGCCCGGCCTATTGCACGGTGATCGATGCCTGCGCCCCGTTCACTGTGATGGGCTGCGAGGCGGGATCGCGCGCTCCGCCCCGGGTGATGGTCAGCGGAGTCTGTCCGCTGGCCTTCGCTTGAAACGTCAGCGTAACCACCGTGCCCTGCCCGGAAACTCCACCTGACCCCGGCGGCCGCGTGGCCTGGATCAGCAAGGTTCCCGTGGTTTCATCTTCGCGGTGAACCAGCGCCACAGCCTGCCCATCCTGGGAGAGGAACCCGCCGTTTGAAACGTTCACCAACTGCAGCTTCGCCATGTCGTAATTGATTTGCACCGGCACGGAATACACATTCTGCGCTCCGGAAATCAAAAGGTTCACCACAAATGTGTTGCCCTTCACCGCCGTGATCTGCCCCGGATCGAACAGAAAATTCGCACCCGGCGCGGGATTCGCTGCCTGATTCGGAGTTTGGGCCGCCGGCGGCTGAGTGGCGGGAGCTGGAGTGCCAGAAGGTTGTGCGGCTGGAGTCCCCGGGGCCTGAACCGCGGGAGCTACCGGCGCCGCCGCCCTGACATGTCGCAGTTCAATGGTGTTCGCCGTCCCAATGTCGATCGGCCGCTGGTTCAATTCGCTGACGCTGGCTCCTCGGATGATGTGAGGAGTAATGGCAAAGACAGTCTCGTCCTGCGCATGATCCTGCGTCTTCTGTCCAAAGAAATATCCGAGGATTGGAATCTGCGCCAGCCCCGGAATGCCGCTCAGCGACCTGGTCTGGGAATCGTCAAAGATTCCGCCAATCAGGCTCGACTCCCCATCCGCCAGTCGGATTTCATGCTCGATTTTTTTCTGCCCGATGATGGGCTGGCTGATGCCGCCGATGCTCGACTGACCCACCACCGAGGAGATTTCCATGGTGATCTTCAGGGTCACTTGCCGGTCCGCGTGCACGTGCGGGGTAACGTCGATGTTCACACCCACATCCAGATATTGAAACTGGGTGTTCACCAGAGGGTTGATGCCCACGCCGCCGATTCCAGGCTGGAACGACCCCGTCGCGACCGGCACACGTTCGCCGATCTTGAGTGTCGCCTTCTGGTTGTCGAGCGCGCGCACTTGCGGATTCTGCAACATCTTCGTGTCGCTCTCGCCCATTACCGCCGAGAGGTTGGCGGAAGGAATCGTTACCTGAAAATCGGTGGCGTTTAAATTGCCCAGAGTGTTCAGATTCAGCCCGGTGCCCGAGCTGGGTGTGGTTGTACCCGAAGTCCCGGTCGTGGTGGTGGTGGTGTTGTTGATGTTGCTCTGCAGCGTAACCGTGGCGCTGCTCGGCGGATTCAATCCCAGAGTCCGCGACTTGTCTTTGCTGACCTGCAACACCGCGATATCGACGATCACCTCCGGACGCGCCTTATCCAGGTCATCCACCAGTTTTTCTGCCAGCGCGATCTGGTCGGGCGTGCCCCGCACCACCAGCGCATTCTGCGAGAGCAACTGTTGCACCCGCTGCACGTCGAGCACGGCGCGGATCGCATTCACTACATCCTGCAACTCGGTGGGCGCCGATAGATTGGAAAGATAAAAAGTCTTGAGAACGCTCTGTTCCAGTTCCTTGCGTTTGGCCGGATTATCCTGCGCCACGAAGATGGTGTTGCTCGTCACCGGCCGCCAGAACGTTTTCGATTCCAGCGCCGTAATCTGCAGCGCCTCTTCCAGCGTCACTCCATTCAGTTCGACTTTAATGCGCCGCGAAGTGTAGTCGTAATCGAACAGAACGTTGATCCCGGCCAACTGCCCAATGGTCTGATAAATGACTTTGGAATCTTCAGTGAGCTTGACCGTGATGGGGACGGTGGAGATGGGGGCCAGCTCTACAGGACCCGACGCTTCCTTGATCCTCCGCTCCAGGTTGCTGGGCGGACCTGCCGCCGGTGTCGGAGGGTTGGTGGCATCATCAATCATCTTCTGCGTGCGCTTCATCTCCTGTTGCGCACTGAAAAGCGAGGGATCGATTTGGGCCGCCTTTTGAAATTCGGCCAGCGCCTCCGGCAATTTGCCCTGTTCGCGCAGAAGCACCCCATGATGGACAACCATCGCGGCCGCCTTGAAGCGCATGCGCTGGAACGACGCCTTGTAGCGCAAATCCTTGGGCTTCATCTCGAAGGCTTGCTTGTAGAACTCGTAAGCGGCCTCGTACTGCTGGCGCGCCTCGGCGTCCTGGCCCTTTTCATAGACAGTCTTGGCCTTATCGGCAATAGCAGGCAGGATGGCAACCACGACCAGCAGCACTACCGCCGCGGGCATCAGACGTCTCATTCGTCAGTCCTCGTCTACAAAGTCTTCGCCGGACAAGCAGTATCCACCCCGAAGGCCAGCGAACCTGGGATTCCTTTGACCCTTACATCCGAAACAAAAAGAACGGTTTTGCTGCGATTATAGCATCGCCTTTCTCGCCTCCCCATGTGATTGCACGCACGGGAGTTACACTCTTTGGTCGTAGTCCTAATGGGCTTCGGCTTCGGGCTTCGGGCTTCGGCGAAGCACTCCGAGCCACGACCTAGTCACCGCACTGGTTGCCGGAAGCCCGATAGCCGAAGCCCGAAGCCCACCCCTCTGCTGGTAAGATTGAAACTGCTCCGAGCCCCAATGCCCCGCCAATCCACCCACGAAACCAAGCCCAGCCCGGAGAAATCCCCGCGCCGCGAACCTACCGCCAGCGGACAGAGAGACGCCGCCGTTAATAGGATCGCTTCTCACAACTACTTCTTGCTGGAAAAATTTGAGTGCGGCGTGGTTCTTACCGGAACCGAGGCCAAATCCGTCCGCGGCGGCCTGGCCAACCTCAAGGATTCCTACGGCCTGGTCAAAGATGGCGAACTCTGGCTCCTCAACGCCCACATCGGCCCCTACGAGCACGGCAACATCCACAACCACGCCCCGTTGCGCACCCGCAAGCTGCTGATGCACAAAGAAGAAATCCGCAAGCTGATCGGCAAGACCCAACAAAAGGGACTGACCCTGATCCCCGTCCGCATGTACTTCAAGAACGGCAAAGTAAAGGTTGAACTAGCCCTGGCCAAAGGCAAGCAGCTCTGGGATAAACGCGAGACGGAACGGCGGCGGACGGCTGATAAAGAAGCGAGAGAGGCCATTCGAAGCCGGAAGAAATGAGCGGCACGAACCATGTGGGGACAGGCGCCCTCGGCTATCCAGCCGGGCAAAGCCCGGCAATTTCAACACCGTTAGAGGAATCACCATGAAGCTCAACCAGCAAAAAGTAGATGAGACCGTGCTCGCTGTCTTGTGGCTCACGTTACACAACGACGTTGAGGCATGGAAAACAATTGATTGGGGGACCATGGATCGATTGCACCAGAGAGGATTCATTTCTGATCCAACCCACCGGGCCAAATCGGTGATCTTCACCGAGGAAGGCTTGGCCGAGGCCGAACGGGCCGCGAGCAGGTTATTCGTGTAAGGGACTAAGCCCCATCAAAACCGTAAACCTCAAATCCGACATGCCTCAGGTCTACGAGGCCCTCCAGCGCATGGAGCGCGAACTGGCCGTCGCGCGTCAGGAGAAAGCAAAGCTGCTGAAGTTGGTCCACGGCTACGGCTCGACCGGCGCGGGCGGCGACATTCGTATCGCCGTGCAAAAGCGTTTGCTGGAAATATCGCAGAACGGCCAGATTCGCGGCTGCATTTTCGGTGAGAACTGGTCGAAGTCCGATGATGCGGCCTGGAAGGTTCTGCAATCGCATCCCGAACTCAAGAGCGACTCCGACCTCGGCCGCCGCAATCGCGGAATCACGATTGTCTTACTCTAGCCGGTTTGCCCGAAACCGGAATCACCGGCGATCTTACGACGCCTGCGTCTCCGGCGGCACAACGGGGGCCACCGGCACCGCCGACTCGGCCACCACCGGCGCCACCACGGTCACGGCAGTGACGGACTCCACCACCGCGATCGGTTGCACCATGTTCTGCAGGTAGTAAGTCACCGCTACGCCGCGCTGCCAAAAGCGGGGAATCAACAGCAGGAGCAGAGTCAACTGACTCACGAAGAACGCTCCCATCACGCTGGCAGGCGGAACAAATTTCATCCACACCAAGATCCCAGCCACCAGCACAATCGCCGCCACGATCGTGGCCATCACGTAACTCGCCAGCAGCCGTCCCATCCCGCGCCAGGTGTGCCGGAACGCCGCCCCAATCGACTTTCGCACCGCCCGCTGATCGCTCAGAACTACGTCCGCCTGCGCCAGATCAAACCAGATGCGCAGGATGCTCATCACCAGGAAGATCACGAACAGACTTGCAAACGACACATAGACCGGCAGCAATTCATTCGTGCTCTCGTCCGCCGCCTTCTCCAGCGCGCCGCGAATGCCGAACAGCACCCCCGCCACGATCAGGAAAATGATGAACGCCACAATCATCAGCCGGATAAACCGCCACAGGTTCCGCCCGCAGGCGCGGAAAAAATCCTCCCGCGGCAGCCGGTAAGTCGAGGCATAACCCTGCAGCACTCCCGGCAGAAACAACGCGGTCGCAACGAAGAAGAGCACGGCAAGAAACACTCCCGCCCATCGAGAAGCCGTCGTCGGACCGAACTCCGGTCGAGCCAACATTTCGACGTACACGCCAAAGTCAAAGCCATGCACCAGGCGGTCAGCCAGCAAACTATGATCGAGTATCGTCCCAGCTTGAGTGAAGAATGCGACCGTACCGAACAAGCCGAGAAATAAATTCAACACATAGAACCAGACGATATAGCGCTTGTTGCGCCCCACCATCCTCCACCCGCTGCTTAGTAACCCTTGCTTCTCTGCCATGCGTCTCTACCTCGATCCGTTTGCCTTACCTGAAGCCCGAAGCCCGAAAGCCGAAGCCCGCTACACCGCCCACCACGCCAGCGCCTGGCTCACCCACTGCTCCACAAAGAGCCAGTAGTTCGCAACTTTGCGCGCAGGCTTGCCATTAGCCTCGGTCCGGTAGCTGTTATTGAAGTCGTTGCGGTCGATCTCGATCTTGTGATCCGGATCAATCTCCGCCGAAGCCAGCTTCGTTTTCTTCTCGTACGGACCCAGCCTCGTCCAGCGGCCCGCTCCGTCCCAGTGCTCGCGAATCTTGTCACCGTTCTCAAACTTGATCTCTACATCCACCGGCATCACGAAGTCTTCCTTGCGTTGCAGCCACACGTAGGAGCGATAAACCGTATCCTTGTCATCTTTCCCGGCCTTTTTCTTTTCTTCGTACCAGTTCACCGGAAGAGATTCGATCCTCGCCACCTTGTAGTCCATCACCGGAGTACCGTAGACGGCCTGATTGAAGTACCAGCGCAAATCCTTGCCCGAAACTTCCTCGATCGTCTTCAGGAAGTCCTCCTTGCTGGGATGGGTAAACCGGTACTTCATAAAGTAAACGCGCATCGCCTTCGCCATGGTGTCTTCGCCGATGATGCTCTCCAGCGTCAGCAGAACGCTCGCCGTCTTGCCGTAGGTAACGCCACCGTATGAGTTGGCGTTGTAAAACTCGTAAGCGTTCTTGGCCATGGCATCGAAATCAGCCATGCTGACGTAGCCCAGCCGTTGATTCTCCCGCTCGCCGACTGTAGCTCCCGCCAGATTCAGAATGGAGGTATCCTTGCCAAGCATCGAATCCAGCACCTTCACTTCCGAATAACTGTTAATGCCTTCGTCCATCCAGGCATCTTCAAATTCATTGGTCGCCACCATCCCGTACCAGTACTGGTGACCGAACTCGTGCTCCACCACCAGCTCAGGACCGTACAGTCCTTCTGGCATGAACCAAGTTGTGCCTCCGGTAATGAAAGTTGGATATTCCATGCCGAAGGCCGCCGAACCCGGCTCGGTGTCGACCAGCGTCAGCGTCTTGTAGGGATAAGGCCCATACCACTTCTCGAAATGATCCAGCGATTGCCTCAAAATGTTTTCATGCCGATCCACCTGGCTCCAATGCGCGGGCTGCATCAGGATGCGCATCTGCACCGGCCCCATCTGCGCCTGGTACACCGCTTCTCTTACTTTGTAGCGCGGGGCGGCCGTCCACGCGAAGTCGTGAATGTCGTCTCCGTGATAGGTCACGGTCTTGGTGCTGTCAGGATTGCTCACTTCTGCGACCTTCACGCCGCTCGCGCCAACGATCTCTTTCTGCGGCACCGTCAACTTCACGTCATACACGCCGAAGTCAGCGAAAAACTCAGTCGTATTGTGATACTGGTGGCAGTTCCAGGCTCCGTGCCAGAACACGCCAACCTTCGGAAACCATTGTCCTCCCAACACGAAGTCGCGCTTATATCCCGACCGCGCCTGCGTCTCGGGAAACTTTGTCTGAAACGTCATCTTGAACTGCACGTACTCGCCCGGCGCAATCGGCTTTGATAACGGCAGGTCGATCACAGTCTTGTCTTCTTTGTTGCCATCATCGGGCGCGATGAAATGCAATTGCGCGGTCAGATCGCCCTGTCCCACCACTTCCAGGTGCTTGATCTCTTCCGACCCAAAATATTTGTCTTCCCACTTCTCGTAGTTGGTGTCCCGGCTGCCCATAACCTTGGCTTCGTTCACCCAAGTGGCCTTCGGCTGAAACGCATTCTGATAAAGGTGGAACGGAAAATGATCGAGCGCCTGCCCGGTCACATTGTGATAAGTAAGCACCTCGGTGGCATCAACCGCATGCTTGACGGCGTCATACTTCGCGTCGATCTCGTAATGCACGACGCGTTCCGACATTGGCTCGTCGGAGTTGATGGCCAGAACCGTGTCGGGGATCGCCAACGCTCCTGCGCTGCGAGCGGCCATGGGGGCGGTAGCAGCGCTAACCACCGTAGCCGGAGCCTGCGGCGGAGCCGCCTCCGCCGCATGCCGCATCACGGCCAGGGAAAGCCCGATAATTGAAACCATCGGGAAAAACAAGATCATCCACCGCATCTTCATGAACAAACCTCTCTCGCTACGGGATGGAATCATACCCCAGGCGCGCGAACGGCGTCATCCCTACGAGTGGAAATACGCGAACCTTCCACGAATTGTTCCGGTTGTTCCCGTTCGAACTCAAAAAAATGCAAAGCTTGACCAAACTCGTACATCCCCTGGCCACATTCCGCCTATCATACGGATAAGTTGATTCTGCGCGGCAGACGTATCGCGGCACCTGACCACAAAAAAAGCGAGAGCCGTCTTTCCCGGAACGCCGTTTTCAGCCGGACGATAACGCCATGAAGTCAGCCCTCACGCTGGTTCTTTTTGTTGCCGCTTCCGCATTCGCACAAAACACTGCACCCGCGCAAGCCCCCACCGCCTGCGGGCCGCTCACTGCCCAGTTTTAGGCTCAGGCAGCGGCCGGCCAACCGGCCGCTCAACTTGAGCCGGGCAAAGCGCTGGTCTATATCGCGAAGACTTCAGGAAGGCCCCTGGCGAAATAGGGAATCCCACGCTTCGCATTGGAATGGACGGCGCCTGGGTTGGCGCCACGCGGGCAAACTCCTATCTCTCCTTCACTGTCGAGCCAGGAGAACACCACCTTTGCACTAGTTGGCAGTCGCGCCGGCAGCGGCTCTCGAAACTGGCTGCCTTCGCCGGTTTCACCGCCGAGCCCGGCAAGGTGTATTACTTCCGCGAGCGCATCACCTATTCCAACACCGGAGGCAACACTGCCACGATGAACCTGGATCTGGAACCCGTCAATCCGGATGAAGGACAGTTTCTAGTCGCCTCGTATAAGCCGAGCACATCGCATTTGAAATAGCGAATTTGATTGAGGACGCAAGGAAACAGTAGGCTCACCATACGTCCGCCCATTCGTCGAAATAGGCGACTGGAGGCTACACCATGCACCGCGTCCCACTTCTTCTCGTGCTTGCTACCATTCTCTCTTTCGGCCAGGACCATCAAAGCATGGACCACCAGAACACGGACCATCAGGCCGCGCCCAATCAGCACGGTGATCAGGTCATGGGCTTCTCGCATGAGAAGACCGCCCACCACTTCGTTCTCACGGCGGACGGCGGCCTGATCGAAGTTCGCACCAACGACATTAGGGACGCCGCCAGCCTCCGCCAGATTCGAAGCCACTTCCAGCACATCGTCAGCATGTTCGCCGCTGCCAACTTCAACGCCCCCATGCTGGTTCACAGCCAGAATGTCCCCGGGACAGCCACCATGACGCGTCTGAAGGCTGATCTTCACTGGGACCTGCAGGAGATCCCGCGGGGCGCACGCATCACCATTACCGCTGATAACAAGGAAGCCCTCGACGCCGTCCACGACTTCCTGCGCTTCCAGATCGCCGATCACCAGACCGGCGACTGCGCCGCCGTCCGCTGAGGTTGCGCGCCTTCGAAGGCGGCGGTATACCTTCAAGTCGTGTTGTGCCCCTCTGCGTTGATTTCCCGGGCCGCCTTGATTCCTGACACGATCGCGCCCTGCATCCATCCCGGCAACGGAGAAGCGTGTTCACCCGCGAACCACACTCTGCCTTCACGCTTGCAGATTTCCCCATACCACTCTTGCTGGCCGGGCAGATACACGGTATACGCACCCTTTTGCAACGGATCGTTGGCCCACGATTTTATGACCACCGTCTCCAGATACTGGCGCAGGCCGGGATGTACTTCGTCCATGTCGCTGATCATGCGCTCGAATCTGTCGCCTTCGTTCAGTTGATCCAGCCGATGGGCGTAATCTTCATAAACGTAGGCCTGCAGCAACCCCCGGTGACCGGGCTTGCCGAAGGTCGGATGCCATACCTCGAAGTTCTTGTCTGACGATCCGAACCCATTCAGCCCCTCGGCTTCCCAGTACCGGCGGCTGACCTGGTAGGTGGCACGCACCACCGGCCCGTAGTATAGGCCGTCGATCACCTTGCGCTTCGCCGGCGTCCACTCCGGCGTGACCGCGATGTGCCGCAGAACGCCGTAGGGGATGGTACAGATGACGGCCTCGGCTTCCACGTGATCTAACAAGCCCGCGCGCCGGCGATGCGCACGCGGCCCTCGCCATGCTCGATGTGTTCCACGGTGCACCCATACCGGATTACTTCACTCAATTTCGCCGCGAATGCGCGAGGCAGCTGGTCATTGCCTCCCTTGATCTTTGACAGCGACTCGGTGTGATGGTTGAACGAATCGCGTATAGCGTCGAGCGCTGCGTCGTCCTCAAAGCCGAACGTCAGGTAGTGAATTGCATCGGGCGAGGCTCCCTGCCGGCGCAAAAAATCCCTCATGCTGATGTCGGCCAGCCGCGCCAGTTCCGGAGGCCATGCCTCGCGGATTTCGCCCCCGATTTTCCTCATGACCTCACCGTAATAATGCTCGTCGAGGTTCGAGAGCCCAATTCTTCGCTCTTCCGGCGTAAGCTCGAGTGGAACCTGAGACATGTCCACCGGCTTCCCCACGAGTGTCTTGACCCGCTTGCCATTCAGCAACGCGACCTCGGACAACTCTTTAGGAAAGAACGGCTCCAGTTCAAGGCCGAAGTGGCGCACCCACTCCAGCGTGACGTTATGAGTATTGGGAATGCGCCCCGCGCCAGCTTCGGCATACATGTCCTCAGAAAGCCCTTCGCGGATGGTATGCACGCGCCCGCCGGGATGAAGCTGCGCTTCGAGAATGGTGACGTCGTGCCCCGCGTTCTTCAGTTCCCATGCCGCCGCCAGCCCGGCCAGTCCCGCGCCCAGAATCGCAACCCGCTGCGCCCCCCCTTGCCGCGGCGCGAAATTCTGCGGCAGTGGCCAGCCTAGTTCAGACGGCAGACATAGCCCACCCGCCGCAAGTCCAGCGAGCCTAAGAAATTCCCGTCGATGAATTGGCATGACAGGGTGGAATAGTACGCGGGCACGCGCTTCCTGCCAACCGGCTGGCGAGAGCTAAGAGAACAGTCATCATTCCGGTGCAGACGAACCTACCGAACGCTGTGTGGTTCCGGGACTCATTAGCTTCATGAAGTCCGATTCCGCCAGCCGCGACGGATGCACCTCCCCGCTCAGTCCGAAGAATCGGCAAAAGCTCATGATCAGCGGACGCCAGCGCGCCGGGTCGATACGCGGTCGGCGGTCTTCGCTCACTAGCAGCTTGTCGTCGACGTGCAGTTTCACGATATGCACCTCGAACGTGTTCGCGCTCACATTCTTGCCGAAGGGGCGGAAATCGTGGACGATACCCTCCATCTGCACCGGGCACTCGCCTACACGCGGCGGCGTCACGCTTACCGATTTCACAGGAGTGAGCCCCGCAATGCCGAATTTGTCTGGCTCATAACGATAGCCCCACTGGCGTTTCTTATCCGGCACGGGGTCCTTGCCAGTGGTAAGTGCGAGGCGATCGACGTGCGTAACCAGGTCTGCTGAGGGTAAATTGATCACACACTCGCGGGTGCGGATGAGGTTGCCGGAGGTCTGGCCCATTTCTCCGAGGCCGAGCATGCAACTCCAGCCCAGCCACCATGCCGATGACATCGGCGCCAGATTCGGCGTGCCGTCCGGATTCATCGTGCTGATCAGCGCGACTGGGGTTCCAAAATAGAGAATCGTAGGTTCAATCGTCTTGTGCATGCACTGACGATATCGGGTGCGGCATAGACACACTATCCGCTTCTTGCGGTTCAATTCACAATTCCACCTTTGGAGCAGTTCAATACTACGCGAAACTCCGCGATTGACGCGGCATCCCGCTGGTAGTACCCTGCGTGAGGCCGAATTGCCAGCCGCAATCCAGACTCTCCCGGGGAAATCATGAAACACTTGTTTCACGTTCTAGCCGCTGCATTGTTGACGATCGCCTGCGCTTCCAGCGCGTCGGGACAATGGTCGTCTGATCCCATGGTCAACCTGGCGCTTGCCGCTAACCCGAATGGCAGTGATCAGGTCCAGCCGAAGCTGTTGCCCCTGAAGCAGAATGGCTGGTACGTGAGCTGGTTTGACTCGAATCCCGCCACGCCGCATCCGCAGGGATATGACGTGTTCTATCACCGCTTGAGTTCCGCCGGAGTCGAGAAATTCCCCCAGGGCGGCATCATGGTGGCCGATCTCACTAACAGCTCCACCGAAGACTACGGCCTAGGCGTCGACACCGCAGGCAATGCGTTGATCGCCTTCCTCGATACCCGGGAAGGCATTTCGAATCAGCAGGTGACCGCGGCGAAAATGGCTCCCGGCGGCAACGCGCTCTGGTCGCGCCACGGGGTGCAACTGACCAGCGACTCCGCCTTTCATGCCGCGCCCAAAATCGTCGGCACCAGCGACGGATCCATCGTCGTCGCCTGGACCAGCAACAGTAACGTCGTCCTCCAGAAGCTCGATGCCAGCGGCGTCGCGCAATGGGGCAGCGGCGTAGTGTTCAGCGAGACGGGATTCAACTATCTACTCGCCGACTTGCACGCCGCCGACAACGGATCGGTAATCGTCTCCTGGGTTCGCAACCAGGGTTTCGGCAGCAACAGCCAACTGCGCGCCAATAAGCTTTCTTCTTCCGGCAGCCTGCTGTGGGCGAGCGGCAACGTAGATATTTTCGACGTAGGCTCGCTCCAGTTCGGCAATTTCCCTTACTTCGTCTACGACGGAAATGGCGGAGCCGTTTTTGCCTGGTACACCAGCATTCCGACTCTGCAGTGCTTTGCCCAGCACATCCGGTCCGATGGCAGCGAGGCTTTCCCTCACAACGGCGTGGCCGGCTCCGGCAACACCATCAACGTGCGCGTCTCGCCCGCCGCGGCTTACAGCAAAGCCACCGACGAAGTCTTCATGTTCTGGACCGAAGAGGATTCCAACCAGGTGCTCAACGGAGTGTATGGGCAGAAGTTCAACTCGACGGGCACGCTAGAGTGGGGCGCCAACGGATTGTCCATTGTGCCGCTAGGCGCCGATCAGCAGATTTTCGTCTCGACCGTGCAGATGGGCAACGGCGCGCTCGTTTTCTGGGTGGACATGCAAAGCTTTGGATCGTCTACGATTCAAGCGACGCGGCTCGACGACTCCGGCTCCACGGTGTGCGCGCAATTTCCAGTATCGTCGGTGCTCTCGAACAAATCCCGCCTGGCGGCGGCCATCGCTCCTTCCAGCATCGCGGCAGTAGCGTTTGAGGACGACCGCACTGGCAACAACGGCATCTACATCCAGAACGTGAATCCGGACTGTTCGCTCGGTCAGCATCAGTAGCGGCGATTGTTCATCCCGAGCAAGCGTTCTTTGCGCAGCGGGGGATCTGGGCGAGCCGCGCGAGGCGTCGCGGTTTTTTCGACGCACAAATCGCGCGTTGGGCTCGCTTCCCTATATTGCCTACGGAGCGCTATGGCCCACACATTTCAGCACGCCAAGATACGCGCTCCACGGACCGACCGCCTCACGATACTGGTAAGCCATCACGCGCGATAGTTGATGCAAATGCGTGAGGTCATGAACCGCCCACGTAGCCAGAAGTTGCGACAGCGTCACCACTCCCAGCGCGGGATGTCTTCCACGCCGGGCCAAATCTTCGGGCTGTAGATTCAAAGCCTCCAGCGCAGCCAGATTCTCGCCGCGCAGCAGGGCAAATTCGTCCAGCAGTTGCTCGATCGACTTGCCCTGACTCTCTTTCTCCTGCGCAAAGCGGTCAAAGGGATCAAACGCCCGCGCCTCCCCTTTCTCAAGGCCGTGCTCAAGAATGACCCGCACCCGCGGCATCCAGTCCGTGCGCTCCCCGACGATCAGGTGGCCCACGATGTCGAACGCACTCCACGTATCTTTTCCTTCGTTGCAGCAGACCCAACTCTGGGGCAGCCCGCGCAACAGCGCATCCAGACTTGCGGGCGTGCGCGCCAGAACTGCGGTAGCCTCGGCCAAACTAAATTCCGTCGAGTCTGACATGACAAGGTAGATGCAAGCCTCGCGCCTCGGACTCAAGCCCGCGAGCATTGCGGAAAATCATCGCGGAACAGTTGGCCGCGCCGTTTTCAGGGAATAGTTCCAGCCCACGCCAACCGCAGTGACTGAGATATGGGCGATGGAAAGCCAGCGCTCCATCTTATGGTGGCCAGTGCGGTGGAAAAGATAGGAAATTCCCACGGACGTTGCTGCCCCGGCTGCTTCAACGCCGGCAAACGCCGCCGAGTTGTTCACAACATCTTGCGCCAACAACACTTCTTGCCGGCCTCGTGCCTGAAAGTTTCGGGTGGAAGCGTAATCCATGCCTCGGAAGAGCGCGACCCCTGAAAACAATAAAAGATTGGTGCGGTCCCAGAAGGCATGGTTTCCGGGCAAAGCGCGGAGCTTTGAAGTGTCGCCGTCCGCTCTGGCCGTTGGCAACTGAATCCCAGTCCCAGTTGATTGTATCGGGCCCGCGGGCACTGCCTGCGCAAACGCTGATCTCCCCAGCAGGAAGAAAATCAGGATAAAACAGGACGTGGAGCGCCAACGTGTGGACATCAGATGCATTCTATCTACGTCCGATTCCATCGATTGTCACGCCGTTGTCATTTCTACGTCGGCAGAGCAGCCAAAGACGTTGCCTTCCACCTAAATCGCGGAATCGCCGCCGCTATTAAGAC
>Ga0185299_10000921_pt1 | contig 67517 bp, 51 predicted proteins | sample PaiPotPPA55metaG_FD_128002 | JGI IMG/M metagenome (GOLD analysis project Ga0185299, IMG submission 128002) | Iron sulfur acid spring bacterial and archeal communities from Banff, Canada, to study Microbial Dark Matter (Phase II) - Paint Pots PPA... ... | reverse complement strand
TATCGCTGTAGTCCAGACCCACAATTACCGGTAAAGTACACATGGCTCGTTGCTCCAATGTTTGTGAATGAAAAACCCAACTGGTACGTTACCAGCCGGAGCAACGAGCTTTCATCCCCATCTGTGGACCAACTGGTGCGGGCCCAGAGGGTCGGAGCCCGACCCTCAGGGTCAAAAGGTGGTCCAGAGGGTCCAGCTGTAAAACCATAAGGTCTTCTGACATCCAAAGGCGCTGACCGCGCTTAACGCTCAACTCGTCGTGAGGCCCGTTTTGTTGGTCCAGAGGGTCGTCACCTGATCCACAGGGTCAAAGGTTGGTCCACAGGGTCCAGCTAGGCCAACCATGCTTTCGATCCACCCTCATTCCGGGGTATACTCAGGAAGTCAGAGTCGCCCCGGATTCGTTTCATTTCAACCCTCGGACACCCCCCCTTCGAGCCGGTTGGCGCCCAGTCTCCGTCTACTTCTTATTCGGGCCCACACTGACATTGTCGAAAAAGATCTCGGTGCCCGGATTGTTTCCCACGAAACCGGTCGCGTTGGCATAAAGGGCCGGGCTGCCTTCCGGGTTGGGGAGGTCATCCTCCAGTTCGAGTGTCCATTTCTCCGGCTCTTTTGCGCCCCGGGACCATATCTTGCCTTTGACCTGCGCCTTGCCGTCGTGAACCTCGGCCGTGATCTTCATGCGATACCACTCGCCTGCCTTCCAGGGAAAGTCGATGCTCTTGTCAATACGCGGCAGGGCATCCCAGGAGACCAGCCGGAGCTGCTGTTTGTTGCCGTCAAGGAAAAACGTATAACGGCAGGCGACCACGCCCATGTCCGGCAGATCATCGCGAACCCTCGCGCCCATGACATCGGACTCGACCGTGTAATTGGTGCAGTTGGGCTTGGCGATAAAGGCGTTGGCGCGGGCCACGAGCGGACTGGGATTGGTGGCCGTCTTGACCAGGACATTCGAATCGCCCACCTTGCGCACCACGAATTTGCCCTGGGTGTTGACCCAGCCGGCGGGCGTGCGATCGAGCGGCACCTTTTCGAAATCTTGCTTGTAAGGCAATGTCGGCGCGACGCGTACGCGGGCCATTCCTTTCACTCCATCCAACTCAGCAACCACCGTGCCGAACTGTCCGTTGGGCGCCTTGTCAACCGTCAGTTTACCCTCGGAGCTAATCGCGCCTTTCAGATCGGGCGGAGGTGGCGGCGGAGTCTTCGGGACCGGCGCGTTGGGAAGGGGCGGAGGCGGAATCATCGGGGCCAGCGACCATTTCACCGCTCTCTCCTCACGGATGAGATGGCCCTTGGCGTCGAAAACACGAGCGCGAAACGTCGCGCTCTCACCCGGTTCAAGAACTGCGTCGGCGGGCAAAACCTGGATAAATGAGCCCTTGGCGCCGGGCGATGGGGCTTCTTCCTTGGGTTGCGGAGGAAGCGCGCTCGAGCCCTTGGGGCCGTCCTTGAGCCCAATGCAATATAGCGCCTCGCTGGTCATGAGGTAGACCCGATTGTTGGCGACCGCGGGGCTGCCGTTGATCTCCACGTCGGACCCGGTTTCGCTTTGGAAAGTCTGCTTGTGAAGAATGTCGCACGCTTTGGCCTTGGGCTTCAAAATGACAAATTGCGAATTCACGGCGGCGACATAAATCTTGCCGTCCGCCCAGACGGGTGAGCCCTTGGCATTGCGGCCATAGGTCTTTGACCAGTGTGTTTTGCCGGTGTCGGCATCGAGACAATACATCCGGGCCGTTTCATCGCAAATGTAAAGGCGCCCTTCATGAAGTAGTGGGGAGCAGTACTTGGGCTTGATGCCGTCGCGGTTCCAGAGCACTTTGGGTTTGCCGTCTTTCACATCCGCACCGTCCAGGCAGAATGTCCGGCCCTGGATGTTATTGTCAAGGTTTTCCTCGCCATGCCCGATGTAGATTTTCGTCCCCTGGACAACCGGGGAGCAATTAACGGCCCCGGTGCCGAACATATAGCTCCAAAGCTTTTTGCCGGTCCGGACCTGAAACGCATGAACGCCTCCGTCGCCCCCGCCCGTGATCATGACGCGTTCGCCGTTGATCGTCGCAACAACGGGCACGGAGTAGTAAGTGTCTTTGGGCGGAAAGCCGGTCTCACTCCACCACACAACCTCGCCGGTTTGCTTATTGAAAGCGACGAAACGATTGCCGCCCCGGGCGTACTGACCCCAGCTGGCATTTAGCATGCCGACGATGACCAGGTCGCCATCAATGATCGGGCTGCAGACGCGGCCCCCATAGCCGGAGATGCGACCGTATTCCTCCGTCAGGGACCGCGACCATAGGATCTTGCCGTCCTTGCCATTGAAACAAAACAACAGTCCTTGCACGCCATGAGCATAGATGCAATCGGTTTCCGGATCGCCAACCAAATTGGTCCAGCCGACGCGCACGGCCACGATATCGGTGAAGAAGACATTGAACCGGTGCTCCCAGATTCTTTCACCCGTGTCAGCATTGAAACAGACGACGCGCTCCTGATCGGTCGAGCCTTCACCGACATTGCCGATCAGGTAGACCCGGCCGTTCATCACGATGGGCGTCGAGCGGCCGCCAAAGGGCGCCTTCCACAAGAGATTGCTATTCTGGTCGCTGGCATTGAGAGAGAACTTATCCGGCAAGCCCAGATCACGGGATACGCCATTGTGCTCCGGCCCGCGCCAGTCGGCCCAATTTCCGGCCGACGCTTTGCTGAGGAACCACAGTGAAAAGATCGCAGCCAGGAACAACCCCGCAAAAAGCGTAGCGGATCGAGGCAAGGGACTGGTCCTTCTCATCTTCACCCCTCCAGGTCTTTTTTATCGTTTGCGGTAGTTTGCAGCGCCCCGGGAGGCGCAACCTCTTAAGCCTCAGCGACTGACGAGCCAATAATCCGCTGATTGTGGGATTCGACAAAACATATCCTTGCTGGCTCAACGGAATAGCCGACTTGGAATTCTCGGTGACCGTCGTACCACGTTTCAGGATGCGGTTCGCATAGCCATTTCCGCACGCTGGGCAGGCCGGCCGAAACCATTAGCCGCCGAACAAATGCTCGCTCATCGCTCGGGACTGCCGGCACACTCAAAAACCAACCGGTAGAAAAATTACTGCAGTCTACCGAAAACGCTAACCGAAACATGGCGCACTCCTCAGGGGCCGGATGCACCGACAATGCTCGTGGACCGAAAGCAATCCACAACTCGTCGTACCTCGGACATGCCCAAAGCGCTTCGCTGATAATCTGTGCTCCGACTGAATAGCTGAGACCGCGCGGCAGTTTAGGGCGGAAACCGGTTCGGATCAGCGTCAAAGGGGGCAACTCTGTCATCAGTAGCTTCCGCTCCACCTAACTTCGTTTTATGCGCTGCGCCTTCATTTCAAATCGCGGCAAGCTGCCGGGGGCCACTTCCCGGACTTCGGCCCGGAACAAAAACTCTTCGCGGATGGCTCGATCGACGCGTTCCGCGAGAAGGCTTCTTTCGACCCGGCTGATCGGTTCCACTTCAATTCGTAAAGACGGCAATGTCGCGGATTGGTCGACCTCCACACGGTATTCCGCGACTTCCGGAAAACGGCGAATGACCGCCTCCAGAGCGCTCGGATAAACGTTGTTGCCACGAAGGTGGATCATATCATCGACGCGCCCCAGGATGCCACCCTGGAGCCGCAGTAAATGCCGGCCGCACGGGCAAGGCTTCGGATCGCGGCGCACCAGATCACCGGTGCGATAGCGAATGAGCGGACTTCCCGTCCGCCCCAAGTTGGTCAGCACCAGTTCTCCCGTTTGATCGGAAACAATCGGCTCGGCGGTCTCCGGGTCAATAATCTCGGCGATGTAATCCGTTTCCAGAAGGTGCAAGCCAACGGGATTATCCGGACATTCGATGCCGGCCGGACCGATTTCCGTCATGCCATTGTGATCGAAGAGACGAGCGCCCCATCCGGCTTCGATGCGCTGGCGCGTCCCGGGAATGCAGCCGCCCGGTTCACCGGCCACGATTACCGCGCGAACGGAAGAGCTTGCCAAATCTATTCCTTCGGCCCGCGCGACGTCGGCCAGATGTTGTGCGTAGGTTGGAGTGGCAAGGACGATCGTGGCCTTATTGTCCATCAGGAACCGCAAGCGCGCCGTGCTGCTCATGCCTCCCGCGGGCAAACAGAAATTGCCCAGCCGAGCCGCCGCTTCAAAGGCCGTCCAGAAACCGAGAAAAGGGCCGAAGGAGAATGGAAAGAATAGGCGGTCGTCGGAGCGCAAGCCGATGATGCGGAAATATTCCGTCCAACAATCGAGCATCCAGTTCCAGGTCTTGGGCGTGTCCAGCCAACGTAGCGGCTTGCCGTAGGAACCCGACGTCTGGTGAAGACGGCTGTAGTGCGCTAAGGGAAAAGTCAGATTGGTTCCATAAGGCGGATGACAAGATTGGTCTTCTTGCAATTCAGCCTTGGTGGTGAACGGCAAGCGCCGGAGATCGGCAGGCTCTTGAACCTGCTGGGGGGACAGGCCGGCTTCCTTGAACCGAAGGAAGTAAAACGCGTTGGATGGCAGGACATCCGCCAGAAGCGCTCGCAGCTTGGCCGCCTGCACCTTTTGGATGCCATCGCGATCAAGAGTAAGCGTATCCGGCCCGGCCATTCGATGGAGTTCCCTTTTAGCTGATCAAGGTTTCGCGGCGGTCTTGTCTTGGATGTCATAACAAAACAGCAACTCCAGATCGCGGAGATAAAGCTTGCCGTTAGCGACTACGGGATGCGTCCAGATTTTGCCGCTGGGTGCATGATGTTCCGACTTCTCTGGGATAGTAAAGCGTCCGTGTTCCTTCCATGCCTTGGGATTGGCTTCAACGAGAACTAGCGTGCCATCGCCCTCGCCGTAGCAGTACAGATTTCCATCCGCGCACGTGAGCGAGCCAGGACCCAGTTTTTGCTTCTCGGCCCAAACTTGTTTACCTGAGGTCGCATCCTGGCAAATCCAACCGCGCTGAGCGGAGTAACCGTAAAAATGGCCGTCTACCAGGACGACGCCGCCCAGGTCGTTCTTCATTTCCTTGTTGGCGAAAACCTTCGTGGCTTTGATGGTCGAGCCGTTCTTGGCGATCTTAATAAGGTCGCAGCCGGCGTTAAACCCGGCAGCGAGGTAGATTTCATCTTTTAGCGCGATGGGTGTAGGAATCAGGACATCAGGATAATTGCGTTTATAGGTCCACAGCAGCTTGCCAGACTTGCCGTCGATGCCATGGAGCCCGCCATTTGTTGCTACGACGTATTGTCGAACGCCGCCGAATTCAGCGATGATGGGGGAGGAGTAGGAGGCCTGTTCGGTGAGTTCCTTGCTGCGCCATAAAACCGCTCCGCTCGATTTGTCGAGAGCCGCCAACGTGCCCTCCGGTCCGCCCGGCACACAAATGAGTTGGGTGCCGTCGACCAGCGGCGCCCAGGCGAATCCCCAGCCGAAATTGTCGGGACCTCCGCCGATCCCGTTCACCTCTGCCTTCAAATCCTTCGGCAGGTTCTTTCGCCAAACCTCTGATCCCTTATTGGCATCAACGCAAACCAAATCGCCAAAGCCGCCCAGAGCGTAAACCCGGTCGCCGTCCACGGTGGGCGTAATCCGCGGGCCATCGCCCCACTCCTTGGTTTGCTTGAAAGTGAAAACAGGGCCGATTTTGACGGCCCAAAGCTCCTTCGGGGGGCTGGCTTTCAAATCGAGCGCGAAGACAAATTCCTCTTCGCCGCGGGCACCCGTCAGAAACAATCGGTCGCCGACGACGGCCGGGCTGGAATACCCAAGCCCGGCGTTCTTGTAGGTCCAGACCAAGGGTGGGCCGCCGGCCGGCCAGGTCTTGAGCAGGTTTTTTTCTTGCGAGATGTTATCACGATGCGGTCCTTGCCATTGCGGCCAATCGGCTGCGGCGAGAAGGAGGGCCGCAAAAGTCAGGCCAGTCGCCCTTATCATTCGTCACCTCGAAGAACCAAATGGCGAGCCAGGAGCGTAAGCGACCGGAGTTGAGCGATTTACTCCGGTCGCTTACGCTCCCGGCTCGCCTGGAGAACTGGATCAGGGCGCTTTCATGTCATAACAAAAGATCAAATCCTGGTCGCGTAGGTACAGCTTGCCGTTGGCGACGACGGGGTGCGTCCAAATGGAGCTGCCTTTGCGAGGGCGCTTGGTTTTTTGGGGAATTAGGAATCGACCGGTTTCTTTCCAGCCGTCGGGAGAGGCCTCCACGAGCGCCATCGTACCGTTGTCCTGGTAGCAATAGAGATGGCCGTCGGCGTAGGTCAAGCTGCCGCTGTTGCCTGCCAACTTAGTGCGGTCTTTTTCCGGCCAAACAATGTCGCCCGAATCAAACTTCTGACATACCCAACCCTTGCCGTCGCAAAAACCATAGAGGTAGTCCGCCACGCGGACAACACCGCCGTGTTTGTTGTCCATATTCCGGTGTTTTTCTTTGTCGTAAAGCTCCTTGACGTCCAGTTTGTCACCCGCGGAAGTCACATCAAGCAGTTGGCAGCCGACCCCATAGCCCGATGCGACATATACGAAATGATCCTTGACAATCGGCGTCGGGATCGCCGCCGTTCCTCCCTTGCGCGGGAATCGCCAAAGCAACTGGCCGTCCTGAGGCGAAACACCCACCACGCTCTGCTGAGTCATCTGAACGTATTGGAGCTTGCCGCCTATATTGGCGGCGACAATCGATGCTGAAGAGGACGTGTCCTCCAAATCCTTCGTTCGCCACAAAACCTTGCCCGTCTTTTTATCGAGCGCGGCCAAGGTTCCCTTTTTGCCGCCGGGCGTACAAATGACTTTATCGCCGTCCACGAGGACCGATTCGCAGAAGCCCCAAGCGTGGCCCACCTGGCCCTCCAGATCTTTCTTCAACGAAGTCATCCATACCTTGTCCCCATTGGCTCCTTTAGCGCAAAGAAGGTCCCCATTGGAGCCTAAACAGTAAACCAGATCGCCGTCGACCGTCGGCGTGCTGCGCGGCCCATCGCCAAAGAAATTTGTAAACAGGTCGCCGACTTCGGTGGACCAGAGTTTTTTTCCATTCTTAATATCAAGGGCAAAGATATACTCTTTCTTATCGTCGGAGCCCATCGAATAAAGCCGTTCGCCAACAACGGCCGGACCTGAGAAGCCGATGCCGGCTTCCTCGCAAGTCCAGACCAGCTTTGGTCCATCTTTGGGCCATTCCTGAAGAAGTCCCGTCTCCTTGGACACATCATCCCGGTTGGGGCCGCGCCATTGGGGCCAGTCAGCCCCGTAACTCAGCGTGACGATGGTCAGCAATCCTAAGGCGACGGCCAACAGGGTCGTCCGAATCATTCGCAGCTCCTCGGTTACAACGGGGAATTAACGCTTGGTGGAGTTTGAAGCCTTGATGTCGTAGCAGAATAAGATGTCTTGATCGCGCAGAAAAAGGTCGCCATTGGCAACAACGGGATGAGTCCAGATGCGACCTTTATTGCGAACCTTGCTCTCATGGGGGATCGTGAAGCGGCCGTCTTCCTTCCAGCCCTTGGTGCTGGCCTGAAGAAGGACGGCCGTGCCGGTCTTCTCGCTAAAAAGATAGAGGTGGCCATCGGCGTAAGTGATGGAGCCTTTTTCCAGCTTGCTCGAACCGGGATCGCCCTTTTTCTTCTCTTCCCAGGTAACCTCGCCGGTCAAGAAATCCTGGCATACCCAGCGGTGGGGCCGTTCATCGTTGCTGCCCCAATGGCCGAAGATATGGCCATCCACCAGCACGACGCCCCCGTGCTGATTCTCCATGTTTTTATTGGAGTATTCTTTCTCCGCTTTGATGCCTTTGCCTTCGGGGGTCAGCTTGATCAAGGTGCATTGGGCATTGTAACCGGAAGTGGCGTACACATAGTTGTCATGAACGATGGGGGTGGGAACCGCGGCCACGGGACCGGAGCGCTCCACTCGCCAAAGAAGCCGGCCATCGTCGGCCGCCACGCCAAAGACGCTGTTTCCCGTCATTTGCACATACTGATGAATGCCGCCCACTGTCATCGGCACGGCGGAGGAATTAGCGGCTTTATCCTTGATCTCCTTGCTTTGCCACAAAAGCTTGCCGGTTTTTTTGTCAACCGCGGCCAGAGTCCCCTTGGGCCCGCCGGGGGTGCAAATTATCTTGTCGCCGTCCACCAAAGGCGATTCACTATAGCCCCATCCCGACATCATCTCCCCGCCGAGTTCTTGCTTCAGCGACAGTTGCCATTTCTTGTCGCCTTGGCTCGTTTCGAGGCAAATCAATTCGCCCTGGGCGGTCAGGACATATAGGAGGTCGCCATCCACCGCGGGCGCGCCGCGGGGACCATCGCCGTTGCCGTTTTTGAAGAACGGGCCGACCTGCTTGGACCAGAGTTTCTTGCCTTTTTCCTTGATATCGAGAGCAAAAACGAAATCATTGTTGCCGTCGCCACCCATGCAGTAGAGGCGATCGCCGACGATAGCCGGGGACGAGAAACCCGCTCCGGCGTCTTTGTATTTCCACAGGAGCTTGGGTCCGTCCTTGGGCCAGGCCTTGAGAAGACCGCTCTCTTTTGAAATGTCATTGTGATCGGGTCCGCGCCACTGGGGCCAGTCGTCGGCTCTTGCGGAAATGACGAGGCCTAGACAGTAGGCGGCAGCGAAGCACCACAGTCGCGTTTTCATCGGTTCCTCGGACACATAGGACAGGTTGGTCAACAGACTGGTGGGCAAAAAGCAGGCGGGAGAGTTAGCGGCTTGCGAAAGTCACGCGACCATCTTCGGTCATTGGAGAACGCAACTTCTGTTGCCAGTATACGGCTTACGTACGAAGCTGCCAAGGAGTTTGTTCTGGGCAAAGAACCTGTGTCCGATGAGAATGAGAAGTCTTTAATCTTTGCTTTTTCGGAGTACCTGGTATGGCTAGATTTGATGATTCCTTGACTCGGCGGGGCTTTCTTGGTGCAGCCGCACTGGGAGCCGGTTGCTCGGTATTCAGTCCCGGTCAAGGCGCGAAACTGCAAGCGGCAGAGAACTCGGATGTCGATAGGCCGCCCAAAAAGATTGCGGTTGTCACTACCGCGTATCACTACTTAACCCACGCTTATCACATCTGCGGACGGTTTCTGTATGGCTACTTGCGAAACGGCAAGCCGCACAAGCCGGGTCTCGAAATCGCGGGGATGCATGTCGAGCAGATCAAGGACAATGACCTGAGCCGCGAGCTGGCGAAGAAACACGGTTTCAAACTCTACCCCGACATCGCCGGCGCTTTGACGCTCGGCGGCGAGGAATTGGCCGTGGATGGGGTGCTGCTCATCGGGGAACACGGAGACTACCCGTACAACAACAAGGGCCAGAAGCTTTACCCGCGCTTTGAGATGTTTCAAAAGATCGTCGAGGTCTTTCGCAAATCGAAACGCAGCACTCCGGTCTTTTGCGACAAGCACCTTTCCTTTGATCGCCGCAAGGCGAGTGAAATGGTGGAGACGGCCAAAAAGGTTGGTTTCCCGCTCTTCGCCGGATCGAGCTTGCCGGTGACGTGGCGAAGGCCGGAGGTTGAATTGCCGTTGGGCTCGAAAACCGAAGAAGCCGTCGTTGTTTCGCGTGGGGAGCTGGAAATCTTCGGGATTCACTCCTTGGAAGCTCTTCAATGCATGGTCGAAAGGCGGACCAAAGGCCAGCAAGGCGTTAAGACAGTTACCTATTTTGAAGGAGATGCCGCTTGGAAGGCGGGCGACAACGGCGTTTGGTCCTGGGAGCTTGTAGAGCAGGCCTTGAGCCGCAGTCCCTCGCGCAACTGTGGCGACATGCGCGAAAACTGCCGGCATTATTCGCAATTTACCGGACGCGATCAGCTCCGCAAGGGACCCGTCGCTTTCGTGATTGAATACCGCGACGGCTTGAAAGCGACTGTTTTGGTCCTCAACGGCCATACCGATGACACGACGTTTGCCGCCCGAGTGAAAGGTGAAAAGAAACCCATCTCGACGCTCTTCTACCTCCCGCCGCCGCCCGGCGCGGCTTTCCTTGAGACCTTGACAACCCACGTCGAAGTTTTTCTGGCGACCGGCAAAGCGCCCTATCCCGTGGAGCGGACGCTTTTGACCGGCGGCATCCTCGATTGGGCGCTGCAATCACGCATGGAGAAAAGCAAACGGCTGGAAACGGCGGATCTGGATATCGAATATGAACCGCCGAAAGATTCCGGGTTTATGCGCGGGGATTACACAACTAATTAAACCGTTTAGCGGCGAGCCTCCGGCGAGCGCGGTGCAACGCGCTCGCCGGAGGCTCGCCGCTAAACTAAGAATGGGTTGTTTCCGCAACCGCGCCGCGTGCCTTCCGGGCCACGCGAAGCTGGCTTCGGGCACGGTCTTGGGCCTTGAGTTGCGCTTCCGGCGTGCCCGTTGGCGCCTTGGCGGCTTCGAGTGATTGTTCCGCCGCCGCCGGGTCGATGTCTTCGCCTTTCATGGCACGTGAAGTCAACACGGTCACCACGTCCGCGCGGACCTGGGCAAAACCCCCGTCGACAAAATAACGCTTCGTATCATGTCCTTGTTGAATTCGCAATTCGCCATAGCCCAGCCGGCCGATGAGCGGAGCGCGGCCGGGCAGGACGCCAAGTTCGCCGTCGTACATTGGCAGGGCGACGAAATCGGCGGCTGCGTCGAGCACCGCCTTTTCCGGCGTGACGACCACGCATTGCAGCGTTTTTCCCGTCGTGGTTTCCATCGGAGTTTACCTGCCTTCGCTGGCCTGTTTTTTGGCCTGTTCTTCCGCTTCTTCAATGGTGCCGACGTACATGAAGGCGTTTTCCGGGAGATGGTCCCACTTGCCGTCACACAGTTCATTGAAGCTGCGGATCGTATCCTTCAGCGGCGTGACCTTGCCGGGTCGGTTGGTGAACGCCTCGGCCACCAGAAACGGCTGCGATAGGAACTTTTCGATGCGGCGAGCTCGGGCGACCACCCGTTTGTCTTCTTCGCTCAACTCCTCGACGCCCAGGATGGCGATGATGTCTTGCAGTTCCCGATAGCGCTGAAGAATCTGTTGGACGCGGCGGGCGACCGCGTAGTGCTCTTCGCCCACGCTTTGGGGCTGCAAAATACGACTATTGGAGGCCAGCGGATCGACGGCCGGGTAAATGCCCTTCTCCGAGATGCTGCGTTCCAGATAGATGAAGGCGTCCAGATGCTGGAAGGCATTGGCGGGGGCCGGATCGGTCGGATCGTCGGCGGGCACGTAGACCGCCTGCACGCTGGTAATGGCGCCCTTGGCCGTGGAGGTGATGCGTTCCTGAAGTTCGCCCATTTCCGTGGCCAACGTCGGCTGGTAACCGACGGCGCTGGGCATGCGACCCAAAAGCGCGGACACCTCCGAACCGGCCTGCGAAAAACGGAAGATATTATCAACGAAGAGCAACGTGTCGGCCCCGGTCGAATCGCGGAACCACTCCGCCATCGTCAAGGCGGACAGGGCGACCCGAAGACGGGCCCCGGGCGGTTCGTTCATTTGGCCGAATACCATGGCAGTCTGGGAAATAACACGCCTGCCGGTCTTGCCAATTTCCATTTCCTGCATTTCCAGCCAGAGATCGTTGCCCTCGCGGGTTCGCTCACCCACGCCGGCGAATACCGAGTATCCGCCGTGCTGGCTGGCAATACGGGCGATCAACTCCGTGAGGATCACGGTCTTGCCCAGGCCGGCGCCGCCGAACAAGCCGGCCTTGCCGCCGCGAACGAGCGGCGTGAGCAAGTCGATGACCTTGATGCCCGTTTCGAAGATCTCCGACTTGGCGGTTAGTTCGGAAAGCGGGGGAGGACTTTGATGAATCGACCGGTATTCGGTAGCGTGGATCGGCCCGCGTCCGTCTATGGGTTCGCCGAGCAGGTTAAAGACTCGGCCCAACGTTTCCTTGCCGACGGGGACCTTGACCGGAGTGCCGGTGTCCGTCACTTCCATGCCGCGCACCAGGCCATCGGTTGAGCCCAGCGCGACGGTGCGAACGCGATTGCCGCCCAAATGCTGCTGGACCTCCCCGGTCAGGTGGATCCGTACGCCTTTGAATTCCGAATCGACACGGACGGCGTTATAGATCTCGGGCAAGTGACCTTCGGGGAACTCGACATCGAAAGTCGAGCCGATGACCTGAACGATGCGGCCGATTTGTTGGCCATTGAGTGTTGTTAATACCATGCTTGCTCCTCGATCGAGATTGCTTACAACTGAATCGTGCGACCCGCGTCGATATCTTCGATCATGCGCCGAATTTCGGCGGCCCCGCCAGGGTAGACTTTTCCGGCCAACAGGCAAAGCTTGGGGATATCGAGGTCTTTTCGGTTATGTCGAACCACGTTAATAAAGTCGCCGGCATCAATCATTTTCTTATCCGCTCTTCTATTTGGGGACACCATGGCGGCGAACTTGGAAGCGAGCGCCATTTCCAAATTAGGTATTTCATGAGTGTTTCCAACGGGCAGCGTCTGGCGAAATACCAGCTGAAACACGGTTTGTGTTGGTTTCATCAGGTCGAGCACGCCTTTGTCGGTAATCGGATCGACGAACCGCACTACGACCGGAAAATCACGAACCACCAAGCCCGGAAAAGTCGTGCGAATCGCTCTCAGGGCCTTCGGAATGTCTCGCTTTCGAACCAAAACATCTACATCTTGCGTCGCTCGCGGCTCGTCCCGCCACGTGTTGAGAGCGTGCGTGCCCATCAGGACGCACTTAACTCCAGCGCTGTTCAACGCCTCGATAACCCGTTCCGGTGTGACATCGGTAGCCATCGGCTCTCGCGTGCGGCGGAAGTGAGACGTCAGACGGCTGCTGGTGTGCAACCCATACCAGTGCCTTTTCTCCAGCGTAACCAGGTCTGACACTGCCGCTTTAATCATGGCGTGTTTCTACTTCAGCGCCTCCGCCCCGCCGATGACTTCCGCGATTTCTTTGGTAATCTGAGCCTGCCGGGCTCGGTTGTACAGGCGCGTCAAGTTCTTGATCATATCCTCAGCGTTTTCCGTCGCGGCTTTCATGGCTACTCGCCGGGCGATCTGTTCGCTAACGGCCGCGTCTAGGAAACATTTGAACAAGCGAACTTTGAAGGAAACCGGCAACAGTTCTTCCAGGATATCCGCCGCCCCAGGCAGAAACTCATATTCCACGGGAGCGGCTTGACTCGTCTGCGCTCCTGGCTTCCGTGTCTCCGGCTCGGCGGATGAAAGCGGCAATAGCGTTTCCACCACGGGCGTCTGCTTGGCCGCGTTGAGAAACTTCATGTACGCGACTTCCACCCGGTCGACTTTGCCGCTGATATAGGCGGCCAGATACTTGTCCGCAAGTTCTTCGACCTGGTCAAAGCGCGGCTTATCCTCCAAGTGCGTGTACGTCGCCTCGGCCTGAACACGTTGAAATCGGAAGAAGGCGATGGAGCGCTTGCCGGAAAGCTCAAGGTGCAGGCCGGCGCCGGCTTCCTGAATACGGCGAACGGCAATCATGGCCTCACGCAGAATGCTGGCGTTGTAGCCGCCGCACAGGCCGCGATTCGAGGTAATGACGAGAAGAAGGCTGTTCTTAATCTCTTCGCGTTTTTGCAAAAGCGGGTGCGTCAAGTTCGCGGCGCTGGAGCTGAGATCGTGGGCCAATTCCGCGATTTTGCGTGTATAGGCATCTGCTTCCACGGCGCGATCGAGCGCCTTCTTGAAGCGAGCCGTGGCAATCAACTCCATGGTCCGCGTGATTTTGCGGGTGTTGCGGATTGCTTTACGGCGTTTGACGATTGCCTGGGTCTTAGCCATGAATTAATTCAAACCTTCCGTTTACACTTCACATCCGACCGGCTGCATAGCGTGGCCAGGATCACCTCTCACAAGTTCAATTTCTCACCGGCCCTTGCTTTCCGAACCAATTCCAACAATTTCGGTCCTCCGCCGGGATAAATCAGATCACCTAGCTCGGCAAGTTTCTCGGAGTCCATCTCCGGATTATTTTCAACTAGGGCCAGGAAATCATGAGCGTCCTGGTATTTGTCCTTGTCCGCTCGGGTCAAACTGACCATGGGGGCGAACTTTAGCGCGACGGCCATTTCCAAGGATGGTATTCGATACTCTTGCCCTTTCGACCGAATCGTTTCGGTGTTTTTGAAGATGACCCGCAGGTGCGGCTGGGTCGGCTTCATGATGTCGATGACGACCGTGCCTGTCCCTTTTTCGCGCAGCCGAGTTACCACCTCGTGGTCGTCGACTTCCAAATGGGGAAAAGCATCCAATAAAACCTTCACGGCCTTTCTCACATGCTTCTGGGCCACAACAACGTCAACATCTTCCGTGGCCCGAGCTTCATTCATCCATCCACCCACCCCATAGGCGCCTACCAAAACAAATGACACACCGGCCTGATTGAGGACTGGTATGACATCCAAGGGGGTGATAATGGAATCACTCCAATATCGTGACAACTCCGTTATCTTGGACAAACTTTTGGCATGAGCGTCTTTGACCAACATGACAGGCTCTCTTTCGACCCGTCCTTTGTGCCTAATTAGGCCGGGGGCTTGAATTGGCCCTTGAAAGCTTCGAGCGCGGCCTTGAGCATGTTCTCAATGGCCGGCGTGAGCTTGCGTTCCTTCTTCAACGCGTCTCGAACTTCACCCTTCTGTTCGCGCATAAACCGTAGGAACTGTTCTTCCCAGGCGGCGACGTGCCGAACATTGACGTTGTCCAAATAGCCCTTGGTGCCGGCATACAAAATCATCACTTGATCGATGACGTTCATCGGCTTGAACTGGGGCTGCTTCAAGATTTCTACCATGCGATAACCACGATCGAGTTCTGATTGGGACGACCGGTCGAGTTCGGTGCCAAGCTGGGCGAACGCTTCCAATGCTCTGAAGGCAGCCAGGTCAAGCCGCAAGCCTCCGGCCACCTGTTTCATGGCGGGTATTTGAGCCTTGCCACCCACGCGCGAGACGCTGATGCCGACGTCGATGGCCGGCCGGACGCCGGCGAAAAACAGCGCGGGCTGCAGATAGATTTGCCCGTCGGTGATGGAGATCACGTTGGTCGGAATGTAGGCAGAAACCTCGCCTTCGAGCGTTTCGATAATGGGCAACGCCGTCAGCGACCCGCCGGAGTTGGGGATCCTTGCGAGTTTGTGGCCGGGGTGCTTTGGCAATTCCTCCTTGGCGGCATGCTCCCGTGCCATTGGGCCGATGTAAACAACGCCTGTTCCATCGGGATTACGATTGACGCCCCAATCTACCGTGACCTTGGACTCATCGACGTCGTTTGGAACGATAACGTATTTGTTGGCGACTTTGGCCGAACGCTCGAGCAAGCGCGAGTGGGCGTAAAAAATGTCGCCGGGATAGGCCTCGCGACCGGGAGGACGCCGCATGAGCAGCGACAACTGGCGATAAGCCGCGGCCTGCTTTGTCAAGTCGTCATAAACGCACAGTGTATCGCGGCCCTGGTCATACATGTAAAACTCAGCCATCGCGCAGCCGGCATATGGCGCGATGTACTGGAGCGGCGCCGGGTCGGCCGCCGAGGCGACGACAACAATAGTGTAGTCCATGGCGCCGTTGGCCCGCAGGCTATCGATGACGCTGGCGACCGTTGACTCCTTTTGGCCGATCGCCACATAGACGCAAATGACGTTGTCTTCGCGCTGGTTGATGATCGTGTCAACGGCGATGGCCGTTTTGCCGGTCTTACGGTCGCCGATGATCAGTTCGCGCTGGCCACGGCCGATGGGCGTCATGGCGTCAATGGCTTTGATGCCCGTTTGGAGCGGCACCTCAACCGGCTGACGATCCGCCACACCGGGCGCATTGGATTCCACCGCTCGTGTCACAGAGGTGACAATGGGCCCCTTTCCGTCTTTCGGATTGCCCAGGGGATCGACCACGCGCCCGATAAGCGCGTCGCCAACGGGCACGCGGAGAAGCGCTCCGGTGCTGCGGACCTCGTCGCCTTCTTCAATCTCCAGGTAGTTGCCGAGGATGATTACCCCGACGGAGTTCTCTTCCAGGTTGAAGGCCAAGCCGCGAACGCCAACACGAGTAAACTCGACCATCTCGCCGGACATGACGCCGGACAGGCCGTAGATGCGCGCGATGCCGTCGCCGACTTCCAAGACTCGCCCTACTTCACGGGCGTCGGCCTTGGACTCATAATCCTTAATTTCCGTTTCTAGAACTGAAACGATCTCGTCCGCTTTGAATCTCATGGCTGCTTCTTTCGATGATCTGATTTCGGAGAGTTTCCAGGCTGGAACGCACGGAGGCGTCGTAAAGCCAATCATCCACTTGCACTACCAAACCGCCGAGCAGGTCGGGATCGACCCTGGTTTCCAGGATGGGTTCCTTTTGAAAAGCCTTTTTCAATTCCCGATAAAGGCTCTCCCTTTGATCGTCCGGCAATGGTTGAGCCGTTCGTACTTGCACATGAATGCGGCCGGCTTTCTGATCGTACAACGCGCGGTAGGCGGCTAGAATCGGGCGGAGAAGTTCAAGACGCTCGTGATTGTTCAGAACGAAAAGGAAGTTGATAAGAGTCTCACTGGCTCGGTTTGCAAAGCCGTTTTTGATCAAATCGGCCTTCCGATCCCGTCCGACAACCACGCTAGTCAGGAAGTCTTCGATCTGCGGATTGGCTTTGAATACGTCGCTTACGAGAGATTGCAATTCATCAAGGACTTCTTGGGCTTGGCCGCGCTGCTCGGCGGCGCCGTAAAGCGCCTCGGCATACACCTTGGCGACGCGCTGGGTGTCGACATTGACAACGGTTTCGAATTCGGAGTTGATCGTATCCTGCATAGATTAAACGCTCGCGCCGACGCGTTGCCTTTGCTTGCTTGCTTTGTCCAGCTCCGCGATCGCTTCCTCGACCAAGCGCCGATGGTCCTCGGTGGTCAATTGCCGGCGAATCGCTTTGGACGACACCAGCGTGGCTAACTGAGCGGTCTGATTCCATAGTTCATGAACAGCTTGATCGCGAGCGGTTTCGATCTCGCGGCGGAGCCGATCGCGCTCGGATTGAATTTCAGCCTTGGCTCTGGCTATCATTTCGGCGGTCGCCCTTTCCGCGTCGCGGCGAGCTTGGTCGAGCACCTCACGGACTTTTTCCTGAGCCCTGGCAGCTTCCTCCGTCAAGGCCTTGCGGAGAGCCTGGGCTTCTTCACGGGCTTTCTTGGCTTCCTCCATCGCCTCATGAATGCTGTGCTCACGCTGCTCCAGTCCTTCCAGCAGCGGCTTCCAGGCGTATTTGCGCAAAACGAAAAGCAGAACCAAGAAAACTACGATAGTCCAGATGCTCAGATCGAGAGCTCGTTCGAATAAGCCGGGTTGCTTGTGTTCACCAGCCTCCGCAACATGGGCGTCCTTGCTCTCACCTGCTCGGCTATCCTCGGCCGCGCTTAACTTGCTCGGCTGAAAAGAAGCGGAAAAAGCGAAGAGAAAGAATACCGCAAGTCCAGCTATTAGAAAACCGCCTAGACGCATGGCCAACCTCACCTAAAGTTTTTTGTCTTGCTCGAGCAGGAGGCCTGCAGAACCACAAAAAACCTTTAGAAACTGTCCCTGACCGCGCCTCCGACGACAATGCAAACAATCAGGGCAAAAAACGTTGCCCCTTCGAGAAGAGCAGCGATGACAATCATGGCTGTTTGAACTCGCCCGGCGACTTCTGGCTGGCGAGCCATACTTTCCAGAGCCGACGCGCCGATCCGACCAAAACCCCAGCCAGCTCCAATAATGGTAATTCCGGCGCCAAGGGTAGCTCCAATGCCTGCTCCGGAAAAAGTGGCCGACGATACGTCTGCAGCAGCCGCGGGAGAAACGGCCAGCAACATCACGACGACGACCAGGGCGATCACTTGTAATGCTTTCATAAATACCTTTGCTCCTACCAAACCAACGATAGTCAAGAGAGAACACCCGTCTGGGAACAACCCCTCCGGTAAATCAATGCTCCGGGTGCAACGACATACCCATAAACAAGGCGGTCAAAAACGTAAAGACGTACGCCTGTAAGAAGCCGACAAACAGCTCAAGCAGACTAAGCGCCACCACACCAAGGACGCTCGAGATAGTCACCACGGGCCACAAGAGCGTGAACCCATTCTTACCCACTTGGAATATGAACAGAAGCAACATTGCCAGGACCATGTGCCCCGCAAACATGTTGGCGAAAAGTCGAACCGCCAAGACGCCGCTCTTGATGACGGTTCCCAGCATCTCGATCGTGAAGATAAGGATACTGAAAAGGATCCCGACATAGGGCACATCGATGTGCGGCCATATTGATTTGAAATAACCAACCACGCCTTTCTTCGCGATTGGCGGGCCATGGAACATTATGAAGCTGCAAAGGGCTAAGCCTCCCGTCATCCAAATGCTGGCGGTCGGCGAACCCAAGAAGGGAAAAAGGCCGAGTAAATTGCAGAACAGGATGAACAAAAACAAGGTCCAGAGGAAAGGCACAAACCGGTCGGCATCGTGCTCCCCGAGATTAGGGCGGGCCACTTCATTGCGAATAAAAGTGAGCAGAGACTCGAAGCAATTCCACCATGGCCCTTTGGGAAGCGCTCCGTTGGCTGCCCGGCGGGCCAGAGGAATGTAGATCGCCAAGATCAGCCCGGCAGCCAACAACTCCAACAGCATGAACTTCGTGATCTGGAAACCAAAGAGGTGAGGTAGCTGAAGCTCGACTTTATCGCCCGCCATGCGATCGAAGAACTCCCAGACCGAGGAGTCTTGCACATGATGCATCGGGTTCGGGTCGTGTGCCGCTAACATGACGAAAATCACCAACATCCGCTAAGGAACCGGAATCCGTGATTGTATGAAACCCAAGGGCTAGGAGGACGGGTCACACACTATTTGTTTTTTGGCCGCTCAAGAGAAGAATCATCTCCAGCGCCAGCGTGAACAAATAGAAAACCAGCAACCAGATCCAGAAGCCTTGGTAAGTCTGGTAATAGGGAACCAGCTTGTAGAGGGCCAGTCCCACCAACAGAACGAACACCATGCGGATGCCAGTCCCGCCCATTACAACCATTAACTGCTGTTCAGGCGGCCCTTGCACCGCGCGCATTCCCCAGTACAAGGTGCCCGCGGTTGGTATCAAACAAATGAGCACGGCAGACAAACTGTAAACAACCGCCGCATCGCCTCCGCCCAAGTAGCGAGCCGGGATGGAGACCAGAAGCCAGAACAGCAAGGAGCCGCTGATCAATAGCAGGAGGCGCTTGCCCAACACGTTGTCTCCCTCGGTCGTTTATCCCTTGGTTGCATCATCTTGATTTAACAACTTGACAAGATGGTACAAGCCCCCGCTTAGCCCCAACAACGCCCCGGTAATAGTGGCCCAGGGCATCCAGCCAAAACGGGTATCGAGGAATGCACCGATTCCGATCGGGGCGGCCATCTCCAATCCGACTTGGGCCATTGCGTAATACCGGCCAACCTGCTTCGGATCAGGATCTTTGGCGGACACTTAACCTCCGAATGCCCTTGAATGCCAAGGATTTTTGGGGCAAATGAGTGCCAAAACCGGTCGGAATCCCGCTGGGTGCGGTTATTGTCAGGGGCGACGTATTAAAGTCAATTACAAATTAGCGAAACTTTTCACAAAGTCATTCCCTGATGCCATTCAGAGCATTTGTATTGTCCTAATAACCTTAGCGATAAGGAAGTATGGACAGGCACACCGACTTTATTGTGGCACAATAAGGTTCCCTAAAGGTGTCTTCGAATGGACTCGAAATGGGTGCCGAAATGACTTGAGCGCGTCTTTTCGAGTTGACAATCTCGCGTGGGCCGGTTATCATTCGTCGGTTCTAAGTTGTTATAGATTGATAACAATCGATTCATGACCGGTGCGGCTATTCTGAGCTTACTCATGCTGTCACCCATACCTCGAACCCCTTTCACGAAGCAGTTGCCGGGCAACTTTGGTCAATTTTGACCGGTTGCCTTTTTTGATTTTATAGGCTCCGCGCTAGGGACATGTGGACATCTGTCCACTCACGCCGCCTTTATCGCTAAGGATTCTGGATCTTTCCCCTGCTGATCCTTGGTGACTTCTTACATCGGATTCTCCTGGAAGGGACCTCCGGGAGCCTTAAACCCCCACAAGACAAGGACGTCGGTTCTGGACACTTTTTTCAAGGCACCGGGTGGCGCATCCGGCGCCGGAGTTGTCGCGTATGACCACGGATAGACTGCTCGCTCGAAGCAAGAAGGAGTTAGCCGAAATGGCCCGCAAGAAAGGCATCGTGGGGTGGCACGCGATGCGCAAGGAAGAACTCGTGGTAGCCCTGGTCAATGCTTCTCCTAAAGCCACCAATGGATCTCACAAGGCCACTAACGGTTCCCATAAAGCAAATGGTTTGGTCAAAACTCGAAAAGCTCTGCCTATCCGGGCCCAGGCCGCTGTTGCCCGCGATACGTCATCGACGTCCGCTGAGGAAAAGGTCGGTAGCAGTAAGTACGATGTCGGCGTTCCGACCAAGGATCTTTCCAACAAAGTGCCCAGAGACCTTCCCGGCGGATACGGCAAGGATCGGATCGTGGTCATGGTGCGCGATCCGTATTGGCTGCATAGCTACTGGGAATTGACCCGCAACGCCATACAGCGCGCCGAAGCGGCGCTGGGCCAGGAATGGCACACCGCGCGGCCTATTCTGCGCGTGCTTGACGTCAGCAGCCATGACACGACGAGCACGTCGGAAAGCACCATTCGAGACATTGACATCCACGGCGGTTGCAGCAACTGGTACATCGATGTTCAGAATCCGCCGAGGTCATACCGGGTAGATATTGGTTATCTTTCACGGGCCGGCCGGTTTTACGTCTTGGCCCGCTCCAACGTCGTTTCCACACCTCGCGCCGGGGTCAGCGATGTAATCGACGAAAACTGGGCTGATATCGACGCCAAGAAGGCCGACCGCATTTACGCCATGTCCGGTGGCTTTGACCCGGCGGCCAGCAGCCTGGAACTGAAGCAACTTTTCGAGGAACGCTTGCGCCGCCCGTTGGGCTCGCCTGCCGTAACGAGCTTCGGTTCGGGGGGAATGCTTCCCGGAAAGGGCCGCAAGTTCTGGTTTCAGCTGGACGCCGAACTGATCGTGTACGGGGCGACGGAACCCAACTCCCGTGTCACCCTTCAAGGCGAACCAATGAAACTCCGCCCCGATGGCACCTTCACGATGCGCTTCAGCCTGCCTGACAGTCGGCAAATCATCCCTGCCGTGGCCACTTCGCCCGATGGCGTCGAGGAGCGAACAATTGTGCTGGCCATCGAGCGCAATACGAAGCAGCTGGAGCCGATGATCCACGACGGCAACGAGTAAACCGTTTAGCGGCGAGCCTCCGGCGAGCGCGTTACAACGCGCTCGCCGGAGGCTCGCCGCTAAACCAATATCATCTCCATGAATCGCCGCGATTTTCTCCATCCCCGCCGCATCGCACACACGGCCGGTCATTTCTTGGCCGCGGTTGATGAACTGCGAAATACTGACAACATCGCTTTGGACGAACCTCTTCAAGAGGTTGGGGATATTGCGTTGTTGCGCTTCTCGCGCAGGGCAATGGCCACGACGTTCGAGGTCGTTTTGCCGTTTGGAACGCCGCGGGCCCAGCAACTGGCGGAAGAAGCGCTTGACGAAGTGGACCGCCTCGAAGACCAGCTTTCCGTTTATCGCGACACCAGCGAAATGAGCCGGCTCAACGCTTCGGCCTCCAACGCCGAAATGGCCGTCGAGGAGCGGCTTTTTGATCTCTTACAATTCTCCGCCACTATCAGCGAGGCAACGGAATACGCCTTCGACATCACGGCCGGTGCACTTGTGAAGGCCTGGGGCTTTTATAAAGGGCCCAGGCGCGTGCCTGCTGATCGAGAGTTACGAGAGGCACTTTTTCGGGTCGGTACGCGTCACTTACTTCTTGAACCGGAGAAACGCAAAGTCCGGTATCTACGACCCGGATTGGAAATCAACCTGGGCAGCATTGGCAAAGGTTACGCGCTGGACCGCACTGCGGAACTGCTTGCAAAGAAATGGAATGTCGCCAGCGCCCTGCTCCACGGCGGCCATAGCAGCATTTATGCGCTGGGAACGGAGCCGGGGAATCCGCGCGGCTGGCCGGTCGGCATAAAGCACCCGTGGGATCCCGAGAAACGCCTGGCTGTCGTATGGCTCAAGGATCGCGGCCTGGGCACATCGGCGGCGACGTTCCAGCATTTGGAGCACCATGGCCGCAAACTGGGCCACATTCTCGACCCGCGCACCGGCTGGCCCGCTCAGGGCATGGCCAGCGCTACCGTGACAGCGCCAAACTCGTCGGAAGCCGATGCTCTGGCGACCGCCTTCTACATCCTTGGCGCCGAGAAGGCCCGACAGTATTGTGCGGTCCATCAAGAAATTGGAGCGGTGCTATTGCCGGAAAACGCCGCCACGCCGATTGTCCTCAACATCTCCCCAAACGATATTTCCCTCTGAAATCAAGCGATTATTTCGCTACAATGGGCTCAAGCGAAAACTCTATCCTCTCCCGTTTAAGTTGACATGAATAGCTGGACCCGTTTTTTTCTTGTCTTACTGCGCTTGACCATCGGTTGGCATTGCCTGATTGAGGGCATCGACAAGGTCGAATCAATTCGTCGAGGTCCTACGGTATCCGGCCCGGCTTGGAGCAGCGCCGCTTACCTCCGTGAATCTTCGGGACCGCTTGCGCCTTTCTTCCGCTGGCAAGCCGGCGATCCCGACGAAGAAGCCCTCCAGAGATTTGCAGTGCTTCCCGCGGAAGATACGGCGAATACCTCTTTTCGATCGCGCATCCCGCCGGCGCTTGACAAACATTTTGACGACTATTTTCAGCGCTTCGTGCAGTTCTATAATTTGGACGACCTCCAAAAGGAACGCGCTGAAAAGATGCTGGATCAGAGCAAGGACAGGGCGGTCCGCTGGCTGCTGGGGCTGGACAGTCAGCGTGAGCGCGAGGAGAAATACGCCGGTGTCGGCTATAAGGTGAAGGAGACCTCGCTGCAACGCATCAACAGCTATCGCGACAAGCTTCAAGGGCTCCGGAGAATTCAAACCGAAATCCTTTCGAAATTCGGCAAGGACGTGTACAAGCAAAAGTTGACCGCGCTGAAGGGCGAGGTCGCCAAGATGCGTACGGATCTCCTAGACGAACTCGATAGCTTCGTTGTGGACGACCTGAACCAAGTGCTCACGCCAGAACAAAAGACCAAGGGGGTCGTTCCTGCCGCGGTGCCGCCCCCTGTGCTCGTTTGGACAGACCGAATCGTCGGTTACAGCTTGCTCTTCGTCGGTGTCGGACTGCTGCTTGGTCTCTTTACGCGAACGGCTTGCATTGGCGGAGCGATTCTTCTATTGATGTTTTACCTGGCTCAGCCCGCTCTTCCAGAGCTGCCCGCCCTGCCTCGAAGCGAAGGGCACTACCTTTATGTCAACAAGAACATTATTGAAATGATCGCCCTTTTGGCGCTGGCCACAACCGCGAGCGGACGATGGGTCGGACTGGATGGTCTGCTTCGTTTCCTAAACCCGCGCAACTATGGTCGGACCTCGTCACAATGAAGCTAGCGCGCTTCGCGTGGAGATCCCGACAAACCCTAATCTCAAGTCGCAGCAAGGCTCAAGGAGCATCGACATGGCTCTATTCTTTACACCGGAACAACGCACCAAGGGCGTGGCCAACTTCCAGCAGACGGTCGGGGAGCATGGCTTGACGCGTCGCGACTTCATGAAAGGCCTGATTGCGGCGGGCGGCGTTTTGCCGATCGGGGCCGCCATGTACTTTGGCTACCAGAAGCTTCACGGCAGCCCGGTCAAGGTCGGCCTGATTGGGGCCGGCGATGAAGGGGGCGTTCTTGTCGGTGAGCACAATCCCGAGTATTTGGAATTCGTTGGTGTCTCAGACATTCGGCCTTCGAACCTGAAGCGAATCTTCAGTGGAGAAGAAAATAGCCCCAGAAAAGGATTCAAGCGCGTTTACGGCAAAGAAGCACAGTCGAAGATCAAGGTCTATGACAGCTATAAGGACTTGTTGGCCCAAAAGGATATCGAAGCCGTCGTCATCGCGTTGCCTCTGTTCCTGCATTCCCCAGTGGCGATCGAGGCGATGGAAGCGGGCAAGCACGTCTTGTGCGAGAAGTTAATGGCCTGGAACATCAACCAGTGCAAGGACATGATCCATGCCGCCGATAAGTACGATCGAATTCTCGCCATCGGCCATCAGCGCCATTACAGCATGCTGTACGCTCATGCCGCCGAAGTTATCAAATCCGGCGAATTGGGCGACATCAAGCACATTCGCGCCCTCTGGCATCGCAACAACAGTTGGCCAAGGCTTGATAAAGACGGCAAAGAAATGAAAGACGCTAACGGTCAGCCCATCCTGCGCGACGGCTGGCGGCCGAGTATCCTTGAGGAGGATCGCCAGGCCCTGGAGGGGAAGATTCGCCAGCTCGGCTACGAGAGCATGGAGGAACTGGTCCGCTGGCGGCTGTTTAATCGCACCGGCGGGGGTCTGATGGCCGAACTGGGCAGCCATCAACTGGATGCCTGCAGCATTTTTCTCGGCAAGGTCCACCCGCTGGCGGTCTCCGGAGTTGGTGGTAAGTTTTTCTATCACGACAACCGGGAAGCGGACGACAATGTTTTTGTCACGTTTGAGTTCCCGGGCAAGAATTACTTTACCGACGAATCGCGCAAGGAAATCAAGGATAAGGAAGATATCGTCGCCGTGACCTATTCCTCGATCAGCACCAACAGCTTCGAGGCCTACGGGGAATGTGTGATGGGTTCGCGGGCCACTATGATCGTGGAAAAGGAGGAGTCGGTCTTGCTCTTTCCTGAAAACAACCCCAATGGCTCACAAACAAAGGCGCCAACCGCCGTGACTGTCAGCGCGGGGGGCGGAGGCAAGACGGCAGTCGATTCGTCTTCTTCCACAGGACAAGTGGATCTGAGCAAGGCCCAGGCAAAAGGCGCCGAATCGCTAGGAACCGGGCCGATTAGCCGCGGGTACCGAGAAGAGATGGAGCATTTCGCGTACTGCATCAAGATGTGGAATGAGGGCAACAGCAAGGAGGATCGGCCCTTGCCTCGCTGCCACGGCCGAGTGGCCATGGCCGACGCGATCGTTGCCCTGACATCCAATCTGGCAATGAAACGCCATCAGCGCATCGAATTCAATGAGAAATGGTTCGACGCCGCTGCCGCCGATGTGCCCGACCCGGAAATGAATCCGAAAATCATAACTAGCTAAAAGTGCCGCGAGCGGGGCGTGTCAACGCTCCGCTCGCCTGTCTCATCAGATCGTCAGCGACCACGGTTTGCGTGGTTCTCTCAGCAAATACGCGTTTGCCTCACTATCCTCGCCCACAAATTTCTTGGTCGTGGAATCGTAGCCGCGATAGCAGCGTTCGTTTTCGGCGTCCCAGAAGATCCGCCTGCCCACCTTGTACGAGATGTTGGCCAAGTGGGCGGTGACGGTGGCGTGGTGCATGTCTTCGATGTCCGACGCGGTTTTCTCCGAGCGGTTTTTGACGCAGTGCAAAAAGTTCTGCACGTGGGCAAAGTGCTGCTCGGATGTCGGGTGTTTTTCTTCCTTGGCGCGATCGCCTTCCGCGGTCACGGTCCAGCCGTCGCGGTCGAGGAAGAGCACGCCCTTGCTGCCGTGGAATTCCATGCCGTGGGCGGCTCGATTTACATTTTGCGGCCCGTAGACGTACATGCCTCGGCGAACCGTATACAGATGAGTGAAGCCGGGATAGTCGTAGTACACGTCGAGTGTGTCGGGTGTATCGCTGTTGTCTTTCATGTCGTACTTGCCGCCCGTCGCGAATACCGAGCGCGGGGCTGAGACTTTCATGGCCCAGAGAACGATGTCGTTAAGATGCACGCCCCAATCGTTGCACAGGCCGTTGCCGTAGTCTTGGAACCAGCGGAAGTGGTGGTGGAAGCGGTTGGCGTTGAATTTGCGCTTGGGGGCCGGCCCGAGCCAGAGATCGTAATCGACGCCTTTAGGGGCCTGATCCTCATCGGGTGGGGTGCCGGCGCCTTGCGATGGCGTGCGATTGGTGATGAAAGTCCGGCACAAGGTCACGTCGCCTAGCTTGCCGTCCTGCACATACTTGACCGCATCCTTGAAATGCTGACCGCTCCGCTGCTGAGTGCCAATCTGGACAATGCGTTTGTTTTTCTTGGCCGTGTTGACCATCGCCCGGCCCTCGACAATGTTGTGCGACAGCGGCTTTTCGCAATAGACGTCCTTGCCATTGGCGCAGGCGGCGATCAGGACGTAAGCGTGCCAGTGATCGGGCGTGCCGACGATGACGGCATCAACGTCTTTGCGCTCGACGACTTTACGAAAGTCCTTTTCCGGTTGAATTATTTCAGTGGACCGATTGGCTTTCTTGATATCATCAAGCGCTTGCTTGATTTGATTCTTATCGGGATCACACAGGCCGACGATCTCGACTTCAGGCACGCGCATGAAGTCGGCAAGGTCGTATCGCCCCATGCCGCCGCAGCCAATCAAAGCGACCCGAACGCGTTCGCTGGGAGCTTTCTTGTTCCCGTCAGCAAACGCCAACGGCGCGGCCATTCCCGCGGCGACAGCGGCCGAGGCGCCGAGGAAATGCCGGCGATGGATTGCACTCATGGGAGAGTCTCCAAAGAGGTTGCACTGTTTGAATCAATCTGTGACCCAGATTAATCGGGAATCGGTCGAATGCAAGAACTGAATTCGACCAGGTCGATCAACATAATGTTGCTTCCGCCACGAACCCTCTGACCCTGTGGATCAACTGGTGCGGACCCAGAGGGTCGGTGCCTGACCCTCAGGGTCAAAGTGGTGATCCAGAGGGTCCAGCTGTAAAACCATGAGGTCTTCTGACATCCAAAGTGCGCAACTGCGCTTAACGCCCAACCGGCCCTGGAGACCCTTTTTGTTGGTCCAGAGGGTGGTAAGGTGGTCCACAGGGTCAACAACCTGGTCCACAGGGATCGGCTGTGGAGCCAAGGATTTGCCAATTGACTTTTTGACATGCAAAGGGCCATTAAAAGTCTTCTAACAAGCCAGTGGAACAAGGCATGTTCGTCTTTTAACAATTGAGCCGGCGTTTCCTTTACTACTGGCCTGGCTACTGGTAAGGTTGTATGGCTTGCCGAGCCGTTTTTTTTGAGTTGCCGCCGCTTTAAAACCATTGATTTATTGCCTTCACCTTGCTTGACCGTGAGCCACAACGAATCCACCAGCAAAGCCTCTGCCCACGGCCTTCTCGGCTTGCCGGAGCCGCGTAATCCGCGCTATCCCTCGCTTGACATGTGGCGAGGTTTGGCATGTTTACTGGTACTCATCAATCACACGACCCATTACCACCCGGCTATCCAATCGGCCTCCTGGGCCAGCGAACTGGGAGAAGTTCTAGTGACGGTTGCCAAGCGCTTGTGGATCGGCGTGCCGATTTTCTTTGTTATCAGCGGCTATTGCATATCAGCGGCGGCTGACTCAGCTCGCCACAAGAACCATTCGCTTGCCACCTATTTCTACCGCCGCTTCCGCCGCATTTTTCCGCCCTATTGGGTTGTCCTTATCACCAGCCTGATCGCCGTTGGGCTCGTTGATTATCTTTTGATGCCTAACGCCATCAGCCAGTCGAACAGAAACGACCTTTACAGGCCCTGGTGGTACTCTCCCTGGCAATGGTTCGGCAATATCACCCTAACGGAGATATGGAGACCTTACTTTGTAGGCGATGGCAGAGCGCTATTTCTAGGACAGGCGTGGACGCTGTGCTATGAGGAACAGTTCTACGCGGTAACAGGGCTCCTCTTACTTTTGGCTCCCCGGCGCATCTTTGGCGCCGCGGCGGTTATGACCGTCTTGGTCGGGATCGTCATGTCCGTCGCGCCTTGGTTCGGCATTCCCATCGACGGATTCTTCTTTGACGGCCTTTGGATCCAGTTTGCCCTTGGTGTCCTTGTCTACTATCAAATCAATTACGCGTCTAAAAAATCCTACTGGCTCGGTGTCGTTTTCCTCGCGGCGGGCGCGATCTACACCTGCATGGAACCTGGAAAACTACTCGAGGAGCACAAAAACTGGAATCAGTCGTTCTTGGCGGCCTTTTCGTTTGCTCTGGCCATCCTGGCATTACACCCGATGGACAGTGTCTTGATGCGCTTGCCGGCGCTCAAACCGATCCGGACCTGCGGGACCATGTGCTATAGCTTGTATCTAGTCCACGTGCCGGTGGTCGGAATAGTGCATGCCAGCTTGTTGTACTGGAATCTACCATGTGACACCGTGAATCCGTGGATCACCATGCCCGCTTACAGCGCTGCGGCATTAGCGGCTTCATGGACATTCTATTTGCTGATCGAACGCCGGTTTATTAATAAGCCTCAACCAGCCGCTTCGCGTGCATTGGCTTGAAAATACCTATGAACGACATCAACCCCGCCCCGGCGCCGGCGGTAAGCATCATCTTGCCGACGTATAACCGCGCCAAGTTTTTGCCGCAGGCTTTTGCTTCGATCCGCTCCCAAACTTTTACCGACTGGGAGTTGATCGTGGTCGATGACGGCAGCACCGACTAGAAAGGCATCGGCTTTCCGTGAAACGAACTTCGACGCTCTATTTCCAGTCAACTTGGCGCCTTGGCGAGGATTGCCTTACTGTCGTAATCCTTGTCCAATAGCCATTTGCTGAGCCTATGTCCACGGCGGACCAACGGTTGCTCGACCAAGTAATAACTCAGAGTAGCGGCTATGAAACTGAACACGAAGTTTAGCGGAAACTTCTGTAACAGTGCGAACAATGTTGGCAGGGAAGTATCGTCGTGCAAACGAAGAAATAATTGCTGCCACAGGTAAAGGCTGTACGAGAGCCGCCCAATCCATCGGAGCAGACGGTTTTCCAAAACGCGCGAGACAATGGACGACGGCACGATGACGGTACCCAACAATAACCAAGGAATCAGGGCAGCCTGAATCATTTGGCTAACCGGTGTGCGAAACTTGGCGTTTAGGATCAGCCCGGCTGCCAGTAATAGCCACACCCAAGTCTTTAGATAGCGTTTTAGCCAGTCGCGGTTAGCTGGGCTGTGTACGAGCAGAGCGGTCCAGCAGCCCCATAGCAATCCGTCAGCACACTGGTCGGTGTGTTGGATGTTTTGCCAGCTCGGGGCAATAAAACTGTATCGCGCGCTCAGGTAACGCCAGATTGCAATCGCGAAGGAGATGATTACCGTCACATACATCGTGTTGCGCCGCCGCAGGGTGGTCAGCAATAATGGGAAAAGAAGGTAAAAGTGTTCTTCGACCGATAGCGACCAGAAATGGGCTGTATTGTAGTCGGCGCCACGATAGTTCCGGTAGAAGAAAAGACTCGCCAGGATTCCGCTCTTGTATACGGCCATCAAGCCAAGCAGCGTGAATATCAAAAGAGTAAAAAGATAGACGAGAGCTGGAGGGAGAATGCGGAAGGCCCGCCGGATGTAAAACCCTTTCAAGCTGATGCCTCCTCTTTCCTCCTCTTCCTGGAGTAGCCGGCTGCAGATCAGAAAACCGCTGATCGCGAAGAAAATATCGACCCCTTTTGCGCCTGCCGCCGTAACAGACTTCGCCCAGGGGTTTTCGTAGCGTCCACCGACATCGAAATAATGCTGAAAACCGTGGAATGCCATAACGCCGATAATCGCGATCGCTCGCCATCCGTCCAATGTGGGAATATAGCCTTTCATACCGCCTCTGTTGTCTGGCCAAACCCTCTGGACTTTTTGCGACTGCCGACTTGCAGACCTATACAATGGGGCCCTTCGCTCTTACGAAACCAATATGGCGGGGCAAGCATAAGGCAAGGAAACGTGGTAAGAAGGAGCTTATGTTTCTGGCCTTTGCCTGTTTGCCCAGGATCATATAGTAAACTAGAAATGCCAGAAGGTATCAGGAAATGCCAAAGGACCAAATGAACCACTCCCTGGCGCCGTCCCTCAGCATTATTCTGTCGACCTATTACCGCGCCAAGTTTCTGCCGCAGGCCCTTGCTTCGATCCGCTCCCAAACTTATACCGACTGGGAGTTGATCGTGGTCGATGACGGCAGCACCGACGTTACGAAGCAGTTGGTAGACGACCTGACAAAGAGAATGCCCGGGGCCCGGTTCGATAACAATATCAAGCCAACCAGGGCGCTTACGGAGCTCGCAATTCGGGCCTGGACCGGGCGCGCGGCCGCTACATCGATTTCTTTGTTAGCGACGATGTTTGGCAGCCTGATTATCTTTCGACCTGCGCTCAAGCTTTGAATGCCAATGCCAATGCCGATGTCGATTGGGTCTATGGCGCTTGCCGGCGCTTAAACCGATCCGGACCTGCGGGACCATGTGCTATAGCTTGTATCTAGTCCACGTGCCGGTGGTCGGAATAGTGCATGCCAGCCTGTTGTACTGGAATCTGCCATGCGACACGGTGAATCCGTGGATCACCATGCCCGCTTACAGCGCTGCTGCATTAGCGGCTTCATGGACATTCTATTTGCTGGTCGAACGCCGGTTTATTAATAAGCCCTCAGCGCCGCAGTCCCGTGGGTTACTTTGCAGTCAATAAAGTAACCTTTGTATTATCCCCAGCACAAACGAGGACGCATTTCGGAAACAAGTTATGTCAACGGATAATCCTCCAGCAGTGACGGTCGCTGGTAAAAGCAAGACCCTTTACGATGCAGCCTTTTTTGACACCAATGCCGAGGAATCAATAAGATCCGCTCGGATCGTGGTCCCAATTGTGATGAATCTGCTCAATCCACTATCGGTGGTCGACATCGGCTGCGGAGTCGGCGGCTGGCTGAAAGCTTTCATCGAAAACGGCGTTCAGGACTATCTGGGAATTGATGGAGACTACGTTGATCAGGGCCGATTATCCATAGAGCCCACACGATTCCGTGCGATGGACCTAACTCGCCCGACCCGAGTCGGACGGACATCCGATCTGGCCGTTTGCCTCGAAGTTGGTGAGCACTTGCCGACACGCGTGTCGCCTTTATTAATCAAGATGCTTGTTGCAACCGCGCCAGTGATTCTCTTTTCGGCGGCCATTCCCGGACAGGGAGGCACACGGCACGTGAACGAGCAGTGGCCTTTTTTTTGGCAACGGTTGTTTTCTCTTCACAACTATGTCCGGCTTGACCCCATTCGGAGGCTGATTTGCTTTGACCATCGGGTCGAATCTTATTACAGGCAGAACATTGTAATGTTCGCCTCAAAGCAGGCTTTGGAGCGTTCAAAGAAACTTCAAGAAGAAAAAGAGTTGGCCGAGCAAGCTAACGTGGAGATCATTCAAATGAGCGTCCTTGCTGGGTACACAAGTTTTTCTGGACTATTGAAAAAACTGCCAGGGGCCGCCTGGAGGGCCATAAAGAACCGACTAATTGCTTAATAGGAGCCTTGAATAAACCAGGTATGTGGATCTAACTTCAAACGTGTTGGGATTATCTAATGATCAGTTTAGGGTTATTATGTTGATAAAGTAAAATCGCCATGGGAATTGATGTAAACGGCTCTCGCTTTTTGCTCTATGCCAAGCTTACAGGCGTTTCGTTTGAGAGAACGGCGACACTGGGCCGCCAGGAGATGCAGGTTAATGCGGCACAGCTAAGAAAGAATCTGGTCGATTTTGGTATCCAGACGACTACCGAGGAAATCGAGCGGCTCTGCAAGGAGAGCCACGGCTACGCGGAAAGCTTTCTTCGCAAACTCGGCGCATCCGAGGTGGTTTCAATAGATGCGTCGGACTTTGAGCAGGCAACGTGCCTTCACGATTTCAATGCGCCGATTGGGGACCAGTTAAAAGACCGGTTTACGACTGTTGTGGACTGCGGAACGCTGGAACATGTTTTCAATTTCCCGGTGGCGATCAAAAGCTGCATGGAGATGGTCAAGGTCGGCGGCCACTTTATTGGCATAACGCCGACCAACAACTGGCCGGGTCATGGATTCTATCAACTCAGCCCGGAATTGTTCTTCAGGGTCTTCTCCGCGCAGAATGGCTTCAAGATCGGGAAAGTAATTGTATTCGAGGACAAACCCCTGGCGCGCTGGTATGAAGTTGTTGACCCCCAACTCGTCAATCACCGGGTGACCTTTGTCAACTCGACTCAGACCTACCTTGGCATCATCGCCCAACGAGTTGAGGCCATCGAGCCGTTTCATTCTTATCCCCAGCAGAGCGATTACGTAGCTCAGTGGGCATCAAGCGAAAGCTTGTCTGCAACCTCCCCTTCGCGGCCGCTGAGTCTCTATCGCAAGGTTCGGCGATTCCTCGGGCGGGTAAAAAACTACCTCTATTGGAAGGTTTATTGGAAAGGCCTTCGCTTTTATCGTAAGTTCTCACCGTATGATCCTCGCTTCTTTAAACCCTTAACCGATCCGCAGAAGCAACGCGGCGTGGGTTGAGACTTTGGTCGCCGAGCCGGCCAACACTATTTCCGGCGGGTTATTTAGGCGCAAATGCATGCTGTTTTGTGGAGGACATGGGTTAACAAATCTACGAGACCGGCAATGACGGTCTGACGAAGATTGACAACCCCGATAGCCGGGAGTATTCGGGGCAATTTAACGCGTTGTTTACTTGCAGACGCAGCCTGCATATAGCTCACAAATAAGAAACATGGCACATTCACATAATAATACTCCCCGCGTGTCGGTTGTCACGGCGACTCGGAATCGGCCTCATCTTCTTCGAGAGGCTTTGTTGTCAATCAAGATGCAGAGCTTTCAGGAATATGAAGCGATCGTGGTTGATGATGGATCCGACCCGAATGTTCAGGAAGAATATAGGAAGATTTGGTCTGAATTGGACAACCGTTTCATTCTTCATCTTTCCCGGCCTCCGGGCTGTCCTGGTTCAGATCCAAGTACTGGAAGGAACAACGGAATCAAACTGGCAAGAGGGGAATTCGTCGCCTTCCTAGACCACGATGATTTGTGGCTCTTGCCCGATCATCTTGAGGTAGGTGTCAATTCGTTAACCAGTATGGGAGCAGATTATTTCTTTACCCATGTTCGTGGGGAACGAAACGGGCCAATCGAACTTGAGTGGATGACAAACTTGGCAATGCTATCCAACGGGCCATCGGCCTTACCGATTGCGAAGGTAAGCCGTGTGCCGCTACGGAAGTTTCTCAAAGTCATGAAGCAAGCGATGGTCCATCCATCTCATTCCATTCTTCGGCGTACCTTATTGAACGAAGTTGGGGGTTTTTTTCCGGGGCTGAAAATTGCTGATGATGTCGACATCATGTTTCGCATAGCGGATCGCGCGAACGGCATACTGTTTCGATCAGAAACTGCAGTCGCCATTCGTATGCCCGAGGGAAAAAGCTATTCCCTGGCAAATAGCCAACTTGAGCAGACTCTGTCATGGTACTATGCTATGTTACACGCCCGGGTTATCTGCAAGAAAGGCGAAGTTCGCAGGTGCGTTCGGGCTCATGAGGGTTGGAATCTGCGTGAATTGGCTACTCATTTTAGTAAGCAAGGCGATTTTAATGAGAGTCTGCGATTCGCATGGCAATCAATGGCAGTGTGGACTTCGCCAGGAGCAGCGGTGTATTTCCTAAAAGCACTTCTGAACACGCTTTGGAGATAGACTTATTGTTGCGGGAATAGAACTGCAGGAGGTTTTGAATCGGTAACGTGTAAATAGATCTAATATACCGTCTACCTATGGCGTAAATCCCATCGAGTGTGTCAAACGACTCGCGACTCTAACAGAACTAGGTATTATTGGGTATGAATATAGAACCTAAGGCGCTCTACCTTGACCTGCTTAAGAAGACGCTATCTTTCAGTCTGTGGCCGGAACCACCGATCCCCATTGAGAAACCGGTTTACGTTCGACGACCGCTGAAGCGAAATCTAGTATCGCTGATAAGTCGCATCCTCCGCAAGCGCGGGCTGCAGCTTTGTACCACGGTCACTTACACGGACCAGCAACGACGTGATGGCAGGATTTGGCCCGGATATGCAGACAGTATGATCGGGCTAAAACGCTTAGACAATCTGCAAAACTGCATCGAAACAGTGATTCGCGAAAATGTAGCCGGCGACTTGATTGAGACAGGCGTCTGGCGGGGCGGCGCCTGCATCCTTATGCGTGGTGTTCTTGCTGCCTATGGAGATAAGGGCCGAAAAGTATTCGTTGCCGATTCGTTTGAAGGGTTGCCCAAGGCTGACGAGGAGAAATACCCTGCCGACAAGGGCGATACACATTATCTGTTTTCGCATGTCCTAGCAGTTTCTCGTGAAGACGTCGAGAACAATTTCAAGCGCTACAGCCTTCTCGACGACCAGGTTGTGTTTCTGCAAGGTTGGTTCAAGGACACACTCCCTAGCGCCCCCATCCAGAAACTCGCGGTTATGCGCCTTGACGGCGACATGTACGAGTCAACTATGGATGCTTTGGTAACTTTATACCCGAAACTTTCCCTAGGTGGATACTGCATTATCGACGATTATGCTTTGAAGGGGTGTAAAAAGGCCGTTGATGATTATCGGGAAGCTCACAAGATCAAGGCAGAATTGAAGGAGGTCGACTGGACCGGTCGTTACTGGCGAAAAGAGGAAGCTGGGTAACCCAATAACCAACTTGTTTCATTTTCCTGACTGGTAATACATTGACATGTAAATCCACGGTACTTAGCTGCGGGTCAACAAACGTCGCTGTACTTAGAGAGTCATCAATTCTTACAAGACTGTGTAATCCTGAGTACCTAGCATGGGCACCTTGAAGACGGCCTTAAAGAAGCTCTTAACGCCCACCCAAGTAACGTTGCTGAAACGAACCATCAGTCCTCTGTACATGCGCCTGTACTCAAGCAATATCCGCGCCCTCGCTGAGTTTACAGGCACTGACAAGTGGGGTGGGCATTGGTATGCCGATCATTATAAAACCCATTTCGAGCCTCTGCGGCGACATAGACTCAATGTACTGGAAATTGGAGTTTTGCAAGGTGCCTCCCTAAGGACTTGGAAGAGCTTTTTTCCAAGATCGCACATTTATGGAATTGACATTGAAGATAAGCGCGCCCATGAAGAGCACAGAATTACTACATTCCAGGGCAGCCAAGATGACCCGGAGTTCCTACGCCGAGTGGTTAACGAAATAGGCACGGTCGATATCGTAATTGATGATGGTAGCCACGTAAGTGGTCATGTCATCACCTCGTTCAGGACATTATTTCCGTTATTGAACGAAACTGGCATATATGTCGTGGAAGACACGCAAACTTCCTATTGGCCCAGCTTTGGAGGCAACTCCAAAGACGTCAATGACCTTAACACCACAATGGGCTACTTCAAATCCCTTATCGATGGTTTGAACTTCGAGGAGTACCTTACAAACGACTATGATCCCACTTATTATGATAAACACATTGTTTCCATGCATTTCTACCACAACCTTGTTTTCATTTACAAAGGCGTGAACAACGAGGGCAGCATTAATAAGCCCACCCCAAGCTAGTATCCCAGATAAGTCGTATTCTCCGGATGTGCGGGGCGCAGCTTTATGCCACGGTGCGCCATGGCCGAGATGAAAGCCGGTGGCTGGGCGTTACCAACGGCGCGGGAGCCACCGTATCAGCAAAGAAATGCAAGTGCCGATCCGATTACATCTCCTAGCCAAAGAACAGGCCGCTAAGGACGGCGTTGTAGCCGGACAGGTTGGTGAATTTAATCTGGACGTGGCCACTAAGGTTCCAGACCAAGTATTTGCCATTTCCGAATGACGAGGCGGTTTGGCTGTTCAGCAGGGTCCCCGTGCCGGCGTCTAGAATGTCTACCCGCTCGCTACGCCCTACATTGTCCCAGTCCAAGAGGTAAAACGCCACCTGATGAGTCAGACCGTCGGTCAGATTGACATCTACGGTGAAGCTGGAGCTGGAATACCACGTGGCCGCTATGCGGTCGGTGGCTGACGCGGCGGACTTTTGCAAGGCGCGCACGTCGGTCGTGGAGCCGGCCCAGGTGTAGTTCAAGTTCCCGTTGGGATTTACCACCGCGAAGTTCGGATAGCTGGCCGCATCGCCGATGACGTTGTAGCCTTGCGCCCCGTAAACTCCCTTCCAAGATCCTTCAGTCGTCGTGTCCACTTTCACGAACGAGGCCGTTCCCGTGGGCGCCGGCGGTGGATTGGTATTTTGGCCATCGAAGAACAGGCCGCTAAGCACAGCGTTGATCCCTCCCAGGTTCGTGACCTTAATTTGGACATGGCCGCTGAGGTTCCAGACGAGGTACTTGCCGCCAGTAAACGCGGAAACCGTCTGGCTGTTAAGGACCGTCCCCGTTGCCGCATCGAGGATGTCCACGCGCTCGCTACGACCTTGGTTATCCCAGTCCAGGAGGTACAGTGCCACCTCGTGTGTCTGTCCATCGGTCAAATTGACATCCACGGTGAAGCTAGTTCCGGAATACCAGGTGGCCGCTATGCGGTCGGTAGCCGCGGCGGCTGACTTCTGTAAGGCCCGCACGTCAGTGGTGGAAGCATTCCAGGTGTAGGTGAGCTGGCCACTTGGGCTGACCGTCGCAAAGGTCGGATAGCTTGCCGCATCCCCGATGACATTGTAGCCCTGGCCGCCGTAGACCCCTTTCCAGGTCCCCTGTGTTGTGCCGTCCGTCTTCACGAAGGAAGCCGTGCCGCCCGTGACCGGGGGAGGATTGGTATTTTGGCCATCGAAAAACAGTCCGCTGAAAACGGCGTTGATGCCTGCCAGGTTCGTGACCTTAATCTGGACATGGCCGCTGAGGTTCCAGACGAGGTACGTGCCGCCGGTAAAGGACGAAACGGTCTGGCTTGCCAGCACGGTCCCCGAGGCAGCGTCAAGCACGTCAACACGCTCGTTGCGGCCTTGGCTGTCCCAGTCGAGCAGATACAGGGCGACTTGGTGGGTCTGGCCGTCGGTCAAGTTGACATCCACCGTAAAGCTGCTGCCCGAATACCAGGTAGCTGCGATCCGGTCGGTGGCCGCAGCGGCAGACTTCTGCAAGCCACGCACGTCCGTGGTGGAATTGGTCCAGGTCCAGTCCTGCTTGCCGCTCGGAGTTACTGTCGCGTAGGTCGGGTAGCTCGCCGCGTCACCGATGACATTATAGCCCTGGCCACCGTAGACCCCCTTCCATGTCCCCTGCGTCGTGGTGTCCGTCCTCACGAATGAGGCCGTTGCACTGCTGCCCACGGGCGTCGCTGAGACTTCGCTGGATTTGGCGCTCTCGCTGGGGATGACCGGAGTGTTGCTGGTATTGGCGTTGACGGCGGTGACGACGTAGTAGTAGGTCGTGCCGTTGGTGAGGCCGGCGTCGGAATAGCTGGTGGTGGTGATGCCGGTCTTGATGGGGGTAGCGCCTTCGCCACCGGCGGTCGTGCCACGATATACGTTGTAACTGACGGCGCCGTTGGGCGCGGCCCAAGATAGGTTTATAACCGAATTACCTCCAGAAGCGGTCACGCTACTGGGCGGCAGGGTAAGAGTCGTGGCATTGACGCCGGCGAAATCATTATTCCCGGACGTGTTGACCGCCTCAATGTGGTACTCATAAAACATGCCCGGGGTCAAATTGGTATCGCTCCAGAGGTAGATGCTCGGCGGGGTGCGCGAGGTCGGTGGCAGGGTGGCCACTTGGATGAAGGCTCCATGATTCACCGCACGAAGGATCACATAGTTATTGGCTTGGTGACCAGCGTTGTCCTGCCAGGTCAAATCGATCTGATTAGTGGTAACGTTGGTTACCTGCTGGTTGGTCGGCTTGGGCGGAGCGAGGGGAATCGTGACGCTGGCAACATTGGAGTTGCCTGAGTCGCCGGCCGAGTTGAAGGCTCGCACCCGATAAAAAAAAGTACTACCAGGAGCCAATCCGCTGGCCGTGTCCGTGAACGAACTCGGGCTGGCGGGAAGATTTTCCGTGATTAAGCTTTGGGTGAAAGCGGAGTCGGTGGCCCTATCGAGATGGAAGCCGGTCTGGTTGGTGGCATTGTTCGTCCAATTCAGATTCACTGAAGTAGCTGTGGCTGGAGTGGCACCGAGTCCAGAGGGAGCGTTTGGCGAAACGGCGGCGATGGGCGAAAAAATCCACGTGAGAATGTCCTGCGTCGCGGTTAAGCCGCCGGTACCCCCGGTGAAGCCAACGTCGGCCGTAGCACCAGCGACGGTAGTCGAGATGTTGATCGTGTAGAATTGGGTCGCCGACTTGCCAGTGACCGTATCTTTGATGGTGACGGAAAGAGTCGTTCCATCATTAGCCATGTTGACCTGGAAGATGTCACCGCTGTGCAAATCAACGCCGCTGGGGGTCAGGTTGATTGAACCGATGTTGGTAGGCGAGGCACCGTTGATAAAAAGGCCGGTGGAGTCCACCCCTTCACCCTGGTTGTTGTACAGGTCGAACTTGACTGCTACACTCTTGGCGATTGTATTGCCGGGATTGACTCCGTCGGTCCCATAACCAAGCCCACCGCCTGAAGCGCCCAGGGCAGTTGGGCCGACTCCCTGAATCGTGAAGGTGAAGCCATCGGCGGTGCTGGTGCCGGCAGTCAAATGGAAGGTGAACTGCGTGCTAAACTTCGTAATATCCACGGCAGTCGAGGAGAAAGCGCTTGCCGCTTCATTAGTGGCCCCATTGGTCAGCTCCAGCTTGGTCCCGTTAATAGCCGTTGAACCATTCAGAGTCAGTTTGCTGGTTGCACCTGCGAAGCCGCCGCTGAAATCAAGAACAGAGACTTGGCTGGTTGTTGTGGCATTGGCCGCATTCGAGTAGGCGGAGTCACCTAGGCCATTAAATCCCCGGATGCGGAAAAAGTATTGGGTCTGAGGAGATAATCCGCCAATGGCAATCGAACTGGCGCCGGCGGGCGCCGTGGTGATCTGCGTGAAAATGGTGCCATCGATCGATTGCTCTACTTTGTAGCCCGTTGCCGTGTTCGGCGAAGGCGTGTTGTCCGTCCAGGTCAGGTTTATGGAAGAGCCGGACAAGGCTGTGGCCGAGAGGACCGGGGCGTTAGGGACGGCAGTGGCGGGCTGTGTCAGGCCGTAGACTACCAGGCTGTTGTTGGTGCCCACGTAGACCTCGCCGTTGGCCACCGAGGGTACGGCGAACTTGACCACCGCGCCAAGGTTGTCCCCGCCCCCGGCCTTCTGGCCACTATTCCACAGTTCGGTTGCAAAAGTGCTGGCGTCATAGGCATGAATTAGGTTAGCGTTGCGGTCCATGATCCAGGCGATGCCGTTGGCTGTCCCATTTGCCGAGACGATAGCGGAGCCGGGTAGATAGCCAAAAGTGGCGGTGGTTTGGGACGTGATTGAAACGGTGCCGGAACTACTGATGGAGTATTCCCGGGCGGTGCTGCTATAGCCGCTGGTCCAGTAAATGTGCCCGTTAAAATAAGCGGCGGTGCTGAGCGAACCTCCAATAAGGTTGGGGGGCGTGTTATGGCCGCTGCCGTCAGGGACGGCATTTATGACATGGTCGTTGCTGAGGTCGAAATGTCCCATGTTGTCGCGGTCAACCAAATAAACCTTTCCTTCCTTGCCGGCGGCGACCATCAAGTGAGCATGCCCGGGGATGCCAGCCAAGTCTGGCAGCAGCAATGGGGCGCCGGAGCCGAAGTCCGAGTCGGCGCCATCGAGCGCGGACACGTTAAAAGGAATGAAATAGTCCGCAATCTTAAAGCCCCAGCCGTTTGTGTTTTGGCTGGTTGGGCTGGTTGTCGAATCCGCCACCACCTTAACAAGAGCCTCGTTGTAATTCGCATTGATTGGGAAACCGGCGGCATTGAGGTTGGGCGCTCCACCGCTGCCGTTGCCGGTCTCGAAGTAAAAGGCGCTGCCGTTGGCCTCGAAGGCGAGCCGGCCACTGCCTTGCCAGATGCCTGCCAGGCCGTTATTCGGCGACGTGTTGAGGACGCCTTTGAGCACGAAGCCGCTGGTTGAGAGGTTGGTGACGTCCCAGGCGACGACCCAGCCATGATAGGGTCCGTTGTCTCCGTGCGAGGCCCATTCTACGTAAATCGTGCTGTTCACAAGATTGAGCGCGCCGCGCTGGTGCTCCCGAAGCCCGTTGAACTGTACGACCGCTTTGCCGGTTCCGTTGTAGGGGTCGGGGACGTTGCCGGCGCCAGTGCCGTAGACGTAGATTGGCGTGTTGTTGGTGTTCCCGCTGGTCGTGTCGCCGATCAAGTAAGGCGTCACTCTATCCGTTCCGTCGGCCACGTTGATGGCGTGAAAGCGCTGAACGTAGTGAGCGTTGCCGCCGATTGTTTCCCTGGTTTTGACGACAAGATAGAGTGTGTTCGTGGTCGAATCAATGACCGGCGTGCCTGTAATTCCTACTTCGGGGCTAATATCGGCAGAGCCCGTATCCCCGTTTGGTACCGTTGTGATCGTGGTGGCGCCGAGCGTATTGTTGATGTTGCCGGCGGGGTTGGTTAAGTCCAGAAAAGTGCGCTGCCAGAGCACCGCTCCGCCGGCGGCACTGGCGTCGATGGCGTAGAGGCTGTCGTGCTGGGTGGCAATGAAGACCACGTCATGAATCCCGGCGGCGCCAGCCTTCGTGTTAGTTCCATTGGCGATGGTGACACCAGTTTCGACAAGGGGTTCGGCATAAACTTCGCCGTCCACGGCAGTCGTGAAAAGCTTGCCGAAAGAGCCAACTTTAACATTGGCAGGGGTCAATTGATTTTCATTCGGGTTTAGCCCGGTGCTGGCTATGTCATTGTGAAAGGTCAAGACATTAACCGATGGTGCAAACCGCGATTCCAATTGCTCAAGGGCTAAGCGCGCTCGGTGAATGGGCCGACGGCGGATGGGTCTTTGTAAATCCGAAAGCTTGAACGGAATCCACCTCATGCAAGTCTCTCTTTCCGGTGCAAATGAAAACACGCCAGGGGTGATCCTGCCCTCGATTGCTATCGAGCCCATTTCGACAAGAGGCGCGGGACATCGTGATTCTTCAGGCGCTACAACGAAGCCAGTTAATTAATGAGTTCAGCATTAACCTTGAGGGACACGGATTCCGTTCACCTTCATTGTCTAGGGAGCGTCAATGGCAACAAATAGGATCGAAAAGGTAATTCCTTAATCGATTGAAACCATCCGAGATTGATAGTCAACCACGGGCAAAATCTCGCTGCAAATGAATTCTCCAGTTTTAACGAATTTGCCGGCTGAGAGAAATTGGGGCCGGCGTGTGCCGCCGGTCAGCGTGGCGTCCATTGCTGCCCCGCGGCTTCAACACTCAACCAAGGTTGACATGGCTTCTCCTATTCACAATCTTGCTATTTGCAGAACTCCTCTACCTCAATCTTTTCACCACATTCACTACATTGCCATTCTGCATCTACTTCCCAATCAGCAAACCTTTTATCCACTTTGGTCTTCCCACTAGGATAAAGAGAAGCAGATGCGCAACCAACAGCCGAACCATTGAGACACTCAACGTCGGCTCCGCAATGCGGACACTTGAACACGATACCCCTCCGCAGCATGCCTAGTGTCTTGGAAATCTGAGTCTTGGCGGGACTACTCCATGCAAATTCGCTAGTCTTGAGTGGACGCAACAGGAGGGTCGCGTCCGCCTGTACTTACAGACTTACGTCGCCGCATCGGGTTCTCTTGCAGGCAGGACGTAATTGCTCGGTCGGCAGAAACCTTCACGCGGAAACTTGTTGACGACAGTTTTTCCGTAGCCCTACAATCCCGGGGGTAGCCTGACCGTGGTGGAGAGGACCGCTTGCCGATGCGGTGCAATAAAGAAATCGACGCGATGCTAGACCGACGGGGAGAAGCGGAATCAAGAGATCCGCCCTGCAAGGCCGACCCATTTCCCGCAATACAGTGACTGGCGTCTGTGTTCACGAGACTGGTGGTCCGGAACCGCGCCTGACCGCAGTGCCATCAGGTTATCACTGGAGATCAGGTCGTCGGTGGAGGCCCAGCAGCGTTGCGGGTTCAGGGTGATGTGGTTAGTTCGTCGGCAAGATCGAAGGATCGCTATTCATGAGAGACGGCAATCAAAAAGCGGGCGGAAAAGCTTTCTCAACCCTGCCTTCCCCTGCGCCCTTGGCGCCTCTGTTAATGATGGCCTTCTGGATGCTGTTGGGGGGAGCCGCCGGGATCAAGCTCGCGCAGGGACTGTGGCAGCTCCTCGGGTGGGAGGTCGGGGACGTCTCAATCGCCGTTCCGATTGGGGGTGTCGTGGGCGCGCTGGCCGGCACCTTGCTCGGCTTCATCAGCAATCCGAGCCTGCTGGTGCTTTTGATGGCGGTGTTTGCCGGCGCGTCCGCTGGCTCGGTCGCCGGCAAACTGGCTTGGGGAAATGTCGGCGAGATCGCTGGTCAGGTTGCCGGTGGATTGCTCGGGGCAATCGCTTGGGCAGTATGGTTATTCTTCGGGCGCAGGAAGGGCCTCATACTGAAAGGTGCAAGCGAGCAGGATCCTTAGCCGACTGAGGCTGCCTAACCACGTTAATGATCTCCTTTGTCAACCAGCCTCTCCTGAATTCCGTGTCCAAGAAGTGGACGCAAGGGTTCTGCCCTCCTATTGCAACCCGAAAACTGGCTGTCACATAGAGCCGCTATGGCCATTGCAACCGATCTGGGAAAATTCCGAGCGATCCGACCAATCGAAATCGTCGCGTTTCAGTTTGCCGTCCTTAATCGGCCTCGCCTCACGCAATGGGAAACAATGATTTCTGCCAGCTTGTTGTGTTGTGGATTGCCGTCTGACGTGACACTCCAACATATCCGGAGGATGGTCCTGGTCGGAATATCTCAGGCCGCCCTTCTAGCCGCCTTGGGATGTGGGCAAGGGAAGGACACCAAGCCTGAGGTGTCCATAGAACAACCTGCGGGACCGATCGCCGAACTGTCTTGGGTGCGGCCCGCATATGGTCTGTCCATCGAACCGGTCTGGGGTCTGAAGGGGGCTTTGAACGTCGGCTTATGGCCCACCAGCGGACCCCGTGGTTTAATCCGGATATACGCTCCTTACTTGGGACAACCCTTTCCTCGGATGGTCAATTTTATCTCCGTTGAGCCCATCGTGTGGGGAGTCCGTGGTCAATCCGAACTTGAAATCGGGCTTCAAAGTGGCCAGATGGGCCTGACAATGATGACCAGCGACACTCCGCCCACGGCCGCACCACCGGAACCTCTTCTACCGACTCCAGGGCGAATCGAGCACGAGGATGGATCGGAGATATTGACTTTCTGCTTGGCCACTGAACCGTTCCGAAACGGTGCTCGACCTCTCATCCAGATTCTTCTTCGTGCTGACCGGCCCCACGAAGTGGGTTTTCGCGTCTATGCCGCCGCCGGAAGCGCTCCGATGGAGGCGTGCGTACTCTCCGCCACGATGGGCAACTATAGCCAGCTACGCCGCCTGTGGTTGCGCGGTGAAGTCGTCGATGCCCGAAAGCTTTGGCCAGCCTTTCAGCCCGATCGGCTCGGCTTTGCCCCTTGGCGAATGTGGGGGCGTGATCGATTGCTTACAAGGGACGGCACCATTTTTGTAGCTGCCCGATCCGATGAGCCTGAGCCGGGCCGTGCCCAATATGACCCAGACGTCGCGCCCTATTGGCGTTATGAGGGAAGGGCGGCCACCCAGTATTGGCGCACTGCAAACGCTGATGGCGCTAAGGTTCAAGTCAATGGCAGGAGCAATTACTGGGGCAATGGAGGTCGAATTCCGGGCGGTACCTCATTCGAGAACTTTGAACTCAAATTGCCCTTCGCGGAAGGCCAGGAGTTTTGGTTCGGGGTTACCCCTGAAGAGCCAGCAGAGTTGGGGTTCGACCCCGCCTGGCAAAGGAATATCACAAACGGCAATTGAGCTGCTGACTGCCCTGGCCGGCATTTGGTGCGGTACTTAGTAAGCCAGGAGAGGCCAATGATGGGCGGACAAAACTCCAAACTTCCAATCGGCCTCCAACGGCAAATGGAAATCTACGAGAAGGGACTATTGAGAAAAGCTCCCTCGCAGCCCGTCAAGGTCGAAGAATTGGAGCAAAAAGCTAAAGAGAGACTGAAGCAGGAAGCTTATGACTATTTGACCTGCGGCGCCGGCGCCGAAGACACCATCCGTGCCAACCGCGAGGCGTTCCAGCATTGGCACATCGTTCCCCGATTCCTGCGCAATGTAGAGCAGCGGGATCTCAGCGTTGAATTGTTCGGACAAACGTTTCAGGCACCGATCCTGCTTGCGCCTATCGGCGTCCAGTCAATCCTTCACAAGAAAGCCGAACTGGCGGTGGCGCGGGCGGCCCGGTCGGTCAACATGGGTTTGGTTCTGAGCTCACTTTCGTCTACGACGATGGAGGACGTGGCGGAGGCGATAGGCGATGTACCGCATTGGTTTCAGCTTTATTGGCCCAAGAACCCTGAGTTGACAGCAAGCTTCCTCCAACGAGCCGAACGAGCGGGATACAGCGCTCTGGTCGTTACCCTTGACACGTACTTGCTGTCCTGGCGTGAGCGCGACATTCAGAATGCCTACCTGCCCTTCCTCAAAGGCGAGGGGTTAGCGAATTTTTTCAGCGACCCGGTCTTCTGCTCCGCCTTGGAAAAGCCCCTCAAAAAGAACCTTATTGGGGCCATTCGCTACTTCACGGAGATTTTCTCCAATCCAGCATTAACGTGGAGCGATTTGCCATTCCTGCGCCAGCACACGCGGCAGCCCATTCTCCTGAAGGGGATTTTAGACCCAGAGGACGCTCGACGGGCTATTGACCACGGTATGGACGGGATCATTGTGTCCAACCATGGCGGCCGGCAGCTCGATGGGGCAATTGCAGCACTCGAAGCTCTTCCTCGGGTTGTTGATGCAGTCGGCGATCGTTTGCCTGTTTTGTTCGACAGTGGAATTCGGCGCGGCCCGGACATTGTCAAAGCGCTGGCACTTGGCGCAAAGTGCGTCTTGCTAGGTAGACCTTATTGTCTTGGCCTGGCGGTAAACGGCGAGCAAGGTGTTGCCGATGTATTACGCAACCTTTTGGCCGATTTCGATCTCACCCTTGGTCTGGCAGGTTGCGCATCACTCAGCGAATTGAATCGGGACATGCTGGTAGAGAATAAAAACAGTTGAGAAAGGCCCGGATACCGTAGTAGAAAGGGTGTCGGACTGTCTAGCGGCTGAAATCGCGATGGGATTAGGAGGCCTAATTCTCGTACGGCTTACCGGCGGACTACCTTGGAAACCAGGTTCTGACTTTTGCCCAACCACTTAGCGATCGCCTTTTGAGTAAGGCCTTGAGCGTGCCCGCCAAAGGCCATGGTGAGTAGCACCTACGTCTAGGTCCATGTGGTTGCCTGCCGAATCCGGTTCCAGTAAGCTCCTACTTGGCATCTTTATTTGGAACCGTCCAATTAGAGGCCATCTGTGAAAGGTTGTTGGCGGCTTCCCGGAAAATCCGGCGAGGACACAGCGGCCACCACAACTACGCCAACGATCCTATTATTGCTTTTTTCGTAATCCTCCAGATTGGTCACCTGCACGTCAAAGGCCGGAGCAATTGCTCCCCTAATCGCGTGCGCGAGGGCCTGCGCAAGCTGTTCCAAGTCTTTGCAAATTCGTTCTTTGGCATCGTTTCTGATTGCATGAGCGAGTGACCACCAAATATTGGTCAAGGAAGCGGTGAGGGTGCCCCGAGTTTCAGCAATTCTTCTGCAAACGCTGCAATGTGACTAGAAGTACCCGGCGGCAATTATGTGCTGTCGGACGCTCCGAAGGTGATTGTGACGCGATGGCTTCCTCGAGTTTTTCGATCCTTCTCGTTGGATTGTCTTTTTCTAAAGTTTTTGAGGAATCTATAATCCTTGTAATTTATGTGGGTCAGCACCGTTCGCATTTCGGAAAATGCTCGACCCAATTCCCTCGCGGCCTCCTACCCGGAAATCCTTGCCGGGTTAAATGGGACTCTTTTACCCAGCCCCAACCGACCTTGACCGCCCTCCATCCCAAGATCTCATCGATCTCTAGACACTCGAACCCAAGTTTTCCTTCCCACAAGCATAAATACCACATGCACTTTCTGGGCTTTCAGCGGTTCTTTTCGGCTCTTGAGGGGATTCTTCTTCCCAACGAGCCCCCTGTCGCCAATATGCCTCGTATCAACGCCTTACCAATTCCCCAAGATCGCCTCAAGAAACTGCTTATTCCTGGTAATCGTCGGGGCTCAGCCAGCGCGCAGCCCGTAAAACCTTTAGCTCCACCGAAGTTCCAGCCTCTTAAGCCGAGCAAATCGCGATAAGACAATTGAACAAGTAAGATCAAAAGCCGGATGATTGGAGCCGGCCAAATCAGAACCCTTCTAGGATTTATGTGCGCTTTTATGTGCATGTTTGTGTTGCAGGCCCTCTCCGCTTTTAGAGGCGTTCTGTGCATTCTCGAGCCTCGAATGACCCCGACGATCGACCACCCGCCCCGTACAAAACATTTAATTTATGCGCTTTTCCAGGTAGCCATTGTCCAGCTAGGCAAGTCTGCTTTTTTAGCCCAAGATGCGATCCAATGCGCATAAAAAAGACCAGCTCAACGGACTTTAAATGCGCACACGCTCGGAAACCAGACCTTACTTAAGTTGTTGCTGCGCTTACCTGCAAATTAAGACCGGCGACCCTCTAAAGGGGATTGAAGACGATGGGTCAGGCCCCTCCTCGGTAGATTTATGCGCTTTCCGTCGTTGCCTGAGGATGTACCAAAAATGCGCACACTGAGCCGAAATGCTTGTCTCCAACCCTTCATAAACGCCCATACTCCAGCAAAAGCGCATAAAAACCAGGTCGAACTAACCGCCACCTGAGAACGGCGCACTTATCGATCCCGCAAGCCAAAACCCAAGAATTCCAAATCCAAAAACCATTCCAAAAAAAAAGCGAAAAACCTTCCAAAAAATAATCTTCGCGACACTATATTGTTGTGGAGAATTATGAGAACCCGCACCGAGGCCCAAAGCTGTTTTGCCTGGATATTCGCCAAGCCGCATGCCCAAGAGCGTTATGCCGTCTTCGATCCTTTTTGGGGACGGACTTGTACGCGCCATGCTAAGAAAGGACGCCGTATCTTCCTTCCCTATTGCCAGCATTTCCGGGGCTCCTAGAAGTGTGCGGTCTATCCCGGAACCTACACCAGGCACCTGCTAATCGACCTCGACTTGCATGATCTGCGCCACCATGAAGATTTTTTGATCATGCTGGCTTGTCTGGCAGAGTTCCTAAGGTTGCCGATGATGGCCAAACTCAAGCCCCACATGGAGGTTAATCCCGAGAGCGGCAGTGTCCATATCGTGCTCGTCATGCCTTTGGAATGGGATGAAGAGTGGGAGAGGGCACGGCCAGGAAAGTGGCAGCTCAGCAAGGTCCAAGGGTTCATTGCCTGGTTGCTGGAGAAATTGGCTTATCAGTACCCCGACGAGGATTGGAACCGTTTGGAGATCTTTGGCCGCAACCAACACGACTATGCCTTGCCGCTTTCAGGCACTTACAAGATGTTCATCGACCGTCCCTTGGATAAAGTCCAAGGCTATTACCAAGACTATCGCCACCAGCGCACCTCCTGCCAAACCCAGGACATCGTTGCCTACATGAACTGGCTGGTAGATCCTGAGGCTAAGTCCTGCGCTTGGGATGCCGCCATAAAAGAAGTCAGGCAAATTGTTCGCAACCGCTTAGACCAAGAGGAAGTTCAACACGCGCCTGCCAAAGAACGCAAAAGTGTGCGCCCTGGAGCAATGGCACGGGTGGAGTGGCAGGGGCGCTTCTTGCAAAACATTATTGATTTCCGCACCGGCAATTTACCGGAGGATAGCCTGGGCTGCTATGCAACCCCCATTCGCCGCTACCTGGCCGTGGCTTGTGGCAAAGACCAAGAGCTATTCGATGACCTATTTAAGCTGATCTTCGAAGAACATGAACGGAAGGGCTTGCTTTCTTACAGTGATCGGCTTGCCAATAATCCTCAGGAGTTCTGGCGAAGCGAGGCTTTTCTCAAGAAGAAGATCGAGGCGGGCAATCTTTATCAACAAGACCCGGAAAAGAGCACGGAAAAGCTCCAAGCGGTTAAAGCGCATTACGATGGCAAGGGGATTGATATCTGGAGCTATTTGCTAACCGGGGATCTCCAGCATTTGCAGCCTAAGTTTGCCAAGACCAAGCGCATGCAAGTTAGCTGGTCATCCGAGCAACTGGACGACCTTCAGGACAGTGCGCAGAAGATGGGATGGAATGGAGAGGCCATGCGCTGTGCCGTTGAAGTGTGCCTCAATTGGGTTTGCTCTCATGATGGTGAGTTGGGCTTAATGATCATGCGCCGAATCTGTGCAGGATATGGAGTGAAGCTGGGCAATAAGGATCAGCAGGTGCTCTTCAGGCGTTTGCTAGAGAGACACTTCCTGACCAAGATCAAAGGGCACTGGCATAATCCAGAAGGCAAAGGCCATGGCAGCATCTTTGTGGTTAAGTCTTCGGTAAGTGTTATTAAGGAAGAGGAAAGAGGAGGGCAAAGTCACGAGATAGATACTAAGGTTGTATCTATTCCATATCCTTCTCCTGGCTCTGGTGAAGCCCAATGGGAAGCTTGCGCTCAGGTGGATTGGGGGCCTGTAATACTGGAATTCTGGCGATTGAAGGCAAGGGAGAGGCATTGCCAGAGACGATGGCAGTATGCAGCATGAAAAAGAAGAGCAAGGTTGAAGGAAGATGCGTCTAAGGAGGGGCGTGTAAAGACGATCGTGCAAAGGCAAGGCAAAGGAAAGGGCTTTTGTACTTTATCGAGATACAAGCAAGATGAAGCAAGGTAAAGGCAAGAAATTCAAGGGATTACCCAGGCAAGTTAGCTTCAATTTGCGGGAAGCTTCAGCAGGCATGTTATGTGCGCTTTATGTGCAGCAACGATCTATAGCTTAAGTCCTTGCAATAATGCAAATGCCACAGGCCATTATTAAACAGGCGATCGTCCTTGCAGAGGCTCCAAGTCCAGTGTAATAATGCAAATGCGTTACAAGCGATCCTGGCCAATGCAAACATGCCTTGGAGCGATGCATGTTAAACAGCCGATGTCGCTCAGGTGTGCATTTCGGGGATGTGGTTGCTGAAGTGGCGGGTTCTTGGCTATATCAATGTAATAGAGTAATCATAATGGCTCTAAAGCCAGTTTAGTAGAGTAAACGCCGTAGAAGCGATCCTGGGTGATTCTAGAGGGGTTGTAGTAGGGAACCCGAGGTAACAAGTCTATGCTCCTGAAGCCGCTTTAAGGGATGTTGTGCCGATTTAGGGCAATCTCAGGGCGGCTTTGGAGGAAAGGATACGAACCATCAGATGTCCCAGAAAGGACGTCAGTGGTTTTCTTGATTTCCATTGGTTCCGATTAGTGTGCAGTTTAACGCGGCAAGGGATTCCGGTTTAGGCTTCTCTTCGTCGGGGCTTATCCTCCTCTAGCCCTTTGCAATTCGTAGTTCCATTTCAGAGCTTATTCACTGCGACCATCTGGTGCTGCACGAAGGAGGCTGATCTTCCGCTGGTCCGCTGCGCCGTTATTGTGGGCCAGTCCCGGACAAGACCAAACGTTCGCTGGCACCTATACAGCAGCTGATTCATTGCAGCGAGGGTCGGAAGGTTCTTGGAAATATTGCTAGGCTTTCATGCCAGGAACTTTTTAATCACCTGACCATGCACGTCCGTGAGCCGGCGTTGGCTGCCGTTATGATAATAGGTCAAGCGTTTGTGATTGAGTCCAAGTAGGTGCAAGACCGTTGCGTGAAAATCGTAGGTGCTGGCCACGTCCTCTACTGCCTGATGGCCGAACTCATCGGTTGCACCATAGCTGAAACCCTTTTTGACCCCCGCACCGGTCAGCCAGGATGTGAAGCCCTTAGGATTGTGATCGCGACCTTCGGTTCCTTTCTGAAAGGTTGGCATCCGGCCAAATTCCGTGGTCCAAAGTACAAGCGTATCGTCAAGAAGGCCGCGTGACTTCAAATCCTTTAGTAATCCGGCCAGGGGCTTGTCGAGAATTGGGCCGTGACGATCGTAGTCCGACTTTATACGGCGATGTCCATCCCAGTTGAGCGCCCCCTCACCCATGGCGAACGCGCCGTTATAGAGAGTCACGAAGCGCACCCCCTTTTCGAGGAGTCGGCGAGCGAGTAGACAGTTTCGACCGAAGCCGGCAAGGATCGGGTTCTTGTCGTTCACTCCATACAGTTCTTTTGTCGCCGCAGTTTCCTCGGAGAGATTGCTTACTTCCGGAGCAGTCTTTATCCATTTCCTCGATCGATGGTCCACCGGCCGTCACTGGCCTGCGACCGCATCATCACCTGTGCTGGATTGATTGCCTTATGGGTGGCCTTGTTCGCCGTAATCTCGAAAGCTCTGGGGACCGATTCGATTCCATGTAGAACATGGGTGATGGTTGGCGCCAAGCGAACTCGACGTGAGGCGACCAATCGGACCGTATGCTCCAAGTGGGCTTGCGTGCTAATGTCCGGGAAGAGGTAACGCAAACTGCGCTCGCGAAGAAGATCGACGTTTAGTTGGACGGAGCCGCCGAACCAAGACACGCCAATTATCTTTCCTGCCGAGTGTACCGCTTCAAGAGCTTGAAGCAGCGTTTGACAGCCGGCCAGCCCTTGCTTGGGACTCCCGCCGGCGCACTCGAAGACTACATCGGCGCCGTTTCCGCCTGTAAGATCTTGGATCGCCGAGACAATATCGGTGGTGTGTGCATTAAGAGCATGATCCGCTCCCAGTTCCCGCGAGACTTGGCAAGATTCCTCGCGGACATCCACGGTGATAATCAAGCCCGCGCCACTAAGACGGGCGATTTGCAGGCACTCGAGACCCATACTGCCCTGGCCGAGTATCACGACTGCATCACCCATCCGCAGTCGAGCAGTCTCCACGGCCGCCACGCTATCACTCAAGGACTGAAGACATGCCGCCTCGCTGTCGCTTATGCGGTCGTCCACCTTGACCAAGGCGATCTCCGGCAGGGAGGCTATCTCGGAGAAACAGCCGGGAAGATCGAAGCCGATGACAGGTCCTTTTCGGCACAGGTTGCTGCGCTCAGTACGGCAGAGCGGGCAAACGGTGCAAGGCAGCTTGGCTCGGGCCGCAACGCGATCACCCACTTGAAAGCGGGTAACACCTCGTCCGATTTCGACGATGCGAGCACAGAACTCATGGCCGAACAGCTGGATAGGCGCATCAGTTTCCAATCGGCGCTTGATGCGGTCGAATGCCAGCGTCGGGATTCCCTGAGCAAGCTGTGCCTCGGTGACGCTTGGTTGAACGCAGAGGGGCTCCACCAAAACTTGACCAAGCCCACAGACAGGTTCGGGCACCTCATCCAGCCGCATATCATTGAAGTGATAGAAGCGCCAGGCTTTCATGGTTTCGGTCTCGGTAGATTCCCCCGCAGAGGGTAAGGTCAAAGGTAGACCTCAGCTTCGCGGGAGGTAGACTTTTTGGGCAGACCTCACACCCCGCATAATGTGAATTTCTGCAAGGTGTGACAATTGGGTGACACTAGGCCGCGGTTGCCGCCCGCCGACATCACTACTTCCGCGACGTAAATATGTCCTCGTGAATCGACGCAGATGCCGTGGGGGGCGAAAAAGTCTCCCGGACTAGTGGGAAACCGACCGCCGCCCCAACGTGCGCGAAGTTCGCCATCCGAGCCGAATACACTCACTCGACCGCCTGAACCATCGGGGGTGGGGGCGGTCGTTCCAGGCCACATGCCCGCGTGGAAGCCCAGCTCGGCCACATAGGTGTTGCCGAACCTGTCGATGAAGACCTGACAAGGCCGCACAACGTCAGCCCATTCGGAAACGTACCTGCCGTCAGCCGTGAACAGTTGGATGCGGCTGTTTTCACGGTCGGCCACGTAAACAGTCCCCTGGCGGTCAACGGCAATGCCATGAGGCACATGGAATTGGCCGGGCCGACTTCCCGGCTCCCCCCAGGATGATAGTAGGCGCCCGTTTGGGGAAAACTTGTGGACTCGCGCATTTCCATAGCCATCGGTGACGTAGATATCCCCATCAGGGGAGAGCGCCAAGTTGGTCGGATAGTGAAAAGGCGGGCCGGATCGAACGATGGTGCGGAAGTCCATGCTGGTGGCCCCAGTGTCCGAATGTTGGCCCCTCGTTCCAAGAGTCATCAACAGCTTGCCGTCAGGCGTGAACTTGCGGACGGTGTGGTCGAGATCATCGGTGCAATAAACAGCATCGTCTGGACCAATGCAAATGCCGTGGGGCCTGGCGAATTGGCCCTCTCCCCACGAATCTTGGAGCGTACCGTCGCGGGCGAAGATCATGATCGGATGTTCGCCCCGATTGAAAACAAAGACATGGTCTTGCCTATCGACAGCCACGGCGGTCACTTCCCTCCAAGTCCAGCCCGTGGGAAGCTTGGCCCAATGGTCGTCGGCCTGGTAGCCGAAATCGAGGCAGCTTCCTTTCATGGTCACGGCCGGGCTATACGGCTTTTCCCTAAGCATGATTATTCCTTTTCTGGAGAGACCGGCAGAATTGGCCGCTCGTCCGACAGATCCGGCATTATCCAGGCTACTCCGGCTGCCGGAAGGAACAGGAAACCGGCGTAAAGAAGCGCCAGGCGATAATCACCCACTTTGGCAAAGAGCCCAAAGAACACGGTACCCAATCCTGCCGCGATGCGGCCGATGTTGTAGCAGAAACCAGCGCCCGTTGTCCGCAATAGCGTGGGAAAAAGCGGCGGCAAATACATCGTGAACAATGCGAATACGCCCTGGCAAACGCCGATCGCGGCATACCCCCACCAAAGGCTGTCGTGATCATGGGGCGCGCTGTATGTGGCCAACATCGCCAGAAAATAGGCCAGACAGAGCAAGGTGATCGCCCGCCGGTAACCCATCCGGCGTGCCAGCCAGGCCGCCAGGAAGTTCCCCGCAATGGAGGCCCCAATTACCAGCCAGACTACCTTGCTGACCAACTGACTCCTTGCGTTGTCCGTCCAGCCGGCGAGATCGGGCAGGTTCCGCAAGTGCTGCACGTACCAGAACAGGAAGGCCCAGTGGGCGGTCAGCGCGAGGGCGCAGACAAGAAGCGTCAAGACAGCGGTACGCCGGATCGAGCCGCGGAACAGCTCCAGGAAGCCCGGCTCGGCATGCGCAGCCAGCAGTTTGGCGCCTTGCCATTCCTCGGGCTCAGGCACCGCGCGGCGAATCCAGAGCACCAGGAGTGCGGGCAGTATGCCGACTAGGAACACGGTGCGGTTCGGGAACGCGTACCCGGCCCGCAGAAAGTTCGCTAGGGCGGCCAGCATCACGCCCAGATTGACACCGGTCTGGAGCACCGCGGCCATCCACGGCCGCCAGCGGCGCGGCCAGGTCTCGGAAAGAAGCGATGCGCCCACCGCCCATTCGCCGCCGATGCCCAGCGCGGCCAGGAACCGGAAAATAAGTAATTGCCACCACGTCTGTGCGAAATATGACAACCCTGTGAACAAGGCGTAAGTAAGAATTGTCAGCATTAAGGCGCGACTGCGGCCAAGTCGATCGGCCACACGACCGAAGAAGCCACCTCCGAGCGCCCAACCAATCAGGAATGCCGCCTGGATCCAGGAGCCGTAGTAGCTGACCCGTGAATCTTTTTCGCTGATGCCACCCAGCAACTCCGCCACGAACGGGATAGCCACCAGCACATACAAGTGCATGTCCAAGCCATCGAACAGCCAACCTAACCAGGCAGCGACGCCGGACTTCCATTGAAGAGCCGAGAGATCGCGCAAGCGCAGCGCATCCTGGCTAGGGGCTGGCAATGAGGTTAGCTCGTTTGCGGACGGGCCGGACGAGCTTTGGAGCCCTTCCATTTACACGATCACTTTCCAGCGGTTTGTGGGTGAAATCCGCGTGTTTTGACAGGAATGTGGTTCAGGCTTTTATCAATGGTCACGTAGAGCATGTTGGCTTCATCGCCTATGCCGAACTCCACATTGCTGGGGATACCCTTCCAATCCTCAAAGAGCCCGGTTTGGTTCGTCGGTCCTGTAGGCAGGAAAGCCAGTTCCTTGCCCTCAGGATCGATCACCATGATTCCGGGGCGCGCTAGGCTACGGATGGCCATGTACAGATTTCCTTTCGAATCGACCCGCATGCCATCGCAGCCGCTTTCCTTCCCGAAGTCCGCCAAGGTCTTTCGCTTGCCCTTTACGAGACCGTCTTCGTCCAGCGTAAAGGCATAAATCTTCATCGCGCCGCGCTTTGGCTCGGGATCCTTGGGGGACAGGCGGTTGCCGCCGTTGTTGTGGTCGGCAATGTACAACGTTCGTTGGTCCGGGCTAAGAGCGAGGCCGTTTGGCTTCTCTGCGTCATGAGTGATTTCGATGACGGACCCATCTTTTTCAATGCGGTAGACGGCTTCGTGGGATAGTTCCCTTGGCTCGGCGCCACCATAACGCGGATCGGTAAAATAGACCCGTCCCTTCAAGTCCACGCAGAGGTCATTCGGTGAGTTCAAGCGCTTGCCCTGGTAGCGATCCGCAATGACTTCGCTTTGGGCGGTCTTCAAATCCCAGCGGCGGATGCAGCGGCCGCCTCCATCCGCCCCATCACAAGAAAGGAGATTCCCTTTTAAGTCAAAGGCCAATCCATTTGATTTGAAGGCCTTGTCCGTGAACACAGTGGTCTTTTTGGTATTTGGGTCGAAGCGAAGGATCATGCCATTGTCCTTCCCGAACGGCATGTCCGTGAAGTAAACACTTCCATCGGGGGCGACGGCGGGTCCTTCGGTAAGGCCGCTATTTAGCTTCGCCTGCCTGGTGTGCAGCAATTCCAGCTTGGCTCCCTTGGGAAAAATCGGGTTATCCGCAGGTTCAGCGGCGGTGGCTGCGGCATTTAAGACTACCGCCAGACCCAAACTGAAAAGGACAGAAGCCGATAGGACTCGGACACGCTTGTTCATGCCAAAATCCCTTTCACGATATGAGCTTCATTAACACCAGTCAGTTTCTCCTTAAGCCCGTTCTGGTCCAAGAAGAGCTGATCGTTGCGAAGCCCTAGCAGGTGAAGAATGGTTGCGTGCCAGTCGGGTACGCTTACGCGATTCTCGACGGCGGCCAAACCCAGTTCATCGGTCGCGCCGTAGGTGGTTCCACCTTTTATGCCCGCGCCGGCCATCCAGGTGCAAAAGGCGTTTTTGTTGTGGTCGCGGCCGGCCTTGCGCTCATCCTTGTCCGCGGGCAGCTGAGCGATGGGTAGCCGGCCAAACTCTCCGCCCCACACCACCAACGTGTTATCGAGGAGTCCACGCTGCTTGAGATCACGAAGGAGCGCGGCAATCGGCTTGTCGGTGCGGTCGCAGGCGGCTTTGAGGTCTGTCGCCAGGGACGTGTGTGTGTCCCAAATATGGCCATTGATATAGAGTTGCACGAAGCGCACGCCGCGCTCCACCAGTCGGCGGGCCATGAGACAGCGGCGACCGTAGGAGTCGGTCGGCTCATGGCCCACGCCATACATTTCTTGGACCTTCACGCTCTCCTTGGAGATATCCAAAGCATCCGTCGCCGCCAACTGCAGGCGCCCCGCCAATTCATAGCTGGCAATGCGGGCGTCAAGGTTGGGCTGACCGGGGCGGTCCTTCTTGTGAATCTGATCAAGCCGGCTAAGCAGATTTCGTTCCATCTCCACGACCGCCGCCGGCCTGTCCACGTCACTCTTGAGATTCAGGATCGGCGAGCCCGATGACCTCAAACGGGTCCCCTGGAACATCGGCGGCAGGAATCCCGCCTGCCAATTCTCCACGCCGTTTACCGGCAGTCCGAGTGGATCATCGAGGACGACATAGGCGGGAAGGTTTTGATTCTCGCTGCCCAAACCGTAAACGACCCAAGAGCCCAGGGTGGGGCGTCCCGGTCCCATTTTGCCTGACTGGATGAGGTAAACAGCAGGCTCGTGCGTTAGGTTGGTCGTGAACATGGAACGAATAAAGGCGAGATCGTCCACCATCCCGGCCAGGTGTGGCATTACCTCGGAGACAGGGGCGCCGCATTTCCCATGTTGCGCGAACTTGAATGGACTGCGCATCAAGGCCCCGGCGTCCTTGATGAACTCGACCTCGCCCGCGATCTTGTCGAAGTAGGCTTCGCCGTGATACTTATCGAGCATCGGCTTGGGGTCAAATAAATCCATCTGGCTGGGGCCGCCGTTCATGAAAAGATGAATGACCGACGTGGCCTTCGGAGCGAAGTGTGGCGCGCGCGGCCTGAGGTCAAGCGGAACGCTGCCCGCCCCTTCAGCCGCCAGGAGTCCAGTCCCGCCAAAAAGATCCCTGGCCATCAAATAGGTCAATGCCGCGCCGTAGATGCCGCTGGACATCTGCTGAAAAAAGCCTCGGCGAGTCAGGGACATTGTGCCGGCAGTATGCTGAATTCCTGGTGCTGACATGATCTCACCTCTCAATCCACATAGAGGAACCCGGCCGAGTTCATGATTGTGTGACAGTAAGTCGTCAACGCCTTGAGGCCGGCTGCCTCCTTGTCTGCCTTTCCTGGGTCTGCCAATTGCTTGGTCCACTGCTCGGTTAGTTTGGCCATAGCATTGAGGCCGATTCGTTTTTCTTCATCGCTGGGAAGGCGGCTTAGGGCACTGAGGTAGACGCGTTCGATTTGCTTCGACGGGTCGGCGCCGGCATGCATGCTTATGCGCTGGGCGAAGTGCTCAGCGAGGTTGTGGACCATGGCGGTGTTCATCAAGTGGAGCGCTTGCGGGGCAACGATGGATTCCCGCCGTTCAACGCAGTTTGGGTTCATCTGAGGATAATCGAAGTTCTCCAAATGCGTGAGGATCTGCTTACGCGATTGCTGAACGTAAATCAGGCGACGCCAGCCTCGAGAGGTGCTGGATGGCGTGATTAACCCGTCCTGGCGCACCTGGACGGTGCCGGCCGGCCCAAAGCGGGTCTCGTCCAATCGGCCCGCAACCAAGACGAGACTATCGTAGAGTGATTCGGCGTCCAAGCGACCTAGAGGCATGCGGGAAAACAAGGCATTGTTTGGATCAAGTTGTTCCAGGTCAGGGGTCACGGCCGAACTTTGCCGGTATGTTGAACTGATCATCATGAGCCGATGCATTTTCTTCAGACTCCAGCCCTGCCGGACGAACTCGCGCGCCAGCCAGTCGAGCAGTTCAGGATGGGTGGGAGGGGTACCCGCTTTGCCAAAGTTATCCAAGGATTTGACGATTCCCGACCCGAAGTGGTGCTTCCAAATGCGGTTCACTGCCACGCGCGCCGTGAGCGGATGATCTGGCTGAATTAGCCACTTCGCGAACGCCAGCCTCCTGCCGGTCTTTTTCGCGCCCGGCCAGGGCGGCTTTACATCGAATGGCGTCTTGCCATCGGTCAACACCGAAGGCACGCCTGGTCCTACCAACCGACTCGGACTCGTCGGGTCTCCACGGCGGTAGATGTACGTGGGTGACGGCTCCCCGCGGTCCCACAATGCCTGGACTCTTGGCTCCGGCACGCGTTGAGCATCCAGCTTCTTTACTTGTGCCTCGGTTTCCTCAGCCTGTTTATTGAAATCAGGGTCCAGCGTTTTCAATGTTGCGCAGTCCATCTGTAATTGCTTCTCGAACTTTTCGGCCAGATAACGCTGGACGACGGTCCGTTTGTCGGGAGCCATGGTAAGCATGGTCCGCAAGTCCATTCTCAAGACTTCGGGCAACTGGGCCAAACGCTCTTCGAGATACTTGGCGGCGAGGAACTCCGCTTTTTTGTCCAGCGCCAAACGCACTGTGCTAATATCTCGCTGGACTTGTGAATCGTGCTTCTCCCACTCCTGCCTTTCCGCAGTTATGACATAAGGTAGATGACGCCCCCCAAGCACGTCCTGGCTGATTGGGCCGAGTCCGGGCCGGACATCCGGCTTGAGCCAGTCGTATTCGTCGTAGGCTCCCTTGAAAATGTCCACTAACCGATAGTAGTCCCGCTGGGGAAGTGGGTCGAACTTGTGGCTATGGCAACGAGCGCACTTCAGGGTCAGGCCCATGACCGCAGAACCGAGCACGTCGATTTCATCGGCAATGACCTCGAGCCGATCCGGTGCATAACCGGTGATATTCGCCCAGGTGCCATCCGGCGCCATGCGCAAGAAGCCGGTCGCCACCAGGTTAGCGTAGATCTCAGGAGTGATTTCCTGGGCATTTTCGTAGTCGGCTAGTTCGTCGCCGGCGATTTGCTCTAGCAGGAAGCGGTCGTATGGCTTGTCAGCGTTAAAGGACCGGATGACGTAATCCCGGTAGCGCCAGGCATTGGGCCTGGGTAGGTCCTGCTCCCGCTTTCCTTCGGAATCGGCATAGCCGGCCAAGTCCAGCCAGTAACGGCCCCAACGCTCGCCGTACCGAGGTGAGGCGAGGAGGCGGTCGATCAGTTTCTCGTAAGCCTCCGGATCTCGATCGTTGAGGAAGGCCTGGACTTCCTCCGGATCCGGTGGGAGCCCAGTCAGGTCGAAACAGGCGCGCCGGAGCAAGGTAAGCCGGTCAACTTCTGGTCCCAGGGAGAGGCCTTTCTCCTCAAGCTTCTGCAACACAAATGCATCGATGGGGTTGCGAATCCGTTTGGTTTCGCGGATCGTTGGGACCGCGCCAACCCGTGGCGGTCGAAAGGCCCAAAATTCCCGGTCCTTGTCCGTCACCAGAGGATCGGGCCTCGTGGTAGCGATATCGGGTTTGATATCGACTTCCGGGGCTCCGCGCGCGATCCACTGCGTTAATACGTCCGTTTCAGCTTTATCAACCGGCTTAACGCTCCCTTCCACGAGTCGATTCGGCGGCGGCATCTGGGCCAGGTGGATCCTTTTGATGACCAGGCTTTCAGCAGGCTTGCCCGGAACGATGGCAGGCCCTGATTTCCCTCCGTGGAGCATGGCTGCTTTGGTGCGAAGATCTAGGCCCTCTTCCTTTTGACGTAATCCGTGACAGCCCGTGCAATGACGAAGCATGATGGGAATGACATCGTGCTGCGTCACCGCCGTTCCATCCATCGGGCCCGTTTTTCCGTCTCCCCGGGATTCGGTCTCGGCTCCTCCCGCGATCCACCGCCAGATAGATTCCACCTCGGCTGCGCTGAGGCGATCCTTCTTACCAGGGGGCATAGCACCACTGTGGACCTTTTCGTAAAGCGGGCTCTCGTCCGGCTTGCCGGGGACGATCACAGGACCTGATTCTCCACCTCTTAAGATCCCGGCCGGCATGGTCAAATTCAGATCCCCCTTGTGGGCCTTTTCGTTGTGACATCGGGAGCACTTGGCCTGAAGCAGCGGCCCGATCTCATTCTTAAATGAAGGAGAGGGAGGGAGCGATTTCTCTTCATTCGGTCCGGCGGCGGATAGAGCATTTCGTGCTACACTTGCCATCGGAAGTGCAAGGAGGACAAGCAGAAATGAGAAGGGCCTGCGTAGCATTTCAACCTCTATAATGACAGGTCCCAGAGATCGAGGACCTAATGCAGGGTAGAAGCGTCCCTTAGGATAACATCTTCTTCGCCCTGCCATATATCATTAAGTCAAGACGAGATATGCCCAGTCCTCAAAGCCTTTTATTTTCGGACATGTTGACCGCGGCTAAAACCCTTGGAGGGAGGGCCTTGAGATGGCCCTCGCGAGGTGTCATACTGCCGGTGCGCGGTCCGCGAGAAAAGCAGCCTGTTGGTAGCGCCGTCAAGCAGGGGTCAACGAACAGCAGCTCGCGATTGTCTTGGAACAGGACTGCCTGTCGCGTGTCCTCGAAGATGATGTTGCGATGATATTATTCAACGAGTAGCCCTTCGTGCTCCTCTTGCTGATCTCGGCGTCGAGGTCGTCGTCGGTGTCCTTGGCCTCCCAGTAGCCGCGGTGCAAGATGAACTCGTCGCAGAGAGTGCCGTCGGGGATGCCTCCTGCCTAATCCTAAGCCCTCGAGTTTAGAGAAATCGACTTATGGAGCGACCGTCTGGGGTTCCGCCGAAGGCGTGGGTGGTGACGTTCGCCGGCACGGCGGTCAACCTCTGCCTGGGGATCCTTTACGCCTGGAGTGTCTGGAAAGCCAACCTGACCGCCGACGCGGGCCACCCGCCCGGCTCCGCCATGGGAGGGCGAAACGAGGGCTGGTCGTACCTGACCGACGCCCAGGCGACCTGGGCGTATGCGCTGTGCGGTTTAGTCTTCGCCCTGTTCATGATCCCGGGCGGGCGAATCCAGGACAAGTATGGTCCCAAACTCGGCGCGACTCTGGGCGGGCTTTTCCTGGCGGCGGGGTGCATCTTGGCCGGGCTTATGAAAAACTATGCCGGCCTTCTCCTCGGCTTCGGCGTCCTGGGCGGCATCGGAATGGGGATGGGATATGCGGCGACGACGCCCGCCGCGGTCAAGTGGTTCGCACCGCGCCAACGGGGACTTGTCGTCGGCCTGGTCGTCGGCGGCTACGGCGGGGCGGCTATCTACATCTCCCCCCTCGCGAAATTCCTGATCGCGGAATACGGCCTGTCGGTCAGTTTCATCGGCTTGGGGGGACTTTTTGCGCTGGTCGTGATCGTGGCCGGCCAACTGCTTGCCTGGCCGCCGGAGGGTTATGTGCCCCCGACACCTTTCCCGTCGGCCGAAGAGAAGTCGGCCATGACCCGTGTCGATTGGTCTGCACAGGACATGGTGAAGGCGTGGCAATTCTACGTTCTAGTGTTCCTCTTCTTCGCCTCGGCCCAATCGGGCTTGTTGGTGATCGCCAACGCCACGCCGATGCTCAACCGCACTGCCGTAACTCTCGCCTTTTTCGCTGCTCATGCCTGGCTGCTGTCCTCGTTCGGCGGGTTCGTCAACGCCGCCGGGAGGGTCGGCACCGGCGTCTACTCCGACAGGATCGGCCGGCGCAACGCCTATCTCGTAAATGGCGTCGTCTCCGCGGCGTGTCTGTTCCTCGCGCCCGCGATCATGCAGTCCGGCAGCGTGCTGCTCCTCTTCCTGGCGGTCGGCGTGGCGTATTGGCAGTACGGCGGAGGTTTGTCCCTCTTACCGGCCCTTACGGCGGACTATTTCGGCCCAAAAAATTTGGGCTTCAACTACGGTTTGGTTTTCGTCGGTTGGGGCGTGGCGTTCTTCGTGCCGCAGCTGGCCGGCTATATCAAGGACTCCACCGGCAGCCTGGATTACGCTTTCTACCTCTCCGGCGGGTTGCTGTTGGCGGGGGTGATCGTGAGCCGCTTCCTGCGCCGGCCCTGGCACACAAAAGAGGATCGAGCGAATCGGTGGCACCGTTAAGCGCGACGTTGTCGGAGCAAAAACTCTATCTCCGGCTAGGAGCCCAAAAAATTGGCTTTGCGAGTCCAGGGCATACATTTCCCAATAATCCCTCCGAGAGAGACGCGCCATGCGAATCCTGTCCTCAAACCTATCCGGCGGTTACTTCTTGTTTCTAACGGCCCTAGGGCTAATAGGGCTTGACGTGGTGCCCATGCCAAGCCAGGCGCCTCCCGCGGTCGGAGAGGGCCCGATTGTCAAATTCACACCGTCGGCCGCTAAAGTTGAAGCCTACGATTTCCTTGAAGTGGCTCTTGATGTGCAAAAGCCATTGGCGAAAAATCCGTTCGTCGACGCAAGCCTTAGCGGGGAGTTTACCCGTGAGGGTGAGAGGCCGGTTTCCGTTGAAGGTTTTTGCGACTCGGCTGACGGCAGCATTTATCGCATCCGTTTTATGCCTTCAAAGCCAGGCAAGTACGCTTACTCTCTTTCCTTCCGCCAGGGGGACTTCACGCGAACTCATTCCGGAAAGTTCGAGGCAACCGACGCCCATAGGCGAGGTATACTTCGCGTCGATAAAGAGCATCCCTGGCATTTTGTGTGGGAAGGGACGGGAGAGCATTACTTCTTCAATGGAAACACGGCCTTTCTCTTCATGGGCTGGCAAGATGAGAAAATCATCGGTGAGGTGCTTGAACGCCAGCATCGGCTCAAGGTCAATCGACTTCGCGTACTTCTAGGTGGTGGCCGCTCAAGTAGCTTCTGGGGCGAACCCATCATCCCTAACAAAGAATTCCAGGCCATCCTCAACCCCTGGATCGCGAAACATCCCGATGACCCTACGCACCCCGAATTTGACTATGGCCGGTTCAACATTGCTCATTGGCAGAGGTTCGAGCGCATGCTGAGCCATGCCCGTAGCCTTGACCTGATTATTTCCGTTGTCTTTGACTGGAACGATTCTCGTGTTCATCCTGCTCCCAATAGCCCGGACGAGCATCGCTATTTCAAGTATGCGGTAAATCGGCTTGCTGCTTACTCGAATGTCACCTGGGATCTTGGCGATGACATTAGCCTGTACCGCGATCTCGACTGGTCACATAAAATCGGGACATTTCTTCACGAATCGGATCCTTACCGTCATCTGGCAACCGATCATCCCGTGGACAATAGGCACCAGGATCGGACGGCGGAATGGTTCGGCTTCACTTCGTTTCAGGAGTGGTCCAGACCCCAGCATGCCTGGATGCTCAGGCAACGAGACCTCCAAAAGAAGACCGGTCGCATTATTCCGCAGACGAACGAAGAGTATGGCTATGAGGATCACTACCCCAAATGGGCCCAGAACTATCCCGATGGAGCTTCCGCCGAGGGCATGCGGCGCACAGCCTGGGAGATCTACATGGCGGGTTGTTATCAGACCACCGGCGAAACGGCCAAGCGCGGTACGGGCTATTGGCCTGACACAGGAGGCGGCTGGGTAAATGGCCGAGGCGATGGCAGCATGGTAATGCTTCAGGGATATGCCCGGATAGTTGACTTCTTTACTTCATTCGATTGGTGGAAGACTGACCCTCATGATGAACTGGTTGATAACGGAGCCTTTTGCCTGGCGGAACCTGAGCGGCTCTATGCGGTCTACTTACCTCATGGAGGAAAGACAACGGTAAAGCTAGGACCAGGTAAGTATCGAGCCCACTGGTTTAATCCGCGCAATGGAGAAAATAAGAAAATACCACCGGCCCAAGGCCCGGTTTGGACGTCCCCCAATCCTCCTGACGAGGGCGACTGGGCATTGCTGCTGCAAGCGGAATAAGCCTTTTCCTGATAGCCCGTTTTCGATGGAAAGCTAAAGGGAATTGACCCGTGAAAATACTAGCCCCGTCGCGGCTCTACGCCACACATGTAAGTTTTCCGCGCTACCGGTCGCCTTATGCCCTAGTGATTTATTCTCTGCTCACCTTTGTGTCTGCCGGAAGCAGCGGTGAACCGCCGGCGCGCAAATACTCCAACGTGGAGCGTCTTGCGCTTGTCCGCCTTAAAGCTGTTCACGACGATGTCCAAAAGCTGAAGCCCCTCCGCATTTCCATTCCGATGCTGCCGGGACTCAATGATTATCGGTGCATCTTGCACGCTCACGCCGAGGATTCGACTCATACAGGCGGCACGCTTCCCGAGATGCTGGCCGACGCGAAGAAGGCCGGCATCAGTGCCATCCTGCTGAGCGACCATTTCCGCCCACCGAGGGATTTCATTGACGGCCGTTGGCGCGGACTCAAGGAAGGGGTGCTGTTCATTCCCGGCTCGGAAACTAACGGCTTCCTCGTCTATCCCATGACCTCCATCTTCAAAAGGATGGACCTGAAGGGAACGGACTTCATCAACACAGTGACGCTGGGCGACGGCATGATCTTCTTGTCGCACATCGAGGAACGGAAGGACCATCCGACCGAAGGCCTGACGGGGATGGAGATTTATAACCGCCATTGGGACGCCAAGCAGGATAAAGCCTCGCTTTTGACCCTCGCCCTGAAACTTACCGACCCAAAGCAACTGGCTGAACTCAAGGAAGCTGTGCGCCTTTATCCGGACGAGTTGTTCGCCTTTCAGTGCGAATATCCAAAGCTGTATCTGGAAAAATGGGACGAGGCCACGAAACATCAGCGACTCACCGGCATCGCCGCCAACGACTGCCATCACAACCAGGTCCTTATAGTAAAGATGGTCGATGAAGCCACCGTGCTGCTGGGAACCAATGTGGATGAAGACAGCAAGATGCAGAAGATTACGGCCTGGCATCAAGGAAATGACCATAGGCCACAAGCCGGGCGACATCCTGGCCAAGCTGGACTTGGACCCCTACTATCGTTCTTTCCGAAACTCCAGCACCCATGTCTTGGCGCCAAAACTGAAGGAAGATGCCATCAGGGCAGCGCTCAAAGCAGGTCATGCGTTCGTGGCCCATGACTGGATGGGCGACTCAACTGGATTTCGCTTCACGGCGACCGATTGGCATGGCAACCAAGCGGCCATCCTGGGTGACGAATTGAAATGGACCGACGGCTTAAAACTCACGGTCAAACTGCCGTTGCCGGCCTACGTCCGTTTACTAAGTGACGGCAAGGAAGTCGCCAAGAGCGAGGGCAAGGCCGAATTCGAGTTCGCTGTCAAGGAAGCCGGGGTCTATCGTATCGAAGCCTGGCTCAAACTGGACGGCGAGTTCCGCCCTTGGATCCTCGCAAATCCCATCTATCTAAGGTGACCTGACGAGGCTTGCCGGGACAGGGTATGGAAGTATCGTCGCCCTTTTACCGAGCTCATGCAAAGTTGTGATAATCCGGCTTTAATGGGTCACGGTCAGATAACCGTGGTTATGTTCCTTGTTTTGGTTAGTACCTGAGCGACAACGGCGCTTCTAACGCCGCGCGTGGCGATGAGGCCTTTAGGGTCTAACCTTCTTTCCCCGAGTACGACGCGCCTTCTCTTTGGGTTGCTCCTTTTCTTGCAACGTGTCTTGGTCCGCTGACGGTGGGTTGGGGCTAGCGACCAACGCCGGAATAGTACACGGCACTAAGACCGGCGTTACGCTTGGTGAGCAACCTTCCGGCGGAGTTGCGGACTTAGGTTGTTGGCCAATCACTTCAAACAGGTTTTCATCTTCCGTGGGGAATAGCTCGCCGAGCAGACGTAATGTAAATCCCTGGGACAGGAAGTCTTTGCCGCCCATGTTGTGCACCGATACCTGACTCTCGGGGCGAAGATTAAGCTGCTGTCGAATCCATTGGAGGCGTTCCTTTTCCTTTCGCTGCCTATCCTCGTCGTCCTCGCCCTCGATCAGTGTGACCGAGAGAAGCATCCTTTTCGTGTCGCGGTTCAAGGATTGGCTCAGGATACCGTTAATATGCTGATCTGCAAAACCGTAGCCGACCGTAACGATGAGCTTGGCAAAATCAAGCGTGTAGCGACGCAACTCGTAAGCGAAGAACAAGAATGGATCGACGTACTGAAGCTTGTAAGTTGTTCCGAAGATAATGGCGATATCATCCGGGGTGATGTGGGAAAATCCATCCACATAGGTCAGGTTTTTCTCACCGTCGTAGGTCCAGTCGATTGAGCCGTGGAGCTTGTACAAAAGGAGCTTGCTCTCGGCCTCTTGCCGATCCTCGAATAAGCGCCAGTCCCACTTCCGGGATTCATCGAAACCTCGCTGGATGCACCTCGCGGCAGTAATCGAGCCCAACTCCAGGGCGGCAGAGCCGGTTGACGACGGCGAGGCCGGGGAGGGAGAGCCGAGATGCGAAACGGCTTTGAGATTTTGGGTTGGACCTTGCCAAAAAAGGAGACAATTTGGAGCATCACTCCCGACACTAAAGAGGCAAAGGAAATAGTCCTTTGCCATGACTTGGGAATGTGGGGCTACGGCGAAGTGATGAACAGGATCGAAGATGGTTAGTGGAATTGGGAGACCTTATCCCCTGAGGCTAAGCACATGACGGAGTTTTACAAAGAGATGGATGCTTTCATGGAAGACTGTCCGGAACTGCAAGAGGAATTTGAAGGGAAGTGATAACGCACAGTCTTGCGGGATTGTTTCGCGGCCCTCATTGTTTTCTAATTTCTTTCTCATTTCCTTATTGACTTCGCTCGCTCGCACCCTGACACTTCATTGTCGCTTTGCGCCATCCCGACTAAGCCTCCTCCCAAGCTCCCATGTCGTTTTGAGCCATCGCTACACCGGGACTTATTACCTAGAGCGGTGCCGAAATATATTTCCCCTTGGGGATGGAGTGGATTCGTGAAGCGATTCGTTTTGAGGATGGCAGCCCTAGTTCTGCTTTGTGGCGTGGCCGGGAGTGTGAAAGCGGACATCATCACCCCGGCAGGGCTCAACGCTGGGGATCAGTTTCGCATCGTCTTCGTCACGGACGGACTCACCCCCGCCAGCTCCGCCGATTTGGCGGGCTTCTACGACCCGATTGTCACAAGCGAAGCCGCAGCAGCGGGGATATCAACCTACTTAGGATCTCCGGTCACTTGGCAGACTATCGGCAGCACCAAAATAGTCAACGCAGTTGATCGCCTCCCCAAGGACAATGTGCCGATCTTCCTAACTGACGGCACGAAAGTCGCAGCCAGCGGAACCGACTTGTGGTCCATCACCCCATTCTTCGGAACACTGATGCACGCTATAGATGAGGACGCAACGGGCGTAAGGCCTCCCAACTCTTTCGCTACTTGGACCGGAACGCAAACTGACGGCACAGCCTTTATCAATGCATTCTTTGATTTTTCTCTCGGCAATACGGATAAAAACGGAGTCACAATTACGGGGGCCTTCTTGTTCGACGATCATGCATGGGTTGATGCCATCTCGTTTCCCAGTTCCCAGCCATTCTCGCTCTATGGATTCTCATCCGTGCTGACGGCCCCGGTGGTGGCTGTCCCCGTGCCCGAACCCGCCAGTCTTACTTTGCTCGGCATCGGGTTGACTGGCATGGCCGGTTATGCCTTGCGCCGTCGAAACAAATAAACGAATCGGGCCGCGGAAGGTGCCCTACCCGGCCCTCTTCATTTCTCCGCCAAACGCTGGTTCGCTTTAGCCAGCGCAACCCGTGCAGATTCGATTCCGCTATGCGCGTCTCGAATGGCGTTCAAGAATTCCCGCCGTTCAACGTACAGGAGTGGATCGTTGCAGTGTTGCCATATCCAAATTTCCTAGGCTAGTCCGATGGAGAGCCGTTCCAGGCGACGGACGCGAGCTGTAATGTCTGCTTGTGTCATTGGCGCACTTTAAGAAGATCGCGGACTGGAAAGAAGGTTGGTAGGAAGGCGGCTGGCGCTTTCCAATGGCGACTACTTTGTCAAAAAATCGCCGCCGAGAAGGCAAAAGGAAACATCGTAAATTGTTCTTGCCGCGAAACGCCAAAGAGAGCATTGTAGATTTGTCTTGGCCGACCCCGCGGCTGCACCTGCCCGGGGCCGCCATTTTGGTTTTGCGGGCGTCAGCCCGAGGAGAGGCGTATGGAGCGAATCGCGTTTAGTTGCGTGGCGGTCGCTCTAATAGGTCTCGGTGTTAGCATGGTAGTCTGGCCGGCGTGGGTCGTATTGAAAAGTCGCGACGAAGATGACAACCGCTCGCTGACCTCGGGAAAAATCTGGACGACGCGCGTGGTTGGGGTCGGAATCGTCCTTGGCGGCGGATAC